>Ga0181612_129413_pt1 | contig 40249 bp, 17 predicted proteins | sample HoacroProtozoa21_FD_119630 | JGI IMG/M metagenome (GOLD analysis project Ga0181612, IMG submission 119630) | Hoatzin crop microbial communities from Cojedes, Venezuel. Combined Assembly of Gp0051906, Gp0051904, Gp0051908
AAATTTTTGTAAAATATTACGATTCGCTTTACAAAAGACTTTGGGGAAAACTTTGGTTTTAAAAAAATCAGACTCACAGAACACCAAAAATCTCAACATCTCATATGAAGCAGAAATGCTCATTTTTGAACACCTGTTTTCAGTTAACATACAAGAATTTGCATAGATGGTACTAGGGAGTGATAGAAATACTTGCTCCAGTTCCTTAAAATCAATCAGTTGGTGATGTCTATGTACAAAACGTGTTTTTGGAATAAAATAGCCCATGTAATTTTATATTTTACACTTAAGGACACTCATCTAAAAATGCCATGCACACATTACCATCCATAATTTAATTTTGCATGTAATTTCATCCACACTGTGAAACCATCTCAAGCCTACTGTGTGTCTACAGAAATCTTGTATTTTTGTAAGCAAATCTCACTTAGGTTACACAACCACAAGTCACTATTAAGATAACCAATTGAAAGAATGCAGCCCAACTACACAAGTATTAATTTGATGAATTTATCCCTTGACTAATAAAGACTTTAAACCCCTCGATAAGGGAACAAAGGAGTAATGTTCCCAGAAGCATTTGCCTAAATCAATTTGAGGTTATTCAGCAGCCAGCACAATGCACAAAGTCACAGTAAATCCAAGTTTGCATGCTGCACTTAGTTCAGACCTTACAGAACTGGCAGGGAACTGAAAGAAACCGTTCATCCCCTGCTTCAGCGATTTCCTACGAGCTCGTTTGCCACAGAGCCTAATGGATTTTTTTTAAAAGGTTTTCAACCAGAAAAATGCTAACCTGGCAGGTGACATATACTGGAGAGAGAAATTAAACTGGAAAATGTTGTGCGGCATCCCCTTTTCCCTTTCATTTATTTTCTCTTATAGCAATAACAGAAGGCCTAGATCTTTAGTGAACTGGCTGTATAACATATTACCTGCCTCAAGACCCCAGTACAAGGGTTACTCTGCTTCCAGCTCCCCCTCTCTGTGTAGCTAGAGTCTACAGGTATTGTAGAAGAGAACTACGGGTCAATTTGTGCAGACTGCCGTCCATCAGAGTGGCCCAGCAGATCGATGGTGGCCATAATGGGTAACCTAGCCCTGCAGTTTGTAGCTGTGAAATTGTGGTGACTAGTCTTCACACTGCCTGTGCATCACGTTTGCAGGCCTCTCCCAAGTTCTGAAATACAAGAAGAACTGGGTCCTGAAACCTGCTTTGAACTCTGATTTGTGACAGCCTGCTAGAGAGGTCACATACCAATGTAGGACGAGGTTCCTACACACGCATTACACCTGCCCATACTGCCCCATACCATTTGCAGAATTTTGCTATTACTGGTAAGGTTTGGACTTTGTAAGGAAGTCCACTGACTTGCTAGATGAATGTTCACTGCACCCTCCCAGCAAGCCTGATGTATCCATGCTATATTTCACTCACTGCATGTGCACAGTTGCCTTGCAGTCACCACGCATTTCTCAATGTATGTGGAACTGATCTATAGGCAAAACTTGTCATCAGAAGTCGTTGATATAGAAGCTAGAGGTAGAAGGACAAACTCACACTTTCTGCAAGTTAACAGGTAAAGTGGCTCCATCTCAGAAATAGCCCCACTTTGCAGACCGATGATCAACTTCACTGTGGTTCAGAAAATATTTTAAATATTCAGAGAACTGGAACTAAGTAAGTATGTTTTTTTCATATCTTAATTAGACATGCTTAGGGAAACTACTTAGACTAATAATAAATACTGCTTCACCAAGATGTTTTTTTGTAATTATGGTAGAAGTTGTGACGGAGTCTGAAGTTATTATTGAACATAATTGCAACATTAAGAAGGCTACACAGGATCTTTCAGCTGGGAAGGTTTAAACCTATAGTGTTGTGCCACTAGAGCAAATACTGTTCTCTAACAACTTCACATAGAGAATTGTTAATAGGACTGACCTTTAGCTGAGGGGAAGTGAAAAAATATCGGTAGATTACAAGACTAAAAGGCATCCATGAAGAAATCAGTAAAAAAAATTAAAAAATAGTAAGAAAATAATATTCTTGGAAAACTATTCAGTGAATAAAAACTGAATCATGTAATTTATTCAAACAATAAATAAAATAAATATTTAGTGTTTAAATAACACCGGTCTTGTGGTATGATGATTTGAGAATTGTTATCAGTGTGTGAATTTCCTGCAAAGCCAGTTTAAACTCCTCTCACAGGTACAAAAAGAAGACATGCTTAGAGAAGGCAAACATGTATTTCCTTCAGCAATCAAAAACTATTTCCAGGTTCAGAGTTTTACAGACCTGCTTTAAAAGGCTCACACACTAGTGTAAGAAAATATGAGAGAACAGGTAATTTTCTGTCTTCCTTTTTCTGATATTTACACAAAATCTATCATGCCAGGTGCAAAATCCAACTAAAAATTAGCTAAATATAATTGTAAAGAAAATCAAAGCTGCAGGAAATTTAATAACACATTTTAAATACTCAAAATACTTAATAACATGGGGAAAATGAGAGCACGTTTCAGCTGGCAGATTCTAACAATTCGTATGCAGCATAACTCTTGAACAGAATAAACTTGCCAAGCATACTTGATCTCTTGTTTAGATGCCCAGCTGTAATATAGTCAGGGAATAAGATATTTCTTCATCTTTTGGGACAGAATCATCACCATTAATTTTGGAAAACCAGGGTGCACAAATACATGGATTGCACCTCAGGCTTTGACTAGCGTTGTAACTCAGAGCCTGCTGCTTTGAACCATGAAGTAGGCAAATTAATTCTGCAACATTTTAACAAACGCACACACAGAAAATAGAAAGAATATTACTTTGGTAGAAACAGGAATCCATGACTAAAAGGAACAAGGATATATAATTAAAAACTTTGTTTGTGGGCTAAGCCTTCTGCGGCATTGTGGTCTGACTGGAAGATGATGTCAGTCCCTCTTCACTCTCCTTGGACCTAATCATGAAATACTTTCCCTACAAAGAGCAATGGTGTGATAGTAGAGATACCTGACATAAAGCTAATGAAGAAGGCCATGTGTCAGGTGTAAAGAGCAAGGATAGACTTCAATCTGTCTATCTAGCAGCTATTCTCTAGGCACCCTGAAAGCCTGAAGTACCTCATTCCCTCATCAGCACCGGAGAGAGGCGGAAGGCTCTGAGGGCACAGTAAGTCAAGGCATCTAGCTTGGGATCTTCCTCTGGAGATTTTCAAAGGCAATTACTTAGGGAGAAGTACTTCTCTAGATGTCTAAAAATTTTAACTAAAGCTCAAAGCCGACGTTAAATGAGCTGATTTTCCCACTGGCCTTCCCCTCTCCCCTCCACATTAGCAACACAGAGACACAAAAGTATGGATAATATCTGTGTATGTATCTGTTGTAGATGCTGTCTGTTAAAAAGAAGAGAAGACCTTGAGAACTGAAGGAAAGTTACAGAAAAAAATATACATAAATAATGTATCAGAGAAGGTGGGGATTTAATAAGTAGAAAAAGTCTCAGATAATAAATTTGACTTTTAAACAGGAACAAAAAATGTCACTCTTGCTTGAGCTGGATTTTAATGCAATCTTCAAGGTGTAAGAAGTGTGGAAAATCAATAGCAAATCCCAGTGTCCTTATGCTGAGATATTCAAAATGTTACCTCTAATGGGAGTCATATAAAAGCAGCCATAAACCAGTGGTGATCAGTTCACACATGTGCTGTAAAGAGATACAGTTCGAAATTTAAATACCTCATATATCTTTTGTAAAAAGCTTTCCCCCCCCTCCTGTAATAGTAAGTTTAAACAACATTGCAGTCTTTTTTAAAACTGAGGCCACAGATGTGAAGATAGATAATTTTTGAGAAATTATTTTCTCTTCTTGGGTAATTATCATTAATGAAAGAAAAAAAAATCTTAAATCCTAATAAATCAGAGACAGAATTGACTGACCATGCATCCAAATTGCTGCATTATTCACACTGGAATTACTCCAAAGATTAGCTGCAAATTGCCCTCTAAATTGAATTTATAGTTTCATTTTTCATAACTACTGTGTTGTGACAGATGAGAGGAATCTCTGTGAAAAATGACAGTGATGGTCCCAATTTCTTAATACTCTATCTTCAAGACAGAACTAAACTATCTCTATTTACCATTGGGTTTTGTACAATCTATTTTGGCAAGCATAAAAACCTGTTATGAAATACAATATATCCTATTTTATACATCAGTCAGTAAAAATATCACAGAAAACCTCAACATTTCATTTGAAAAAGGAGGGCAATAATATTAAAATGAAGTGAAGTTTCACAGACAGGCACTATACAGGTAAAAATGCCAAATTACAGACATTTAAAAGCTTGTGCTCTGTCATCACTGTGCATCTTCTCTCTGATCCAAAGGATCCTCAGTGGCTGTGTAACATGTAGAATAGGAAAGAAAATTAAGATACCAGGGTAACCTGAAGCGGCCACGCCACACTGAGGCCTGGGATCTTTGCTGGGGAGTTGTTTGATGCTTTTCTTGTACAGTACCTAGCAGAAACGGAGCTTGACTGTTCAAGGTATTGTGGCAACACAAGGCTGTAAATAATAATTACAAAAGTAATCTTTAAGTTCAACAAAGCTTCCGGGCTGGTACATAAAAACTGAAATACTAGACTGCCAGATACTAGTGACAAATGTTTTGCCCTGAAATGGCTCTTATGTATAACTTGTATCAAACAGGAAAAATAAAAACATGGGGGTTTTTTTCAGGTTTTAAAACTAGGTTTGTATAGTCCAGGCCTCTTGGGCTAGAAATAATTGAAAGCAAGTTTGAGATTACGCTTAGGTCACAAACACAGTTGATGCCTGAAGCTTTTCAGGGACAAAAAATATGGCAAGGTTTATAATGTAGGTTAGATAAAGTCAGTACAAGTACTACAGATAACTGCAGTTCAGGCATTTCTAGCACACTATCTGAGAACCTGCGTTTTTCTTTCATATGAGAAAAATGTGGTTTAACAACTGCACTAACAATGAAAGGCCAGAATCTTTCACACTTATTCATATTAACATTGAACTTCCTTTCCATGCAATATCACTGTCTCCAGTGCAATCTTCTGAGTTTGAATAGAATAGGAGAATCTATCCCACACACCTAATGTTTATGGGGGAGGCTATGTTTGTGATGCATTTCACTTATCTGTTGCAGTACAGAGACTCATCTAATGGCTCCAGAATCAGAACAAGCATTCTAGCAAATCCATCAGCTCTAAGCATTTCTAGCCCTTCTCCCAGAGTTCAACCAGTAACAACAGCAATAGCGGTAACATTGATAGTAATAATGAAAAGAGGTTTCCATTACTCAGTTCTCAAAGGGCATTACTATTTGTCCTTTTTACAAACGTCAAAACCCAGGGACAGCAAGTGACTTGCTTGGAATGCTTCAGCCAGCCGGAATCCAGGTCTCCAAAGTCTCAGTCCACCACCAGCCACTAGGGTCTTTTATAAGTAGGAATGAGCATTTTATCCAGAAACTCTATCTAAACCATGGGGCTGGTGCACTCTGTGATGTGTTTCACAGTCTTGGCCTCCTGACCATGGAAATAAACCCATCTGCTAGAGGTTGCCATCTCTCACTTTGTGCCAGGTGGTCCTATTTCTTCATTGGATAGGACAGAGACCTTGTAGGGAGAAGAGAGAAGACAGTGCCTGCTCAGATCTTGTTCAGACATGTAACGAGTCCATGGTGTGCACCCTGATCCAGAAGCAGTGTAATGGTCCCTCCCCCTGAATGCCCCAAAAGTTCCTTATCAACTCCATATACACGAAAAATTTTCCATTTGCTTTCATGATATCATGACAAAAACAGTGACATAAATATGTAGCTGAACAGATCAAGGAAGAAAAATTATCTGCCTTTGATGATAATTATATATAACTGTCATAAAAGTATGGGGTTTTCAAAGCACTGCACAAAAAGATAAACTAATGCATCAACACAACAACATCCTAGTTATTACAAAGCAAATTAGATGGAGTGATGGTAACCCTATTTTGCATATGAAGAATAGAAAAAGAAGGACCTTATGTTTCAAACTCTGCACAATTAGTGCAGCAGCACATTTACAATTGCACACTCATACCTTATGAAAAGAAGTCCTAAATTTTTTATTCAAGGTCACAGAGAAAGTTTAAGGCAAAACAAGGAATAGACCAGTGCCCCACCTAATTTTTAGGCCTGTATTTTAAATGAAAGACTCGCCTGCAATATGCATAGTAGAAATTGCTAGTCTTATTCTTTTAAGTTTTTCACTTTGGCAGATATACACTCTATATGCAAATAGATATATACTTATTTTTCTGTAACTGCAGAAGCAGTGATTTGAACCGGCCGCAGTAGGCAGCAGCAAGAAGATAGCAATGGAAATTACAGCTGTGAACATTTCCCATGTCCACTCTGCCACAGCCTTAAGACCCTGGTTTAGCATGATTAAGCAAAAGGGTGCTGAATCCCAGTCAAACACAATGTAAGTATGAGATGGGCTGCCTCCTACTTTTCAATTTGCTTTCATAATAGAGCATTTTTCATTGAAGAAACATGATCAATTTGAAGCAGAGATAAGATTAGGTACTTTTAACAAGCATCTTATTTGACCTGACTGCTGTTTTCTTTGAACTTGCAGACATCATGAGCTCTCCAGAAGAAAGAAATTGAAACATTTTTAGCAGTACTTTTCCAAAGGAAATGTGATTTTATTCAAACCGAATCCTTTTATGGGAAAATAGTTTACAAAGAAATGAAGAGGAAAACTTACAGACCTTTTTCTGACTTTCTCAGTTCGTTTCTGCTGTATCTAAACAACAAAAAGCTTCATTAACCATTTTATTTAGACATTACCTATGCATTTATTTCATTTTTTATAATATTATTTGAAATACTGAGTATTAAACTGTTGCTATGGCAAGTCATAAGTTTTATTTTTATATGATTGTGCGCTACATTTTGTGCTGTGTTATGCTGCTCTATGATTATTGATAACAGCAGTACTTTCTAACATTATTTTAAGCAACGTATTTTCATATGCAGCACAAAATGATTTAATGTTCAAAAATTTGGAAGAATACCTGCTTTCATCACAATTTTATGAGAAATTTACAAATTTAAGATTTTTTTCTTAATTTAGAGCTGAAAACCACATGGAAGTATCAAAGCCCAGAAAAATGGAGCTTTTTTTCTGTTGTTTTCTAACCAGCTTCCTTTTGAAGTGCTCCTAAGAGCGCTTTCTCACTTTACAAGTTCAAATGAGTAAGAGCATCTTTGCTACATGATGCTGAAAATGATACACATTTGCAGATCTGCATCTCCTCATCCCTGAACATTACGCTAGTACACAACATCCTTCATTAGAAAAAAAATTATAAAAATAGAATTATATAAATGGAAAAGTAAGCATTGAACTGTAGTCCCATTACAAATAGGAAAGGGAATACAGACACAAGTAACTCAACCACAGCATTAACAGCGTCTAGACACTAGAGCATTTAAAATGTCTAATTTAGAATTATGCTCAATTAGAGGCAGACAGCTTTTGTGGCGCTCTCTTTTTTGAGCTTTGTTCCTAATTGGTTTTGTAGTTTCTAGTGTTTGGCTTTTCTGTCTTGTTTTGTTTGAGAGTCGATGCTTTTTTGTTGTATTTGTTCCTGTTCACAACAATAAATACCAAAATATCATGATGGTGGTTCCCTGTGAGACACCACTAGCAATCATCAATTAAAAAAGTAACAAAATCTTAGAAGAAAGCATCCAATTTTTGAAACTCAGAGGATCTGCACAGTTTAGATAAACCACACAGACATCTCAAGTCTCTAGCTGTGTGTTCAAAAATGAATGTGAATTGTAAAGCTTTTTCAAATGCTCACTCAACCATGAGGTTCAAACGGTTTGGTGACTTGGTAGATTTCTCAAAAAAATGCATTAACTAGATCTGGTCACTGAAATCAACTGGCTCCAGCAGTTTACATGTCTTCCTTAAAGCAGGCTATTTTGCTGCAATAACTGCTATGGAGTCTGGTTCGTTTAGACTTATTACCGTAGTTCTGGAGTTCCCCAATTAAACCCCAATTACCAGTCAAGATAGCAGCTGTCACAATAACAGCATTATTTCCACTGGCTTCAGTCCCTAATTTTGAGTTAATTCATTCTGTCAGACCATTTTTCCTTTGCCTCTTCCTTTGGCTTCAGATTTACATCTTTAAAAAAAAAAAAAAAAAAAAAAACAAACAAGCAACACTCAAAAGAATCCATTTCCATTCAGAAGCGTCTCAAAATTGTTTTGTACGTCTCTGGATAAGTCCCTGAGCGGAACATAAACAACATACAAGATCTTCAGTGAGCCATCTTCTCTGGAGGAAGTTCACAATGAGAAAAATATTCTGGCAAAATTCTCACAAGGATATAAGTTACTAACTTTTTATGTGGTTATCATTTTTGAATATCCTGTCTTGCTTCCATATATCACAGCGTGGAATTCCACTGTGTAAAATATTGTTCTAGTCAGTGTACACACAGTCGTTCATTAATTAGAAGCTAGGGATCTTCTTTGTCCCAGGAGAATACAATTTAAGAACATTGTTTTGTACTATGGAAATGTGCTAATGAGAGCTATAAAATAGTATTACTCTGATACTCACTGTGCCTTTGATTTTCTTACATCTATTGTGACCTAAAAAGGTATTTTAGTCTGTAAGAGCCTGATTTTACACTTATTAGACCAGAGATTGACTTCATAATCACATAAATTTTTAGAAGTGAAAAATAAAAATATCAACAAACAGTGCTTTATTGATGGGACTTCACCAGCACAGATTTAAATATAGTGCATTTTATGCATAAATATAGATTTTAATTGCATTAGAGTATGTATACAGTAATTAATATAATATGCATGTATAGACTGTTTTTTTTTGTTTGCCAGAATAATTGAGCTTTTAATCTCACCTATTCAGTACTTTTTTTTCATCTAAGATGAACTGGAGAAAATGAAGTTCTTTTCTAGTATGATCCAGCATTCTCTATTATAGTCGTCCTATAATTGAAACTAATGTTCAGTGAGGGCAGCACTCTTAGGTTTTCCTGCACAGCGCTGTTCATGGATCAATTAAAGTTAGCAGCAGAATATTTGTCAAAAATGTATCCAGATCAGTAGAAATTATGTGTGGGGAAGAGGAAAAAAATGTAATTTCCCATTTTTTCATGAATTAGTAATCAATTTTTATGTCTTCGGCTAAATTAGGAATCTGATATTTTCCAATATGTGCAGAAGCCGTTTTGACATATAGAAGCATGGCAAAGTAAGACATACTGTAATAATTAGCTGAATTATTCCTGGCATGCCATGAACAATTACAGGATTAATAACTACCCAACCAAATAGTGTTACGTTGGAATAAATTGACCGACAAGGGTTTTCAGTTAGGAAATGAAGCTCAGATGGATCATCAATAAAACTACTGCGGAGAACAGACTTTTGAGAACTTCAGCGTTTTACATTTACAAAATATGGATGTGATAACTGTGCTTAATGACTGGAAGAAGCTATTTAAAAATTCATTTAGAATATTCTGCCCTCTTTAATTGCCTGGCCAATGCCACAGTCTTTGACAGACACACTAATGTACCATGCAACCTATATTTAATCTTGGTTCTGATCAAAATAAAAACCTGATGAGCCCCTTAATTAACCCCCCACCTTTTGTACAGAAAGGTGTTGGGTTTTTTTCCTCATTTGCAATTTTACTCAGTTTACTGCATATAATGCTGGGTTACTTATGGCATGTGACACCCCGACATACAATACAACACTGTTTATTAGGAATGCAAACTCAGGCTGCAATTCAGCAAGGTATTTAAGTACATTTCTAATTTAGTGCTTGCAAGAAATCCCATTTGCTTCAACATAACTACTGCTTCCAATTAAGCACACAGTTTACTACCTAACTGAATCAGGATGTTAATTCACTATATTGGAGCATTTCACATCCTCTTTGTAAAAGCGTTAAGAATGATATCAACAGCACAGGAGGTCAAAACACGTCTTCAAGCATGGATACAGGCACAGCATAAGAACTAGAGCAGTATAGCTATGCTGGAATTGTTGTGTGGACTTAAAGCTTTTTTTTCAATTGTTCCGGTGAAGCTAGCAACAGGAGGGTTATAGCAGATGAGTATTAGCCCTACCCTATAGTTTTACAGGCCCTCCCAAAAGAGGACCATAATTAATTTTTCTGACAAAGGCTTTTTATTTTTTAGCTGGTAAATGATAGCACTTTAGTTTTTATGCTGCTGTTTTCAAAGTACAGTCTTTCAGAAGTGAATAAAAGAAAGACTTCCAATAATTCTTCATTAGCAGGTAATGCTGATCTGTGTTATTCTATCAGTGAGGAGTCTCTGAAACTGCTGCAGGTTTATGGGCTCAGAAAGCCCACACTCAGGACACTCTTGCAATTCCTGGACCTGGTTATTACAAGTCCTCATAAAACACTTGGTAAGGAAAATGCAACAGGGTCACAAGATATGACATTAGAGGTCTGGGCAGAGCCTAAGGACCTGCTGGTCCAGACACCATGTGGAGGTGGGACCACGCAGGCAACATCAGGGGACAAGGAGAAAGCAGGTGGTTTGACTGTGGAGTTGGCTTGGGAAAAATTCACTGATGGCTGGTCCATCAGGGATGTTGAAAAGTCTATAGCAGGTGGTAGTACAGCCACAGCACTTCATGACAGGAGGTCCCAACCAGCATGACAACAAAGTCAATCAATTCACAGGCAAAAGCGATAGTGTAAGGTCAGTATTGTCAATAACTACGTACAAGGACAGCTTACTTGCAACATCTTTACACCTCTTATTTCTGAGCATATTCAATTTTTTTCAAAGGAAAGCTATGCGGTTATATTTTTGCTTGCACACGTCCTTCTGTTCTGAAGTGGACCTACGAGAAAGCTGTAGATGGATTTTTTACAAGGACATGTAGTGATAGGACAAGGGGTAACAGCTTTAAACGGAAAGATGGTAGATTTAGATTAGATATAAGGAAGAAATTCTTTACTATGAGAGTGGTGAGGCACTGGCATAGGTTGCCCAGGGAAATTGTGGCTGCCCCCTCCCTGGAAGTGTTCATGTCCATGTTGAATGGGGCTTTGAGTAACTTGGTGCAGTGGAAGGTGTCCCTGCCCATGGCAGGGGGGTTGGAACTGGATGATCTGTAAGGAGCCCTTCATTCCAAACCATTCTATGACTACTGTTTGCTGTAGACAACTGAAGTTTCCACCCATCTTGCCACTGTTACAAGGATGAGAACAATTAATGCAAAGACAAATCTCATAATGGAATGTTCCTTGTTCTGATAAAGAAGGGCTGTAAGTAGCGAAGTTTCCACAGACTCATTGCCTGCTCCCACTTATTTAATTTTTTTAGAGTCTAATTATCAGTCACTTAAATTAATTGTCAGTGTCAACTGCAGAAATGTCTGAACTTCTTCATCATATAGACTTTGAGCAGAAGGACAAAGAACTCATGAGGTGCTTCTATTAATTTTTAAAATGAATATATCTCTTTAGCAGGTGAAAAGAAGATTCTGGAGCACGTAATCACTCGAGGAGATCCACTGGTAAAAAGGGGTTAGAAAACCTTACATCTTCTTCATGTTTTGATTTTCTAGGGCATGCAGACCTTGCCGGAAGCATTCTGTCAACCCCCAAAATACTAATCATATAAAAGACTAAAGCAAAATGAACTGGATCAGTGCCTAGTTTCAGTTTAAACTTTCTCTTGACGTAAAAGTGTTGCGTATTCCTTTTGTTGTCCTACATCCAAAAGATGTAGTTAGTTTTTTCAGTTCTGGTTACTGTGAGAAGATTTGGGCACCCCCGTGTTGTCTGTGCAAAGACACCTTGATGTAGAAAATATGCTGCTGCTTCCACAAATATTCACGCATGTAAGTGTGATGTCTATTTCCTGTGCTACAAAAGTCACTAAAGCTGTCTTGAACTAATGCTTATTGAAAGGGAATAGAAAGGGGACTAATAAAGGATAAAGAAAAGCTGCTACCTAGCAGAGAAATAGTTTTCAGTCCCAGTTTGAAATTTGCCATAATTACAAATATTAAGGACAGCTGTTATGTCTAAGCAGGTATCGAAGTGACAAATTTCAATTACTGAAGTTACTTAGGTGCTAAAGATAAATTATTTCTCAATAATATGAGCTCAGAAACCTTTTTGCCAAATTACTGTTAAATGTATGAGCTGCAGACTGAATGAAAATAGTGAAGAAACATTATGAGAGAATGCCCCATAGCAACAAAGTCTATTAGTTTGCCATTTTTAATGGTAAAAATATATTCTTTCTAAAGTCATAAAAATATAACCTTAAAACAACATCTGTTTTCCTAGCTGGGATAAGATCCCATATATGTACAATCTTCAGCTGTGATTCTGCACAAAACATTCAATATTTATTATTTATTTCCTCTTACATTTTATTATTATTAATGGAAGGGCCCAAAAACATAATCAGGACTCAGACCTAGTATTCCTGATAGCATGGAAATAGTGTAGGGTATCTGTCTTGTGCCAGAAGACTTATAGTAAAAGAAATTATTGTATGTACTTATGCACATGTATCTAGTTGTCACCTTGAACCCTTTATACTATTTATCTAAGAAATAACCAAGCCAGTTACCTCTGAGATTGTACAGAATATCTGAACTGGTGGATCTGAAAGCAATACTCCCTGTCCGGGTTCAGGATCTTGCCCTTGTCTCACCCTGACCCACTATCAGACCAGGACCAGGAGCCTACCAGCAAGCCTCCGTAAGAGCTTGGCACATGGGCTGAAAAGGAGCCCAGATATCTTTTTGTCCAGATTCCAGATTTGAACCCATTTTTGGACAAAACCCTAAATAGATCCCTAAATGATTTCAAGAAAATGTTCTGAAATGCAATGTCCTGAGGATTTTGAAATATCCCACCACTCAATTTCTGGTTTTCCAGAATAGGTATCAAAAGTTTTCATGTAGAAACCATCCAATTTTCAGGGTTGGTTTGTTTGTTTAAGAAAAGACAAAACAAACTCAAAAATTTCATTTGAACAATCACTAATGTTTTCAACCTGAGTATTAGGTTTGTTGTGAAGAAAAAAGGCATTCATCTTGAAAGCTTTTTGGAAGACACATAGGGGTATCTTCTGTAAATTTCTATATAAACTCTGTCCAATTTTATCATGTGCTAACACGATTTTTTTTGTGTTTTATTTGTTTTTCTCCTTCCTATTTGCCTTCCCTTAACTATACCTCCACTTCACTCTGTTTGCTTGTTTATAATATAGAGAAATTGGTGCTCTCAAAGGGATAAAAAACAAGATCCTCATCCTTTCCCCAAGTCCTTTCTTTTATAGAGGGCTGTTGCTCAGTGATGTGTGGATGGTTCTTGTCATCCTCCAGTCTTGCAGTTCTCTTCTGGTTGTCAAGAGGCAAAAAGTGCACCTCCGGGAAGTGAGCCATCACACAGTTCACGTAGCCAGAGCCCACTGCAACCTTCAGCAATAAGGCAAGCCAATTTGAAGAGTGGCAGCAAAAGTTAATATGCTTTTTTTCTGAAAACTCCCTGCCATACACTGGATCCTCAGTGGAAAGAATAAAGAGCATAGAAACCAAATTACCTCTTTGCAAACATGAAAGGTTGAGCTGACCTCTGCAGGAGAATTTTTACAGCTTGTAAGACCCTGGAGGACGAGCTGGCCCTGCTTTGTTAACTGTAAAGGTACAGTGTTGTTGAAAATTGTCCCTGACTGTGATTTACAGCAAGAAATCTTATACTGAGCCGTATGCCAGAAGTGGGACAGGGCTGAAAACGTAGCTGTTGAAGAGAAAGGTTTGAGTCTCAGACAGTGATGCCAGGTGAAGATAGCTTTATCCCCTTCAGTTTAATTTCAAAATGTATTAAGAACAGAAAGTGTAAGGTGTTAAATTTGTTTGTTTTTTTTTTTTGCTTGCTTGCTCCGTGAATTATGCTGGCTAATTATGGAAGGAAGCCTGGTAGAGAGACTCTTTTACAGATGCAAGGATGTTCATTGTCTGGGTTTGTGAAGGAGGCAACACTAGCCACTTAGTCTCTTCTGGGAACCAACATATGTAACAAAACTATTTTGAAAAAGCTGAAGCTTCATAGAAAATATCAAAGGGCGTGTGTCCTGGTTTTGGTTAAAACAGAACCTCTTTTCTTTTAGTGGATCTTCCTTACAGCTAACGTCTAAGTAACTGCATTTTTCTGAAGCTCGCTGTGTGGTTTACAGACACTGTCTGCTCCAAAGCTGATAATACCTAATGTTTCTAGTCTTACTGAGCTAATGGTAGGAAAGGAATGCAGAAAAAGTCACCGACAGATCTCTTGGGTCCCACAAGTGAGGGGCTGTAAAGGGTCGCAGGGAGGGGCGGACAGGACACGTGACCCGATGCTGACCAACGCGGTGTGCCATGCCATGCACCTTGTACTCAGTTTAAAGCTGAGGGATCACGAGGGTCTCGCTCTCTTTGTCCATGGTTGGGAAACTCGGTATCGATTTTGTATATTTTGCATTATTTCTCTTATTATTCATATTATTAGTGTCATTATTAAAACTTGTTATATTCAATCTGTAAGTCTCTCTCCCTTTTCCTCCATTTCCCTTCCTCTGGTGGCAGGGTGGGGGTTAACAGAGAACATCTGTCACTCAGTTTATTGCCGCCCTGCTTTAAACGGTGACAGCACATTTGGGCACCTTTACAGAAGATACTGTTGTGAGCCTTCACAAAGACAAGATAGAGTTGTAAGAGGGATTGTCTTACAAATAATTAATTAGGATTCAGATCTCACTTTACTCTGTACATGAAGCTTCCAGTAAAGTTTACAAAGGTTTGCACTTAGAGGTGTTTAGAGCGGGTACACAGCTCCCTAGACTTTGGGTTTGTTTTGTTTTGTTTTTTTAAAAGAAGGGGGTAAGAAATGCATGAAACTTCCATTACAGTAATAACTAATAAGTGATCTAGCCTTTATTATTCAGAAAATAAATGTGCAGTAGAGTTCTTTTGGACACTAATGGTCATGTTATTGCTATTGTTCTAGTAAACACAAATAGCCAAAACAATACTGCAAAATTAATTAGCCTTGATAAATGCATTGTGTGATCTGTGGCAGTGGAAAAAGTCTTTTGGATGACTGTAAATCTCCTAATCCATCTTTAGAAATTGAGGCTGACATATATTCTCTAAGCCTTTTCTCGATAATGGTAATTAAAAAAACCATTACCTTTCTGGCAAAGTTTCTCTCTGTAAGATCCAGATCACCTGAATTTGTGCATCTCCACTCAGTCAAAAAGAACAGAAGATAGAAGGTACTTGATTCTGTTAAATCATTCATCTAATATCTTTTCTTATGAGATAGAAATGTCCTGTTGATTTTTTTTTTGAGGACTCCTGTCAAAAGCAGGAAGGATGCTCTGAAGTTACTAGCCTTGTATCAAGCTTTTTAAAGGCTAACTGCACATCTGCACTAAATTCCCCATAAGACCAGTTCCACTTCCTCCTGTGATGCAGAAGGACTGAAATCCTTGTAACCACCATCAGGTGCTTTGGTTTGTGCTTCTACAAATCCTGCTTAAACCTTCAAGGTAAATCCTGAGGATGCCCTCTTAGTTTCAAGGTGCCAAAACTCATACTTTTCTAAAGGAAAGTAGTTAAAGTTGTGCCACTAGGAGGGTGTATCTCTGGCAGTTAGGCTGCAATCTGCACTTTCCTCTTACACCTCCTGCACAACTGCTTAGACCAGGTGTCTTCTGAGTGCAGCCACTGAGACGTCGTATGCAAAGCAGAGCACCAGACAATGTTGCTGTTGTCCTCTGCCTTGTCACTTGTTTGGAGCAGCCCGTGTCAGAGGGCGTGTGCATCAACATGTCTCATCTGGCTGATCCCGGGGACGAGGCATGGGCACATCTGGGGCAAAGCTGCTAAGCCATTCCACTTCTAGGATGATGTCCCCATTCCTGAAAGTCTTGAAGTCTCCTTGGGTGTTGCCTATGGAAACTGAACACAACTGTGCTGTAAATTCTGTACTTTGTTTCAGGTGGCCTGATACCTGGGAGTAATACTAGCCAAAAAAACCTATAACTGATTTGTGTGGGAATCTTGTTTGGCGATGAAGAAAGTATTTGTGCCCAGTGATAATAAACTGGAGAGTTGTTAGGATTTGGTTAGAAGAGCAAAGGCATCCAAGATTTGGATTTTTTCCCCTCCTCCACGAACTGCACATTTGACCCACCTTCATTGCTTCATGTGGGACCCGGGAAGGATATTTTCTATTTGACAGGCACTTGACTTTCTCTATTGACACAATACCTTTTTTTTCTTTCCCTCTTGCTTTCTTTTGTTGGGGGGAAGTGTATCAAACATGAAATATTTAGGAAGTGTGAGACAGAATTGTGGGGCTGTAGAATGTTTCCTTTCAGAAGAAGAAGCAGGTGCAAGATACAGACATAGGCATTGTCACTGACACATGGCTGAGGAAGAGCTAGGATTTGAATAAATGGTGAGTGTTTACGTAACAGTGTTCCTTTTGGAGTTCTCTGCTGTCTTGGAGACAGGAGCAATCCGCAGGGAAGAACTTAGGTACAAGGGAATTATTCTCAAGGGGAAAATAAACAAACAAAACCCCAGAAAGTTGAAAGTATACATCAGAAACAGTAAAAAAAGGAATATGTTGATCTGAAGCCACCAAGGAACTCGGTAAGAGCAAGACATCAGGAACTTCTTCAGTTGGTCATTGCTCTCTAGAGTGTCAAAGTGATTAGCAACACAAGTGTTCTACTGTATACCGAGTTTCATTAACTGACTTGGCTGTGGGGGTGAGTGAAGCTATCTGAGAATTTATCTTCAGTATCATGTATGGCAAAGTGGACTTACCATTTTTGGACAGATCAGCTCTGCCCTGAACATACACTGAGGCTAGGCTTGCCTTGTGCACAGTGTGATGTGTGGTCTTTGCTTGCTGTGAGATGACATTGTTGATCACACAGGCAGCAGCTAAGGCTCTTCTGCATGTGCTCAGAGGGTCTCTCTGGTGCTGTGGGAAGACACTGCGCTGATGATGGGTACAATTTTGAGCAAAGAAAATGATATCCGACATCAGACTGCACTGGGGAAATGAGTCTTCTTGGAGTTTGGTTTATCTTTCAGTCCAGCAGTACAGTCTTTGGTATTGCACATGCAGGAGGAACTGTGGCTATTGACTAGAAAGCATGCTTTCTAGGAAACTGCCACCACAAGTTATTTGATGGGGCTTTGGACCCCCAAAACTGGGACTTTGGAGTTTGAGGTTTGCAATAATGGTGGAGCCCACATAAGAGGTCTCCATCACTAAGGAAGGATACATTTCTGCTGTTGCCTGGGACAATAAGAGCCTGGAGGAGCCAGGATTTGCTGACCAAGATATTATATACCTGCCTAGTACAGTATCCTGATGCAAACAGGGTGCAGCCCAAAATGAAATGTATCACATCCTGATGTTGTGAAAATGTGTCTATTGTTGTTGAAGATTACCGTTAGTCATGCTGAGGTCCTTCACTTAGCACCATGATAGCCTCATCTATGGCACAGAAGGAATTCGGCTATCAGCAGTGGCATTCAGATGCATGCAAAAGCCACAGGAAAGTTGCCTTGCCTGACATTGATAGCAGACTTGATGTTTACTACATCCCCCACATGCAAGAGAAAAAGCTGTGGGCACAAGACTCACGCTGAGTAGGCAGAGGATTGTGCATGGGGCTTGTGGAGTGGGGACCGGCTTCCCCTGGAAGCTCCCAGGTGAGCATCTTGGAGGAAACAGAACTGAGGGGTGTCAGCAAAGGAAGGTTTGCCCGGTGCTGCCTCAGCCAGGTAGCAACCACCAGAAATACCCCTGCAGTGTGGAGCAACTTAAGGACTAACGAAATCGTTATGTTCAAAAGTGATTTCCCTTGGGTGGCTGAGAGTGACCCTAACTGTCTGAGGGTCACAAGCTGTTGGAGGCAAGCAAGCCATGGGAAGCAGTAAATCACACAGGGATTCTGTAAATGGAGAATTGAAAGCAAAATTGGGAGAGCTTATGGAGTAAGAGTGAACCGGGGAATGCATCCTACTGATGGAGCTCTGGTTTAGGTTACTGCAAAAGGAAGACTTTAGGTTAACAATTGTGTCTGCGTTTAGTATGTGCTTACCTTCCCATTTTATATGTTCATTTTCTCCTTTGTTGCTGTAAGTTCTGTCTTTGATTCAAGACATTTAATGCTGCCATCACTTTTTTAATATGTCAACCCACTGTGAGCAAGCAGAATGGAAATTTGTCAATGCGCATTAATTGTAAGCCTCTCTACATGAGCTGCAGGTATGACTCTCACATGTAAACAAAATGAGTGGCAGGTTTCTGGAAATAGCACTCCCACTGAACCATCACGCAATGTGTTGCTTTTTATAGTTTTTTTAAAAAGCTGTCAAAATAGGCTCACTTGATTAAAAGAACCTTTGCTAATAGCTTGTCAGGTCTGTTGTAATTTTCAAGCAAATTAAGAGTGAATTTTTTTTAAAGTAGTACAAATCTGGAGTATGATAACAAGTTAAAATATTAGTAAGACTATTCGGAAGTCAGGATAATCACTGCCTGTGAATTTTAGTGTCTGGTAGAAAACAGATCTTCAACAGTGTTGTAACACATCTCTTATGTTCAATTTTGTGATGTGCACCAGCCAGTGCCAAAATACGTATATGAGTGCAGACGTGTTGAGCAGGGCTAAAGAGTTACGACAAATATGTGTTTAAAGTATTTGAAAATTTAAGAACATTTTGGGAGCACAATAAATATAAAACATTTGTCCCATGAAACTTAACTAAGTACGAACAAGAAATTACAAATGCAAGATATGTTCATTGGTTTTTTGCAGAATAAAAAAAGAGAAGAAGAAATGTGTAGCCTCTCTTCTTCTGTTGTTAAACTACATCCTTTTTACTACAGCCATATTGTCACTGTGGTGATACAGCCTAGGAGCTGACTTTTTTAGTTAGGGAGAACATCACTAAAAATGGCTATGGTGGTGTTTCAGATTGAGCGTTTTTAGAACTTGACCCAAACACGTATTCCTTGAAAAATACATCCGGATCACAGGAGGAAGAGATGTGAAAACATATGTCTGGGAAATTTCATCTCTGAAAGACAGGAACAGCCTCTGCCACATCCCATTTCTTGTGCGTGTAAAAACTGCATGTTTTCATTTTACAAATCGCATCATAGGGAAAGAGCTGAAAGCTGGTATTTGTCTGTTAAAAGGGTGGCTGATTTTAAGCTGTGTGGCATTGAACTCAGTCATTATTTTCAAGTTTTCTGCTGTGTAAATGAAATGAGAAATTCAGAAGTACCTTGACATTCTTTCTCTCCTAGTCAACCTAGACCTCCGAGCTCTAGGTTGCAGGTATCAGGCCATAGGTGCTGCCATAAACAGATAGCAAAGTAAATGCCACGCTTGTCTAACAAAGAGTAATCTCCTCACTTTAGCTGTTCATTGAAATTAACTTGTTTGCTTGTCTGTTTTGCTCTAGCCGGAACACTGGAAGGAATGTGGAAGCACAAATTAAGTACAAATACTTTATACTACGTAAAACTATTTTCTTGACTGAGTCCTGGGCGCTGTTCCTGGACCTTAGTGGCTTCAATGGGAACTATACAGACAAACTGAGGCTTATAATGGCTGGAAAGATCAGAGGGTATTTGTTACAAAAATTCCCTGAAAGCATTTCATCACATACTAACGAGCTTTTTTATTTAGTCATTAAATAGAACATTAATCTCTTCATAGTCAAATTGCTCAGTTTTCCCCCTGCACACAGACCCACCAACTCCTCCTATACCATGAACAATGATGTAGAACAAAAAATAAGAGTAAAAGAAAAACCGTGCAATTCTATTGGTTAACATTTAAATCACAAAATTACTTCAGCAGCTGTACTGTTCATATTGGGAATCGGACTATACTGGCGGTGACTGGGGAAAAAACTTCTCTATACCTTGTAGTTACAGACTGCCTGAATTTTTAAGATCTGCGATGGCAGCGTTCGAGGCTCTTGTCTTTTGGTTATTAGCATGGCTGGCACAGGCTTTGGAAATCACTAAATAGTAAGTCAGGTTCTTGTTACTGCTTTAATCTTTTCTCCAGCTAAAAACCCTCTGATTTTAATGCATAATGAAGACGGCTTAAAGCTTCATTTCTTTCTCCCTCTGGGGAGGTGCCCTTAATAGTTTTAGTGGTTTGTGTTTGATATCCTGTTCACTCCCTGATAGTAATGGTGCTTTGAAATGCCCTTGGAATTGTCTGAGACAACACTGTGATACTTAGCAGGGCTTTTTGCCTGCTGGAGACCACGTCTGTTTAACACCACCAGTGATCCTGTGAGATTTTTGAGGACAGTGTTAATAGTACTACGCATAGTTGTTGAGGAAATAACTTTGTAGCTCCTGTAAAACCTAGGCACACCATGTGAAATGCATCATAATTTTTGAAAATCTCAAAAATTTGCTTTCAGATTTCACTCTAGATATGGATAGGTGCAAACCTAGTGGCAGGTTTCTTGTTGGTGAGTTTCTCCAGCTGTGAAGTCTCGTGATGTATTAGCTGTGCCCGAGTGATACATTCCTTCAGTTTGTGAGCCCTTAAGGAGGGAGAGGAATCTTCTAGTTTTCCTCTTTATTCGTTTGTGGCATGCAAACCACAGACCGCCTCAACTCCTCGTGCTGCGGCCTGTACTGCCTGCGTTCGCCAGTAGTATTGCCCGACTGCTATGCACAACATGGAAATAATACATGCTGTGTGTCTGAAGGGTGAACTGAAAGCTTTTTCTACAGCTGCTGTGTTGTGGTATAATATACTTATGAATGAGTAATTGAAAGTTGTTGGAAAACAATATTATGTAATTAAAAATCTCCTTCACAAAAACCTTTATAAAACAGAAGGGCAAGAAAGTAAATTGAGTCAACTATTTGTACTGTAAAGTGTCTTCATGGTATCTGTGGGGTTACAGCATATATAGTGGGTTATTACACATGCATTTTGAGTTCCTAGGCAATAGTTTCCTTCCATATTTCCTACTGTTAATTAGCTGGCAATCTTTTACATGAGTCCCATGCTAAACAATTACTTTGCCACTTCCCTTTTCTTTCATGGTCTTGGTTATTTCAATTCCAAGTAACTACAATGACTGAGAAACTACAGTGATGAATTTATAGCAACTAAAATGATGACAGTAATACAATTGTAGAAATGAGAATGTTCTGGAATGGAAGAAGAGAAAATTCGTATTCTTGCCCTATTTTGACTTACCTCAGAAAAACACCCTGTCGTTTATTCCTGTTTTATATTGATATATATGTGGGTAAGATGCCTCAACAACTAAGTGATCCTGATACCAAAAATCAGGTGAGTCAATATAGAGTTCCTTTTCGCAGGAATATCTGCCAAACTCTTTTGCGTAAGGATGAGAACTGTATTGCAAAATTCTCTCGACAGTGATAACAGTCCTTAATGTTCGAATATGTTTAAAAGCTCTAATGCTTGTCTTGATTTTTAGAAGAGAAATTAAGCCTGCATTTTTGTTTTATAAGGTGTGGAGTGAACAAGACCATACGGCTGTTGCAAGTCTGAAAAGAGTGGTAGTGAAACTTTGGTTGGTTGTGCCTGGGCAACAAGTCCATTGAAATCCTGAATGAAAAGGCTGTCCAGCGGCCTGTAAAGGTAGCTAGTCCCAAGACTTTTCTTCTTGTGCTGTGACAGTGTGTCCCAGGTTGTTCTCCTCCCCAAGCTGATATAGAACTGAGGAGAAGTTCCTTAGCCAAAGCTCTGGCAATTAATATATTTCCCTTGGGTTCCTCCCTGGCTACACTGGCCAAAGGATGGTAATCCTCATACAAGTGAGGATCTTGTGACTCTGGGATAGCTGCTGCTATTTTGTTTAACACCACAACAGCTGTGGTAAAAGCACACACAATGCTATGAATGGCTAAAGTGTGCAACCAGTTGTGAGCGTGCTTTGTAGCTGTGTTACTTCTACAAGGTGGTCAAGACAGATTCCCTGTTGAGACAGCCAACCTGTGGCAATGGACATAGACATGAGACTCTCTTCCATCCCCTGTCTCCTTTCTACCTACTTCCATGAGCAAACCCAATTGTTTCCAATGGCCATGGCAAGGGGGATCGGAGTAAAGATACAGCCCTCCCTCTGACAGGCAGACCACCAAGCTGGCCTAGCACAGAGCAGAAGGGTGTGCCCATCTCTTTCTGGCCACATAGTGTTTTTACAGACAGACTTGGGAGGAATTCTCAGGTCCCTGGTTCAAGTGTCTGACTTCACCAATGCCTGTATCCACAGTGGAGTGAGATGTGGATGAGCACCATCTCTTTTCTCTTTCGAGATGTTGCTGTTGTGGCATGAACGGCTTGGTACATGAGCTAGGAGGAAATTATAGCAGTCTCAACACAGCCCTGGCATTTGCAGAGAGCGCCTGAGCAAGCCTTGTACCCCTTTATGTAGGGAAATAGGCTGCAGAAATCTGGCACCGCAAATGTTTTTTCTGTCTCTGAAACCAAGGATAGTGCTGGCACTGGGAAGAGGTGCTGTCAGACCCCCTGAGGAACAAACAGATGTGAAGTAACATTTTCCAAGTGACTTTGGAGTCTGCATGACACAATTACCTTCTGAAGTCGCTTTTGAAACTGTTCCCTTATAGTTCTGGCAATGGGACTCCTGCCTGCTTCTTTATTTTGGAAACGCTGCCAACTCGTGCCAATATGCGAGGCTGTGTCACAGCACTGTGCCGGCTTCATCTCTTGTCTCTAGAGCCTGTGATCCACGTGCGGCCAGGGGCAGTGGCTGAAACTTCAGCCTTGACCTTTATATATTTGTTTGCAAAATCAGTCTGAAGTTTACTGTGGCTTTGGATGTGTTCCACCTACATAATCATAAGAATGCAAATCCAAAGCTCTCCTATCCAGGACACAGAAGCAGTCCCAGGAAAGGATTGTGTTGTGATTGCTTTGCTGTTATTGTTCCCATACTTAATGGGGCTAGGTGAGGCTTAGTGTCATGGGATTTCTTCTGGTTTTGTAAGTCCTCTTTCTCACTTCGCCTTCTTGTGGGTGGCTCTTTAAATTTAGACAAGGCAGAAAGCTGCTGGTTCAAAGTGACTATTGCATCTCCTGTTCTTCCTTCTGGTGGGTATTTTTAACTTCTCATGTTGTCAGTGAGTGTTTCCTTTTTATTCCTAAACGTTCAGACTATAAAGTTTGGAACCAGCAGGAGAAGCAGTTGAGTTGTGTGAGTGCTTCTTCCCATGATAGTCTGACGCCCATGTTAAACCACTGGTGTTGCAAATATTTTGAAAGTTCACTTCCTTTCCAGCGGAGCTGTATACAATCTAGGAAATTAAGGAAAAATAAAAAGCATAGTTTCACAGGTGAACAACCTAAAATTCGTATTTTGTCGTGTTTAGTAGCCATTCTGAGCCAAATCCCCTGGCAGAGGTCAGCTTTGTTCAGTATCTACATTAAGCTCATTGTTTTTGTGCAGCTACAGATTCTGCACAGCACAACAGCCATTTCCAAATGGTTTGGTGAGACTACCCAAAAGGTGCTGTTTCCCTTTCCATCATCTGTGAGAAGTATTAGTAATAAAAATAATAATGCACAATTAAGATACATAAATAATTATTTCTAAAGCAATAGTCATGTGTTCAAGTATTATAAAAGTATAAGAACAACCTGCTACTCAGCAGTTTTCTGAGGCTTTCTGCATAGTTATTCCTCGTAGTTTTCTGCAGCTTGGCTGTTAAATGAGAGTCTTTGTGTTCTGGTTGTATTTTGCCTTGGAGAGTTCATATGGCCCCGAAGCCCAGCAGCCAGGTCCTTGCTTCTTAGCTCCCTTCTCTTAAAAGTTCTGAAAGGTGTTGCCTTTTCCCCTAGAAGTATTCATTTGACTGGTACAGTCTCCCATGATACTGCTGCTTGCTTCTGATTGTAAAAATTCATTGCCAGGAAACAGTTAGCAGACCCTCCCAAAAATATAAAGATTGAATGTTTTTCCTATCTCTTCGTAAAGCTATGAGGTCTGAGGTCGCAGTTACTGGTAACACTTTATCTTCTGTTTTCTGATAAATGAGATTGTCAGCAGGTAACCATCTGTGCTTCACTGGGTAATCATACTAAATTCATGTAAATAATCCCATACATGGCTGATAGCTGCTTAAACACATGCTGGACAAACAGAGGCCCATTAGGTATATCATGTCTAGTGAGAATGGGTAAGTAATAAATCCAGTGACTTCTTAAATCATACTATCTATGGTTAATGATAGCTGAACACAGTGAATAGGTTTGCTTGCACGCTCTGCAAAAAGGTCTTGTGCAATTTTTTTTCCCTTCTGGGGTCAGTTTCTCCTGTGTTACTGAATTGGCCCTTTTTTCTTGACTTGGCCTGTATTTTTGTCATACGTGACAGCCTTAACAGTTTCCTCAATATTTCTGTTCATCTGAGGACTTGTATAAAATATATTTGGCCCTTCTCCTAGGTCTACAAATAACCTCTGTATCCTTTATAACATGTTCCTCTGTAACATCTAAGGAGTCAACATTCCTTTGGCATTAAACAAATCCCCTGTAGTCCCTAGAACTGCTTTTTAAGTTGATAATGCTGCTGAGGCATTTGCTTCCTTGACCACCCTATGCTTACAGAAGGAATTGGGTTCCTCAGACTCTGGTCCTCAGTAGAGGCTCTGGCAATCATAATTCATGTACTCCTTGAGAACAGGCATTTGTTTGTTGGTTTCTTTTAATGCAACAGAAGGTGTATTGATCACATTTGTTGAATGCGTCAGAGAGTGTGTGCGTGTAATCACTGAAATTCCCCTGGTTTGGTTTTTCCTAGGACAGATTTGTAACTTGAAATGCAATCCCTTTGTTCTCATGGGTGGGGTTTTTTGCTATGTCCTTGTATCTCTGAGTGCTTTCATGTATCTGGTCAGGCACTTAACTGCTCTGTCCTTCCTCTAAGCATATTCCAGTTTCTTTGACTCCAGGTCTCCAGCATGCTTCGATAATCACTTGGAGCCAAGCTGCCTGGAAGACTTCACTGGGTGCCTGACTGTCCAGTACTGCATGGTGTAAACCACTGCATAACACAGTGTCCAGTTGTAAGCAGTTTTCATTTTGGGCACTCTTAGTTGCCCATATCCATGACTCCTTTTCTGAAGATGGTGTATTTTAGCTTAATATTTCTGCTGTCAAAACACAAAGGACAAGAGATTCTCTATGCCTTTGTGGAAATGAGGTCAGTCAGCTTTGGTGATAGGAAATCTATTTGTATTCTTCAGTTCAGGCAAAGTAAAACTGGTAAGACAGGTATCAATAGAGACATCGGAATTGATCTTGGGAGAATAAGAGCCCCTGCATAGAAATTTTTCCATCTCAATCGTTTTTCCATTTTTGGTGTATTATTATATTTGGTGTCCTTAACTAAGGACATTCTTAGTTAAATGCTTGTGTTCAAAGTGTTAATTTAGCTTTCCTAGTGCTTGTATGACCTGCACTTCATGCCCTCTCTATTACACAGACATAGTAGCTTGCTGCGGCTTTGTTAAAGTCTTGAAGATTTTTGGTATGCATTTCAGTGCTTACCCTTGACATATTTAACTTTCGCAAAAGTCAGTCATGTCAAGTCATATCCAGGAAAAATATCAAACTGAAAAATGTGTATTATTTACTACAGAAGTAAGAAAAGGGCCTTGATTACGCTAAGTAATGCAAAAGATTATTGTCTCTAAGGACATAAAACACATTGGTGAGCAGTAATGGCAAAACAGTATGTTTTGGTGAAAAAAAACGAAGGATCTCTACAGTGTTCACTTTTCACATCCTCAATACAGTAAAATTCAATACAGCACAATGATAAAGTTCTGAGACTTTCCCAGTCCAGTTTTTGGTTTGCTGAAGAGGGAAGGTAATTTACAGGGTATTATTATTATGTTTATTATTATTACATAACTCCCTACCCACCACAAACTGAAGATCTAGTGCCAGGAAGCAAATCTGTCTTAGACCAAATTAATGATTTTTTTGCCTTGCTTTGCAATAGAGGGCAAGAGACAGAGGAACAGGATTCACTTTCTGGGGTCAGTGGAGATATGGACTAATACATTTCCTGTTACGGCAAGCCCTTAAGAAGCTGGCTTTGATGTCTTTGGGTTTCTGCATGTGATATTTTATTAATCAACTATTTTTCAACTTTCACTTTCTACTAGAACTGAAAGGTTCTATGATATGAAACATGAGAGTGTTTTTGGGCCAATGATCCGAGTGACCACTCTGTTGACCCTTCTGGTGTAAATGCTGCTTCTGTGGTTTGGATGCAGCAGCAAAGGAGACTGCATTGAGTGCCCCACTTGTCCTTCCCAGCACAGCTTTCCACAACAGGTAGTGGTTTGTGTGTCAAATACATGCAACATCCCCCCGGACCCCCAGCCCCTAACTATCTCTAAACAGAGCATGCTACAAGCTAGATAGATGTTCTGGTATTCACTGTTCTACAAGGAAGTTGATACTTTGGCTGTGGATGATAATAAAATGTTAACAAATGAATTTCTGTGGAATGGAATTATAGGACCTCTTATAGGAAAAGGCCAGTTAGATTCCCTGCAAACAGTTCACTCCTCCGTGGTGTGGCTTTGCTGCCTGATTATACGTTCTCTAATAAGAATGTGTTTGTTCAGTCTCATTTGTGAGGCCTCTGCTAATAAAATATTCACTCTCTCTTTTGTACAGCTATAGCTTTTAGCATCATGGAATAAAATATTTTCTCTGTTTTATGAATAAAAAAACCTCAAACATTTTTTTCTTCCAAGTTTTTAAGGATGACATCACTGTTGTTGTTATTATTCATTATATTTGCAATATTTATTTGAATGTATGTTTGATTTCTTTGGGCCTCTAATCTCTTTTTGTGTGTGAAAATGTTAACTGTCATAAGAAACTGAAAAAGGAAGTGGTTAAAAAAAAACACCAAATGATCAAAAAAAAAAAAATTTGGGCTACTCATTGCAGTTGTGATGTGGAAAGAAAGTCATTAAGGTATTGGAAAAACCTGAGTCACTGCTCATTGGGAAAAGGCTCATGGCAGGGACTCCTCAAAGTTGTTTTCATCTTGGACATGTATTCCTAGCAGTTCCACTTTTGTGAGTTTTACAGAGCGATGCACCTTTAACAGTGGTCAGTGTTGCCATCAAATCAGTACTCACAGGAGATAAAGGCTGTGTGTCTGGTACAGAAGACTAGAAATGGGCATATCAGGGTAACTAGTGGGAATATCTGGTCCTAGTGGTATCCCAAGACAGTAGTCAGTAAAACATGCTTCAGAGGAAAGTGTTTAAAAGTTTAAATTCTGCTACATAAAATAGGGAAGTAATTTTCTTAGCTGTAAAGAGTGGTGTTTCACATAATTCAGAATTTTTTATCTTGGTATTCATAAGTCTGCCTACTTTTTTTTTCTTCTCAAGAAAGCCTTGTCTTATGACATACTTTGGCTAAATATTAGTTATTAGTAATTTTTAAATTTTATACAGTTTCTTTTTTTGTATTCTGAGAGGAGGAAGCAATGATGTCTGGCTGACTTTGCATTTAAAGCAGCAAATGGTTCTGAAAGTTTCCCCTCCCTGCCCACTGCTTCCAGCCTAAATAGGCCTATTCATTTGATTTTTCCCTTCGCTAGAAATCTTCCCTCGTTCTTTCCTTTGTTTACATATTGTGCTGACCTCATTTTTGAAATAAGTTCAGCAAATTATATACAGTAATCAGGGCAGAGGCAGAGTACTGACTTCTTACTAGCAAGAAAGACTAGTATCAGTGTTAATACCTGGTGTTAGTTCAAATTCCATTTTTATAGGTGAAGGTCTTGCTTTGTTCTTGCTGCCACTTTGTGTGGACGACGTGGTCTTGTTTAACTGCCCACTGTGACAGTCAAGTCTTCTCCCTGAATGATTACAGATGACAGATGAATCATACCTGAGCAACACAAATTGTTTTTTCCCTGTGTTTTCAATTTGAATTCTTAAAGCAGAAATTTATCTTCTATCTTGCTCCAGATACTTGTTGTTCTGTAGAACAGTACAGCCCATCATCCATATACGGAGTTGAAGAGTTCACCTGATATATGGAATTGAATATGTCTGTGCAGAGCACAAGCTTTACTACCTTCTTATTCCTCTAGATGGTTTAAAACTCTAATACAGTCCAGCCCGTTATTCTCTACTAGTGCCCTGAATAATTTTGTTTATATACTACCTTGTCTCACCAGTTACTTGGTAAAGAATTGGGCCAAAACCTGAAACCAAAACAAAATAAATAAACCAAGCAAATATCTGGGCTAAGCTTGGTTTAATCTCTGCTTTCGAAGTTTTGGGTTAGTTTTCCAAATCAGGATTTTAATTTAAGTGGTGAGAGGAAGACAATTTCTCAGACATTGAGATCATGAGGATGGTAATTTATCTGAATATAACATATATAGGAAAGAAGAGGAAGTAATGCAAAACAAGATTAAATATCAGAGAAAAACAGATGTACATCAGGCAAAAAAAAATCTATGGAAAATGATGGCAAATTACAGAGATTGCATACTACACCACCCTGCTTCTCAAGTGAGTGTGTATGCTAAAAGGGTGAAAGATTTATCTTTTTTTGAGCATCTGATGCTATTTCTAATGATTTTAAGTAGAATATTGCTTTTAAATGCTCCATGCTATGTACTTTGTCTAAAAATGTACTGTAAGTAGAGATTCTTCAAAATAGTCAAGAAAATAATGCATTCCAAGATATTACGACACCCAGATGGTTTCATAAGCTAGGAGTATGTTTTAGCTAGTGTCTCTTATCACTTACTTTGGGTTTTCATGTTTAAGACTGATAGTCTATTAAGTTGTTTGTAATTGTCTCATGAAAATTTTTGAGCTATACTACTCTACATAGAGATTTTAATTTGGCATAGCACAGAAATGGGTTGATTAAGCTACATCAGCTTGTGTGTGTGAGAAAAGCATATGGTTAGGTGTGCTTCTGAATTCAAGAAGAAATTTTAGTTGTCATTTCTACAGCTGGTCTGCTATTATTCTGAATGGGGCATGATAATTCCATGTTGCAGGAGCTGCTTTGTGCTCTCTTGAGCCACCCTTTTGCATATGCAGAGACTGCAGTGCAGTAGAACCGAAATCCACTTTTCCTGGCAGAGCTGAGGCTTTGTATTCTGTGACTGCTGCAACGCTTGGGTCAGAGGTGTCTCCGTACGGTGAATAACACATTGTAAAGTAACAGACAGAAAGGAGGGTGATCCAGTTAAGACTACAGGACAGTATTTCAGGCTGAGACTTGGCCACCATGTTTTTTTGCAAGTCTTGCCTAGAAAATCTAGCAGTTCACACCACTGAGTGAACACGTGGCACAGTGAGTTTTATCTTTTTGTTATAAGTTTGCAATGTCATGGCGAATCTTCTGTGCCTCAAATTTCTACCTTTTAAATACAGAATAATTTGGGGTACATAGAAGCCGTAATCACTATTCCCTGTCCTGTGTTTATATTAACACAAGCTTGAAAGATGCTGCAGGACTGCATCCAGCCAGAAAGGTAGGGAAATGCCCAAGGGATGTGGTGACACGCAGCTCCAGCAGCCTGACCCATACTTGCTTAAAGGGTAAGCAGTGATCTCACGTGGCTTGGGGAAAGAACAGAGAAATCCACAAATCCAAAAGATTTCACGCAAAATGGGAAAAATCTTAATTGCAGTGATTCCAGGTGAAATGGTTCAACATCGCCATGATGATATTTTGCACTTTCCTAAAACTCCAGGATTCTAATGAAATGTTTTCAGTGTTTCTTCTTTTACTCAGTAAGCTAATTTCTACAAATTAGTAGACTTCGTAGAAGATAGGACAGTAAAAAGATTATGCATACCCTTAAATAACCAGAGTACTTGAGAGACAATTAAGACTAGTACAGTTCATACATCTAGTAGTAAGTGTGGTTAAGAAAACTTTGTAAATTTAGTGTGTTGGAGTGTATTACTGCATCAGCAATTTAGTGACAGCAAAATTACAACGAAATTCCTCTGAAATTAAGCTATTTCTTTGGTGAAGGTCCAAGTCTTTGAAAAAGAAGGTATACAATTCTTTTGTTCGCCTTCTTAGATATACTGATGTGCATCAATTTAACATCAAATGGTTACAACTGAAGAGATTAAAAACAGGAGTTGAATGCACATTGATTGTCTTTAATCCAGCAAAATATACACTTTAGAGGTGTTTGTTTTCTTTCTTTCCTCTTAATCTCTAGTTCAAACTATGTATCGAGGGACTACCCAATGTCAGCCATCAAGAAATGTGCTTTTTTTTTTAAACGAGACTTCACAGGAGACTGTGCTGGGGACTGTGCCACGTGTGGATGAAAGCCTCTGACAGAGTGCTCGGTGCAGACATGCAGGATGGTTCAGTGAGAATCTGAAGGCAGTGGGCTATACAGGAGCCTGATCTGGCAACTTTCACTTCCATTACAAGAAATTAATCCCCTGTTCAACAGACCCAAAATAGAAGCTCTTATGCCTGCCTAGTAATTAGTTTCTTGCATATTTGCATCTCATTGGCTTTTTCTCTACGCTTAATGGCGCAGCTGCTTTTTGCTCATGATAAATTAGAATGGGGATCAGGAAAACATATCCATTTGGTAGTAAAGGTGTGTCTAATAAACTTGTTGCCTGTTGAGTTTCTCAGTCATAATGGTAATCTCCTGTTAGTTCCAGGAATGCTTCGCTTCTTTCCTTCTCCTCTCTCTATTCCCTATTACTTAAAGTACAGGTTTAGTAAAACTAATTTCCACCTCGGCCACCTTCTACTGAAATCTCAGCTATTGTTGAAAAGTTCATATGTCCTATCAGCTGTTCTAAATTGGTGCCTGCACAAATCTACAAATAAGAAGAAAGGGGAAGTAGAGTCGAGTAGGGAGAAAATGGCTAGTGTGGTTTAAGCAAGGAACATATTTTTGCTCTGTTGCTCTTCACTTACAGGCTGCACATAGCCAAATTAATATTGTCCATGTCTGTTGCTTCCATGTAAATGACTGAAAACCTTCCTTTCACATCATGATTTGTATGCACCCTGCTTTAACCAACAGGAAAACCAGGCTGGCCCTAGTGCTGAAGCAACCTGCTGGTTCTCTCAGCCTTCAATGGAAATAATGAGTACAGTGGGGAAGTGAACATAAACAAATTACCAGCTCTTTAATTTCAGTAGCTTCTGAGAATTTAGGATCTTAATTAGAAAGAAACTTTGGAGATAGAGTTATGAATCACGGCAGAACTCTGTTGATGTAAGTCAGCAGCTTCTTTGTTGAAAGCAAGAGGAGATAAATTGCCAGAAGATTTGTCGGTCAGAAACTGAAGGAAAAATAAGTCAGGATAGGCTGTATGAAATTTGAATTAAAAGTTGGAATTGGAACTTGTTCTGCACTGGGCTGTGTTGTGTGAAATCACTGCAAGAGAGTAGGGTCCACAAGAATAGCTCTGTCACCAAAATCTTACCAAGGAATTCTATGGTTGCCTTACTTCTCTCATACAGAAACTGCTGTGCAACCACAGCAGATTCAGTCTCAGCACTGGACTCGCTGAAAGTTACAATATGGTTGGGTAATAAAAATAAGTTTTTCTTGGGCAGAACGTCTTGAAGTTTACATTGTCTATACTGATTTTTTTCTTCAGATTGTCTTGCTCTGAAGGTATTTATATTTCTGGCTTTGTTTTTAGCATCAATGTTTCTCTTATTCTTTTCTTTTTTTACACTTTGACCTGAAACTGCTTCTTGTGAGTAGATTGCTGATGTCAGGGCTTAGAACCTGAGATCAAATTCTTTGCAGAAAAAATAAACTGAAGTGCATGTTTTGATCCCTACCTTTTCCAGTGTACAGCCTTAAAATGACATTACTAGTTCTTTTACTCGCTCCAGTCAAGAAGTATTGACAATATCATGGCATTTCTGCTTTATCTTTTGACGTTCATTAGACTAAATGAAGTGATAAATCTATGGGTAGAACTAGCAGACTAATCACTTCAACGTTTCACCTCCTTAGGATTCTTTATCACGAAGGAAAAAGCTGCATGGTGTAAATGGTGAATATGTTACAGTACCATGAAAACCGATAAGCCACATTCACATTTTGTTGTATCTGAATGGACATAAAAACAGTTTCCTCTTTGCTACATATGATGTAGTGTTGAATCCTGAATTGAGCTCACAGGAACATAGTGTAGACAGGACAACTAGTCAAGCCCAAATTCTCACTGGTGGATTGAGTCTACACAGCTCATGAGGAGAAGGACTGAAAAAAAGGCCAAGAATAACACTTAAAACCTCAGAGAAAGAAAAGCCAGAAGCTATGTTGAGGGGAAAAAGAAGCCTGGAGGCAGTATTCAAAGAAACTCTTGCAGAATAAGATGAAGAACTAACTAGTTCATTAATTTAGGATGAAATTTTTATGTGCTATGACAAATTTAAAGACACTCTGCCTCCTGAGGCTCCTTTCTGGGTAACAAGGCAAGAGATGTGGAAAAGCCCTAGATGAATTGTTTAAATACTCTTTTTCCTAGCTGATAGCTGTTTGCCTTTATTTGAGGGGAAATAGAGATATCCACCAGGATTTAGCTGAAGTGGATCATGCAGTCCAGGAAACAGCAAAAGAAAACTGCAGTGTTGGGGATGCTCTGGGTGTTCTCTAACAGCCATTTGTAATATCTACCATTGATGTGAAACGGATTAGAGTTAGTTGATTGCTTGCTTGCTTCTAAAATACAAAGATCAGTGTTTCACTGTTGCTGAATATTGGTTTGAAATGATGTTTTCAGTGTGTAACTCTTATTTCCCTACTGAAATGGAGGAATTTTCCTGTATCAGAGGAGAGAATGAAAAAGAGCACATCAGATCTGGTCCTCCTCAATTTCTAATTGCCCAGAGAGGAAAAGCTTCACTCCTACTGCTTTCATCTCATGCAGCCTTGTGCTGTGGGTTCCACCAATGCCATGTCACAGACGTTTGGATCTGTTGCAAATTCCTGGCTTTGGAAAAATGTGGAAAAAAACTTGCTGGTGGACACACAACTAGTGTCTTGTTGTTTCAGGGTTGTGCCTTCATTAGTTTTCAGGTGTTTGTTTACAGCCTGGCAAAACAGGTTTCTTTTTCTCATTGCACACCAGGAGTTTAAAGAAGTGTGGTTGTCTTTCCAAATTAAGCATATAAATTTCTTACCAAATTAAGAATGTAAGGAAAAGAGGGATGCAAAGTATGATAGAGCACTGTGGGTGAGGTGAATTTTTCTTCAAATACATAGATTCATCTGCCTCCCTAGCTATTAATATAGCTATTATAGAACTAGAACATCCTCCTATTGTAAAGCCTGCACAAACTCTTCTTATCAAAGATCCTAGTTTAATGGAAACTTGGAACTTCTGCTAAAATATTGGGGGTTTTTCCTATGAAGTTTGCAAACTTTTTTAAAAAAAAAAAGTGGGGTGTGAGGGGTTAGAAGGTGATCTTGCCCAGTGAGACTGTGGAGACTCTATCCATGGAGGTTCTAAAAACCCAAGTAGAGAAGGCCCTGGGCAGCTTGCTCTAGCGGATGCAGTTTGAGCAAGACAGGTTGACTATAAACCTCCAGAGGTCCTGTTCAACCTCTTCAGCCCGAACTATTCTGTGATTCTATTATGATATTCACTACTTTGCCAGCTGTGCAGGACTAAGGGAAGATGACACCAGACAACATTGAAAAGCCTGTGTTTCAGATTAAACCAACAGAGATGAAGTAAGCCTACCTTACTTGCTAGCAGAACCTGTCTCTGAGAGCTCCTGTAATTTGTTGTAATAAAGTGGCTGGTCTAAATGCATTTGCAGCTCTAAAAATAACATTTCATTTCAAAATTAGCATATTCTCAATTAAGGCTCTCCAGTGTACTAGAAAACAAAAAACATGCACATCAACCACTATCGTTCTGTTATGGTAAAATACATAAATTAACTTGACAAATGTAGGAGTAAAGCTTTCTATAAGTATGAGAGCTGTATGTGTGAAAGAGAGCAAAAAGAAGATTGAGAATTAATAAAATATGAGCTTGGCACTGGAGAAAGGGGGGAAAACTGAGGAGATAAGATGTAGCCATCAAGGCACAGTACTGACTTTTTTAAGCACAGATCATGGTGTTAGTTGTCCTTTGAATTGTTAAGGTATTCTGAAGGTTTCTGAAGACAACCTGCAGAGAAATTATCTGTGTCACTGTTACAGTATTTGAATACCCAGAAGCTGCTTGGAAAATACATGAAGTTGTGCTGTGCATGCGTTGATAATGTGTTGTTAGCCTAAACCGTTGTTCAAAGATGACTTTGAATTTATTGTGAGCAGAGTCCTGTGTTCCTTCTCCTTAAAATATGGCTTTATATTCTGATAGCTTTTCTTAAGCTAAAGCAAGCCACTTTGGGCTATCCTGTGCCATGTAGGTACTGCTCTGTGCTGGGGATGTGCAGTATCAGCCTGTCTAGGTGATCCCTGTGTGAGTGACAGTCTGTGCAGACTACTAGACCCCTTCAGGAGGTACCGCTTTCCTAGGCCATGACATCTTTGCACACCCAACTCTGTTCCTTCTCTCTAGACACACAGAAAAGTGGTGACGATATTAGTAATTCACTAAGCTAAGCTGCCACTTGTAGCTGTGCCCTGAAATTTCTAGCTTAAATCCTATAAATGAATGCTCACTAGACCAGACTTTGACCTTGTGAATGAGTTCTGGTTGTGGAAGGGCATGAAAAATTGCCTAAGAATACACCTTATGTGAAAAACTGGAACCAAGCAAAGAATAGCAACTACGGAAGAATTTTGGAAATGAGGAAGAACAGAAACTTGGGAAGAAAAAGGACAATGTGGTAATTGATTGGTATCTTTAGATTTGCACTTGGTCCTGGCGTTACCTGAGCAGAAGAAAATACAAGCCAGATTTTTTATTTATTAATTTGTTTTTTGCTTAATATTCTCTGGATTTTGAGATGATGCCTGTTAATAGTTACCCAACCTGTGGCCTTTGTTGCCTTGATCACACTGTGATCATGATCTCTGTCAGTGCAAATATGTTGGAGATAGATGGTGACATCAGCAAGAAACTTTTTTGAAAGGTTAACCTGCTTCCTAACTAGGAGACCTCATTAGCCAAGAGCTGTCATTCTAACTCCAAAGCTTGCAACTGTAGTAGGAGAAATTGCCAAGCTGCATGTAGACTTTTAGACATTAATCACCTTTCAGCCAAATGCCTTCTTTCCAAAAAGTTCTTGCACTGCTCTCTCCTATCGGTTGCTGTTTAATATCTGCTCTTGGCAACCTAATTTACTGGCTATCTAATTTAACTTCAATACATTTATACTGAAGCTTAATCTGCGTTCTGAAATTTGATTTACTTGTGCAAATAGTTATTTTTCCCCCACTAAGCAGAAACACACACGCGCACAGACAATTCCATTGAGAGGCCAGCAAGTTAAACTGTGATGGTGTAGAAAGATATGCACAACCCTTACTGTGATCTGTTTTAACTGAGCCACTTCAGTGCCATAGACTATTCCATAATACATTTAGGCTGGGTGATACATTGCATTGATGCTCATGTCAAAATCCCAGATGCACATTTTGCAAGAATTTGAATCTGAATGTTTCCCTAGCTCAGGCTTTAATACTTTGATCAATAAATTTCTAAGAGTTTCACCTGTCTCCTTTAACAGTTACACTGTTCATAAAATGGTAGCCTCACCACCACCTCTTTTATTATAAGAGGCATGTTTATAGGTAGTGTCAAGAAGATACAGAAAAGCGAAGGACTAGTCATAGATACCAGGTGGGTGGATGGGCAGTGACCCAGACTAATCAAGCTGAGATCATAGGCACAAGATACTGTCCTCCTCCAGTGTTTTCTCACCGCGCTAGCTCTCGCGAAAAACTTCTCAAGATACAGTGTCATAGCACTGGGATCTGAACTCCTAGTGTCCAGCTTTAACTGTGTTTAACTATCATGTCTAAACATCTATAAACATTCTTTCTAGATATGAAATATCTGCACTTGGATAAGTTGATAAAGTGCTGTAATATAGATATATTTACTTATGCATTATATAGATAAATTATATAATAATTACATATTATAAAAATTATATTATTTTATATATATAAAGGTAATCCTACTAATCTGTGCCAGTTTCATTTTCTAATTTCAATTGAACATGCAATAGGTATGCACTACGGGGTTGCTTACTGAAGACCAGGAACATTTTTTTTCCTGGCACACCGTTCTCAGGTTCAAGGCAGGGAAGCTTTTCTAGCATCCGTTTACACTGTGCCTGACTGAGATGTCTGTGTTAGCCCATCATTTTTGTCAACATCAACCTAATGCATATTTGAAATATCTGTGCTTTAGAAACTCTATACAATATTAATGAGATACTTTGGTTTCCTTTAGCTGTAGACAGTTTAGCATCAAATCAGCCCAGCTCTGCAGCAGATTTTTTTTAACAGGTTAGAAAGTAATTAGAGTATCAATGGGAGATAAATAACTCCTGTCTGTACTTTAGAAATCCATCCTAAAAATCCTCCAGTTTCAAACCTACTGTTCTTATTTTAAATCAATTTTAGATGGCCGGCCTAAACTCTCCATGAGAAAAGTTTCCCTGGTCTGAACGTGACTTTCAAAGTGAATTATCATAAAATAGTTATTGTATTTATGATGTTGCTGAAAAAACTCTTGATACTGCTTTAATTAGTAATTGTTTGTTTAATTAATTGCTTACAATGGTGGTGTTTCAAGATGAGCTGGCCTTTTAAGCAGTACTGTGCTCAGCCCTGCCAATGCTTTTCCAGTAAAAGGCTGGGCTACTAGATCTGCTAAGATCATTTGGGGTCAATGTAGACAAATAAACTTCCAGATCAATCAAGAAACAGCTAAACACCTTATTAGATAAATAATTTAAATTTGGTTATTTGGTACAAAATAAAAAATAGGAGGTGGTGGAATTTTTTTGGGGTGGAAAGGGGGAGGGGGACTATTTTGTCTCTTTATCACACCTGGTTGTATCAAGCTCTCATATGTCTCTTGGTCTCATTTTTCTGTTTATGAAACCTCTCAGAAAACCGTTCCGTGTAGTCTAGCTGCCAAGCTGCATCTACAGCAACATGATTTATTAGCAGAAAAAGTAGACCTCATTGGTTTGTGATAGAGTGGCGAATATTTTACTTTCCTAGACATTGCCATTTGTTTCAAGCTTAGGGAGCATTCGCCCACATGTGACACAGTGTAAATAATCCGTGCTTTTGTGTACGTTTGGGGTTGGTGTTTTTTAAATGGTTTGCTTGTTTTTATCTACCTTGATCCTGATCCAGTGCACATGAAAATAAATGGAAAGCTGTTATTCCTTCTGGAGATACAGAATATACCATCCACCCACTACTCCTTTCTAAAGACTCATTTAAAATAAAGAATTTTCCCCGCGGGGTGGGGAAATATCTCACAGGAGAGAGATATTCAGGGATAAGTGTCTCAATGTATTATTTTGGCTAAATGCCTTGTGTTTTCTTTCGATTAGATTATAATTTTTGACACGCTTAAAATCTCTCATAGAGTTTGGCGAGCAGATACGCTTTTGCCATAACATTTCGAAGTAATGACCAAACTTTATGAGGTGTTTATTTTTTTTTTTTTTGAAATTCTCATGGGAGCAAATTGATTGCTGAGACGAGTAACAGATTCACCTTAAAAGATTTTTAAGAATACTGGACTGGCTGTTTAACTGCTAACACCTAAAGAAAACAACTCTTTCACATTTTCTCATTTCTCAGATAACAATTTCTGCATTGAGGGTGTGAAGTATTTGTTTCATGGTGTTTTCTTAGGGCTTGTGTGCAGATGTGTGATTCTCATACACTGCTCTCCCACTGGAATTTTCTTTGTAATGTATCTTATTGATATTTATGAAAATCTCAAAAACACATTTTGGACTGTTTCAATTTTGCTCATTTTTCAGAATGGTGACTACTAGACCCTGCCCATTTATTCAGCTGCGTTCAGGTGGTGAAGTGCAGACAGCCTCATACTAGCTTTGTCCAGGTCTAAAATAATGGGGTGCAAATCAATTTTCATCCTAGTTCGCAGTGCTGCTGCTTGCAGGCCTTGCTCATGCTGTCATCTCCTGCCCCTGGGTGAACTTCACGTAGGGCAAGGCTGATGCTTGTAAAGTGTGGGGTCAGGATGTCCAAGAGTAGAGACAAATAAGGCTGATATTTTTTCCTTATGTCAAGTTGTAAATAATATAGACTTGTTGCAAATTAATTTTTTGTCACTGCAGCCAGCATAAATACTTTGGGCTGATTGTAGGGAATTGGTGATGAAGCATAAATATCTGCACTTGCAGCTCAACACTTCAGTGACTGGTATCACTTTGCTTTACTTCTGCATGTCACTAGCAGTCAGAGTGAATAGGAACCTGAGTCTAAATAACTGTGAATGGATAAAATCAAGTAGAAAACCACAAATACCACTATTTATAGAGCAGCAGAGCATGAAAGCTAGGGTTACCTACAGACAGCATATGCTAAAAGCTTTGTTAAGCTGTCAAGAACTTCAGTTCATAACCTTACATACTGGGTGAAGGCAGAAATACTTTCATTAGGGATGTTATCTTGTAGCAAGATGCAGTACTATGGGAAGCATTCAAGGTTTTCTTATACTACTAGGAAAATAAGCATTAGCAATTTTTAATGTCTCTGATTCACATAAGTACTTTGAATCTTAATACAATTGCTGTAAAGAGACCTTGGAGAGGAGGGTTTACCTCATAACAACAATTTCTCAGTTTTATTGTCCATTAAAATGATTTTATGCCTTGAAACCTCTGAGTCTGTAGCAGGAGAATTTAACTTTTCTTTGCACTACATGTGTGTGTGCATGCTGTGTTCCACATTTTGCCTGTCCTTGTGTCTTAAAAAATTTTACAGTTACTGTTGCAGGTGGTAGAATTTCACAGTCAGCAAAAATGATGCAGAGTTTAGAAACAGTTACTGAAGTGTTAGATGTCTCATTTCTGAATAGATGTTACCAAAACATAGCTTAAAATATCGTTCCATCTAGGAGTCTAAATGCAACTATAGGCATAGTTTTTTTTCTCCCATCCAACAAAAACATTTGCCAAAAGATGAAACATACTACACATTATTGAGTGGACTTGGTGATGCTGAAAGAAAAACGAGATGGGTAGTCAAATTGACGTCTCAGAGTTTACAGATGATCTTTGTCAGAAACATGACCCACGATAATATGTATGAGTTTTCTAATTTGACGTAGGTCATTTGAGCAGTTGACCAGACAAGAAACTATTTCATGATGCTGATCATGTATCATGGCATGAAGACAGATGATTGAAGGAGTTAGCCTTGACATCAATGATCCAAGTCAGAAATGTCCAAAGGGGAATTAGAATCATAGAATCATAGAAAGTTTTGGGTCGGAAGGGACCCCTAGAGGTCATCTAGTCCAACCCCCAATATGAATTAATTATATATTACCCAGTAGTCTGATGCAGTGAGAGAAATGACCAAAGCTGCTCTATGAGGTCTTGTACTAGTCCAGCAACACTCATGAATAAGATGCAGAGAGCTGTCTGAAATGCACTAGCCCCAAACTGAAGTGGGCCTCACTTGTCAGGAGAAACCAGTAACTGTCACAGATCATTCCTACTCTAAGACCAAAATGGATTGGTGTTTCAGGTACTATATGTACAATATCCTTAGTTTGTATACACTATTTATCATCTCTCCTGAGTTCTTCTGAGCCTTGCTAGTGGGTGTTGTGCTACTGTTGCCTTGGCTTGTCACCTGGTTTTCTCATAAGCTGAAGAATTTGACTTCTTTGTGAACAGAGGAGTGCAGAATTTGTGCAAACTATGTGTTTTACAATATCCCTACCTTCTTTCTTTGTGACTGACTCGGTAATAAATCAGTGCATGAAGTTGAGTTGTCCCTTAGCCATCATCTCAAACCTTGCATCCTCTTAATGTAAACAAAGAACTTCCCAAG
>Ga0181612_142624_pt1 | contig 40240 bp, 17 predicted proteins | sample HoacroProtozoa21_FD_119630 | JGI IMG/M metagenome (GOLD analysis project Ga0181612, IMG submission 119630) | Hoatzin crop microbial communities from Cojedes, Venezuel. Combined Assembly of Gp0051906, Gp0051904, Gp0051908
ACTGAAGTTAGAGGTCTTTCTCTGTGTTTGGAACATGATTTTGACTCATTTTTCCTTCCTCCCCCAGAAGAGGTTTTCATTTCATGCTCTTGATGAGATGTTGAGTTTTCTAGAATCCTCTTCTGTTGAGCTTATTCTTTATACATGGCTAACACTTTCTTCAAATATCCCAAGACCAAGCACTGCAGAATCTAAATGCACTGGTATTTTATATGAGTTGATCTCTCTGGGATTAAAAATAGTTGTAAATTAAATGTACAAGCTTCATAGAGTTATTTTTGGAATTTGTGGCTGAGCTCGATAAGACCTTTATAGAAAGTTTCTTATTTTTGTCCCTCCTAAAAAAAAAAAAAAGCCCTAAACCTCAAACCACAACAACACCAAAAAAAAACCCATAGTTAATTATTGTTAAAAGTATTGGAAATATCATTGGGTAGAATTTGGAATTATTTTATTTGTTTTCCCATTTATGTTGAAAAGGGTTTTTTTTGTGATCAGTATTGCTGCTATAAAGGTGGGTAGAACATACACAGTAGTACTCACAGCATCCCTGTGCTATACACTGAAAAGGTGTTTCCATGCTTCAGCCCTTTTAATAATGTGCACAAGGAATTAATCTATTTATCTGGCTGTCTTTAGCTAAACTATAGACTGGTTCACACTACCGAGATGGGAATATGAAAGAGGAGGTGAGGGAGCTGTAGCACTGAGCAGTGAACAACACAGTCCCATTTCTCGTTCTACAGTTATGACTGCACAGTCTGCACATTTAAATTTAGGATTATTTGTAGGCCTGGTGGCTTCACTGCGCTGCATAACAGTTAGTTTGATGTGTTTGAAAAGTTCACGTGTTACTGTTGGTGTGAACTTGTATGTTGAAGTTATCTTGGCTGTAATTTAGCCTTTCAAAAGTACAAATGCTTTTTTGCATGGTTTTTTTTCTTTTTTTTTTTCCCAAATGTTTTTCTTATACATGAGAAGAAATCACTGGCAACTTTATCTTCCAGTTGCATGAGCAATATTCGCCAAATAATTCCTCAAAATATCTTGATTAGAATATGCTGTGTTTCTGTTATATGGTAACTACGAACACAAACACCTGAAACTGTTTTTAAACATGCCAGTAATAGTCAATATACAAATGCTGAATAGATACAAAGAAAATAGTAATTGGGGGGTTCCAGGGACATATTTTTTAAATGTCTCTCAATGTAAAAATTGTTTGATTGGCAATGAAGTTTTAAGGCCTGTGTGCCTAAATTAGTTGTAAAAGATAGGTATTTGTGCAGTAGTTTGCAGTCTTACAGTGGAAATGATTATATCCATGGTCATTTGGGTATTCAAAGAAGGATCTCAAAGGATAATTTTCAGCCTCTACATAGTGATATATCTATAGAGCTTGCACTTTTATAGTTTTGATGAAGAAATATGTTACTGTGATGCAGATTGAAAGCTCTTTGTTACTGTGAAGTTGGCTGGAAATGCTGTTTTTATATGAATACAGATAAATTTATATGTAAAAATCCAACAAGGCAAGAAAAACATGCATGCATGGATGCATACATACATAATACACTTACAGCTTCGGGGTCCAAAGTGAGCTCTGTTTGCCTAATTTTGCTGAATATATATACATGGACTGGTGTCAACCCACACTGTTTTGTCACTTGTTATTATGGCATTTGCAGATAACATTGTGATAGGTTTGGGACACTTTACACCAAGCATTGGTAGGATTCACTAGCTTTCAAGCATATAGTAATATACTGAGCAAGCTGCGCTGGGAGCACAGGTGAAGATGATGAAGAGCAGAAGTCAGACCTCCTGTGTCTGCTTAGCTGGAGTAACCACGGTGCTTGAAGCAAAGTAACTGAACCCAGGTGTTCGATGCATACTTTGTCATACTTTTATGGTAAGGAAAAATACAGTCATTTTATTATAAGGATAGCTTTTTCCCCTTCTGTATTGGCAGGGCAGCATTTACGAGTAGAATTAAAAACTGGTATGATTGAGTAGTGTAAAATACATATCCCCTTGCATTTCTAGTACTTTTAGGTTAAGATACATGATGGTCCAGATTTCTAACAGTTGATTAGAAGCAGCAATGGAAGTTCCCTCCTTACTTTTAAATTCATTTGTGTTTAACAATGTTATATTTCACAATATGCAGAAATAAAAACTCAGAATGCAGTAGTTACTTCCCTACTTAAAACCAATTTTTTAAAAGCCTGGAGTAGATATTTCCCTCACATGGTATTACTGAAATGTGAAACAAAACCTGTTTTGGTCTAAAATACTGATTCCAAATGAAACAAAGCAAATAGCTTGTTTTAAGTTTTTTTCCTGTGGTAATAATAATAAAAATACCGTGACAAGAGGTGAAGCATGGGCTGTGTATTAACTTAAAGGAGGACAAAAAATGAGACTGATTGAAAGTGGTTGTGGCTGTCACTAAGTAACGCTTCAGAGAGAATTACTGTTGTAACTGCCTGGAAGAAATTTTGCTTCTTGAATAAAAAGCTACTTTTTAAGTCATTAAGGGGATTTCAGAGATGGTGTTAGGCAAACATGTCTTTTATTAAGGAAGGAAGGTAATCAGTACTTGGCAACAGCATACAGAAATCATCAGAAATGGATATGTTTATCTTTGGATTTCAGTTCCCTGATTAGGATCCATCAAGGGTATTGCTGCTTTCACTGGAAGTGTCCTGAGTTTGTGGGAAAGTGAAATTCATGGAGTCATGCAAGTTGGAAAGGGCCACCAAAGATTTTCGAATCCTACATCCTGCTCAAAGCAGGTCCAGTGACAGCAGGATCTCAGGGCCTTGTCCCAATTAAGTTTTGAGTAGTTTGAAGGATGAAGATCCCACAGCCTCTCTAGGATTCCGTCATAGTTTGACCACCCATGTGGTTTAAAAGAAAGAACAAAACAGCTTTTATCAAGTTGCTAACTTTCCATGTCCTCACTTGTGTTCGTTGCCTCTCATCCTAGCCTGGAGCACCTCCAAGATGTGCCAGGCCTTGTCATCTTTCTACCCTCCTGTTAGGTAGTGGTAGATGGCAATAGGAAACTCCCCTCACCCTCCTTCTCCAGGCTGACCCAGCCCTGGTCCCTCAGCCTCTCCTCGTGCCCCACCAGCTCGGTGGCCTGTGCTGGGCTTGCTCAGCTGTACGAGTGTCTCTCTTCTTCTGAGGAGCCCAAAGCTGGACACCACTCCAGCTGTGGGCTCGCAAGTGCTAAACGGAGGGGAAGCATCACTTCCCTGCACCTGCAGGCTGGGCTGCCGCTGATGCAGGCCCTGCTTGTCCTTCATACAAACCAAAACTGACTGCGTGGTGCTCTCATAATTCATAGAATCATAGAATGCTTTGGGTTAGAAGAGACCTTTAGAGGACATCTAGCCTAACCGCCCTTGCAGTGAGCAGGGACATCTTCAAGCAGATCAGGTTGCTCAGAGCCCTGTCCAACCTGGCCTTGAATGTTTCCAGGCATGAGGCTTCGACCACCTCTGGGCAACGGGCAACCTGTGCCAGTGTTTCACCACCCTCATTGTAAAAATTTTCTTCCTTATATCCAGTCTAATTCATGCAGCCTTGCAGTAGTGCAGTTAAGTGGAATCCTCTTCGTTTTCTGATATGAATGCAATGGCCGGGCTTCAGATTTTGAACTACGGGTCTGGTAGACAGTTGGGTATAATTTGTCATTCTGGTACCAGCCATAGGGAGGATGTTTTTTGGTTTTTTTTACTTCTCTTTAAAATTAATTAAAGAATTATGTAAATGAAGTCTCTGAAGTTAGAAGGAAGAAAGAAATCTTCAGTGAGTGGCTCATTTTTAGCATTCAGGTAAACAGTAGAAGTCAACAAGACTGCAATAAATTGTCTCTGATTTTTTTGTTTATTTTGATTTGTTTTGTTTTCTAGGGCTTCAGCAATCAATGGTGACTTTTCATTTTCTTTCTCTTCTTTTTCAATAGAAGGAAATGTCTGCTCTTTGTAATATACGCTTGTGTCATATCACTCACAGGAGAAGTAGGAGGCCTCAAAAATCAAAAAGCAGCAGAAAAGAGGGGCCTGAGCATTGGTTTTGCTCATATTACAAAAATATCCTTGGTAAAAATGTACTAGTGAAAACATGGTCTTATTCCACCTTGTCAAATACTCTTTTTTTGTGACATCAGTTTTTGGGTTGGTATTGCTAATGTAGGCTCTATAAGGACAAAGCCAGCTGTAGGCATTATTTGGATGTCACAACCTTCCCTTCTTTATCCATAAATGCACAGTTTGATTTTCAAGCTAGGATGAACAAGATTCAGGGTTTTGATCACATACGGTAGTATTTTTCAGTGGACCAGTCAGACATGGATCACCAGTGGCTGAAATATCCACTGTGGATTTCAAAGTTTTTGAAGTTGTTTTTAAGTAAATGGCAGTGTAAAAAATAAATTCAAAGATTTTTATCAGTATCACGGCAGGCAGATTAGTAATCCTCTGCACTAAAATTCAGCATAGAAAATATAAGGCTCAGAGAGAGTATATGGAAGCCAGATATTCTAATAGAAATCTGCATTTAACCTTGTATATAAGCACTTGACATCAGCAAAATCTGTGCTTTGTTGAAAAAATCCATTGTTTTCATCCAGACTCCTCAATCCCCTTCTCTTTATTTTCTTCTTCCCACTTTCTTTCTATGGTATAGTTTTATTGTTGGTAAAGCACACAGACAGAAACAGCACCCGTTTTTCCCACCCATTGTCTGTGCATTTGTGCACTGGATCTTTCTTCTGCCATTTCTACCAAGAGCAGCAGTGGAAGCCTAGCTCAGATCATGTGGTGGTACATGCTTTTGCAAGCTTAGCTGCTGCTTGCCTATTCAAATAGCCAGAAGCCTGGCAGAGCAGAGCTGGCTTTATTTGTTGAGTCTTGTCTAGCGAAGTGAAAAGGGCTGATTTTTTTTTTTTCTTTTTTTTTCCCCTGGCTGCATTTTTGCTCATGTGGGGGTAGGGAATGAAATTATTTCTTTTGTCCTCTACTTGCAGCTCATTGAGAAGCAGGCATGCATATAAAATTATTGTATCTCAGGGCTTACCTTTAGGGACAGGAGGGAGAAAAACCAGATTTGTAAGCTTGTCTGGAAACACTGAGGATGCTGAGAGCAGACACAAAAGTGGGAGGTAACAGAATAATAAAACACAATGAATAGAGGACTAACAAAAATCTTTCAACGTAATACAATGGCAGTTTAATTTTGTCCCTTTTAAGAAATACCACATTACTGGCTGTATCAAGGGGGCAAAAAAGTGTGTCAGTGTGTCCAAGACACAAGAGGATCAAACACAGAAGTGTAGCTTTGAAAAGTCTCCACAAAAATGTATATAATAATCCGTTGGGGTTTTTTTCCTAGATTTTAAATTATACCTGCAAATAAAATGAGTTATCTTGAGGGGTGAACTTCAGTGTTGGGGGCAGGGGGTGACACACAGTCTTGTTACTCTTTAGTTTACACTTGAGCGGAGCAGTGAAAACTAACCTGCATCTCAGCTTTCAGTGATTTTTTGTGGGGTTTTTAACTACATGTGTTTACCTAACTGTTCTTCTGTCAGGTGGTAAAGCTATGGTCTCCTTCAGTTCTCCAGCTCATGTTACTTGCCTGTGAACTTTGCTTTGGATACCATTAATTATTCATATGATTTTTGGTGGTTTTAACTACCAGTGAGTATAAGCATTACTGTGGCTTTTTCGTTATTTGAAGCATAGGGCTTGGGCTGGCTGGCCCATAACCTGAATGTAGCTTCAGCGTAACTCTTGTGTTCGGGGCTTTTGCATGTTGGGGGTATTTTGGGTAGAGAATGGAGTGAGGTAGGAAAGGAGGTTTTCAGAATAGGCACCAGATGCTAAAAGTTAACCTGTTTGCAAAACTAGTTTATATACTCTGAGTCCTAAAGAGACGAGATTAATTAATGGAGTTTCTGGAATGTAGGACATTATTGGTATATACCAATATGTTCTTGGTTCCTAAACTAATGGTTTGTTGAAGTTGCAAATGTTAAATATTAGATGTGAATATGATTTAGTCAGATAGTTTACTGAATGAACTTGAAAGCAAATAGGAAGAGTTCACCGAGGTTAAAAGAAGTCTAGTTTTGGAATCGATGGATTCTAACATACATTGCTCATTATGATTACTCTTCCATACTACATGTGCAAATTCTCAGCTGTGAAATGAAGAATTCACAGAAATTTATAAAATCTCTCCTGTGACCCCCAAACTAGTAATCTATATTAGACTCTTAGGAAAAAAAAAATGGGAAAGTTTTAAGTTAAATTAGAAGAGATTTGAGGGGTCTACAGAGGCATGGATGCCGCTATACAGATTTCCAGCTTGTATTTGAACAAAGTTGTTGGTGGTATTTCATATACGTATAAAGCATATAGCTACTTTTCCTACAGAAATTGCACAAGCAACAGAATTTGAGTATTACTTTAAAACTTTTAGTAAAGTAAGCAATTTGAACCATGACCTCTGAGTTAAGTCTGGAGTCGTCTAACTTCACCGTAGTGTCTTTCATGCAATTTTTCCCTTCAAAATCTGTACTTAGCTGACCTAATTTAAAAAGGATTAAAAATGTTCATCCACTGTATAAACTGTTGTGAAGAGAAGAGTAGAACTGGCGAGCAGCTATGAAAGCTGAAAATCGTGAAGGACAATGAAAGCAGAAAAGCTCATTCTCGTAACAGGATAATTTTCACTTGGCTGGAAGGCATGGGTGCAAAAGCTGCCTGCTGCACATGGACCCAGTAGGCACAGAAATTTGTATTTTGGTTAAGAGTGTATACTTCTAACAGCTTAATCAATATTCAGTAGTATTTTACCCTCAGTCTGAGAGTAAAGACTAGCTGCCTTTAAATAAGGATGGCAAAATCGGACTTTCCATGTATTCGGTTTGAGAATGAGAGATGGCAAGATATGGCCACCTCCAGTCCATGAAGATGTGCATACTGTATAAAACGTGTTATAGTTTTATGCCCTGCTCTTTAATATACCATTTCTCCATATTTACACAATTTATCAATTCATGTATGGAATTTTTGAAATGTAATTTCCTTTAAATCTTCATTTCTTGAGATGGAGGAACAGGATAAACTCAAACAAGTGAAACAGTGAGACGAAAGCTCACAGTTAGTTCTTTAACATTTAGTCATGCAAGTTGTATTTCCTGAATGCTTTAGTATAATGTTAATAATGCTCATAACTATAAATTCATTGGTTCTTAAGTGCTAGAGTTCTATGAAAAGCACAAGATACACTAATTTAACCTTACAGAGCAAAAAATCATTCAGTGTTTTATTTCTTCTGCATCCTATTTTATGATGGTAGTGTTGAGATTCCTTGTTATTTTCATAAGTCTTTGGATATTATTTTATTCTACAACTTTGTATACTAAAACGCATTAATATTTCTGGCTACCATATGTATTAAAACAAATTTCATACTTCAACATATTTAAATAATGTCCAAAACTAAGTATTATACTGTTCATAAATACCTAATAATTGGCAATAATGTCCTCAACTTCATAAAGGATAATCTGGTACTGCAAAGTATACTGTAAGAAGTGATGTTTTCAATGAATAGACATGTTAAAAGGTTTCCAGAGCTCTTTCACACACAGTGTATCTTACATTCTCTTTTGGTATTCAGAGTCTCTTCTGCTTTAAATTTTAGTAAAAGTGAGCTTATTCACACAGAGAAAGATTTGATCTACTGAGTCGCATGCTTTGATTTGCAGCTTGGTAGTATCAATCAACTGAGCTTTGGAGAAAGCTTTATTCAGTTTCTAAAGTAAAATAAATCTGCACAAAGTTTTGATGAAATACTTTTGGAGAAAAGTGGGCAAAGTAATTATTTTACGTTCAGTTTTAAACTGCATATAAGGAAAGCTGATTTCGTAGTGAACAAAAAAAGTAGTTTTTTTTCCCTGTTTCAATATTTTAAAAAAATTATGCCACTTTATACTGTTTGTGATGAGTGTATATCACTTCAAAACAAAGTCTGTTTCTAGAGTTTTCAGAAGTACCAAGAATATTCATTAATCAGAAGCAAAATTGAAAATCATTCTCTTCAATGTAGCATTGTCTATGCCTTTTTGTGAACTTAATTAAAATAGTGATCTCATACTTATTTGTGTTATTTTTCCTTACCTTCAGAACCAACGTACATCACAATAGGTCCACCCACCTGTGAGATTTTGGTGAACTGCACTTTGACTGAGAAAGACTGCATCTATAGTTTCAAACTGGACCAAAATGGTTGCCGCCTTTGTCAGTGCAAAACTAGTGAGTATGCAAAAATACAGTGGCTTCTCCCTTTGATATCAAGCTGCGTGTGAAAATGCTAGTATGCTGTTTTTTCCATTCAGAATGTTGATTATAAGTTGTGTTAGTATGCATGTGCTTTATAGTTGTTCATCTTTAAAGGATAGGTTCCTGATCTCTTGCTTGTTTGCTTATTTAAAATGTGTTTGGAAGAAAACATAATATGTCTGATGTCAGGTAAAAATAAACAGTTAGGTACAAAAGGTAATAATTTGGGACTTAATATTCATGCAGACTTTGAGAAGTCTGGTAAGACTTCCACGTTTCATTTTCCTCTTTGTATGTAAAGAGTTTAAGAGCATCAAGGTTTGTGCGCTTCAAAATCTCATATTGCTAAACAGCCTATTTTCAACTTAGTTTTTTTTTTTCTCAAAACTTAGATTTTGAGGATAAATGTTTGAAAATTATATGTGTGAAGGGGTGTTTGTATATATACATACATATCCATATATAATTTTATTCTGTAACATATATTTATATTACATGTAATACTTTAGCTAGGATTTATGCAGGCTTTAACATCTGTGTCTTCCCCAAGGAAAATCATTGTGCCTTGTGAGAACTTCGTGTGTATCGAGAAAGCAGCAAAAATGTATTCTCTGTATGTGTTTCCTTAAGAATTGGATGTTTACAGATGAAATATAAAGCGAGGTCAGGCTGGTTGTTGGGACTGCCCAGCGAAGGACACCTGCGGTGTGCTAGGCTCAGCTGCAGGATGCATCGCTCTGGCTGCCAGCCCAGCCTAGGAGGGAGGTGAAACTCTGTCATTTTGTTGTAGTTCTGCAGCTTGCTTGTAGCCTCTGAGGCTTTCACAACTAAAATATTACTCTGTTCCTCTTTTTTTGATTTCAGTCCGTGCATTCTCAGCCACTTTCTAACCCAATATGACTATTTTAGGGGTCCTCAGTAGAAATGGTCAAAATAAAACTCTTAATTGATATGAACTAAGCAGTTTTAGGATTGGATTGGTGTTTTGCTTAAGAAGCAAGAAAAGGTTTTCTCGTGGCTTTTTTAACTTTTTTTCTGGGGAAATGTGAATTTTTTTGTTTCCATAAGGTAGAGGACAGGACATCTTAATAACAAGTAAATATATGGCAAGCAATAATGTCATTGTGGTAATACAAAAATAATATTTCTGATTACAAGTTGTATTCGTGGCAAGGGCGACTTTCCGTAGATTGCATCCAGGCTATCGCATACATTGCCTTACTTAGTTCTTCTGAAGGACAAAACTAGAAATGTTGTTCTGCTTTTAACATTGTAATTTGATTTTCCGTCTTTTTTAGTTGTTGTTAAATTGACCAGTGAGTTTGACACAGACAAGAAGATGGACATACTCAGCAAATTTCATCATCTATGCCTCTGCATGCAGGCCTTCCCTCCAGTTTGGTGCACAGGAGACCCATCGCTCCAAAGGATCATTTCTTTTGTCCTAGATTACCAGATTGCACGCGTACACACACCACAGCCGAGGAAGTCTCTGCTCTTGCTTAGAGTGTTTCTGATTAAATAGTGCTTAAGAACCTATTCAAGGGAATTTTTCTCTTGCCAGATTTGCTTGAAATTAGTTTCATTTTGCAGTAGCAAACTGTCTGGAGCAAACTTAATAGCATCATTTGTCTGTCATCTTTTTTTCAGTTAAATAACTTGAATTGTAGATTGCTTTAAAATCTCATCAGTCATTCAGAGAGAGGAAACCTTTATTTTCTAAAGAAGTGAAGAAAAATAACAGCTTGGAAGTCTTCATCACTTGGTGGTTATCAGTCAAAATGACAGAAATAGAATTTTTCTGTCAAGTAATGTCTTGCTTGCAAGGGTCTGGACAAATGAGTGTGTGAGTAGTGAGAAGAAGGGAGTTTTAGGTCAAATATGCTGAAACTGTGTTGCACTGTGTCTCTGCATTTTGACATCCTACGTACTTTCATGTCCAAACCAGCTTAGTTGCATCTTGACTCTCTAAAAATGTGAGAATGTGTATAATCTTTAGCTCATGTAGACTCTTGGGGACTTCTGGGAACATCACTATCTTTATACCGCACCCGCTTGTTTCTTGCTGGTCTGAGCTGCTCGACTGAAGCAGATTCAAAGTGCCTGGGTAGAGGAGGCCCACGTGCCCCCCATTGCCATTTGAAGTCATCATATCCTAATTCTACTGATCTCTTTCTAATGAAGTCTCCGTTTTTGCTAATTTCTCTTTAGATACCTGTGCTGAAGATTTGTTATACTTCAGTTCAGCCAAAATAAAAGCAAAAGGACAAAGTGGAAGAACGTACAATAAAGCTGTAAATTGTTACTCATTACTACCTTCATCTACATTCCTGTAGCCAGAAATTAGTACAACAGATTTATTTGAAATAATTGTCTAAGTACGATATCATGAAACTTGTTTGGTGCTTTATTGTAATTTAGTTTCAAGTTTACCCAGCTTGACTCAAGCCAACTACAGAATGAGAAGGAAGAACAAAGAAAATCATAACATTTGTAGAATACAGTTGTAATAGAAGTGGTTTACTTTGTCCTTTAACATGTCTTTTTATCTTTAACATGCTGTAACAACATGCAGTGAAAATGTACGTGCTGTAAAGGAAAAAAGAAAAAGAAAAAAGCAGAGGCAGACCACAGTTGTAAGAGAAGGGAGGAAAAAGCTACTACTGAGCAAAGAGTGAGCACAGGTAGATGTGGGGAGAAAGTTCCAGCGAGAAGAGGTGGAACCACAGATGATGAGGGAGAAAGAATGATCAGGCTAACGAGGAGCGTATAGAAGCCAAAGCAGCATTACATGAGGATAAAAGGAAAAAAAGTATAATCCAGCATATAGGAAGAACCACTGGAAAAACGTTAAATGCACTACCAAAAAAAAAAAGATACAAGAACAAGAAACGAAAAAGTAAATAAGCAAAGAATTATTACTTGTAGGGTGCAGCAATTGCTATTGTGTTGGGAGTGTCTAGGCCTTTGCTTTCACAGGGAGAAGTGGAGTGGATTAAAGTCTGTAGGAGGAGGAGTACATTGGGGGAATGAAACAGGACCAACGATCGGTTCTTTGTGAGGCAGGACTCCTGTTGCTCCAAAGAAGACTAACCACCACTTTGAATAATGCCTGCTGATTGCGGTAACACAGGATTTAAAATCTGATAGTTGCTTCTGACACTAAATCATTCTTCAGTGAGAGTCTGCAGTGCGGGCCAGTATTTTATCTGGCCTTGTCTATTCCCTGTATTATACTAATCAAAAAGAAAAAGCCTTTAAAATGTCTCCTGCAACTTAGACTAATAGCGTCTTACCCCAAATGAACTGAATGTGAAGTACTGTTCAGAGTATAACTGTGAGCATGGTTGGCTTTAGTATTTTTTAACCTTTCAGTTCTTACTGAGATTGAATGAAATTAGAGCATTGCTGTCAATTTAAAAAATTATTTGCTTCATTTAGAAGGCTTACCTTGGCAGTTACAAGATGCAACTGTCATGCGATTTCATTAATTCCGGACTGCACTTGTAGAAGGCTGAGACGAGTTGTGTTCCCTGCACATCATAGTGCATCATCACCCACTTTGTATCCTGGTCTTTTTTGTTTGTCAAAGCAAACCATGAAATCACTATTTAAAAATTAGAAATCTTGGTATATTATGTGTTTGCACATTTCTCTAGACATAAACCCATTCCTTTCCCCATAACACATTTTATACAGATACAGAAATATTTTTGGAAGAGTGTTGATACATTTTCCTTAAATGAGAAGAAAATGTATTCTACTATGGAATTAAAAAGGAGGTACTATCATTCACTCTGTGCTAGCAGACACCTGCAGCATGGACTGCAGTATTCTGGCGAGTCACACCATCTCCCTTTATAGCTGATGAAGAGGAGTGGAATTGCAACGTGGAGTTTGGCAATGTCGGATTTGGTTTAGTTGTGTAGATGTTCAAAGGCAGGTTTGGAAGGTTTGAGAACAGTGAGGTAGGTGCATCTGTGGGCTGTCTATAAATAGCAGCGGTGAAAGCTCTGACAAAGTGTATGGAGTGACAGTGGGAAAAACCCTAAGAAAAACCTTGCAGGGATTACAATGGGAGCATACATCTCAACTCTTCTCTTCTGTGTGTTAATCATTCAGTAGTTACAGTCTGGGATGAGTTTTCCTAATCTTTCACTCTTCCTAGCCAAAATTTGAATAATTCATTCCTTTATTCTTGTAACTAATCCATACTCAGGGATGCTAATCTTGCCTATTTAAATAAAAATATTTTATTTTGATACAAAACTAAGGTGGGACAAATAATTACACACACTAATCACGCAAAATGTACCCTCCAGACAATGCAAAATTCCTAGAAACAGTGAAGTAAAATATAAATTAAGTAACACTTTTTGATATTAGTAACAATTATCTCCCATTGTTACATTGATTTAGCAACAAATTTCATGGAAGAAAAAAATATAAAAGCAAAGATAGTCCAGGTAGTCTCCCTTAGTGCAAGGAGAGCACATCTTGAATTTTTGAATAATTTTGTAGACCTGGCAGAAAAAGGATGTTTTATTATCATTTTGCAGTAGTGTGAAAGGGAATAGCTATTATGTATTAGACTTCAGTTAGTGAAATACAGCCATGGAAAATTGAATGAAGCATGTTTCTTAAAAATTCAAGGCTTAGATCAGAAAAAAGTGCATATTCTAAGTAGAGTAGAAATTTTAACTCTAAGTACACGTGTGGAAGATAGTGGGAGTGCTCCCCGAAGAGGATGGAATTATGATGAACTACTCAGGCCAAATAAATTTTATCTGTCTTCTCACTAGAATAAAAGTCTTTGGCAGAGATCTCTGAAGATTACAACAGTGTATTGGTTTTAGTAATGCTTACAATATATCTAATGCAGTAGAAGCAGAGAAGAACTTCAGTTGACTTGTGGGGAAAAAAAAAAAACCAAATGTGCTGCTAAAAGGTTTGTGGAAGCTTGATCATTTTCCAGTAATTCCACCTTTGAGATATCACTGCTACAAATCCATTTTCATGAAGTCATATGTTGTATGTGAATCCTACAGTTGTTTAGAGCAAGTATCCAAGCGGGTAATTTGCCTCAGTGGACTCACAAGACTATTTTTTTAAACAGGGTTTTCTAGCATCACAGTGCCCAGTCCCTGCATTTTTATCCAGCTATTGTGAAGCGTGAGTTAATTCTAACGAAGGAGGGAGGGTTAGTGTGGATCTGTGGAGGCAATATATTCAGAGAATTCCAGTTACTGATAAGTAACCTAGTTTTCTCCTTCATAAATTTGCCTCCCCAGATCCCCACCCCTGAAGATTAACCAGCAGTAGCAATCCACACCGAGAGGACGGCTGAGGAGTGCTTAATTATAAAGGTACTGTGAAACAGTTCTCCTGATATGATCTAGCCTCAGCGTCAAGAAAATAATGATGGTAAAGGTATGTAGCTAGCTTTGTGTAGCCATGCTACAAATTTTCACAAAATGGACACCAGCCTAAGCCAAGTTGAAATCCTGACATAATTCTTGTCAAGTATCTATTAAGATTGTCTGGCAGTTATTTTTTATCTGTGAATTAGAGGACTGAAAAGTAAAAACATTTCAACGGGCTATGCATCTCAAGAATGCATTTTCAAAAGTTTTTAGACTAATATGACTTTCAGTCTTTACCATACAATTACCAGTATGTCCATATGTAAAAAAATAATTTGGAGCAGTATAAAAATCCCAGTTTAAGAGCTTAGAGTTTTTTATATGCCATATACATGCCAGAAGAAGGAAACTGAGAAGTCTTTTTTAGAATAAGAGTTAGCTGGAATTACAGTCCAAGCTATTAGAAGTTCAGTCAGAAGATCTTTTTTAGACCTAAACATGCAATTCATAGAATTGAATTCTGTTTACTTTTCAGTTTGATTTTTGACCAATATTTTATAACACTCCACATATTCATAGGTTCATGCAAGGTGGGGATGTGAGCACTCTGAAATGAGGAATAAATCATGCGACTCATGGCTTGAATTTGGGCCAAAGAATTGTGATTCCTTTTGAGATGTATTGCCTCTGAGATACCGTACCTGAGAAGGAGAGATTGTTTTGTATCTGAAATTTCTGACTGCTGAGTTAATCCTCACAAATGCAAAGATTCCTAACATTGCATATCCTGGGACAGAATTTTGTTGTTGTCTTGTTTGCAGGGTGGGCCCTGGACTGTAGTAGGTCACGTCCATATGTCAACTGCTCTTACCTGCTCATTTTTGTACATTTTTTTTTACCTTTAGCAGCTAGTGAGTCAGTCTTGCATCCAACAACCCTTTAAAACAAGAGTTGATGTTAGTGATGAGAATAAGATTCTTAGTGGAAGAGTTTTAAAACACCAGATAGTCTGTGTGCAGTGTGCTGTGTAGGGCCTCACCTCATCTTGGTAATCATCTGTTCTTACGACAAAACTTTCTTCTTCAGAGTGTTGTCCCATCGCCCATATCCCAATAAGATTCCCTTAAACAGTATCATGCTCTTCTGAAACTCTAATAGTTGTTTTAGTATAGTCTGTGCATATGAAACTGTTTGTGAGTAGCTGAAGAAAGGGGGAGGAAGAAACCACTGTATTTAGGAGGAGTTTATGGTCAACGGTGACCAAGCTGAAAAACCTTGGTGCTAATACATGTTTGTTTGTTAATAGATCACAAATCAAGGCCAGATTGGATGGAGTTCTGAGCAACCTGGTCTAGTGGAATATGTCCCTGCTCATGGCAGGGGGATTGGAACTAGATGATCTTTGAGGTCCCTTCCAACCCTTACCATTCTATGAAATGTTTTTTAGAAGGCCAATTCATCTTTACCTCTTCTTTCCCTTTCTACTTGTTTTTTTTTACAACAGCATCTTATTAAATTGACCCAAATTAATCCAATAATTTGAAATTCCGATATCCAGTCAGCATATATGGTGTTATATTGTTGCAAACTACAGAGCAAAGTATTTGTTGGAACTACAGTATTTAGAGGGGTCAAAGTCTATAAGCAATAGCTTTTGCTAGTATAGTGAGGTCTAGTGAAGACTGTAAGTAGAAACGTGAACCTGGTGGTGACTGACTTTATTGCTGCTTTTGCAGTCATGCGTGCACATGGAAAAGAAAACTGCAGAGTATTGTTTTGTGGGATGGATTCACTGCTATAAGTATTCGATGCATGTTTGTCCCCAAATGAGTATTTGTTCCTAGCAGGAGGCTATTCTGATAATGTTGTTGGTTGAGGACAAACAGCCTTTCCATGATTATTGTCCTAGCCCTCTGCTGTACTTAATTCAGTTGAAAATCTTCCAGGATTTTATGTGGTATTTCAGCTCATGTCTGTCCTCCCGTTAAAAAGCTAAGTATTTGTGGTGAAAATACAGTTATATTAGCCTGAGACACCCAGGAACACATTCGCCTTTTTCTGAAGTCACATCATGTTGGTATCAGGTATCATTCTGAGATCAACCAATATCCTCTGCCTAAACTCTCAGCTTGTAGCACAAACTCTTGTGTATTCCCTATGGGCAACACAATTTCATACATTTTCAGTATTACATTTCACCCCACTATTATAATTTTATCCCCCTTAGCCCTCCTGTCACCTTGCATTAGAGGATTGTTTTCTGTATTAACATTAGCTCACTGACATTTCATGTTTCATAAGAAAAATTAATGAACTTACTTGTACTACTCATGTTAAAGACCTCTACTCTCCAGCCAGAGATTTCCCTAAGGAGCACAGTGAGAGATGTCTTCCCTTTAATCGGTTTCCTATTCATCATTTCATTTCTGTTTTAGTCTTCTACCTCCTATCTAACTATTAATTTACTTCCCTAGGTGATGTCATTATAACTAATTAGTTGGAGAAATAAAGATGGTTTATATTCTGTGATCAGGAGGTTTGATCCCGTTCTGTTAGTCGCAGTGATGTGCAGGTGCGTAATGCACTTCTCTCAGACGCTGAAAGGTAGTTTCCCTTCTGTACTGGCTTTTAAAATGTTTCATATCTCCTTTCAGACTGCCTGATTACCCCGTTATACTCTTGGAGCAGTTATTAGCCCAGTTAGGACTGGATCTCTTCTCTGCAAATACGTTTCATGATTTGAGATTCATGTTCCTGATGCAATTTATCTAGGCAGAGGTGGAAAAAGCCCCCAAACAAGTAATATCTGAACATTTTACCATGACAAATTTCCTCAGTTCACTGCAATTGACTTTCATGAACTAGTTCTCTTTATTCTTTAGTATTTCTCGCTTGAAGTGCAAAGCCTTAGAAGAAAATCTGGTTTTAGTTATGCTTTCATAATGAATTTAGGATTATTTTATTAATGATTAATTTAAAGCTATGGCTAAGGCTATAGAAATACTGTCAGGATGACAACTGCCTGCACTGAATTTGGGTCACATTTGAATCTTTAGGCTTGTGATCTTTTTTTTTTCTCCGAGAGCTAAACTCTGCTCTACAAAATTGATGGGTTCACTCTCAGTTTTCTGAAAAAATGACCAGTTTAACAGCGTGCACTAGGGTTTTCAGCAGGCCTGTGCAGCAAACATAAACATGCATGTGTACCAGATGGTACTTCAGTTGGAGACTGACCATAATTGTCATGTTTTAATAATGTTTCAATGGGAGAAATTTAGATGGTTAGATGTGAAGTCAGAAAGCGGACTAGAATTAACTTTCTGATCTTCATCACACTAAATTTCTTCATAGAGAATGTTTTTCAAGAACTATTTAAAAGTGACCTCCACAGCTGGTAATGTTATACTATCAGAAAATAAAGTAGGATAACATGTTAATTATAGTAATAAGTATCTTCTCAGATGGCATCATTTTTAGCATCTTATTAGAAAGACTGTCAGCAGAGGTCTGTGGATCATATTCTCATTTCCTTGTATAGCATTGACATAACACTACTAAGTTCAGATGTGAACAGTGATCTGTATTGACTTCAGCACACTTTCCCTGTGCGTTTGATATAGCGAGAATTTTGATCATATTTTGTATGCTCTTCACTGTCTGTTCCTGAGAGGCAACGGTGGTTAGTCAGTCATCCACCCCAGGGCTCTGAAGGGCTTTTCTTTCTTGGCCGCTTACAAAGTGAAAATTCTTCTGAGGAAAACTCACTAAGTAAAGGATTAAGCAAGGAAAATATTGCCTTGAGGCTGGATCTTCTGGTTAATATGTCAGCTGACTATTTGAGTTTTAAGGTTATTTAACATCATAAGCTACTTCGGATGAGACGCTGTCTTCCTGCTTGCATAGCACTGTTCTAGACACCTTGACCCTTTTAATAATGTATATTAATTTCATATGTAACAAACTTGGTTTGCATCTCTGAAAAGCAGTTTCACTAACCAAATCAAAGCAGAAGAGAAGTCTGAAAACAAAAACATACTTGACTGTGGGAGTCTGAGTAATCATTATTTTGGCATCTTCTATAACTTCATACTCAATTCTGGGTGTTGCACTGTGATAGCTCTCCTAAACACATAATCTGGACTCATATAAAACAAATACACCAACTAAAAAAAATGTTATAGTTTCTATTTTTTTAGATTTTTAAAATTTTATTTCCAGCTCTTCCTGTCACTTTTTTAAGATGCATATTCATTTCTTCCATGCTTTTGCATTTGTACCTTCTTGTTCCTTGAGCTGTCTTCCATGAGCCTGATGTTTATGGACAGCCACCTAAACACTTCATCTCCGTGACAAAGTACGCTTCAGAAAATGAATGGTTCTAATCAATCCAGCCTGTGCAGTTCCAGGATTATCCAGTGATCAGTTCTGAGCATCAGCAGGAGATATCATAACTTACACCTTATCAAAGTTCACAACTGAACTTAATTCTTTTTGGAGATATTCCATTGTAGGTGTACTTTTCCGTACATTCTTTTTAAAGTTCAAGTCTAACTTTAAAAATTATGACTACCTTATAAAGTTCACACATAATGAAAAGTTGAGTTAATTTCATTATCACTATATGCTGTCAGGGAACAATTGTGTACAAACATCCTAGTGTAAAAGCTCATCAGTCTTGTGGCATTGATACTGTGCTGACAAAGACAACCTCTAGAGGGGTTGTGAAAGAATCTGGCTTTTCTTTTTCTGTATTCTGAATGACAAAAAAACTTACACCCTTTTTGCTTCAGACACCAAATTTGCATAAAAGTGGAGAGGTGGGAGCCATGAATCTGATGATCTTCATCCTACTTAAACTGACAACTGTTGTTTCGGATAATAAGGCTCTTATGTTGCATCGTGCTTGTATGCCCGAATTCCACTGCGGAAGTAGGCAGTGAATTTGCTAGTTTTCTCCGAGGCTTCAGTCTTACTCCGAGGTACTAAAAACATGCCTTCTTTCCCAAAGGAACATTGTACTGAAAACAGGCCTTCTTTCCCAAAGGGGCATTAACCTTGTAGAGTAGGTAAGGAAACACTTAGCTTAGCCACATCTGGTGAAGTCTGTATTTTGCAGTCTTAAATGCAACATTTAATAGGCTGCCCAGGAAGGTGGTTGAGTCACCAGCCCTGGAGGTGTTCAGAAAACGTATAGATGTTATACTTTGGGATACGGTTTAGTAGGCATGGTGGTTTTGGGTTGGCGGTTGGACTTGATCATCTTAGAGGTCTTTTCCAATCTATGATTCTATGATTGCAAAAACAGAAGAAAAAGCCATTAAGTAAAGTAAAGATTCTTTCTGTGGTCTGCATTCAGTATATTACCTGTTAGAGACGTGGAGCTTACCTTCGCATTTCAGACCCACGGAAGCAGTGTTAAGAACAGAGTGAGTCAATGTACTGATCTCCTCTTTGGAAAAACCCTGTCCCTAAATGTTCCTACCCCTAAAGGAAAGTGGTCTTCAGTGCTGGAATGAGGAGCACACCTGGAGGAGCACTCTGCAGCTGGCTCTGTATAACCAGCATTTTGTAATGTGGATGTTTCAACTGGAGATCAGCCATCCTTTGAGTATCACTCTGAAAGTCGGCCCTTTGGATATTACCTATCGTATTCTTCTGTTGAAGAATCTCAATTATGTTTCCCTCCTTTTCTGTTTTGATCGACTTTGGCTATTGTAGTAATTAGTTTTGGATCCCTTGTGTAACAAAAATCATTATTTTCTGTTTCCTCTCACCTCTGCAACCAATAAATGAACTTTGTACCTCATAGTACGTTAAGTGTGGCACTACTTCTTTCAAGAAGAATAGAAGGAAACTGATCATTGTCAAAATACTAAATTCCAGTGAGAGTGAATGTAATGACTATTATTTATCTCTGTGCTGGAGGAACTGAGATGCCAAAAATCGGCATCTCCCTTAAGCCACAAGAGGCTGATAAATCATGGTAGTAGACTTCGAGAAACAGGTCTTTTAATCTAGCATTTTGAAGCTTAGATCACATCTTAGGGTATTACAGTTATATTTTTAAAAAGCCAGTCTTAGTCACCAAACAGCTGACAGCAAACAGCGTAAGGTACAGAAGTCGTTGATATATCCCACCTTTCAGTCCTGTTTAAAATAAATAGAGGAGAAAGAAAGATGCTGTATATTGAACAGAAACCTATTAAATCCATATGATGTATTGAAAGTATGTGTTATTTTAAATGTTTTATTAAAGGCCAACAGAATCACTGGTGTTGGACTCTGACTGTGCATCTGTTAACAAAATCATGTTAGTTTAGGATACCAGGTAATACTCCCCAAGTTCTTGAGTGGAACTGAAGACATCCTGTAGTGTCTGCTCATACGGTTTGGGTCATTACTGAAGATGTCTGTCAAATATTTTAAAATTAGGATAGTCCGAAGGTAAGGATTACCAGTATTTTAAAAGTTATGAAGTAAAAGGGAACAGAAGATCTAGTCTGCTAAAGGTGTATTTGTCTGGTATAAACAGTTTTGACGTTGTGATAACCTGGCCGTGTCCTTCACAGGAGAGGAGCTGTGCACCGGCCTCATTTCAGGCTGTTCCCTGGACTGCTCTTTCGGCTTCCAGACCGATGTCCACAACTGCGAGATCTGCCAGTGCCGACCGCGGCCTAAGAAGTGCAAACCCATTGTATGTGACAAGTACTGTCCCTTTGGATACTTGTACGTATTCTCATTCTGAAAGCGTATTTAATACAATCCCTGTACGTATTGAAAATATGCAAAATCCAGGCATGTGTACTTGTGTTTAGTTTGTGGTGAAGTAGGGGAAAATGTAGGAAAATAGAAATGTCATTACCTGATGTGAGATTAAAGTGTTCTTCAAAATGGATTTTGATCAAGAAATTAAGAAACAGCAACTAAAAAGACAGCAGCAGATGATACAAGCAAAGCAGTGCTTAAATTTTTTTGAAGAATATTTGATGAACAAGATGAAAAAGCTGCTTACAAGTAACGTCTTTTGCATGTAGCTTTTTGAAATTCTGTTTGCATGTTCCACTGTGATCCTTCCATTTTATAGCCCATTTATGTTACTCAAATGATTTGATAATATTTCAAGGGGTTTTTAATGTTGATATCACAGAGGGCTAGTTTTAGTGAGACATTTCTGATAGTTACTTTACGGGGTTCATGAAGAACAGTACTGTCTTTTATCAAAATTTTTGTAAATGTGTTCAAAACCTGTGTTGTTGCTTGAGTTCATTCTCCATAAAAGGAAATATTTGTGGTGTTTATTCATTTGTGGAAAAGGTGACGAAAACTGGGCAGATCTTTTGTCAGATAGAAATTTCTTAGTAATCAGTCTGGTGGCTTCTATCTATATTTTACCAATACTTTTTATTTTTGATGGGTCCATTCCATGTTACTGCCTGCTTTTCATAACAGTTTAATTTCTACCTCATGACAGCTGATCTTCAGATAATGTTCATATGTAATCTGTTTTCTTAGGATTTGTAATGAAGCTTACTAATGTTGCAACTCTTAGTGTTTGATACTAATACTCCTCTAATTTCTGGTGCATTTCAGAGTTCTGTCTGACAGTTGTTCACAAATGCTGCAGGTTTTTATAACAGTAATCTGTAGTGTAGTGTGTCCTCCTCTTAGTATGCAGTTTTAATAAAGTTTGGAGGAATCAAAATATGGTAGAACCTGAATGACCAGAGATTTTAGAAATATAGAAATCAAGCTGTGACATAGTGATATTCTCATAGATTTAACAAGCTCTGCTCATAGATGGTGCCTGTGAACAATTTATATTCTGTCCAGTTGTGCTGCCAAAGTAAAAAAAAAAAAAATAGATGCCAGCCTTACAGCCTTACACCTTCATTTAATCTTCATGCTATTCTTAGCCACAGAGTGGTGTTCCACTTAGTTGAATACGGTCTTCTGGTTGACCTCCCTCTCATTGCCTGTACAGCTCTTGCATTGTGCATGGTGCCAAACAGGGGTGGCATTACATCAAACAAAAAGCAGACCCATATCCCATGGAACAGTAATGGCACAAATATGCTATAATACACAGCCAAAAAAAAAAAAAAAAAAATTTGAAGAATATGTTTGCCTTGAAAACGTTGAGTCGCCCTTTTTTTCTACGTTAGAAAGCGTGTTTGACTTGTATCCTTGAGACATCCCTAGTATAATTTGAAAATACCTGCATAATAGCAGTCCAGCAAAACGAAGTAATACCATTTAATCTAATCCTGTATCTGTTACTTCAGATACGGAATTAAGCTTGCCTCTGGTTAAATAATAGACGTTTTTGCAGGAAACAGCACTCCTGAGTGACAGGATTGAAAGAGGGTTGAAAATGAGGTAAAGACAACAAAGATTAAATCAAACTTCACTTCTGCCCCCAAAACTCAAGAGGAGAATTTGAGATTTAAAGGTTAATAAAATTATCTTCAGGCAGATTGACTTCAAGAGTGGCTGAGAGTTACTTTCCATTTTGCAAGTGAGAGAAGGTAGAGCAGGAGGGGAGTTACAGAAAAGGGATGTCAGTTTTGTCATCCCCAGGACTTTTGCCCAGTGGCTTCAAAGGCAGGGATGGCTGAACATGGGTAGCGGAACAAAAGAATCATGAAAGATTGAGCAGAAATAATGACTGGTTAGATGTCTTAGATTTTTAGATAGGATAAAGCTGCTTCCATTAAGGATCAAAGGAGTGAAGTCAATTAAAACAAGTACAAAGTATACAGAATTGTTTAGAAAGCATCTGGGGAGAGTGAAGTTTGAGCCATGCCATTGAGCAAGCACAAAATGCAAGATAAAGTCTCTTAAAGCTGGCAGCCAAAGAGGCAGGTGGTGTTGGGGTCTCTGGAACTGTGAGAACTTCATGATGGAATCAGCAGGAAGGGTAGCTGGGATGAGACAACAGCAATAAAGGAATACAACTTATAACTGTATTCAAGCATTTAGTGGAAATTGCCATATAGTCCTCATGTGGTGTAACCATTTCTCAAGGGGCACTGAAATCATTTGCGCTAGCTTAAATTTGATTTTCAACTTTGGCACAGAAGAGAGAAAAATTCTGAATAATGGCCATCAGAATATATTCCATTGCTCTCTGCAACAAAGATGGAAGTCATCTTTTTTTGTTCATGATATATAAAGCTTCTGAAGTAGCAAGTACAGGATGTGAGTTCAGCAGTCTCCAGACTGTATATCTGAACATTTATTTTTATTTCTGTTTTATATTTGTGTTTTAAAAACTAATTTCTATTAACAATACTCAGTTACTGGTTATTTTTTCCAAATTGGTTTATAAACTCAGCAGATTAATCTAATGTGATATTTAAAGGGCACACTAAGGCTGTTAGATCTTGGGGTTTATACTTTTTCTGTATTGCAGCTCTTAATTTATTGTCTGTAGCAGGATTGATAACTTTCATCCACATGCTCAAGGAACGTGTACATGCACGTGTTTGCATAACAGCAGAGACATTTGGTATGAAATACAAATTTTTTGCTGTTTACTCAGTGTGACTGAATAGCGTTCAGCTTGGAACAAGAAGAGCTTTTTTTAATTTTAGTATTACAAGGACATAAATTATTATTTTCAAGGCCATTTGCTTTAGCCTGTTCAAAAGTTATCATATGAGAAAACCATTAAACAAGGCCTATTTAATGTCTTTTGTAATTACCTTTTTGGACTTACACAGAAATAGCTTGAATGTATTCATGAGCCAATATCTAGGTGTTTGTTCCTATTCCAGCTAACTGTCATTTGACTTCTTCAGTGTGGACGTGCTTGAAGCTTGCATTAAGGCTGTCTGTGTACCCAGAAATGGTTCAGTCTTCTGAATGAAAATCAAAGAAGACTGAAGAGAACAAAGATCGATGGGCCTGGCCTAGCTTTATATAAAGAAATTGATCAAATCATTCATTTTGCTGGAATGCTTTCCTGTAATAAGGAACTGATGTCTCAGTTTCTGAGAGGGACAGAAATGGCCTCTGAGTATTGTCCAGGAGCTGCAAAAGCACTTTAAACACAGAAATGCGTAATCCTGGGGGCAAGTATTTTTCAGCGTTGATCATGCATCAAGGATAATCTGTTGAGGATACAAATTTCAGTCACAAATCCCAGTGATTTTCTAAACTTGTGGAGGAAGCAGCCAGTGTCTAAGAAACCATGCGATACTGTCACAGAAGATCAGGAAAAATTTAGAAAAATAGTAAGGTTTATGATGTTGAAGAAGAGAATAAAAAGACAGGCTTTAATTCCTAGATTTACTAGGCTTACTTTATACACCTGAGGAGGACTAAAACTACCAAGTCGTACGCTTCAAAATGGAAACTCAGAACTTGAGAAATAATAAATATCTGGAATTTAGGGAAAAGGAAGAAAAATGGTGAACAGGTTAAAGTTAAAAAGCCTAAATATTGAATCTTCCCATTTGCAACTGTTCATTTGAAGTCCTAGACGTGATAAAGTGAGACCTTGATCAGACACTGACTCGCCGAGTACCAGATCTGGACCGTAGTGACTTGCCCAAGGCACTGCCCAGTCGAAGGCACGCTGCCTGCCCCGTGGGACCGTATCCCATTCAGAGGAGTTGGGGGCGGCCAGTGAAAACACCACACAGGTCGGGACTGCTCCATGGGCTAGCACCGAACCACATGGCTCATCTTCAAATAGAAGGCATTCTCAAAACAATAATGTTGGGCCTCTCACAGAATTATACTGCTTGTGGTCAAGAGCAGTAATTTTAATCTTGTATATATGACTCATTTAGCATATTGACCTACAGAAGAAAATTACAGATTTCTGTATGTCATTTCTGTACTTAGATAAGCTGAAACACACTCTTCTCTTTCTCCTTTTTCTTTCCACTAAAGTATGCATAAAACAGTTTTATTAGAAAATCTGTGTGAACGATGTAGCAAAAGCATTTTAGAAATTACAGCAAATAATAACGGGCACAGTATGGTAGCTGGCAGTAAGACAAAGATGCTTTAAAAAGCAAGCTGATTTCAAGCTGATGCTGCTTTTTTAGGAGCACTGCCTTTGGGATGATCTTTCCCTTGCATTGAACTTTAAACTTTTTTAAGCTAATTTGAAAATCATCTTCAATTGAAACTCTGGTTTTAAATGTAGAATATAATTTAATTATGCACAATACTTGGCTGGTATTTTTAAATGGTGTTTAATAAGTCTTGAGATGATTATAGTTTAAAAATAAAAGGAAATTATCACCCTCATTTTGTCATCGTCTACAAAATATATGAATAATTGCACTGATGTCGATGAAACATAGTTTTTAAAGATAACTATATGCATAATAGTTTGCCATATAAAGGCCTAGAATTGTAGTAAGAAATATTTTAAGATCATTTCACTTCAAGTCTTGCTTTGGTGCTAAAATTGCTTAGACTTGCAGTTGTATAGTACGTTTGTTCGGTTCTTTACTGCTACTGTGCCGATTTCTTTTCTAGAACAGGAAGCCTTATGTGGCTTCCAAGCCTGTTATGACCATCAAACGCATGGGATGTAATGGAAGACAAATCTCTATTTGAGCGTAAAACTTCCATCACAAATAGGACTAAAGAAGCAAGCATTAAAAGAAAAGCATACTAGAGAGTGGAAAGTTAAGGAGTTATCATCATGTTTGTGATTTTTTTGTTTTAAGACTTTCAAACATGAGTACTTGGAAAATCTGAGTGCATGCATTTTTGAAGAAACCAAAACCTCTTCACAATTGTCTGAAAAAAACTGCTTAGTAGAGTTCACTATTTGAAAGCTCTACACATTAATGGAAAGAAGCATTTCTTTTGATATTAAAAGGGCTGTGGTTATAGAGGTTGACGAAAAAATAGACGAATGGTGGACAGAAAGTCTTCCATTCTCCATCCTACTGTATGACAATTTGCTTTCCTCAGCCTTTTAACTAAAAATTAAATAAAATTTTCTAGAGCTTGTAGTTAGGCTTTCGAGAGATTTACATAATTTTATTTCTTCTCTATCCCTTTAGATGTTATTCTTTAACTTCCCATGTCTTGTCTTTGTTTTGGGGGGAACTGGTGTGCCTTTAGAGATGTAGTATTCAATGAGGGATCCGTCAGTTTCCCCATAAATGTTTTTCCCAGTTTTAGTGAGTTGTCTTGTTAGAGGGATATGTTTATCAGCAGACTCATTAAAATCATTGACTGGTTTTTTTCCCCTCTTTGTCTTGAACTTCTTCATAACAACTTCTCCCGCTCTTCCCCCAGTATCTTGGAAAGGCACAAGAAAATTACTTTGTCTGTATGTGAAGGGAAATAGTACACTTGCGCCTGAAGTGTGAACAGTATTATCTATCTTCCTGAAAAAGGGCGAGCAAATATTCAGTATAGGATTCCCAGAAGCTGCATGTTTATAATGATGTGAAGAGGTGCTGTATGGTGGTGCTCTAGAATCCTGCCTAGCTTTACCTGGAAACTTTGGAAGCATTTGTGTTCTTGATTCTGTGTACGCTCTGTCTGCTGAAAAGTTCTGGTTTTTTCTATATCAAAATATGTTACTGTATGTCTGGCACTTTTTATATGGGTTGTTGGCATTCCACATGCTAGTTTTCAAGTAAGCTTTGTGTCTGCTTATTTAACATTTTCAGAAATCTCTCAGTAGTTTTAATATGCAAGAGTGGAAATCTTCTGTACATTACCTGTTGTTGGAGGAAAAAAGTTATCAGTAATTTGTGTTATAAAAACATAGTAGTTATAACAGATTCCCACTTACCTGTCCAACTTCTTCACAGTTTTAGAAATTATTCTTTCTGCTTTTTTACTTGAAAAAATAATAGATCAGCAACAGTAGTCACAAGCACGTATGTCTGTACTACCAGCTGTGGCTTGAAAGTACCAAATGCAGAGATTTCACCGGTCTCGTGGGGGGAGCACGTGCCAGGGAGGGAGACCTGTACACCCCATAGACCCACTGAACCGAAGGGTGACACTTAACGATCATTTTCTTTGCTTGATCAGCCACTTCTTTAGGGAATGCTTTTGCTTTAAAGATCATGACATGTAGACTTTTAAAGTGACCTGCTAACCTTTTATGAATTATTTTGGTCATCTAGGAAGAACAAGCATGGTTGTGAACTCTGTCGGTGTAAGAAATGCCCGGACCTGCCTTGTGGTAAAGTCTGTCCGATGGGCTTTCAGCAGAACAGTCACGGCTGCATTATCTGCAAGTGCAGAGGTAGGTGCGAGTACATTACCACCTCTGATTACAACTCTTTTCAAAGCAGTTGGAAGCTAGAACAAAAGAAAAGGAATACTGCACAGAATACATAAGAATTGAAATATGGTAACTGGTGGGGGAGTCAGTTCAGCTTTGCTCAAAGGAGTGTATTGTATTTGTGTTTGTTATTAGCTATGCTCATCAACAAAAAGCCTCAGCTTCACTTTCATCTCCTATTGCAAAGTCACAAAAGTCAGTCCATTATTATTAATAAAAATTAGATCAGGTACTCAATAAGTAACTGCTAGAAATAAGCTAGTTGGGGGGGGGTTCAGTAGCAATGTTCATCTTGAATTCTTCACCATCATCTTTTCTTTACAAAGTTTTGGATTTGATAGATGTCCTGTTTACCACCTAAAATTAGAGTGCCTTTTCTTGAACACTTTTCAGGTGGTCTCGAGGAATGACGAGTAGAGAGAACTTACCTGGGAGAAAGGACTGGGTGTTCTTAAGCTAAAGATTTCACACATGCCAATTCCCAGGCTTATAACCATCAAGTTAGAGGTGGAGATAGAGATAAGATGTTCATCAGTTGTCTGCTTTAGTTTTGTGATGCTTTTTAAAAAAGTGACATTTCAAGGTATTTTTAGCTTGTGTTTTGTATTAGTCTGAGTATCAGACTTTCTGCGTTGCTCATCTCCATGCGTTGCATTTAATAACTTTTCATTTGCACTTAGGCTGTCTCTTATCCTTACTGCTCTTTCATCCTTATTTTCTTTGATTCTTGCTTGTGTGGTTTGATTTCTGCCTATAGGCAGGTAAGTTTGAGTATTTTCCTGTTGCTTTGTGTAATGACTCCATTCTTAACTTTTTTAGCAGCTATTTCTTTTGTATTTTAAAAGCTGATAAAATATAATAACACAAGCTATAGAAACATCAGACTGGAGGAAACTGTAAGTTCCTGAAGTCACTCTCCTGTAGTTGAAGGCAAACATGCAATCATATGAATCAGAAGGATCCAACATTGTATTTTCTCCACAATATCATACACTGCAGACAATTATAACAAAACTTTAAGACTTCTAGAATAAAAAATATATGTATAAATGTTCTAAACGTACCTTGCAGATATGAGAAGTGGAGAGAGATTTCACTGACATCAGCTGCAATATATGATTTTTACTAGAAATAAAAATTTTTAAAATTAAATAAGGGTAACTGCTGAGTGGAGACCCATTGAGATAATTCTTATGACTTACCCTGTCCTTTGTCTCCATGTTCACAATCAACACTTTTCCTGGTTGTTGTGATGCTGTGATGGAATATACACAAGGTGTTCTCCTAGGTGTGCCATAATCGCATCCCAAACTATTCACAGACGTTACTCTGCAGTTACTAATTATGTGTAGGTACTTCTAAGTGCTTTCCTTAACAGGGGTGGATTTTAAAACATGCATAAATATTTAGTGAAAATAACTGCATCCTTCTCTAAGTAGTATTTGTTGTTATTGTGATCATAAAGATAACAAGCCATGAGCATATCACTTCAATGTGATCATTAGCAACTTGTCCAAGAATAATTAGAGCAATTGCCAGTATGTTCCAGGGGAGCTGTGAGTCCTTGTTAAAATTTTGACCCAAAATCCCTAAGTAAGAAGAAGGAATGGGTAAATCCCCTGCCTGAATTAGCTCCACTTTCTAAATTGCTTCTGCCAGAAATAGCTTATGCTAAGATTAACAGAAGTAGAATCACAGAAGTACAGGGCTGGAGTATTCCTCTGGAAAACTGAGAGTCCATTTATCCACCCTTGTGTAAAACCAAGTGTATCTTAGATAATCCTTGACAGATGTTTGTCTAAGGTTTAATTTATTAAGGATCTCCACTCTCAAAAGAAAAAACAAAAAGGAAAAAACCCCTCTCTAAAATAATGTTTTCCTGTGATTACAATTATGTGACATTTTAAAATAAATTTTCTGATATGTCCGTCTCCCTTTCTACAAATTGAACCAGTTACGATCTTGTCCTAAGCTCAGCAGACATATGGAACAGCTAAGCACCATTCCCTTTAGAATTCTTGCAATATTTAAGGGGTTGCAGCTGAAGCCCCCTAAATACTTTTTTTTTGGGGGGAGGGGTTTCTAAGTCAACTAAACCTAGTTCTTATGGTCTCTCATCACAGTTCAAAATCTGGATATTGTACTTTAGCAGTAGCAAAAACTCCTAACAGTAGAGATAGTAGTATTGCATTTAATGTACAGTGTTCCTGTACTTGTATCTTACATTGAATTTGCCTTCTCCGCAGTGGTGTCACATTAGTGACTCAATTTTACTCGTGAGCTACCATAATCCCAGATCGTTTCAACCATACCTCTCGTTATCCAGTTATTCCCATTTTGTATTTGGGCATTTGGTTTCTTCTTTAAGTATTATCTTCTGTACTACTTTTCATTAAAAACTGATAAGTTAAAACAATCTCAGTTTGTGAAGTTAATTTTAAATATTTGCCTATATGCGTGTTTTTTTCCTCCAAATTTTGGAGTATACTTTAGAATAGTTCAGAAAAAAGAAAGTTTTATTAGATCAGATACTTTATTTATTAAGGAAGGGGAAGGGTATTACCACCTAAGACTTTTATGTGTCAGTAATCATTTTAATGTAGGACAGTATTCCAGTAATATTCATTCAAAAAGGAATTCATATATAATCTGATACTGAAGTATAGAAGTGTAGTAACAATGTAAATTTTTTTCATAGTATTTCTGTTCGTGCAATAGGATGAATTCTGTTGTAAGAAGTATTTACTCTTATGCCATGGCTTTTCTTATTCATTCCCAAAATGTTATTCTAATGTAATTTCTGTGTATTGGGTTCTTATTCTGAGAACATGCATCAAACTCACTTTGTACCATCTGCCTGTGGTTGTTAGACCACCTTTGATAGACCTGCCACAGCTGACCTACATGTTAGTAAAAAAATAAAAAAAAGACAAACCAAAAAAACCCCTTACTAAAATTATATATAAACATCACTACATTTCATACTGCATCCTTTTTTAAACAGAAAATGAAATAAGCAACTTAATACAAATAACCTAATATATATGTGTCAGTAGAACATGGTTGACATACTCCTGAAAACAAGTCAGTTCACTCACAAACTGTTCGTAAATCCTTCGTAATAGTAGTGATGTGGGTCAGGGAGTGTTGGGCTCTAAATTCACTCTGCTGATTAGCAAAGAATATATTGAGGCTGAATCCTGCAGCGCTTAAATAACTCTAAAGATACAAATGAGGCTTTATCCTCCGTTGACCAACTGCTTGCGTGTTCTGGCTGAGTGCAAGCGATCCAAGCTGCTGTATTCTCATCTCAGTAAAGGCTAGGAAAGATGGATAACATTGTCAGAGCAGTTATCTTCCAAACATCTCATTCATCATAGTAATGTAAACAAATAATTTCTCGAAGGTGTTTTATGAAGTATTTCCAGTATTTAGCATGACCTTGTTAGAACTTGCTTGTATTTTTTTTCATTCATGATATAAGACCATCCTTAGCCCTTGTAAATGCTTTAATATTCTACTTGCTATCAGACACTGACATTCTAGATAATCTCATACATGATATTTAAATCTCATACATGATATTTAAATATTTCATTTTAAATATGCTTTCTGCTATTTCCCTCCATTGCATTTCTCTTTTTTCTTATATTATTTACCCAGTACTGCATTTCTGTATGATTAAAAACAGTATAGGTGCAACAGAAAGAAGTTATTCTATTTTCCAAGGAAATACATTCTGCTACAGCCTACCATCCCCTTCAGTACACCTTCTAATTTTTTCAGGTGTGTTGTTGCTTTAATTCTAAGTTAAATGATAAAATTATTAATCACTTGATTTTATATGTGCTTTAAAAAGCAATGCAATGCAGGTATGAAGTTGGTTTGTTTTTTTCCTAAGCAACACATGCTTATCAGGACACGTCATTTTCCTTTGATTTTGTGCAGAGGCGACCACTTCTCTTATGCCTCCTGTTAAAACGGGCGCTTGCCTGTCGATGGATGGGCGCCGACACGAGAACGAGGAGAGCTGGCACGATGGCTGCAGGGAGTGTTACTGCCACAGCGGGCGGGAAATGTGCGCCTTGATCACCTGCCCCGTTCCTAATTGTGGCAACCCCACCATACATCCAGGGCAGTGCTGCCCATCGTGTCCAGGTAACGTGCTTTCTTCTATGTGCTTTGTAATCAGGTTTCATTTCACGTGTGTTCTGTTTCCTAATACATGAAAATAATCACACGCACCGTTCAGTAATAGGTAGATATGAAGGTTTCTGTGCCCGCATATAACACGATGAGTGGCTTTCATTAAGATCGCAGATGTGAAAAGTGGGAACTTAATTATTTAAAGCATAGGCGTGTTGCGGGCCCTAACATGTTTATCTCTGACACATTGAAACCTTAAAACTGGAAAAAGGGTCTAGTCTATATTAGCTATAATAGCAAATTTGTACTCATATACAATTTTATTACCTGTGAGAGCAAATATTATAGTAAGCCATCACGTTTTCTCTGTTTTAATTTCGAGTTTTATTAAAATTCATCTCCTGATCTATGTTTTACAACCCCTCAAAGAGTACTCATTTAAACAGATGTCTTAAGTAATTGAACATTAAGATTCTGTGTTCTGAAGGAAGGCTCCTCTGCCCCCAGCAGTAGATTTTTTTAATGCTTTAGGTGGGAAGGCCAACTACAATTCATGTTGCATTCTGATACAATTTTAATAAGTGTTAATATGAAAAATGTCTATGAAAGATGCTAGACTGTGTGTAGAGTATAAGATTAATGCTCTTTGTCTTCAGAATGATTCCTACAATATTTTATGTGCTAAATAGATTAATTTGTAATACAGTGATATTGTCTGTGACTTTATTGGAAGTCACGTTACAAGTAGGAGCAGTGAAGCTCATCATACTACTATAAATAGCAAAACAGTAAGATAGCTCTGGCAGGGTATACGCAATTACAAACTGTTTGAAATTCTTTGTAAAGAAGAGGAAATCCTGGGGGCAAAATAAGCAGCCAGCTCCTCTTTCTGAAAGTGACAGAAGAGAGCGCATCTTCCCTAGGCCCTGAGATAACCGATCTCTTTAGATTGCTTAGACAAATGGTGATCTGTAATCCAGCTCACACCTTGTGGTAACTGGGAGAACATAGTCCCCAAAAAGATGGGGGACTCCAAAAGGTCTGTCTGCCTTCCAGCCTTTCTCAGTCTGCACCACTCCCCTCTCCTCAGTATGGAGACCAGCACACAGTGTCTGTGGTTCCCAGGGTTCCATGGCCCGCCATGGGGTTGCTTTCGGCACTGGCTTTCATGGTGCCAGCGCTATTTTCAATACTAAGTAATTTAGCAGTGGTTGCTGAGGCCGAGGTCTTAGAGATTAGCATCCTAGTAATGGCAAGCATTAATGAAATTTTTAGCTGAGATGGAAACACTAAGGAGGATGCTCTCACCAGTTATGCACACCAAAGGAACCATCCTTTGCTCACTTGCTTCTCTGCTGTTATCGAGTATCTGGCTAAGATACTGACAGGGAATTTAGAAATCATAAGATTTTTAAAGGGAACCTTAGTGCTTTATCAGCTTGGAGCATTTTTTTTTTGCCACAGCAATATGCAGTGTTGGTCCATATGCATCCTGTCAGGTATAGTCATTTTTTCCTCCAGCTCCCCACACACACAAACATCCACAGTTTCTCTTAAATAGTACAGTTCTCTCCCCTGTGAAACCTCAGTGAGTGTGGCAAAAAAAAAAAAGAAGAAGAAAACAGCCAAAAAGATTCAGTTGTGAATATTGTTCCAGGAGGAACAGCCAAACAACAAATAATAGATACAGAATACTGTATTCCTAAAGTCACGTCACTGGACAGGGATGTTATTTTCCACTCACACTAGCTGGAATTCAGGGCTACACAGAGCTGTTGGAGTACCTGCAGTAATCACTCAGCTTTTCACAATGATTTGTGCATTATTGTAGGGGGTGGTATACTTTATGGATGGGGACAGGTTAGCATGTCAGTCTTGCATTAGATAAACATTCAAGATTGAAAATTTAAAACATGGGATGGTTGTTCCAGTCCCAGAAATTCTGTTATTGGGTCCCCAAGACTCATTCCTGATTTCACTTTGCTCTCAGCACACTTGTGCATACTGATCTAGCTAACACATACAGAACACCTCAGAGCATTCAGATAAGAGTAATGTTGATTTTGGTCTTTCAGCAGCACCAGTGGCTAGTTACAGCACCAGTTACTTTGTGTACGGAGAATGAGTGTGGGTACATCCTTTCATAAACCTAACGTTCAACTCGTGGACGAAAGATCAGTATAAGGCATTAGCAGTACCGATCTTGTCACGCTGTGCATTTCTTGTGAGTGAGATCAGTGTTTGATTCCAAGCACCAGCAATGCTGGTCTCCTGGGTCAAAGAGCAGTTGTCTACCCAGTAGTGTCCGTTCCTTTGAGATGCGGTGTCTGCATAGGTTTCTCTGTCTGACATCCTTTCTTGCGTTCAAGGTACCAGTCACCTAGCTTCTGTGTTAGCAAAGTCATACTCGATGTAAACTCATGCAGTGCTAGAGCAGACGCAGCATTTTCTAAAGTGATTGCGTATGTAAGTGTATGAATTAATATGTCCAAATTAATCCCAGTGTGGTTTTGTTTCGCCCACTGAGGTTTTGTATTTGTTAGAAATGTACTTCTGGTTTTATTTTGCAATGTATTGCTTCCCCACTGATGTGGTTAAATAAATAGCATGGCTTTCAGTAGATAGGAATGCAGTTTGAAATTGTGAGACTGCGAACACGTCACTCAAATGTGCCTGGCACAAAGATATCGAAATAATTATCAATCCTAATGTACTGAGTTTTGAATTGCACTGTTAACCTATCAACAGGGAAGTGGCAGCTCTCAGAGGTCATTTTTCAGATGGAAAAAAAAGTGGTTACATTCAATTCTATATTTTTTAGTTAGTTTTCAACAGAGCAAGGTATACCTGGACTGGTACAACATTCATTATAATTGTGTTTCTATATAAAGAGGTTTAAGTGGTTTGTCGCAATGCTTGCGAAAAGATCCAGGTTTCCTGTAAGATTTAAAAAGCCATTAGCTGCTAGTGTTTTGCAAAACCATGCTATCCAGAAAGTGTGTATTTGTTTGGCTAGTTGTTCCTTCAGCAATATAGTAGTTGTACATTTGTAACAATTCAGTTGCAGTGATATATCAATATAAGTATGTCCAGCAATACTATCTGCTTATGCTTTTCTGATTATGAACAGTGTATGAGCTGTAGTAAAACAGCGCTGTGACTTTGCAGAGAACTAAATGCAGAGGAGATGACTGAGAAAATTTCCAGAAAATAAGTAGTATTGTCTTTGCCATGGTGAGTTAGGATGTCATCGCATAAAATGTAATAAATTGTTCCAGCTGAAATAAAAACCAGACAGTGACAAAGCTGCAGAGCAGCTGTCTCATGAATGATACGGAATCGCATGTGTGGTTCATAAATGTAAGCTATAGGAAAAGCACAGCATAAGCGAATTAGTGAAAGATAAAATAATGCCCTGAAAAAACAAATGAATACTTTGTGAATAGAGTAATATCGGCCAGAATCAAGTTCCCTGAGTTCTACTGATCATTCCCCAGAATGAAAACAAATAATTGAGTGGTGTATCTTCTACTTGGCAATGTCATAGAGCAGAGGGCACAAACGGACAAGCACGGCAGTGCTACGTATGTGGAGAGAAGCACATCCACTGTGTGAACCCTGGGCTGCCTAATGACTAGAGGAGCTGCTATCCGTTTAATTCTCTGTCCTTAATCAAGATAGTTGTGTTAGGATGATGTTCACATTAGGCATCTTTATAATTAAGGAGGAGAGACGGACCTTCAGAAAGTGATTTAGATATGCAGAGTCGTTACCTGGAAGTCACTTTCTGCTCTCCTCGTCTCACCGCACAGGAAACCTGAGGTAGCTCAGTTCCTAACGTAGGCACCTGACTCAGTTGTCTAATGTTAGATGGGTTGAATTCAGCCTGAAGGACATCGCTTACAAGCCTGAAGCTTCATGTTACAGCATGTAGCTACTTCTGTAGCTGAATAAAACGTGCTGTGTGAGGCATCTCGATTCCTATACACAGTGCGTGGAAAAAGCTGGTGGACTCGCTCCAGGTCCAAAGCAACCAGCATGGTAAGGTGGCAACTCTTGTTGCCCCTTATGTGGGGGCGGGCTTCAAAGCATTTTAAGCAGGCTATGGAGATGCAGTTTGTGGCATAACCTTTTTGTGATGGTAAGTGCTTAAACACTTTCAAAGTGTAGGACAGATTTCTTTTTTCTTATAAAACACCAAGAGGTAAAGAGAGTTCCCCCATTTTTTTTCAATACTCCAGTGGTTGGAGGACACCCATTCTGAGCAAGGGAAACAATTTCAGTTCCTTTCTTAACTTCAAGGAGGTCAAATCCATTCTCTAAACTGCCTGGGTTAGAGGCTAGGTGAGTCTTTTAGGCAGGGTTGTACCCGTAATGTAATTACTGTGTGAAAAGAAATTAAGGTTCATTTGGTGAGATACAGTCACTGGAAAATGAGTCTACACACTGTGGCGTCTCCTTGGGTGCAGTTTTTACTTCAAAGACTGCAGATAATATTTTTTTAATTAATTTATTTAATTTTTTTAATGGAACAAAGTGATGAAGCACTTCCACCAATGTTAAGTGCTTATATGGTTTTAGGTGTTTGGGTGGGGGATTCTGTTTTTTTCTTTTTCTTTTTTTTTTTTTTTTAATCTGGAACCAAATGGTATAGACACATATCACTCAGGAAACTTAAAGGCAGACAGCTGAATCAGGACTTTCTAAATCCTGCATGAGAAGCACACCTATCCATCCTTTCAGGAATTGCACTAACGCTAATATTTAGCAGTTAAGAAACTGTCCAATCAGTATAAATTTTCAGCAAGTGACAGTTGTCTTTTGGAATTCCTATATCACAGGTTGGTTTGATTTTTTGTGAAATGCCAAGAATGCTTGAAGTGATCTCTGACTATTGTAAATAGCATTTATTCAGTTTGATTCTCAAATTGCTTCATTTTCCATGAGATGCAGGTGACAAAGTCAAAAGTGACATAAAGTCAAATGAGCATCATTAAGAATATATTTATAGCTGGTTTTGTTATTCCTAATATTTTCAATAATAACAGAAATTATTAATCTTGGGTACATTTGTTAATCATTAGAGTCACAGTTGATTTTGCTGGTCTTCCAACTCTTTTTTTCCCAGATGAAATAATTGTGCAGAAGCCAGAGCTCACCAGTCCATCGATCTGTCATGCTCCTGGTGGGGAATACTTTGTAGAAGGAGAGACATGGAATATCGATTCTTGCACACAATGTACATGCCACAGTGGACGTGTCCTGTGTGAGACTGAAGTCTGTCCACCTCTTCTTTGTCAAAACCCCACCCGCACGCAGGACTCCTGCTGTCCACAGTGCCCAGGTATATATTGACAACCAGCTTTCGTCAGGGTCCTTCCTTGATCCAAGAACGTATGATGTGAATATTGAATGTTTCAGTATGTGCACAGTTGGTTGTTGTGGTACCTTTGTTCTTTAGCAGTTTGGAGTGAGAGCCTGCAGTCCTCTATTTCAAGTGCAAAACTTGACTGTCCCCTTACATGTAAGGGGAGTTGTGGCCCTGAAGTTTGAACGTCCTTGAAGGCAATCTAACAGTGTAAGGGTTGCATGAGAAGGGTTGCATGCCATTTCTTCTACAGGGTGTTCATTGGTTTTGGGGATTTTTTTTTTCTGACAAAACATTTTCAGTGAAAAAGTAAGCCAGTTCTCCTGCCTTCCGTTTTTCTCATTATTAATAACAGTGAACATTCATTTTGCTAAACTTCAAAATACTGTTTGGAGGAGCTGACCGTTCCTCATTGGCTATATAAGGAGCTTAGTCTCATAACTTACGCAGCTAGATTGAGAACCTGATCCGAGTCCCCTTCTGAGTTCTTTTTTTTCTTCTTCTTTTCTTACATGTTCCCTGCACAAACAGTCATATTTCTTGATCCGTAATGTCTGTTAAGATACGGCTTCATTGCAGAAATGTCTCCCCCATGTGTGGGCATGAGAATTAAAGTAGACCCATTGGCATCAAGCTGAAGCCCGATCAAGTTCCGTTTGTTTCTCAACAGCTTATATTTAGCTCATATAAGTCTACTAGTGAAGGCAACAGCAGCATAACAGCTTTTGACTTTTGCATCATTCAAGAATTTGAACTGACATGGCAGAAGCTGGGATTCAAGTTTTAAATTTAAAATTTTATCTCTCTAAGGTGAATTCCGATATAGCATTCAGTTTAGAGCATTCAGAATGGCTTTCTGAAAGGCTGCTTCTGATGATTGTTTGATAACTTTGCTGTCCTTTTTTCTTTTTCTCGTTGGTTTTTTTTTGAGTAAACTCAATAAAGGTCTACATAAACTTTGTTGTAGAGCACATCAGGAGTTTCTCATGTATGGACCGAACTGGCATAAGGCTCTGTCCTCCTAGTTCTTCTGAAGTAGTAAGCCAATGTGTCACAGTTCCACTGTGTTCTTCAAGAGTCAACCTTCTGTTGAGGAAATATGACAGAAGTTATCTACTGTAAGTTAAATAACTTAATCTGTTTATATTTACAGATGAGCCTCTTCAGCCCTCTTCATCAAGCAATGAGAGCATGCCCAGTTATTGCAAAAATGATGAAGGAGATATTTTTCTGACAGCTGAGTCCTGGAAGCCCAATGTCTGCACTAGCTGCATTTGCATGGATGGTGTGATTCGATGCTACTCTGAGTCTTGCCCACCGGTATCCTGTGAGAGACCTGTTCTGAGAAAGGGACAGTGTTGTCCTTACTGTATTGGTGAGCAAATAAAAATAGTTCATAACTTGCTTTTCCCTTCTTGAGAATAAGAAAGAAGTTTTATTTCCAAATTGAAATATGTTTTCCCTGTTCTGGGGAGATGCAGTTTGTGCCTTCAGTTGAACTGGAGAGTGAAATCTGCATAGGGAGCTCTGAGGGTCATAATTTGTGGTTTTTAGGTAGACCTTTATGAAGATACAAATGCAATTTGCCTACAAACTTGAGAGGACATCCTCCTGAAAACCTGGTTATATACCTTACTAGATGAAAACATTACGCAAAAATGGTTTTCTTTAAAGGAAGACCTGCCAAGTAACACATATGTTATGTCAAGATTTATGTGATAATATGAGGAAAATATTAATTATGACTGCAGAAGATAAACTGAAGCATTATGAAATTTCATTGAATGGAGAAGTGTTAATAAGCCATCTAAATTAAAATACAGGAAAAAACACAAAGTTCATTGAAGGTAGTTATAGAAGAGGCAAAAATAATATATTTGAGAAAAAATGGGGAAATATATTTTTTTTAAATACTAAAAATGCATGAAGAATTAAGGGCCATGCTCTGGTTTTGAATTTGGAGTTGAAGTAAATGATGGATTCTCTAGATAGCGAAAACTGACAGGCATTTTTAAAGTGGCAGAATTTGAGATTCCTGATCACCTTTTCATTGTATTTTGAATAGGAGTATTTATTTACAGATTCTTTTTTGTGAGTTCACAGTAAGTACAAAGGCTGTAGAGTGGAAGCTGCTGGTAGAGAATAATTGTATAATGCACTTACTGAAATTAAGTCTTTATAGCACTGTTGGAAAGCATTCAGAGCTTACCATAACATTCATTTCCAAAAGCAGTAGGGAGAGATACAGTAAAAAAGAATTCAGTAAAAGGGATATAAAAAAATTGACGGGCTTTAAGTATTATTGATTGAACATGTGATCAACTTGCCCATCTGTAAAGAATACAGTTCTTCATCAGAAAGATGTCAAAAAGGTTGTGAAGTCCTTTCAGATATGTATCATTTATAGAGCTCTTTAAACCTTCAATTTGTTGCAGACAAACTATCTTTAATAGTAGGTGATACAGTGTTATAGGGTGTGCAAGGAGTTCCATTAAAGAAATGCCTAGAAAAGTTAGAAAGTTTCTACCAAAATTTCAGTTGCCCTTGGAACCTTACTTGGATTCCTGATGAGAACATTTTGAGGGGAAAGTACTATGTTGTCCTATTACTACTTTCTCATCATGGTTTGCATACAAAATAGGGAGGATTTAAAGTTTCTTGGACAGCTGTCTTTCTGCAGGCTTTTCTTCCAGTAATTGACTTTGCAATCATAAAGATCATTTCAATCCAGAATGCGTCTTAATGTTAAAAAAGTGTATGCAGAGCTGGGCAATCAAACCAGCAGAGTCAGAACATGAGCCTTAGTGCTCTACTGGAGAATTCTGTAGGTCAAGGAAGGGATGCACCACAGGGCCTAGTGCCATGCCATCAGCTACAAAAATAAAACCTCTAGAACTTTATGCCTGCACCTTGCATGTCAAGACTTGCAAATATATACACGCATCATGTAGATATGACTCTCATTAATTGACTTTGAATCCCATATAGTTACACAATATTGTAAATATTTAAAAGTATGAGCTGTAAAAGTTTAATGATTTTTGTTTTAGTAGCAACTGTTCAGCAATATGAAATACAGAATCCAGATTTTAATTGGTGCTCAGATATGAAGACTTTCAATGATGATACATTTTATTAATTTAAGCTGTACTGTCTTGTGGGTATGTTTTATGGTCTAACTGAAATTCATGGAAACTTACTTTTTTAATTGTTTCTATGAACTATATACTCTGCCTGTAAGAGGAGTAAGGTCATGCACTTAGTTTTCCAGGTTCTTACTGTTTTACTCTTCATTTCGCGAGAACTGTGCCTTACTGTTTTCATGTAGTAGTTCATGAAATGTTTAGTAGGGAAACTGTTGAAACAGGCCTTTTTCATTTATTAGAATTTCAAAAATTATGCAGGGTTTTAACATTGTATTTTATTTTGCTTCTTTCTGGATTCAGATCTGGTTAAGCCTAACAAGTTAGTATAGATTCAAATTCAAAGTTTTACAGGCCTTGGATACTTTCTTGTTTGTCTGAATCCTCAGTTCATCCAATGTGTTAAACTTTCTTCTTTCTCATGCAAAGAAAGATTAATTTGGAAAGATAACCTACTTTAGAGAGGATAAAGAGGTATCTTTTTGATCAGAGACAAGATTAGTCTTCTGCGGAAAATGGAGCGCCAGCTGTTTGCCAGATGAGACTGATTTACTGGTGCAGCTAGAGGAAAGCTGAGAGAA
>Ga0181612_155236_pt1 | contig 40171 bp, 41 predicted proteins | sample HoacroProtozoa21_FD_119630 | JGI IMG/M metagenome (GOLD analysis project Ga0181612, IMG submission 119630) | Hoatzin crop microbial communities from Cojedes, Venezuel. Combined Assembly of Gp0051906, Gp0051904, Gp0051908
CAAAGCCTTTTCTTGGTGGTATATCGCCGGACTTGCCCTTTCCGATATAATAAAAATCCATTGGCACTATAGCCAGCTTGCCTGAATTATAAAAAAATTCCCGATCAACGTCCATAAATTCACGAAGTCTGTCTCCACTTTTATCATCCCAATAGATTCCTTTTTGCATTGCTACAGCCCCCGGAGCCTGTCCAACGATCAAGATACGACTTTCTTTTGGTGCAGAAAACAGCGGAACTTGTCCCGCTTTTTCAAACTCCTGATTCTCTGGATCCCGACGAATTTCTGATGTGATTTGACTAATGCTTTCCACCATTGATATTAACCTCTAATCATAATGATTCCAAAGTTTAAAAAAGAGCTAACTTGTAATATTTTAAATAGACTATTAATAAGTTTTAGTTAATAATATTACTGTTTCAACATGGCTTGTCCTGGGAAACATATCAACACCGCAACCTTCCTCAATTTCATAACCATACCGAACGATCTCAGAGAGGTCACGAGCTAGAGTTGCGGGATTACATGAAACATAAATCAGTTTTTGGGGATTCATTTTACCTATTGCTCCAATTGTATTTTCATCAAGGCCCTTTCTCGGTGGGTCTACAACAATACATTCTGGAGAAATATTCTGCGAAATCAAATAATTTGCAGCATCTCCTGCATCCGCACACATGTACTCCGCATTTGTAATATTATTTATTTCTGCATTATGTTTTGCATTTTTTACAGCTTCATCTATAATTTCAGCGCCGATCAGTTTTTCTGTTTTTTCTGCAAGACATATTCCAATAGATCCAACGCCGCAATAAAGATCGACTATACAGGATACTTTATTATTACCGACATATTCTTTAACCTTTTGATATAACGTTTCAGTCTGTTTTGAATTCACCTGAAGGAACGACTGCGGAGATACATCAAATTTCATACCGCAGATCTCTTCTGTAATGAAACAGTCTCCATACAAAGAATAAAATTCATTTGAGAGTATTACGTTCCCAGGATCTTTATTAACATTTAACACTATACCTTTTATTTCAGAATGACGTTTCGTCAAATAAGATACCAAATCATCTGTCTTCGAGCCAAAACCGCGTGCAACTACAAGGCATACCACCGCTTGTTTATTTAAACTTGACGTTCTGACAAAAATATGCCGTATCGTTCCTTTTCGGGTCTGCTCATCATATGGCTTAACATCATTATCATTCAGCCACTTTTCAACACTTTGGTTTATCCTGTTGGTCAAATCATTTTGAAGCAGGCAATTTTCTACAGGAATAATTCCGTGACTTCTCTTTTTGTAAAAACCCACACGAACGTGGTTTTCATCAACTCCGACAGCGCAAATAGACTTATTTCTGTACCCCGTTATTTTTTCACTTGGAATAACCTGATTTATCTTAAAATCTAATTTGCCGATTTTGGCCAATGAATTATTAATTTTAGAGAGCTTAAATTCCAGTTCCTTTTCATAACCCATATGCATAGTGCTGCACCCTCCGCACAATCCATAGTGAGGGCATTCAATACTGATTCTTTCTGCGGATGGATGAACCAGCTCGATTGGTCTTCCATATATTGCGGTCTTAGTGACTTTAACAATTTTAATCTTCCAAACTTCCCCGACTATTGTTTTGGGAACAAACACGGCATAACCGTTTATATGTGCTACTCCGCTGCCGTCGGAAGACCAGCCATCTATATCAGATATAAAATACTCATTCTTATTAATTTGATTTTTTATTTCCATAAAAACCATCTCTGTGCTTATTTTGATTTTAGTATAACTTAGCTTATCTGCTAATTCAATTTTTTAATATGTCCAAATATACTGACTAATATGCCTTATCCATGTTATAATATTCAAAAAAATAAAAGGAGAACATAATTGATTAAACTTCCACCTTTCAGCTGGTTTGTTGAAGGCAATGCGCATTCCGGCTCGTCCGGTACAGACCCCGGTAAAGGAGCATTGTCAACAAATACATTTAACTTTAACGTAAATATAGATTCAAATGAAGACCAAGATAAGATTATTGCCGTTAATTGCTTTATACAGCCTCCTTGGCCCGATAAGGCTGATAAATCAACCATAAATTCCATGAATTTTCCATTTTCTCCCGAAGGCCTCCAGCAAGCTGAGAACTGGCTGAACGTAATGGAAAGCAATTTTATAAAATAAATATTTTTTTATTGAAAAACTTTTCTTCTTATGCTAATATATATTAGCTTAATTTGTAAATGCACTTGAAAGGATAGATTTAATAATGGAACTGGTATTAACAATTCTCCAGGTAATTTCAGGACTGGCAGTTAGCATAATCATCTTGATGCAGAGCGGCAAAAGCGCAGGATTATCTGGTGCAATTGCAGGCGGTGCTGAAACATTCTTTTCTAAAGGAAAAGCTAAGACACTTGATCAGAAGCTTGCTAAAGCTACAAAATGGCTTGCAATTGTTTTTGTTATCCTTACATTGTGTCTTCATTTTGTATAATTAATCAACTAAAAGAGAGCAGCTCATTGTGAGCTGCTCATTTTTTATAGTTTTTTACTTCTCCGGATAGTGAGCTCTTATTCCGCCTATAAGTTTAGGTCTGCTGTATGCTGCGGATACATAGGCCTCTCCGATTCTGTTATTCTGGAGTCTGACCGGCACAACCACATCTTTCATATGCATACCGATCATAGTATTTCCTATATCCATTCCCATACGCGCTTTAACATGCTCCACCAAAACGGGATCCTCAAAGCTTTCATATACTGCCGTTGCAAAAGATCCTCCAGCTTTTGGTACAGGTCTTACGCAAACGATATCATAGTCAAATTTCTCGGCGGTTTCTCTTTCAACTACCAGTGCTCTGTTTAGATGTTCGCAGCACTGTGCTACCAGCAAACAATTTTTCTCTTTTATAATAGGTAAAATCGTTTTAACAACTTCCTGTGCAGCTTCAGGTGCGGAACCTTTTCCTATATTCACGCCCATAATTTCACTAGAAGAGCATCCGATTACGAGCAGACTATTTTCTATAAAGTGCTCCGAGTTCAAAAATTCTTTTACTGCATTTTCTGCCTGCAGGCAAATATCCTCATACATAAGTTTCAATCGCTCTTTTCATAAAATTTTATTTCCAGTTCTTCCAAACATCCGGGCAGTATCCTACAGTGGCATCTTTTCCATTTCTTACTACCGGCGTTTTAACCAGATAAGGAATCTCCAGCATTTTTTCAAATTTGGCTTCTTTATCAGCCAGATATTGAATTAACGGATAATCCTGATCTTTTTCATTGATCAGATTTTCCAGACCCACCGAATTCGATACCGAACGAAGTTCTCCCCTGCTAATGCCATACTGGTCTATATCTATATATTGAAATTTGATATTTCTCTCTTTAAACCAGCGTTCTGCTTTTTTTGTATCAAAGCATTTTCTGCGTCCAAAAATCTGTATATTCATTATTAAATCTCCGTAATAACAGGCAAGATCATCGGGGAACATTTTGTCTTTTTATATAGATACCCAGAGACGTTATTTTTAATGCAATTCTTAATGGAAGATATGTCTCTGATTTTCTTGGCCTCGCAGGTATCCAGCGATTCCATCGTAACCCTTTTTAGCTCTTCCAGCAGTTCTTCCGACTCCTTCACATACACAAAGCCTCGTGTAATAATTTCAGGATCATTGAGCGGCTTCATATCATATGTGGAAATCGGAACGATAATAGCAATCATACCGTCTTCCGCAAGTTTATGACGATCCCTCATGACCACGGAACCTACTTCTCCAATGCCTGTTCCGTCAACCATCAGAGCTCCCGCCTGTACGTTTCCGTTTATTTTAACGGATTTTTCGGTCAATTCAATGATGCTTCCGTTTTCGGCTATGACGACATTTTTGGGAAGGACTCCCATCGACTTACCGAGATCCGCATGCTTTACCAGCATTCTGTATTCACCGTGGACCGGAATGAAATATTTCGGTTTTGCCAAAGCGAGAATCATTTTCTGCTCTTCCTGCGATGCATGTCCAGAAACATGCAGATCGGTCTTTCGGTCATAAATTACTTCTGCACCTTTTAAAAACAGTTCATCAATCACCTTACTGATCATGTTTTCATTCCCGGGTATTGCAGAAGCAGATATAATAACACGGTCACCCGCATCTATGTCGATCTGACGATGCTCAGAGAATGCCATGCGATATAAGGCTGACATGCTCTCACCCTGGCTTCCGGTTGAAATGATACATACTTTATTTTTCGGAAGAGAATGAATCTCTTTAATATCGATTACGGTACCTTTTGGAACATCCATATATCCGAGTTCGGTTGCAGTTTTAAGGATGTTCTCCATGCTTCTTCCCGTAACTGCAACTTTTCTCTTGTATTTTGCAGCAACATTGATGATTTGTTGGATTCTGTCTACATTAGAAGCAAAGGTTGTTACAATAATTCTCTTGTTGCATCCGTTGAACAGTTTGTCAAACCCGGTTCCGACTTTACGCTCAGAATCCGTATAGCCTGGTTTTTCGACATTTGTAGAATCGGATAAAAGTGCAAGAACACCGCTTTTTCCCAACTCTCCGATTCTTGTAAGGTCAATCATTTCACCGTGAATCGGTGATACATCAATTTTAAAGTCTCCGGTATGTAAGATCACGCCAACTGGCGTCTTGATGGCAAAAGCGACCGAATCAGAGATGCTGTGATTAACATGAATGAACTCTATGTCAAAGCAACCTAATTTAATATGATCTCCTGGCTTTTTGGTAAAGATCTGAGTAGTATTTAAAAGATTTCTTTCCTCAAGCTTAAGTTCAATTATCGCATTCGTTAAGGCAGTACCATAAATGGGCACATCCAGATCTTTTATAACATAAGGCACTGCACCGATGTGATCTTCATGTCCATGGGTAATAATAATACCCCGCACCTTATGGATATTCTCCTTCAAGTAAGTAATGTCCGGAATAACAACATCTATGCCATACATATCTTCATCGGGGAAACCCATACCGCAATCGACAACGATAATATCATTGCCGCATTCGTAGGCGGTCATATTTTTCCCGATCTCACCGAGGCCTCCAAGCGGAATAATTTTTAACTTTGATTCCTTATTCTTAGTTGACTTGTTTACCTTAGATTTATTATCTTTACTAACACTGCTGTTTTTGGTTTTCTTATTTATAGATGTTGTTGCCTTTTGTTTTAAACCTGTCTCTTTCTTTTTCGTTGTACTTCTAGTACTTCTCTTCTCCGCACCTGTTTTTGAATTTGTATTTTTTACAGTGGATTTATTCTTTTTTAAATTATTGTTTTTTTCGTTTATACTCTTCGAATTTCGAGCCATAAAACCTCCATTAAAATTAAAAATTACATTTCAATTCTTCCGTCAATAGCACGGGAAATAGTGGCGTCATCCGCAAATTCAATATTCGATCCGACAGGAATTCCATAAGCAAGCCGTGTTACCTTAACACCGAAAGGCTGGATCAGCTTCATGATATACATAGCCGTTGCCTCTCCCTCCGTATCGGGATTAGTCGCCATAATTACTTCCTGAATATCTTCATCTGTTATTCTTTTTAATAATTCTTTGATTCTAATATCTTCAGGGCCTACATGATTCATGGGAGAAAGCACTCCGTGGAGCACATGATAGACTCCTTTATATTCTCTGCTGTGTTCAATTGTAAGAACATCCTTGGGGTCTGATACAACACAGATCGTACTGGAATCTCTTTCGTCATTGCTGCAAATACTGCAAACATCATTTTCAGTAAGATTCTGGCAGATTTTGCAGCATTTGACATTTCGCTTTGCTTCAGTTATTGCCTGTGCAAATTCTACTGCTTCCTGGTCATCCAAAGACAAAATATAAAAAGACAATCTTTGGGCACTTTTTCTTCCTATACCCGGAAGAGAGGAAAATTTATCGATAAGATTTTCCATTGAAGCCGGATAAAAACTCATATATCAACCTCTATCTGTTAAATTAATCATTGTCACGGTCTAAGTTTAGAAATCGCTTCAGCTCTGTCATCATATTTAAAAACGGAACTGCCAGCGACCAAAACATTTGCCCCAGCTTTTATCGCGATCTTCGCAGTATCTTCATTGATACCGCCATCTACTTCTACATCAAAATCAAGATCGTTATTCGCTTCAAAATTACGTAGCCACGTAATTTTATCCATCATATCACCCATGAATTTCTGGCCGCCGAACCCGGGCTCTACTGTCATTACAAGGACAAGATCAATATCATTGAGCAATGATGCAATTGTTTCAATGCCGGTACCGGGTTTAACTGAGATTCCGGCCAATTTATTACACTCATGAATGATCCTTATAGATTCCTTTATCTTGTCAAATTCGTCTGCTTCAACATGGACTGTTACAAGATCGGCACCGGATTCACAAAACTCCTTTACATATCGCACCGGTCTATCGATCATCAAATGAACATCCAGGAAAGCATCTGTATAGGCTCTGAGAGACTTCAGCACAGGTATTCCAAATGAAATATTTGGTACAAACTCGCCGTCCATAACATCAAAATGAATATAATCAGCGCCTCCTTTTTTGCAATCGTCGACTTCTTTCCCCAAAATACTAAAATCTGCCGATAGAATTGATGGAGCAATTTTAATCATTTTAAAAACCTCTTATCGAGCCAAAATTACTATCTGTACATACAGTGTAGATTATACAACACAATATATTGATTTATCAATACCCTTGACGTGTTATCTCGATAGATATAAAATCATAATGTATTATAATAAAGGAGTGTTCTTTTTGCTGAAAAAGAAAAAAAGTGTAGCCCGGATCTATTCTTTTGCTATTTGCTGGGCAGTATGCTGCCTTCTATTCCCGATTCACAGATTGATATGGTTTCTGATTACGATTATACTCTCCTGTCTGTCTGCTTATTTAATTCCACAGCTTATACGCAGCAAACGTGGAGAAGATATCGAAGATGAAGAGATTTCTCAGGCGGAGGAAGAAACTTACGACCCCAAAGTACAGTCTATCGTCACAGAAGGAAGGACTGCTATTTCCGAAATGGATCGTTTGTATAATTCAATCGAGAATGAAGAGGTTAGGTCTCAAATATCAGAACTTAAAAATGTTACAGAAAAAATAATTCAGGATGCCATTGATGATCCTTCCGATGTACCTCAAATTAAGCAGTTTATGAATTACTATCTTCCTACGACACTTAAACTTCTTAATTCTTACGATAGAATGGACAGTCAAGGAATCCAGGGTGACAATCTTGACAAGAGCAAAGAAAGCATAGAACAGATGCTCGACACTGCAATCACAGCTTATAAAAAGCAGCTCGATGCGCTGTTTGCAGATCAGGCAATGGATATCGAAACCGATATTCAGGTCATGAACCAAATGCTTGAGCGAGAAGGACTCTCTGAATCCATGAATATAAATAATTTTGTTGGCACTCAAGCGGCAGCACAGGCTGAACAGGAATCTGCGCAGACCGAAGAAACCGAAAATTAATTTTAGTATGAAAGGATAAAAAAATGGACGAGAATAATGTAAACCTCACCTTAGACAATATCCCCTCAGCAGAAGAAGAAATTGCAGAAAAAACATCCGAAATTAAATTAACTCTGGATCCCGGCAGCACTGCTACCCAGACTGCAGAAGCCATTCAGGCTGAAATAGAGAACACAACTGAAGATGATGTCGAAGCCGTTAAGCTTGACATGGATGTGTTGTCACCCGAAGAACAGGCAGCCGTCAAGGAGTTTGCTAACAAAATTGATATTTTGAACACCGAGCAAGTTATGAATTATGGAGCTGCCGCTCAGAAAAATGTTGCTGAGTTTTCCGAATCAGCACTTAATACCGTTCGAACAAAAGATCTTGGCGAAGTCGGCGGAATGCTTTCAAATCTTGTTGTCGAACTTAAAGGATTCGATGTTGACGAAGAAAAGAAAGGTATTAAAGCTCTCTTCAAGAAAGGCGGGCGCAGTCTCGAATCCCTTAAAGCTCAGTATGATAAAGCTGAAGATAATATAGATAAAATCGTAGAAGAACTTCAGAAGCATGAGGTCATTCTTATGAAAGATACCGCAATGCTCGATAAAATGTACGAAAAGAATGAAGAATATCAGAAAGAGCTCACAATGTACATCATTGCCGGTAAATTAAAATGCCAGCAGCTTCGTGAAGAAGAATTGCCCAAACTTCAGGCACATGCAGAAGAAACTGGAAAAGCCGAAGATGCACAGAAAGCCAATGATTACGCCAATATGATCGGTCGCTTTGAAAAGAAGATCCATGATCTTGAACTAACAAGAATGGTATCTATTCAGATGGCCCCTCAGATCCGTATGATTCAGAATAACGACAACCTTATGACCGAGAAGATTCAGTCTTCCATCGTTAATACCATTCCCCTCTGGAAGAGTCAGATGGTTATGGCTCTGTCTCTTTATCATTCAGAAGAGGCCACAAAAGCTCAGAACGAGGTTACCGAAGTAACCAATCAGCTCCTTGAAGATAATGCCGAAAAACTTCACCAGGGCAGCGTTGCCGTGGCAAAAGAATCTGAACGCGGAATTATTGATATGGAAACCCTTAAGAAGACCAATCAGGAACTCATTGATACCTTGACCGAGGTTCGTCAGATTCAGGATGAAGGCCGCGAAAAACGTGCGCAGGCCGAGCTCGAATTGGGAAAGATCGAAGCACAGTTAAAAGAAAAACTTTTAGAGATGAAAGGTTAAATCCGGGATATTATGGCTTTTTTAAAAAAATATCCAGTTGCATTGATTTTATCAATTTTACTGATTATCGTAGCAACATTACTTTCAGTGAACGCCAAGTTGGGAAAAGAATGCTCTGAGGTTGAAAACGGATTTTACAACGGCGTAACTTTTGACGGCTATGCTCACCCCAGCATTTTCAATCAGCTGAAGAATCTTACAACGGCTTCATTGGGATTTGAATCAATTGCACAGAATTATGGAATTGATACATCAGAGCTTGCAGATCTGAGAAATCACCTGGAAACAAGTTACACCGATACATCAAAATACAGCATTTCCGATGTATATAAAAATTACTCAGGCTTTGTAAACGCATTAAGCGCCATGTCTTCAACACTTAAAGGCACTTCCCTTTCCGAAAGAGATTCGCAGGGATATACAGAATACGAAAGCATACTAAACGGCGCCGTAAAAATGATCGACGAATCCGGTTATAATGAAAGTGTAACTGAGTATATCAATTCGAAGTTTAAACGATTTCCGACAAAGATCCTTGCATTTCTGTCTGGTGTTCATGCTCCAGAACTTTTTGCTTAAAAGGTAGCCTATGAAAAAGATATTTAAATTATTCGTAACCTTTTTTGTTGTTTTTTTTGTTTTGAGTTTTTCTTTCGCCTATGCGGAAACGGTCAGCACAAGCGAAGTTTATTATGTTGCCGACTATGCCAATGTTCTCACAGAAGAGACAAAAACATCCATTATCAATTACAACGGTGCTTTGGAGCAGCAATGCAATGGTGCACAGATTTGTGTTGTGACTGTTGACTATATGGATGGTATGGACAGCAACGAATACGCCATGAAGATCTTCAACAATTGGGGAATCGGATCGGATGACTATAATAACGGTGTGCTCATACTGCTTGTTACAGAAGAAAACAAGTACTATGTACAATGCGGTTTGGGCATTGATGTAGATTCATTAGAAAGCTCGCTCGGTTCAAAATTGACCGAATTTGAAAATTATTTTGATGAAGGCCAATATGACTCTGCTGTTCAAACACTTTTTATGGCGATAGTCTCGTGGTTTGATACACAATATAACGCATCAGTTACGACGTCGAACAATGTTGTCAGCAATGATTATGGTTATTCCTATTACAACAGTTCTTATTCCCTCATAGGCGTTTTGTTCTGGCTTATCTTCTTTTATTTTATATTCATGTCCATTGTTCGCTCAATAAGAAGAACGCACTATGTGAGAACAGGTTCCTGGCTGCCGTTTTTCCTCTTTTTCGGTCCTCGCAGACCCTACTGGGGATTTAAACCCGGGCCAAATAATTATTATGACTATTACAGTCCAAACCATGTACATTACTCGAATACGTGGAATAGTCACAGCTCAGGAAGCAGCTCGTTTGGTTCTGGCTTCGGTCATAGCAGTGGCTTCGGTCATAGCAGTGGTTTCGGTCACAGCAGTGGATTTGGCGGGAGCGGCGGCTTCGGATCAGGTATGGGCCATGGTGGCGGCGGCTTCGGCGGCGGCGGATTTGGCAGAAAATAATAATATCAATAGAAAAAGCCGGTTTTTACCGGCTTTTTTCATTATTGCAAACTATTAATCAGTGACTTAAAATACTTTCCGCGTTCAGCGAAATTTTTGAATTGGTCAAATGCTGCACATGCAGGAGACATCAATACAACATCTCCATTTTCTGCTGTATTCGATGCAAGCATCACCGCATCCCTGAAATCATCCTTCTTAAATATTTTCACTTCGGAATCTTTATAGGCAGAAGCCTCTTCGATTGCTTTTTTTATCTTGTCAGCAGTAGCCCCGTATAGAACCACCGTCTTACAGCTTTTACATATCTCCTCGCCAAGGCCCTCAAAAGGTATGTGTTTATCATATCCTCCTGCTATAAGTATTGGTTTCTGCTTCAAGGCATGCAGTCCGGCTATTGTTCTTGTCGGGCTTGTTCCTATTGAGTCGTTTATATAACGAACCCCTTTGAATTCCCGAACAAATTCAAGTCGATGCTCAACACCATTAAAGTTTCTTGCTACATTTCTAAAGGAATCAATACTAATCAAAGATTCAACCGCACAATATGCAGCCATATAATTTTCCAAATTATGGACGCCAGGCAATTTGATCTCATCAATATTTATAATTTCATCAACGGAGGAATCCTCTATTCTGTAAACTTTTTCGGTGTCCGAATAGACGCCGCTTAGAACCGTATTATCTCTACTGAAATATCTTATTGTGGAGTGAGCAAGATTTTTATAATACTCCGTATGAGGATCATTAAAATTAAGGACTAACAGGTCTTGGGGCTTTTGATTCAAGAAAATGTTGCTCTTTGCATCGATATAATCCTGATAATCTTTGTGCTTATCAAGATGATTTGGCGAAATATTTGTAATAACAGCTACATCAGGTCTGCATTTCATACTATGCAGTTGAAATGAACTCAGTTCTAAAACGGCAATATCATCTTCATCCATAGTCTCTGCATCTGAAAACAGCGGATGCCCAATGTTTCCGCCAAGATGGACATTATAGCCTTCTTCCTTTAACAGTTCGGAAATAATCGTTGTCGTTGTTGTTTTGCCATCAGATCCAGTTACAGCAACAATCTTGCATGGGCAGACTTCGAAAAAAGCCTCCATTTCTGATGTTATAACACTTCCATTATTCCGAGCTTTTTCGATATGCTCATCAAAAGGCATTATACCGGGTGTTCTATAAATAACATCGAAATTAAGATCCTCAAGATAGTCCTCACCTAACTTAAACTTAACTCCTAAATTTTCAAGCTGTTGAGCCTCCGGATCCAATTTTTCAAAGGTTCTCATATCACATGCTGTTATATTCTCGATTCCATGACTGACAAGAGTTTTAATAAAAGGTATATTGCTTACTCCAATACCAAGTACTCCGATCGATTTTCCTTTTAAATTATTAATATAATCTTGAAAAATCATATTTTCTCCCAACTATTAATTTTGAAATATTGACTTGAAAACGAACCGTGATAAAATACTAAAAGCAAGTTAATTGAGCAGTCGCGGGCATCAAGTGAAAACTGATGCGTGAGGAAAGTCCGGGCTCCATGGGCAAGGATAACGGATAACATCCGCCAGGGGTGACCCTCGGACAAGTGCAACAGAAATATACCGCCGCTTATTGCGGTAAGGGTGGAAAGGCGAGGTAAGAGCTCACCCATCGCATGGAAACATGTCGATGCTGTAAACTCTATCCGGAGCAACACCGTGGAGGGACAAACAAGGTAGCCCAGCCGTCCCGAGGAGGTGGCTTGAATGTTGCGGCAACGCAACATCACAGATAGATGACTGTTTTTAACAGAACCCGGCTTACAGATTAACTTGTTTATTTAAGGCGGCTTTGCCGCCTTAATTTCTCTATTATATTAAAAAGTATCGTGTTTGCACACGATACTTTTTATTATTCATTCTCCCAGTTATGCCATACGTTCTGTACATCGTCGTTGTCTTCGAACATTTCAAGCATTTTTTCCATATTCTTGACATCATCTTCGTTGTCCAGTTTTATATAGCCGTTCTGCGGAATCATCTCAACCTGTGCTGAAAGAAGATTATAGCCTTTTTCGGTCAGCGCATTCGAAACTGCAGCTACATCATCCGGCTTTGTATAGACCGTATAAATAGCCTCTTCTGCCTCAAAATCCTCGGCTCCGCAATCAAGAGCATCCATCATCACGGTGTCTTCGTCATGATCCATTTCTTCATTATCAATAACAATAACGCCTTTCCGCTCGAAAGACCAAGACACGCAACCTGTAGCGCCGAGATTTCCACCATATTTATCAAAATAATGACGGACTTCGCTCGCTGTTCTGTTTTTGTTATCAGTCATGGTCTCAACAATAACAGCGACTCCGTTTGGACCGTATCCTTCATAAGTCATACGCTCATAATTATCGGTATTACCTGCGCCTAAAGCCTTATCGATGGTCCTTTTTATATTATCGTTAGGCATATTAGCCGCTTTTGCTTTGGCAATAACAGCCGCTAACTTTGAATTGCTGTCGGGGTTACCGCCGCCGCCTTCTTTAACTGCAACGATCATTTCTCTTGCAATTTTGGTAAAGGCCTGTGCTCTTTTTGCATCTGCAGCACCTTTAGTTTTCTGTATATTGTGCCACTTAGAATGTCCTGACATTTTACCGCTCCTTAAATATTAGCTTAATTTATTTCCGAATTTAAATTTTATCATATAGAACAATATCTTGCAAGATTCTCACAGCTTATTTGTATTCTCTTCTTTCTTCTTCTACAAAATTTTCATAGAGCCTGATATAGCTTTTATATCGTATATCGGATATTTCACCATTCTCCGCTGCCTGATGTATGGAACAATCTGGTTCGTTTATATGTGCGCAGTCATCAAATCTGCAAGATCCGAGATAAGGAGAAAATTCACGAAAACAGCTGGCAAGTTCCTCTTTCTTTATATCTGCAATCATTTCCACCTCAAACGAGGCGAACCCCGGTGTATCCGCTACGAATGTATTCTCTCCCAAATCATATAGTTCAACATGACGTGTAGTATGTTTTCCTCTGCCAAGCTTTGAACTTACTTCATTGACTTTTATATCATAATCAGGACAGATTGCATTAATTAGGCTCGATTTTCCAACTCCAGAGTTGCCTGTTAAAACAGAAATTTGGTTTTTCATCAGTTGCTTTAATTCTTCGATACCTTTACCGGTCACTGCGCTGGTTCGAATTGTTGTAAAACCGGCTTTGGTATAAATTTTAAATAGATCGTCTGCCGGATCAATATCACATTTATTAATACAGACAATAAACTCACATCCGGAGTGTGCCGCTATAACCGAGACCCTGTCTATAAGGAAAGGGTCTGTAACCGGGTTTGTATTCGCAGCGACAAATATCATGTTATCAATATTTGCAACCGCCGGCCTGATATAAGAATTCTTTCTGGGATAAATTTTTTCAATACGGCCATCTTGATTTTCACCGGTAATAAAATCAACTTTATCCCCTACCAGCGGGCTTGTTCCATCAATACGGAACTTACCGCGAGCTCGGCATTCAATGATGCCCTTTTCAGTCTTGATATAATAGAATCCGCTCAGGCATTTGAAAATGATTCCAGTTTCCATTAATATCAGCCTTATCTTGCAACAGTGATATACACCGGTGTACCTGAACTTATTGTAGCATCTGCTTTGGGAACCTGATCTATAATTGTTCCCGAATAGCTGCTGCTACTGTCGGAGTATTTAATGTTATCCGTTGATAACACAAGGTTATTTTCAGAAACTAATTCCTGTGCCTCTTCTACAGTTTTACCAATAAGGTCAGGCATTGTTTCCTCCGTCGTTTCTGGGCCTGAGCTGACCAGGATAACAACCGTTGATCCAATGTCAAGATTTGATCCGGAGCTTGGAGATGTACTTATAACATAGCCCTCCTCGACACTGTCAGACGAAGACGTATCCGTTTCTACAGTAAATCCAGAGTCCTCCAGAATCTTTCTTGCTTCCGCTTCCGTATATTGACCCTCAGGGATTTCAGGAACAGCAATTTGTGTAAATCCCGAACTGACGGTTAGTTCTACATTTACTCCGTTGGAATCAGAATTCACCATCTTACCCGCTTCCGGAGTCTGCGATATTATATAGCCGTACTCATGTTCTGTATCGATTGCTACCTTAACCGTAAAATTATAAGCATCCGAATATTGAGAATCATTGATAACGTCCTCATACATATTGCCGGTAAAATTCGGCACCTCAATGCGTTCGGTAGCTGAGAAGAAATCCTCAAGCCAATATTTCCAAAGAAAAGCGGAGACCGCTATGATGAGAACAATTACGCAAAATACACCAGTTAGTATAGTTACTTTTCTTGATCTTCTGCGTTTCTGCTTATATTTTTCCTTGCTTAACTCTTTAGATTTTCGTTTCTTCTGTTTCTGATTTTCAGTCTTTTCTTTTGAATCTGATTTTATATTTTCATCTTCCGAAGCGGTATCCGTCTCCTCTTTCGGAATGATAGTAGACTTTACTTCCTCGGTAGCCTGTTCTTTTCTGAACTTTTCAAGGTCTTCGACCATTTCATCTGCAGATTGATACCTGGACTGCAGATCAGCGGACATGGCCTTCATGACAATGGCTTCCAGCTTTTCTGGAACTTCCTTATTTATTCTGCTCGGTTTGATCGGATTACCGTTAATATGCTTTATGGCAATTTCTTCGGTAGTATCACCGTTATAAGGCAATCTGCCTGTCAGCATTTCATACATCACAACGCCAAGCGAATAAATATCACTTCTGGCATCGGCGGCAGCACCCTTGGCCTGTTCCGGTGCCATATAATGCACGGAGCCCATGGTCTCATCAGAATTTCCGGCAATACTGTTCTGCAGTTCTGCAATACCGAAATCTGCGACTTTTATTGTTCCGTCTTTTAAAAGCATTATATTCTGAGGTTTAATGTCTCGATGAATTATTCCTCTTTCGTGAGCATGGGCAAGCGCCTTTGCAATTTGTGTTGAAAAATGAAGTGATTCTTTCCAGCTTAGTTTCCCGCGCTTTTGCATATACTGTTTCAAAGTTATGCCGTCAACCAATTCCATTACGATATATTCGACCGCATCACCCGAATCATCGAAATGTCCTACATCGTAAATGGATACGATATTTGGATGCGACAGCATGGCGATTGCTCTAGATTCCGCCAGGAATCTTTCTCTGGATTCATCATCAGCAATCAGATCATCTTTTAAGATTTTGATCGCGTCATATCGATTCAGTTTACGGTCTAATGATTTATATACAACAGCCATTCCGCCTGAACCGATCAGTTCAAGCTGCTCATATCTATCATCCAAGACTTTGCCGATATATTTACTTTCGTTATCCATGCAATCACCTCCCACCTTAAATTTGAATGGCTACAGCCGTGATATTATCCGGAGAGCCAAGCGCAAGAGAAAATTCAATAACCGCCTGACAGAATTCTTTTGGATTATCATATTTTTTAGATTCTTCCAAAAGCAGTTCATCTGACATTAAATTGCTTATACCGTCAGAACAGAGGAACAACCTGTCTCCTTTTTGAATTTTCACTTCAAAAACATCACTTCGAATTTCACCCTCTATACCCAAGGCATTCGTTATGATATTTTTTTGTGGATGATTTCTTGCTTCAGATCGTGTGATTTCACCACGCTGGACCATTTCTTCGACCAGCGAATGATCCGTGGTTATTTGACTGATTTTCTTTTTTGATATTAAATAAGCTCTGCTGTCACCGATATTTACAACATAGGCCTTATTCTTTAGGCAAAGGGCACCAACAAGTGTTGTTCCCATGCCGCTGTATTCCGAATCAAAGCACGAATACTGATAAACGATTCCATTTGATTCAGCACAGGCGTTCGTAAGAATGTTTTTGTAGGATGGAGTTTTTGAAGAAGAATTGTTCAGTTTGTCCTCAACGAAATCCATGAAAGATTTAGATGCAACACTGCTTGCTAATCCGCCAGCTTTTGCTCCACCCATACCGTCACATACAACTGCAACCAATATTTTGGAATCAGGATAGTTGCGAACCAAAAAACAATCCTGATTCTCTTTTCGAATTTTACCTATGTCGGTAATACCGTAGTACTCCAAAGTCCAAATCCTCCGCGTACTTATTTAAACATATTACGTCTCAACTGACCACAGGAGGCATCCACATCGCTTCCAAGTTTTCGTCGTATGGTTACATTGTTGCCTTCACGCTCTAGTATCTTAACAAATTTTTTCAGATTCTCATCCGTTGATGGCTTAAAAGTTCTTTCTTCAACATAATTTAACGGGATGAGATTAATGTGCGCTCCGACTTTTCTGGCAATTTCAGACAATTGCTTTGCCTGTTTTTCTGAATCGTTGACTCCGTCGATCATAGCGTATTCAAAAGAGATTCTTCGACCGGTACGTTCTGAATATTTGACACAGCTGTCAGTTAACTTCTCAACACCTCTGCCTATATTGGCCGGCATAATTTTTGAACGCGTTTCATCATCCGGTGCATGTAATGAGACAGTCAACGTTAATTGTAAATTATAGTCAGCTAATTTGTCAAACTTTTCAACGATTCCGCAGGTAGACAGTGTAATATGTCTCATTCCGATATTCATTCCGTCCGGATCATTGACTAATTTCAGGAATTTTATCACATTATCAAAATTATCTAACGGTTCCCCAATTCCCATCAAAACGATGTTATTAATCTTGATACCTGAGTCTTTCTGAGAATAAAGAATTTCACTAAGCATTTCCGACGGTTCAAGATTGCGAACGAGGCCACCGATCGTTGATGCGCAAAACGCGCATCCCTGTCGACATCCCACCTGCGTTGAAATACATATGGTGTTGCCATAGCTGTATCTCATAATAACTGTTTCAACAGCATTTCCGTCTTTAAGCTTCCACAGATATTTAATTGTTCCATCCTGTTCGGAAATCTGCTTCTTCATGACGACCGGTTCATAAATGAAAAAGTCATCCTCAAGCAATGCCCGCAGATTTTTCGAAATATTCGTCATTTCGGAAAAGGATGAAATTCCTTTGTTAAGCCAGATGAATATCTGTTTTGCATGGAATTTCTTTTCGCCGCGATCAATGAGATACTTTTCGATTTCCTCAACGGTCAAAGACCTGATATCTATTTTTTCAGTTGTTTCCGCAATTTGCATATAAAAAATCCATCCGTTTTGTCGATATGAGGCCAAAATGTATATAAACCATCTGTCTGTATGCCGTTAACACAAAATTTGTCAAGTACGAAATCCGTGTTCTCGGATAGAAACGAATCTATTACATCTTCATTCTCAGCCATCAGAACTGTGCAAGTCGAATACATTAGTATCCCATTCTCTTTAACTAATTTTGAAACATTATTTAATATTTCAAGCTGAATCTTTGGAAGTCTGGAAATATCGTTAGGGTCTTTATATCTGATCTCCGGTTTCTTTCTTATAACTCCAAAACCTGAGCATGGAACATCTGCAATAACCACATCAAACATTCTGTTGTCTTTAAGATCTCTTGCATCGCATGTAAAAGGATGTATTATTTCAATGCCCAGACGACGGCTTCCCTCTTCAATAAACCTAAGTTTATTTGAATGTATATCTGTTGACACTATTTCTCCGCAATTTTCCATCCGAATCGCTGCGGCAAAAGATTTTCCGCCTGGAGCTGAGCAGGCATCCAGCACTCTCTGAGTTCTGCCCGCTTCGCTTACAACAACGCACATTTTAGCGGCTTCATCCTGAACATAAAAAAGTCCATCGGAATAACCCGGAAGAAGATCCACACGGCCTCCTCCATGCAGCAGGAAGCAGTCTTCATCATAAGGATGCCTGGACCAATTGAGTTCTCGTTCATCAAAAAGATTTGCAACATGAGTACTGTCTGTTTTCAGAGTGTTAATCTGCACCGCCAACTCCTGCTGATTGTTATTCTCTTTGAGAAAATCTTCGGTAAAATCGAAACCATATCGTTCAATGATTTCATTAATGAGCCATTTAGGATGACTGTATTTAATTTCTAAATACTCAACAGGATCATCTATTGGAATTTCAGGAAGATTCTCAATATTTCGTGAAAAACTTCTAAGCACCGCATTCACAAATCCGCTTGCCTTATTTTTCCCAATCTTTTTTGTAAGTTCCACCGAGGTATCGACGATAGCTGAATGCGGTATTTTAAAAAACAGAAACTGTACGATTCCTATCCGTAACACATCAAGTATATTCGGGTCGATTTTATTTATCGGAATATTGCTATAGTTGGATACATAAAAATCACATAAGTTTATATTTTCCAGTACTGATAAAGAGAGTCTTGAAGCAAATGCCGTATCTCTTTGATCTAGTTTATACTTTTCTGATTCACTGTCGATTATTTCAGAAGACCACGAACTGTTTTTTCTAAATCTCTGAAGGACATGAAAAGCAGCAAATCTCGCATTATCAGCCATATAATTTCATACCTCGATCGGATGTCCACGCAGATAATCGCCTGCCGACATTCTCTTTTTTCCCGGCGCCTGCACCTGGGTAATTAATATGCTTTCCCCATCCCCGCAAGCAATTTCAATTCCGAATTTATCTGCTTTAAGGATCTTTCCCGGAACTTCTGAAGTTACAGTATCAGTATAATTAGCTGCGAATATTTTAAGTTTCATACCTGCGATATCTGCGGTAGCGACAGGCCACGGCTGCAGCCCATAGATCTTTTTTATAATACTTCTCGGTGAATTATTCCAATCAATCGCACTGAGCGATTTATCGAGCTGATGAACATATGACGCTTCTTCTGAATTCTGCGGATGTCTCGGCGCTGTTCCGTTTTCAATATCCTGAAGTGTTTTAACAAGCAAATCAGCTCCTAAATACATTAAACGATCAAAAAGTTCGCCAGCCGTCTCGAATTCTCCGATTTCAGTTTCCGTCTGATATATAATATCACCGGAATCCATTTCCTCGGCAAGGTACATTGTGGTTACACCTGTGGTCTTGTCGCCATTCAGTACAGCCCACTGTATGGGAGCGGCGCCTCTGTACTTTGGAAGCAGAGAACCATGAACATTGATACAGCCGTATTTAGGGATTCCAAGAATCTCTGTTGATATTATTTTCCCGTATGCGACCACAACGATAATGTCCGGGTTAATTTCTTTTATCTTTTCAACAGACTCAGGAGTGTTGATTTTTTCTGGCTGATATAAAACCAAACCGTGGTCAAGCGCAACTTTTTTGACAGCGCTGAACGCAATTTCCATGCCCCTTCCCCTGGGCTTATCAGGTTGTGTGATAACAAGGGGCAGATCATAGCCGGAACTTACCAATTTCTCAAGTGAAGCAGCCGCAAAATCCGGCGTACCCATAAAAACAATTTTCATCACTTATCCCCATCGTCGCCGTAGAGTTCTTCGTCCGTCAGCATTCTTTCACATTTTTCTGTAAAAAGGTGACCGTCCAAATGATCGATTTCATGACAGAAGCATCTCGCCGTTAATCCTTCTCCTTCAACCTCGAAAAACTCCCCGAATCGATTCTGAGCTTTAACTTTAACTTTCATCGGGCGGGTAACAATGCCATACTTGCCCGGAACACTAAGACACCCTTCCGCTCCGGTCTGTTCTCCTTCTGCACTTATGATTTCTGGATTGATCAGCTCGATTATATACTCGTCTTCCCCTTCAGGAACATTTGTCTCCATAACAATTACCGCTCTTTTCAATATACCAACCTGAGGAGCTGCAAGACCAACTCCATTTGCTATTTTCAGCGTATCAGCCATATCATCCAGCAATTGATGCAGCCTTGGATTAAATTCTGTAACCTGTCTGCATTTTTTGTTGAGGATTGGCTCCCCTTCAGTTAAAACATTTCTGTATGCCATAAGTTTGACCTCTCAATCCGCAGGATCATTATCCGCAAAAATCGACATTCCGTTAAATTTTTTATCTTTGTTACATTCGGTCAACACCCAAGAAACAAGCCTTCTTATTTTACGGTCCGCATGGCACGTAAAAGAGACTCTGTAGCGATAACGGTTGTTTACCATTAGGACATTCATAGGAGCCGTACCCATGATTGCGACATCAGGCCGTTCTTTTGTGTTGAATTTGATTATATTTTCGATATATTTACAGCAGTTCAGTATATCACTTTCCGACTCACCAGAAACCGTTATAGATATAATATCATAAAAGGGCGGAGATTTTTGAACTTTTCGCAATTTGATTTCCGATTGATAAAAGCTTTCATAATCCTGATTTGCTGATAGAAGAATGGTTTCATTCTGCGGAGTCATCGTCTGTATTACAGCTCTGCCAACATCCTTTCCTCGTCCGCTTCGTCCTACCACCTGTGTAATCAGTGAGAAAGTCCTTTCATTCGCACGATAATCATTCACATAAAGGCTTTGATCCGCCGAAAGGACCCCGACAAGTGTTACATTTTCAATATCAAGTCCCTTTGTGATCATCTGTGTTCCCACCATTATGGGAATTTTTTCTGAGATAAATCTATTCAGAAGTTCCTTATGACTGCCTGCCGCGGCAACCGAGTCCGCATCCATACGCAGTATTCCTGTATCAGGGAAAAGCTCATTAATTTCTTCTTCAATTTTTTGTGTACCGGAACCTATATAATTTAGGATTCCTCCGCATTCCGGGCATCTGCGATCAAGTCTTCTTGTATATCCGCAATAATGACAGATCAGTCTTTCCTTATCAGAATGATAAGTTAGGGAAACACTGCAGTTTGGACATTCATAAACAAATCCGCATTCCCCGCATGCAACAATCTTGTTGCGTCCTCTTCGGTTGAGGAATAGTATTGTCTGCTGATCATTATCTATATTTTTTTGAATTTCATCCCTCAAAAACGAACTGATGTTTCCTCCGTTGCCGTTCCTTATTTCTTGTTTCATGTCTACAATCTCAACAAAGGGAAGTTCCATGGAATTATATCGTTTATTCAGTTCATAGTAGCTGTACTTCCCCTGATCCGCTGCATATCTGCTTTCAACGCTTGGAGTTGCAGAACCCAGAACCAGCAGTGCGTTGGATTTATAGCATAGATATTTGGCAATATCCCTTGCATGGTATCTTGGGTTGTTTTCAGATTTGTAGGTCTCTTCCTGCTCCTCATCTATTACAATTAGTCCAAGATCATTAACTGGGGCAAATATTGCACTTCTTGTACCGACCACCACTTTTGCCTGTCCCGTTTTGATGCGTTTCCATTCATCATAGCGTTCTCCAGGCGATAAATTACTGTGTAGTACGGCAATATTATTCCCAAAATACTTTGAGAAAGTGTCCAGCATTTGCGGCGTTAATGAAATTTCCGGCACAAGTAATATTGAAGACCTATCAGAAGAAAGCATATCATGTATTAAGCGGATATAGATCATGGTTTTGCCGCTTCCGGTCACGCCGAACAGGAGCGATACATGAGGCGCTTCATCTACGCTCAGATCATGAAGTCCCTTGTATACTTCTTTTTGTTCTTGTGACAGTTCCGGAATTTGGGATGTTGCGTCTGAGAATATTTCAGGTCTTCTGAAAATCTCCTTTTTTTCAATGAAAACAATATTCTTTTTTTCAAGCTGCTTAATAGTATCATGAGTGGAATCCGTAAACTCCAGCAGATCTTTTTCCGAGAGATAACCGAAATCTGCCAGTGTTGAAACTACTCCGGATTGTTTGGGCGCTTTTCTTCTGTTGGCAGAACAGAAGTCCAGTGCTTCTTCTCTGCTGATATTAAGCTGAACAAAAGTTTCGAACTTATCAGCTATCTTGCGTTTTCCCTTTTTATTAAACCAGAGCCCTGCGGGAAGAATCGCCTTAAATGCATCATATACTGTGCAATAGTATCTCTCTCTCATCCAAAGAGCAAGATCGATCTGTCCCTTTGTAAGTACCGGAGTTGCATCGAGGACTTCTATAATATCTTTTAAATTCTCATAATCGCTTGCCGTCTCCAATGCTAAAACAATTCCTTCACATCTTCTGTTACCCCTGGAAAAAGGCACAATAACTCTGGTTCCAACTTGAACTTCATCGGACATAGAATCCGGAATATGATAGTCATATGGCTTATCGATCCAGTATGTTGCGGCGGCAACGGCAATTCTTGCTACACCCATCGAATAAATTCACTTCCTCATAAAGCACGCAAAAGAAAAATTAAGGCGAGGTATACCCCGCCTTAATCTTTTTCTACGGTAAGCTTACCTGTGTAGATCTCATCAATTGCCTCAGATACCGGTTTCTTTTCCGGTGTAATATCTTCTTCCTCGGCTTTTGCTGCCAGCTCCCTGGCTCTGGATGCAACTACATTTACAAGCATGTATCTGCTTCCTACCTTATCAATAAGATCCGCCATCGGTGGATACAGCATCATAATCAATACGCCTCCATTAAGTTTGATTTTCTTTTATTATAAATATATTTTTGAGCTTCAATTATTGAAACCACTTCATTGACCGCAATATCAAGAACATCATTGATTACTACATAATCATAAAGATCAATCACACCATATTCTCCTCTGGCATGTTGGAGTCTCGCCTGTATCTTTTCTTCAGTGTCCGTTCCACGATGCCTTAGTCTTCTTTCAAGTATCGAAAGATTTTTAGGGGTGATAAAGATCAGTACTGCTTCAGGACATTTATGTTTTATATTCTGCGCTCCCTGAGTTTCAATATCAAGTATAACATTATTTCCGCTATTAATTAAGTCCATTATTTCAGCTTTTGGTGTACCATAGCTGTTATCAACATATTCCGCATATTCCAAAAACTCGTCGTTTTTGATCATATCCTGAAATTTGTCTTTTGTTATAAAATAATAATCGACTCCGTCCTTTTCTCCAGTTCTAGGATCTCTTGTTGTTGCAGAAACAGAAAAAGTGGTTTTAGGACACTTCTTCATTACTTGCTCAATGATAGAGCTTTTTCCTGTCCCAGACGGTCCAGAAAATACAAACAGGCTGCCTTTCTGAGTATAATTATTATTCATCATCAGCACCACCTTCTTCGATTCTCTGGCCGATTACATCTGTAGACAGCCCCGACAATATAATATTTCCGCTATCCATAACAATAACAGACTTCGTGCTTCTGCCGAAAGAAGCATCGATGAGGAGACCTTTCTCCCTTGTATCCTGAATAACTCTTTTAACAGGTGCAGAATCTGGGCTGATAACGGCAACTATTCTTTCTAAGGAAACAAGATTGCCGAACCCAATATTAATCAGAGTCATTAGTTCCTCCCGTCATTCGATATTTTGTACCTGTTCTCTCATCTTTTCTATATCAGATTTCATATCGACTACCTCATGTGCGATAGACGAATTCTGGCATTTAGAGCCGATCGTATTGGCTTCTCTGTTAAACTCCTGAATAAGGAAATCCATTTTTCTTCCGATTGGGGATCCGGTGGAAATCATGCTCTTAAGCTGATCAATATGGCTGTGTAGTCTTACTGTTTCCTCATCAATAGCAATATGATCCGCATAAATGGCGACTTCCTGAATGATCCTGTTTTCATCAATATTTTTATCTTCCAGAACTTCATCCATTTTCTTTCGGAGTTTTTGTTCGTATGCTTTCTGTGTATTTGGTGCTTCAGCCTCGATTTTTTCAAGATGATGAACAATAGAGACAAGCCTATCTTTTATATCTAATTCAAGCTTGTTTCCCTCTTTTGCTCTCATAACATCAAAATCTTCGAGAGCATTATTTATAAGAGCTTTTAATCCTTCAGCTATTTCGTCCTTGTTGATTTCCTCCTTATCCAGGGACAGAACGTCCGGATATCGGCTGGCGCTGTATGCGGATACATCATTTGCAAGTCCGAACTGCTCAGCTATTTCATTAACGGCATCAATATATCCTTTAAGAAGCGGCTTATTAACATTTACGGATACATCATTTGCCATTGTGGAGTCAACAGAAACAAAAACGTCAACTTTTCCACGTGTTATATGCTGCTGAACACACCCTCGAATAATATCTTCAACAAAAATATATCCGCGAGGCACATGAACGGAAACATCCAAAAATTTATTGTTTACAGATTTCAGTTCAACGGAAAACTCAAGGTCATTGATCATACCTTTTGAACTTCCGTAACCGGTCATGCTCTTTATCATAGACACACCTTTTTCTAATTATTATTTTCTCTTTGCAATGTAATTTCAATAGTGTAATTGCCTAGTGCTCCGGATTTTTCGACATTGTCAATACTGATAGTCACAGGAACATCGATCGTTGTGCTTGTCCCGTCATATGCGGACAGATCAGCTGTAACATGAATATCTTTGCCTGTTATTGATTTAATTTCTTTTGACGGGCCTCTTACGGTTACACGAAGTGATTCAGCGCTATATACAGCCTGATAACCCTCCGGGACATTAGTAAATTCAATATCGGTTACGGCAAACTGGGAAGTTTCCATCCCTTCGATCTGAATGATGACTTCTGCCTGCTCGACCTGATCGACATTTGTTAAAGTGTCCGAAAGATTGATGGTGAAAATCTCGTCATATGTATCTGTAATATCATTCAGATCAATTTCCGCGATCTGCAAAGTATCCATGGATTCAAGTTCAGCAGATTCACCTGAAATTTTTATTGTACTTGGAACAATAGTTATCGAGCAGTCCTCTTCTGTTGCACCCCCGCCCGGTATAATCTTTACCGAAAGCGGGATCTCTTTCGTTTCAACTACCGGCAAGGTAACTTTTATGTAATCCGCTGAAAACGTCAGTCCAGACTTTGAAATTTCATTACCGTCCGCATCCATGAGAACATAATCTGCATTTTCAACATAATCCTCTGATATATTGGACGTATTTATACTAAACCATGCGTAAGAGATCTGCTCCAGGGTCTCTTCCGAGCCTGTAATCTCAAGTGTTGACGGCTCAACAACAAAATCTTCTGCCGTATACCCTTCAGCTACGGAACCAAGAAATTCTCCTCGGACATCGACTGTTTTTGACGCAAGTTTAGAAACTGTAAAACTGATGGTTTCAGGCGACCTGTTTACAACGGAAATACTGCTTGAATCGACCCCAGAATATCTCAAATAATACGACCAGGACATATCACCCGCCTGAGTAATATTTCCAACGTCTATTACCGCAGACACATTCGTTGAATTTAATTTTCTGATGATGCTTCTTGTTCCTCTTACAGTAACATCGACATATTGAGAATCAACATTTGCAATAGCAAGCCCGTTATTTCTCAGTTCGTCTTCTCCGGAAAACTGAACTTCAACTCCGCTTATTACCTTCGTAACGGTCGATGTATCCTGTTCTGTAATATAAGTCCACAGGAAGATTGAGATTAAAAGAGAAACAAGCATCCAGAATATTCTGCTGTTATAAATCTTCTTCATTTTTTTGTCTCAACCCCATGTTGTCCCATAATACTTTTCAATCGGTACTTTAATCCCCGTTCCTTCTGCTCATCGTCAACATCAATCAATTCATTTCTCAGAAGTTTCTCGAAAGTATCAGGTTTAAGATGCCGCTTCAGCATACCGTTTTCTGCAACCGAAATGGATCCGGTTTCTTCCGATACTATAACAATAACAGCATCCGAAACCTCACTCATACCAATACCGGCGCGATGCCTCATTCCAAGATCCTTACTCAAATTAAGGCTTTTTGAAAGAGGAAGCACACAACCTGCCGCGGCAATTCTGCCGTTTCTTATAAATACCGCTCCATCATGAAGCGGTGCTTTTACAAAAAATATGTTCTTTAATAATTCAGCAGTCACACTTGCATCTACAATTGTTCCCGTCTGCATATATTCTCCGAGATTATTATCTCTTTCAAATACAATAAGGGCACCAGTTCTGTCCTTTGACATATCAACACATGCCATCGTCGTCTGAGAAATTACGTTATCCAGCATGGAGGCATCCTGCGTTCTCGAAGAAAAAGAAGTAAAACCGCTTCCGACTTTCTCCAGAAGCTTTCTAAGTTCAGGCTGGAACAGTATTACCAAAACCATCAGTCCGAGCTCAAAGCCCTTTCTCAGCAGATAATTGATCATGGTAAGATTGAACAAATTAGAAAGCCATAATACTATGATCAGCACAAGAACGCCTTTTGCCAGCTGAATAGAATTAGTCCTCCTGATGATACCAATAAGTTTATAGATCAGGAAGGCTACTATCAAAATATCTATAATATCTGTAAATCTCAGCTGCAAAATGAGATTCCATGCACTTGTTAAAAGATTTCTTATAGCATCCATTCTTCACTCACTACCAAATAATAATACTTTATTATACTTCATTATCTATTTTTTATCAATTGATTGTACTAATTTAATTCATTTATAAGGCATATCGCATGAGCGGCAATACCAAGGCCTTCTCCAGTAAATCCGAGCCCTTCTTCCGTAGTTGCCTTAATGCTTATCTGTGATTCCTCGATTGAGAGAGCTGAAGAAATATTTCTTTTCATTTCTTCAGTATATGGTGCCAGCTTCGGTTTTTGAGCAAGGATTGTTGCATCTATATTCTCTATTTTATAAGATGACAAACAGAGTCTTTTTCCAACTTCTTTTAATAACATAATACTATCCGCGTTCAAGTAGGCATCGTCAGTGTCCGGAAATAGTTTGCCAATGTCTCCCAGTGCAGCGGCGCCAAGTAACGCATCCATAATTGCATGGACAAGAACATCCGCATCGGAGTGTCCGTCCAAACCTTTAACGTATGGAATATTGACACCTCCAAGTATCAGGTCTCGGCCTGTGACCAGCTTATGCACATCATAGCCATGTCCGATTCTCAAAAAGCATCACCTCGGTCAGTCATAATCTTCTCAGCTAAATAAAAGTCCAGAGGAGTTGTAAGTTTAATATTATATGGATCTCCGTTTTCAACAAGAATGCGGGCACCAAATTGTTCTGCTGCAGAGCAGTCGTCTGTAATGGTCAGCTGTTCTTCTATGGCTTTGGTCAGAGCGCCCTTGATTAAATCAGAATCGAAGACTTGCGGAGTCTGTACAAGAATGGTTTTGTCTCTATCAATTGTTTTTGCTACATACCCGCGGTCACTGACAGACTTTACCGTATCTGTTGGTTTTACACCCGGGCAGGCAGCTACATTCTTTGCAGCACTTAAAAGCACAGAGTCAATCAGTTCCGTCGTAACCAAAGGTCTGGCTCCGTCATGAATCGCAATTAACTTTGCTTTTTCATTTGCTTCAAAAACTCCATAGAACGAAGATTCCGTTCTGGTTTTCCCTCCGCATATTACTTTTGAAACCTTTGTAAGATTATATTCTTTTACAATATCCGCTACCTCAGCGATTGATTCTTGACGTGTGACAATAACAATTTCTCGGATATTTGCCGAATCCTGAAATCTCTTAACTGTCCATGCAATTACAGGGATTCCGTTTAGCGAGGCCGTGATTTTATTAAAGCCCATGCGCTCGGAACTGCCCGCTGCTACTATAACGGCGCTTGTATAAGGAATTTTAAATTTTAACAGCTCTGTTAACTTATTAATCACAATAGCACCCCACAATATATAATTTATTTAGTGACCCGTTGTTTCAACATATATAAATAAATCCCTCATACATGAAAACATATATGAGGGATAAAATCAAATCATTAATTACTCTTCAGTGCTTGCTTCAGCTTCCGGTGCGGATTCTTCTGAAGGAGCTTCTTCCACGGCATCTTCTGCCACAGGGGCTTCTTCCGTGATTTCAACTTCTATATCTTCCTCCGGGATCTCTCCTTTAAGTTCACCGTCAGCAGATACTTCGAAAACAACTGCGTCCTCTTCATCATCCATCGGTTCAGATGCAACATCTTCTGCGGGAGCTTCTGCCGGTTCCGGTTCAGACAATGCTCTGATGGACAGTGAAATCTTCTGTTTTTCATCATCTACGGACGTGATCTTAGCCTCGACTTCATCACCGACGGAAAGGACCTCTTCCGGTTTGCCGATTCGTCTGTTTGCGATCTGAGAAATATGGATCAGTCCGTCAACACCAGGAACCACTTCAGCAAACGCTCCGAAGGGCATCAGTTTAACGACTTTTACATTAACAACGTCGCCTACGTTGCACTGATTTTTGAAAATCTTCCAAGGATCGGCGTCAGGGTCTTTATAACCCAAGGAGATTCTTCTTTTCTCCTTATCAAATCCGATAACATAAACATCAACTTCATCGCCGATGTTCAGCACATCTGACGGTTGCTTTACTCTCTGCCAGCTCAGCTCAGATACATGTACCATACCGTCGATTCCACCGATATCGACAAAGGCTCCGTAAGTAGTCATCGATTTAACGGTACCATGATACTTCTTACCGACTTCGATATCATTCCAGATTGCCTCAGCAGCAGCCTTTCTCTCGGACTGAAGGACCTTGCGGATAGAACCAACAACTCTCTTTCTTCCTCTGTTTACTTCAGTCACTACAAGTCTTACCTTCTGACCTACCATATCAGACAGATCAGCTTCTCTGGGCTGTCCAGACTGAGAAGCAGGAACAAATACTCTCGCGCCTTTGACATTAACAACAATTCCGCCCTTGTTAATTTCAGTGACAGTTCCTTCAACTACATCGCCAGACTGCTGTGCCTCCTCAATAACGGACCAGCTCTTAACGGCATCCAGTCTCTTTTTAGAAAGAGTAACAGTACCTTCAACATCATTCACTCTGGCAACTATAGCTTCAATAGTATCTCCTACTTTGACGGCATCTTCCAATGCGGTTCCGTCATCGGTAAATTCAGAAGTCGGAATAAAGCCAGAATACTTAATTCCAAGATCAACATTTATTTCTAACGGCGTAATAGCAGCAACAGTACCTGTAACCAGATCGCCGTTTCTAATCGTATTATTCAGTGACTCTTCGAGCATTTCGTCAAAAGACATCTCTTTATCGGAGTCCTCAGCTGCTTCCGCGGAAGGAGCTTCTTCCTTAGCTTCCGGAGTTGCCTCAGCAACTTCTTCAGTCACTTCTTCATTGGTTTCAACGCTTGCATTGGTTTCTTCTGTGGCTTCTTCAACCTTAATCTCGTCTGTCATCGTTCTACTTACCTCCTTAATGATCCACGCGGGTGTAGAGGCTCCAGCTGTTACTCCTACTGACTTTGCATTTTTTAGTGCTTGTAAGTTCAGTTCAGAAGCATTTGTAATAAACTGAACATTATCGCAGTACTCACCACAAATTTGTGCCAAATGAACACTGTTTGCGCTGTGTTTTCCTCCGATCACAACCACTGCATCGCTAGTAGCTGAAAGCTTTCGCGCTTCTTCCTGGCGCGTGAATGTCGCATCACATATTGTATCAAAGATTTGTATGTTTGTACATCTTTTTTTTAATATATTTATACAATCCTCAAAATTGGAGTGCGTTTGTGTTGTTTGACTCACAACGGTAATCTCAGCCGGAAAATTCTCCCATTTTTCAAGCATCTGATCAAGCATTTCCCCATTTTCAACAACTACATGTTTGCCGCACCAGCCTTCAATGGCAGTGACCTCGGGATGATTCTTCATGCCAACGATAATGACAAACCTATTATTCGATGTCGCGTCTTGAACAAGCTTATGAATATATTTAACTTTGGGGCAAGTTGCATCCGTAATGTTAGCATTTATCTCAGATAAATCATCATATACACTTTTCGGGACCCCATGTGAACGTATGATCACATTTGCATCATCAGGCAGATCATTTACCGAGTCCACTACATGAAGGCCCATGTCCTCATATTTTCGAACAACGTCATCATTATGTATCAGCTGGCCATAACTGAAGCATTCGCTTTTCGATGACAGCATTTCTTCAGCCATTTTTACAGATCTGCTTACTCCAAAGCAAAATCCGGCACTTTTAGCTATATGAAAATCATTCATTGATCAAGCATTTCCTAACAATTCTTTTACAGTATTTTTCAATATTTCAAGGCTTTCTTCCAGCGTGTTTCCTGTAGTATCAACAACCACCGCATCATCAGCTACTTTCAAAGGTGCTGTCGCTCTTTCGCTGTCCTGTTTGTCTCTTGCAATTATGTCATTTAGAACATCGTCGTATTCGACATCAAGGCCTTTATTTTTCAGCTCTTTGTATCTTCTTTGAGCTCTGTCTTCAACAGAAGCCGTTAAGAAAATCTTGATCCTTGCGTTGGGTACAACAACTGTTCCAATATCCCGACCGTCCATAATGACATTATTGGTCTCGGCAAGATTTCTTTGCATATCTAGCAGAAACTCTCGGACGACAGGTAAAGAAGAAACATCAGATGCTGCCATTGAAACTTCCGGCGTCCTTATATAGGATGACACATCTTCACCATCCAGCATCATCTTCTGTGAGCCATTCTCATCGTATTCGATGTTGACATCGATCTTTTCAAGCATTTCTGCAATCTTAACTTCATCCTTGGTAGGAAGATTTCTGTTCAATGCCGCAAGACCGACGGTTCTGTAGATAGCACCTGTATCCACGTAGATATATTTAAGTTCTTCCGAAAGAGCTCTTGCCATTGTACTTTTACCAGCTCCTGAAGGTCCATCAATAGCTATTGTGATTTTATCATTCATATTTATTTTCCTCTGATATTATAGATTTTGCAGCGATATAAGCTGTAGACCATGCGATCTGCAGATTATATCCACCTGTATAAGCATCAAGATTCAGTACTTCACCGGCAAAGTAAAGCCCTTCGATTATCTTAGACTGCATAGTTCGTGGATTTACTTCTTTTGTATCAATTCCACCGGCTGTTACTATTGCTTCCTTATAGGGTCTTGTACCTTTAATATCGATTAAAAAATTTTTCATGCAATCGATCAGATGTTGTCTCTGCTCCCGTGTCAGATTATTGATTTGCTGTTCGGGATCAATATCCGCCTTTTTAAGTATAACGGATATCATGGATCTCGGGAGGATATCTTTCAGACCATTGTGTATTGTTTTATTGCTGTATTTCTTAAAATCTCTCAGCAGTCTTTTATCCAATGTTGAATTATCAAGCGCCGGTTTAAGATCGATACTCAGTCTGTATCGTGCACTGCCGACATTTCTCATATGGGCACTTCCCGAAAGAATCAGCGGTCCCGACACGCCGAAATGAGTAAAAAGCATCTCGCCTTGATCCTTAAAAATGATTTTATCATTTTCATAAATCTTAACTGTAACATTTTTCAGTGAGAGGCCCTGCAGTTCTTTGCAAGCATCGTCATTGCTTTCTAGAGGCACCAGAGACGGTCGGCATTCCACGATGTGATGTCCCATCCTTTTGGCAAACTTGTAACCATCACCTGTGGACCCCGTTGCCGGATAGGATAGTCCTCCAGTACATACAATACATCTTACGCACTGGACTTCTTCAGATTCCGTAACAACAAGATTAACACAACCATTTTCGCACCGGATATCTTTCACTTTATCCTGCTTGATATAAACATTATATTTATGCAACGCCGAACTCAGTGCATCCGCAATATCATTTGCATTATCCGACACCGGGAAAACTCTATTTCCTCTTTCTGTCTTAAGAGGAACTCCAAGATCTTCAAAAAGCTGCATTACTTTCTGTGGCGGGCATGTATTTAAGGCACTATATAAGAATCTTCCGTCACCGGGGATATTATCCATTACCGTCTTGATATCGCTATTATTTGTTAAATTACATCTTCCTTTTCCTGTAATGCGAAGTTTTCTGCCTAATTTGTAATTGGGATCGATAAGCATGACTTTTATGCCGTTCTTAGCCAACAGATAAGCGCACATGCATCCGGCAGCTCCGCCGCCGACAACAACCGTGTCAAATGTTACCTGATTCATAGACATCATATTCAGACCAAATGCTTTCAAGCTGTTTAAAAACATCGGAACTGTCTGTTACTCTAGCACCGACGGCAACAATAATCGCATTAATTAGACTCATCGGAGCGACAAGGGAGTCGAGAAAAGATACCATATCGCTTTTTGCGTATAAATTAATATCTGAAATACCCGAAAACGGAGAATTGCTTCCGTCGGTTATGGCTATCGTTGTTGCGCCTTTGCTCTTGGAAAATGTCATGGCATCAACAGTATGTCTGGAATATCTGGGAAAACTTATGCCTATAATTGCATCATCTTTGCCGATTCTGATCAGTTGTTCAAAAATTTCGCTTGACGCTGTATCGCGAATCACAAAGACATTTTTTCTGAGCAGATTTAGATAACATCCAAGAAATGTGGCAAGGCTTGTAGAAGTTCTCATTCCGACAATATAAAGATTTTCAGCACTAATAATATTGTTTACAGCCTTGTCAAAGCTATCCTGGTCAATTTCATTCAGCGTTGTTTGAAGCTTATCGATATCCGCTGATAGTACCGATTTAAGAATATCCTTCTCATCGATCATTCTCTTCGCCACTTCTATTCGCTGAACAGATGTAAGCCTGTTCCGGATCATTTCCTGAATGGCTTTTCTCATCTCAGGATAGCCGCTGTATCCTAATTCAGAGGCAAATCTGACCACGGTCGACTCACTGATACCTACTTCTTCTCCAAGTTTTCCAGCAGTCATAAATGCTGCTCTATCATAATTGTTTATAATGTATTTGGCGATCAAACGTTGTCCCTTAGAAAATTTATTATCCTGAGACAATACTGATAAAATATCTTTTTCCATCTGACACCTCTAAAATTTAATTAAATCTAATTCTATAATTCAAATTTATATTATGCAAGAAAAATTGCAATTTATTTTTATTTTTCCTGCATAATTTTCTGAACTTCGGAATTTGACAAATATCTCCAGTCTCCAGTTTTGAGATGCCCAAGACGAATTCTGCCTTCTCTTACTCTCTTAAGCCGAACCACAAGCAGGCCCACCTGTTCGCACATTTTTCTGACCTGCCTGTTCTTCCCTTCATGTATTGTTATGCTAAGAAGAGCTTTTTCCTGTTCCTCTTCCATAATCTTTACTTTTGGTTTCGATATTTCGATTCCATCCACACTGGTCATCTTTGAAAGTTCTTTCACTGCCTTCGAAATATTTCTTCCCTTTACCCAAGTATGATACTCTTTTTCGATTTCATGGGATGGATGCATTAAATAATTGCTGAAATCACCGTCATTTGTCATCAGGAGCAGGCCTTCAGAATTAATATCGAGTCTGCCCACCGGATACACGCGAGTACCTACTTCCGCAACAAGCTGTGAAACATTCTTTCTTCCTTTCTCATCAGATAAGGAAGTAACATATCCTTTGGGTTTGTTAAGAACAATATATACTTTTTCAGGTTTAGCCGGTAACAGCTTGCCGTCTACAGATATCTCATCTGCTTCAGGATCTGCTCTTTGTCCAAGCTCAGCCACCATTCCGTTTACCAGAATTTTCCCATCCTTTAACATCTGTTCTGCAGCTCTTCTTGAACAGATTCCATAATCGGATAATATCTTTTGAATTCTTTCTGCTGCCATAATGCCTCCATAAAGAAAGCGTCATCTATCTGATGACGCTTTCCATCATTCTTCATTCCGTTTGTCTGTAATCTTTTCTATCATCTGGTTGACTTTATCCATCATACCTGGTGTCATATCTATAATACGATCAAGCGTATTATTAGCTGGCGGAATAACATTCATCATCCGTACATTTCCGTCTTTAACAACCAGGAAACCGGTCGGCTCGACTTTTACTCCATACGCAGAGCCTCCGCCATAACCCTTGTCTACCGCAAAATCCGCTGCGCCTCCGCCAAATCCTACAGAGATACGAGAAAGAGGTATGAGCATAATACCATCCGGGGTATAAATTGGTTCCCCTACAACCGTATTGGAATCAATTACACTTCTAATATTGTTCATTGAAGATTCCATCAAGCGATCAAGATTTGTATCAGCCATTACTGTTCCTCCTGCAAGTTTTTATTTAGTCTGCGCTCTTTGCGATTGTGTCGAATAATTATTTTGATAAAAGCGAATATTGCCGAAAACACTATCGCCAATATTTGTCCTATTCGAATATATAATACAAGTCTGGCGTCATAATACGGTTTGCCTACATCAAAATCCGTCGCCGTTTTAACATCTGTTTTCTTCAGTAGTAAAGCTTGATCGGCAACTGGTCCCAGGAATCCAAAAACTGTATTGATCAAATTGTACTGTTTAACCGTCTTATAAGGATCATCGTAGGATGAAACAAACCAAAATTTAAATAATTTAACTACGATCTTCTTTCTGAATTTGGAAATTGTTCTAAAAATTATTTTAATTATATCAAATATTTCGCTGATTGTTAATCGCTTTAGTAAAGACTCCTTTTCTTCATCGTCTTTTTTCTTCTTTTTCTTCTTTTTTGTATGATCAAAATTGTTTTTGTCTTTTTTCTTGGAATTTTTCTTCTTTTTCTTTTTAAGATTTTTATCCGTTGTAAAAATACGTTTCCTGAACCCATCAATATAAATGGACACGCTGACTACACCGTCAGTAAATGCTGCATCGATACCGACTGTTGTTAAAAGTATTAATAACAATAGCAACAAAATTGCCGCAATAATTACAACTGACGACATTCAGATTCTCTCCTTAATCTTCGGGACTGCTTTCTTCAGGATTATCAAACTCTTCCGTTGTTTCTTCAGATTCCTGAATTTCATTGATGTTATCCATTGCATTCTCAGAATCGACATCAGGATTATTTTCCTCCTGAATAGCTGGATCCTCCAAAGAAATCTGTTCAGGTTCAGCTTCTGCTTCTTTCATCGCCTCTATCTTCTTTTGCAGTTCCTCTACGCCCTCTGAACTGCTCATATCCGGAAGTTCGGGCAGTTCATCAAGTGAAGATATATCCATTATTCTAAGGAAATTATCGGTTGTTTTATACAGGCTAGGCCTTCCTGGGACATTCAATGTGCCTGACTTTTCAACCAATCCTTTTTCCACAAGCACACTTAGTGTATACGAACTGTCAACACCTCGTACATTGTCAATATATGCTCTTGTCACAGGCTGAAAATATGCAACAACCGACAATGTTTCCAATGCGGGAACAGAAAGTTTAGGCGGTTTCCTGTGCTCTAGCACCTTGACGATCAGTTCTGCATTCTCAGGGGCGGAACACATCTGCATTTTATCATCTATCCATAAAACGCGAATGCCTCTGCCCTCGTCCATATATTCCTTCTCCAATTCTCTGCCCGCAGCATAGACATCTTCAGCAGGAACCCCCAAAACGAGAGATATCCTGTCAACTTTCACCGTATCACCTGCGGCAAAGAGAATTGATTCTATCTTATACTTCAATTCATCCTGCATATTACTCAACGATCCTATCTAGAATTTTATCAATATCACCGCCGACGAAAGAAATGTAATATTCATTGCCGTCATCTTCTTTATCGACCGTGAGACTTCCCATACTGCAAAGTTCAAGAATGGAAATAAATGTAGCTACTACTTCCGACTTGCTGCTGCATTTTCTGTAAATGCTTTTCACACTTAGTTTTTTACTGGCTTTGAGCTGATCAATCAGTTCCCTGCTTTTCTCTTTTACACCGTAAGGCGTAAACTGTGGTGCGGCGGCAGCGATTGATTCAATAGAAATAGTCTTTCCGCTCCGGGTATAAATGTCAAACAGTGATTTCAGCAGTTCAACTTTTTCATGATGATATTCATAGGGCACGTTTTTAACTTTAACAGCTTCCTGCTGTTTTGTAAAATACAATGATCCCTTTGCATAGTTTTCCTGAAAAAAAGGAATGACTTCTTTAATGCTGGAGTACACATCCTTAGCCTTAATCTGTTCAAGAGACTGCATAAGAAGTTCAAGTTCGGAAACCTCTTTTTCGGAATTAAGCAAAGTTTTTGCTTTTATATAAAGCAGATAAGAAGCCATCTGTACAAATTCACTGGCAATATCCAGATCCATCTTCTCCATCTGATCAAGATAAGCCAAATACTGATCGAGAATATCAGATATTACAAGATCTCGTATTTCTATTTTATTTTTAGAAAGCAGCATCAAGATCAGATTAAGCGGACCTTCAAAGTCCTGAATCTCATCTTTGTTTTTTATAATGCCTTCAAGATGATAGGTCAAATCTTCCATTAAAATATCCTCATTGCCAGATTGTATCCCAATTTGGCAAAAATAAATAATTTATCAAATACAAAGCTTATAATCGTACTCAATGGTCTGCCAAGCACTCCAGAAAAAACCAAAACCAAAAGAATGAGCATACCATATTTTTCATAATACATGATTTTCCTATATGTGCTTTGATTTAAAAATGAGAACAGCACTTTTGAACCGTCAAGGGGTGAAATCGGGATGATATTGAAAACGGCAAGACCGATGCTGAGATAGGCTGTAACCAAAACCATTTCATTTAGGATGCTGCAAAACTGATTATCCTTAGACAGGAATATGTAAAAAAGTCCATAAATAAAAAGAAATATAACACCGATAATAAGATTGGAAACCGGGCCTGCAAGTGCTGTTATCGCCATACCCCTTTTGGGATTCTTAAAATTATTCATATTCACAGGGACAGGCTTTGCCCAGCCGAATCTGCAGACAACAAGCATGACAAGACCCATAACATCTATGTGCTTTATGGGATTCAAGGTGAGTCTTCCACTGTTTTTTGCTGTATTGTCCCCTAATTTATATGCAACGTAACCGTGACTGAGTTCATGAAGTGTAATGCACAAAAGAGATGGTATAACTGCGATAAGAATTTCACTTAAATAAGACCAGTCAAGTCCGTCCCAAATGGTTTTGAATGTTTCTATGATGTCCACCTCGCATTGGACTAATATTACCAAAATTAATATATAAAAACAATACCGAGCCAATGCTCGATATTGTTTATACATATTCAAGAATAAGATTTATAAGCTGATTTTTTCCAAGGCCATTCAATGCGGAGAACGGTATGATCTCAACAGAGTCCTCCAGATTCAATATATCTCTGATCATCGGTATATTGTTATTAAACTCTGTCTTATTAAGTTTGTCGCACTTATTGGCTACAATTACATACGGTCGGCCTGTAAACGCAAACCATTCATTCATTTTAATATCGTCCGCTGTTGGCTTATGCCTTGCGTCAACAATTAGAACGCCTAGATCAATCCGTTCAGGATTTTCAAAAAAGGATTCCATGAGCCGGTTCCAGCGTTCCTTTTCTGATGTCGATACTTTTGCATATCCATAACCAGGCAAATCAATAAAATAAAATTTATCATCAATACTGAAATAATTAACATGCACTGTCTTGCCGGGGACGGAACTGACCCTTGCGAAATTTTTTCTATTGACCAGTTTGTTTATCACAGAGGATTTTCCGACATTAGACTTTCCGGCAAAAACAATGTTGCTTGTATTTCCGTCAAGGAATCCACCGGGTTGAGCAACGGAGGTTACGAATGTTGAATTGTTAAAATTGATTTTTTTCATATTACTGACTTATTCTCTTATTTTCTTTAATCTCCTGGTCCTGCGAGACAAAGTTTTTCTTTGAACCAGATACCTTTTTATTTCTCAACAAAGCAACTTCCAAAACCTTATCCACATGATCAACGGGGACGAAGTTAAGACCAGCTCTCACTTCCTGATCAATCTCTTCAAGATCCGAAATATTGTCTTCAGGAATAATGACCGTTTTAATCCCGTTTCTAAGAGCAGCCATCGTTTTCTCTCTTAAACCGCCTATAGGCAGAACACGGCCTCTCAGCGTAATTTCTCCTGTCATCGCAATATCTTTATTAACAGGGGTTTCAGTAAGAGCAGAAACCATGGCAACACACATAGTTATACCTGCCGACGGGCCGTCTTTTGGAATCGCACCTTCAGGAAAATGGATATGAATATCTTTCTTTTTATAAAATTCCTTATCAATATCAAGTCTCTCAGCCCGACTTCTGATATAAGTAAGCGCAGCCTTAGCCGATTCCTGCATTACCGTTCCAAGATTGCCTGTAAGCTCAAGTTTGCCGTTTCCGTCAACAACAGCGACTTCAACATCAAGAATCTCACCGCCGACCTGTGTCCATGCCAGTCCTCTTACAACACCGACTTCGCTCCTCATTTTCTCTCTGTCTTTTACTTTCGGAGAACCAAGATATTCTTCAATATTTTTATCTGAAACAATAGCGCAAGCGGCTTCGTCCTCTGCAACCTTTGAGGCTGTCTTTCTGCAGATTTTGGCAATTTCTCTTTCCAGGACTCTGACACCGGATTCTCTGGTGTAGCTTGTAATTATTTCGTTAACTGCCTTGTCGGTAACACGTAGCTGTTTTGCTTTTAGGCCATGGATCTTCCGTTGTTTCGGTATAAGATATTTTTTTGCGATATGAAGCTTTTCTTTGTCGGTATAACTGCTTAGCTGTATGACTTCCATTCTATCGAGCAGAGGTCTCGGAATGGTATCAGTGCTGTTTGCAGTCATAATGAAGAACACATTGGAAAGATCCCATGGAATTTCCAGATAATGATCTCTGAAGTTTGTATTCTGTTCCGAATCAAGGGCTTCGAGAAGAGCAGCGGAAGGATCCCCACGGAAGTCAGAACCGAGTTTATCGATCTCATCAAGCACCATCAATGGATTGCTGCTTTTAGACTGAATTATTCCGTTGATGATTCTTCCGGGCATAGCACCTATATAAGTTTTCCTATGTCCTCGTATTTCAGCTTCATCTCTGATACCGCCCAGTGAAATCCTAACCAGATTTCTATTTGTAGCTTTAGCAATCGACATCGCAACACTGGTTTTGCCAGTGCCCGGAGGTCCAACAAGGCAAAGAAGACCGCCCTTTACTTCAGGGGTAAGCTTTCTGACAGAAAGATACTCTATGATTCTTTCCTTAACTTTATCCAGGCCGTAATGGTCGTCATCAAGAATTTTTCTGGCTTTTGCCGTATCTATAGTTTCTTCCGTAAATTTACCCCACGGAAGAGACAGACATGTATCGAGATACTGCCGGATTACAGCAGCTTCAGCAGATCCGAACGGCTGTTTTGCCAGAGAACTGACTTCTTTAAGCAGTTTTTCCTTTATTTCTTCACTGCATTCGGAAAGGTTTTTGATCTTTTCTCTATATTCAGAAATATCATCGACCGGATCCGAAGAATCTCCGAGTTCTTTCTGGATAACCTTTAATTCTTCTCGGAGATAATAGTCTCTCTGATTCTTGTTCATCTGCTCATTGGTAAGAAATCCGAGCTCCTGTTCGATTGCCATGACATTCAGTTCATTATTAAGCAGTCTTCCCAGCAAAGCAAGCCGTTTGGACGGGTGAAGTTCTTCCAAAATTTTCTGCTTGTCCTGAAATTTAAAATTAACATTATTAGCAATGAAATCAGCTATATATCCGGAGTCCGTGTTGGAAAGTATATTGATCACTGTCTCAGGGGCGATATTATCACTGTAACGTATATACTCTTCAAACAGATTTATGCAGTTCCTTGTAAGCGCCTCAAGCTTAGCGCTGTTGGTCTTCTCTGCTTTATCCTCAAGTTTCTCAACATCCGCATAAAAACTCGGAGATTCAGAAACAACCTCCTTTATTTTTCCGCGATAGAGTCCTTCCACCATAACGCGGGCCGAACTTCCGTTTGGCTGTCTTAGCTGCTGCCTTACTCTGCATACAGTTCCTATTCTGTAAAGGTCTTCTTCGGACGGGATATCTTTAGACAGTTCCTTCTGTGTCACCAAAAAGATCGTCTGATCTGATCCCATAGCATAATTCAGTGCCGCCATCGACATTGGCCGCTCTATATCGAAAGTAAGAAGCATCCCGGGAAATGCCGTTAAGCCCCTTAAC
>Ga0181612_127861_pt1 | contig 40146 bp, 35 predicted proteins | sample HoacroProtozoa21_FD_119630 | JGI IMG/M metagenome (GOLD analysis project Ga0181612, IMG submission 119630) | Hoatzin crop microbial communities from Cojedes, Venezuel. Combined Assembly of Gp0051906, Gp0051904, Gp0051908
ATTTATCACGTACCCACTTTAGCTCTTCTGTTTTTTCAACAAGACCGTCTTTTGTCCTGCAGACGATGGCTTGTTTTTTTGGACCTCGCATCATGATGCCTTCTATCAATGCCTGGCCGCCAATCGTGGTTCTGAAACCGCAGTATGATTTGTTATCAGATTTTGCCATTGTTACCTCGTATGTTGATTAATTTGCGGATGAATTCAGTGGCAGGAAAACTGAAACAAGGCATCCGCCGCCCTCTGCGTTTTCTATGTCTATGTGTCCGCCGTGACGAACGATGATTTCGTCACAGACCGACAATCCTATACCGGTTCCGCGATCCTTCGAACTTCCTTTATAAAACTTCTCCTTAACATGAGGAAGTTCTTCCGGGGGGATTCCTCTTCCGTAATCTCGAATTGAGATCCTGGCAAAATTGCCGTCCGAAGAGATATCCACATCAATCTGAGTACCATCTTTGCCGTGAGTTGCTGCATTATCAAGAATGTTGAGAAAAACCTGCTTTAGACGCTCTGGATCTCCGGGAATCAAGGGGATCTCATGCTCGGGTTCGTGATAATTTACTTCCATACCCGCAGAGCGAAGCAGTTCTCCATAAGTAAAAAGTGCATCCTCGAGTTCTGCGGCTATATCGACAAGTTCAATTCTTAGATTGAATCGATCACGCTGTATGCGAGTAAATTCCAAAAGTTCTTCTACCATTCCGGTAAGACGTGAAGCTTCTTTAGAAATAATCTTTATTCCGCGAAGAGAATCGCCGGTAATTGCAGGATCATAAGTTAAGGTCTCACTCCATCCGGTAATTGCTGTAAGAGGTGTTCTCAACTCATGAGAAACCTGCGAAACAAAATCAGTGCGTACCTTGTCTGATTCAGCAATTCTTTCTGACATTTCATTGATTTCGTCGGTCAGTTTCCCAATCTCATTATCATCATATTTATGACATTGGGTACCATAACTGCCTTCAGCGATCTTTGTCGCTGATTCAGTTAACTGTCCTAACGGCTGAATGATATCTTTATGAAACCAGTAGTTAATAATTAGTACAAGTACAACGGATGCTATCAATAAAGAAACCGAGAGAACAGTCCGAGTTCTAAAAATTATTGAAAGAACTACCAAGATAACAAGTAAAGCACTGATTATAGCTAACCTAACAGTAAGACTTTTTAAAAAAGTTTTTACTTTCATAGATTAATTAATAAATGGGATCAATATCCCCATTTATATCCGTACCCCCAAACAGTTGTTAAATATTCAGGCTCAGTGGGATCAGCTTCAATTTTGATGCGGAGCCTGCGCACATTAACATCAACGGTTTTAAATTCGCCGTTAAACTGTTGCCCCCAAACTGCTTTAAGAATATCTTCTCGGGACATGGCCTTACCGGGATTTTCAAGAAAGAGCTTCATGAGCTGGAATTCAATTTGAGTAAGTCTGATTCGTTTTCCGTTCTTTTCCAGAGTACGATTTCTTGTGTTGAGAGTAAATGGTCCAGAAGTGAGTTCATAGCTCTTCTTTTCATCCTCTTCATCAAGACCTAGACGACGTACAAGAGCGTCTACGCGAGCGGTAAGCTCAGCAGGAGAGAAGGGTTTCGTTACGTAATCATCTGCTCCTGTCATCAGCCCTGTAACTTTATCGATCTCCTGACTTTTGGCGGTAAGCATTATTATTCCTATTTTCGAACCGGTTGCGCGAATTCTTCGGCAAACTTCAAATCCGTCAATATCGGGAAGCATGACATCCAGAAGTGCCATACAAATATCAGGGTTGTCTTTCAAGCGTTCAAGAGCCTGGGTGCCGTTTTCAGCTTCCACGGGATCGTAACCGCTGCGCTTTAGATTAATAACAACAAAATCGCGAATACTCGATTCATCTTCAAGGACAAGTATCTTTTTCAACTCGGATACCTCTTTCCATGCATTGTAGTAAAAAATTGCAATATGTTGACCTTATTGTAACACATCAGCACTAAATATGGTAGCATAAAATTACAGAATATAAATAATAATATATTAATTTTATTAACAATTATGTCAATTTCCGAAAAATGATCAGAAACAGAAATTATATGATATTTTGTATGCACAAGATAAACATTATAATGCTTGAAAATAAAGGGATGATAGGTTATAATTCAAAACATCATGCCGGTGTGATGGAATTGGTAGACGTGCTTGACTCAAAATCAAGTGCCTTCGGGCGTGCCGGTTCGAGTCCGGCCACCGGCACCAAACAGATCTGCGTTTGCGGGTCTGTTTATTTTATTATTGAAGTGTTTTTATTTATCTGTTAGAATCTTAATATTAACAAAATGTTTACAAAAGACTTTATTTACTCCAGGAGGAATAAGAAGTGAAAAGAATAATATCCTGTGTCCTTTCGGCAGTCATGATATTAACTTGCCTGGGGACTGTTTCATTTGCTGACAGCAGTCATCCGGATATTACAGGACACTGGGCTGAAAAAACAATGCTTCGTGCTGTTGAGGACGGCTACATTGTGGGTATGAGTGATGGAAGTTTGGATCCTAACGGAGCCATAAACCGCGCTCAGCTTGCCACTATACTGAATCAAGTATTTAAAAATACAAGAAGCACCGATCTTTCTGGTAAAACCGATATTCCTTCTGATGCGTGGTATTATTCGCAACTTGAGAAAGCGACGTATCTTGGCTTTGTTGCAACGACATCCGCACAGGTGATGACTAAACCGCTGATTCGAAGCGATACTTTTGTGAATTTAGGAACTGCTTTCGGAATAACGGAAGCGAATCCGGACAAGAGCATTCTGAATGGATTCTCTGACACCTCATCATTATCTGGTATCTACAGAGATGCTGCGGCTTCATTCGTTAATGCAGGTTATGCTGTCGGATACAATGGGCAGCTCATGGGCAACAAGAATGTTACCAGAGCGGAGTTTCTGACCATGTTATATGCAATTTTAGACCGCAGAGCCTTGTTTGACTGCACCTCTTCGAACGTAATAATTGAAGACGGAACAGATCCGGTTATCCACAGCTATGATTTGAGAACGGTTCTCGGTAACGGCAGTTACGGTACAGTCTCATTTTTGCAGTCCGGCGGAGATGTTATTTTTCCGATAGACCATGCAGATGAGATCGTTGTAGGAAGCGGATCAGGTAAGGTCGTAATTACGCCCAAAAGTGTAGGTGCTAAAGTAGATGGTCTCGATGTCACAGGAAATGGGAGAACTGTTGAGATAAGCTGCAATGCCGGGGAAATCGCCATTGCAGGAAATGACATTCATGTGATTATAGACCTTGGAGCAAGCGTAGATAATTTGTATATCAGCAACAGAGCGACAAACTGTTCTGTGACGGTAAACGGTTCGGTAGGCAGCCTTCAAATGTACGGTAGCGAATGCAGCATGGAAGGACTTGGCTCCGTAGGACAAGCAGATGTTGATGGAGGAACATTCACCGCAAATGTTGCAGGGGTCGATGATAAGATACGATCGATCATAAATTCCTCATCAGTCAGTTTGTCGGCACCTGACACGCTCGCTGCAGGAGAAAATCTAACGGTATCAGCTACAGTGAATAATCTACCATCCGATGGAACGGCTACTGCATACTGGATTGTAGATGGTGCAAGAGTAGGAGATAAGTTCTCTGTCAACAGCGGAGAAACATACAGTATTGCTCCATCAATAGAATATTCACAGGATATGCAGTCTGACAAATCAGTTAGTTTTGAACTTTCTTACAGTAACGGCATCGTTCTGGAATGTACATCCACTTCAAAAACCATAGGTATTGAAAACTATTCTGAAGAATATTATAAATCCCGTGATGTCGATCGTGTAATGAATACGATAACATCGTACCAGTATCAGGCTACGGTCACTGCAAATGGTAATGCCTATAGCAATAGTGATCTTACCGGCTGGGTGTGTGAGATCTGGAAAGGAGAGACTGTTACATGTCTCACCCCCGTAAACACACAGACCGTTAAAGTTAAGACCGAAAACGGCTATACTGGCTGGATTTCAACCAGCGCAATCCAGACAGGGAGCGGAAATTATACTCTAGCTAATGACTTTGACAGTACGGATAAGACGATATGGGTCAATAACAGAAACTATTCAAGCAGCACGGAATATTTAATCTGGGTAAGTTTGGCCTGCCAGAAAGTAAATATCTTTACTGGAAGCACAGGAAACTGGACGTTGTCAAAAGTCTTTGATTGTGCTTCAGGAGCCTATTCTACGCCGACTCCCTGCGGGACATACAAAATTTCGTACAAGCAGTCACGCTGGCAATATAATGGCTATTGGTGTGGTCCGGTAACAGGTTTTTATAATGGCTATGCATTCCATTCCTGGCTTAATAAAAATGACGGAAGTGCATACGACCATACTATGGGAAGACCCGTATCCCATGGATGTGTCAGAATGACCGACGAAGGAGCACAATATATGTATAACCTTCCTATGAACACAACGGTCGTTGTTTATTGATAAAATAATAAAATCTGGTAATAATATGATGATTTCTAAAGGAGCTGTTAAAGAGTAATTTCTTTAACAGCTCCTTTAATTTTATATTTTTGTTGTTGGTGTTGGTTTATCTATTAAATTAACAAATTATTGATAACTTAATAGTTGGAAGTGATAAACTTAATGCAGAAATGTTACTAGGGAGCTTGTCAAAATGAAGCAAAAATTCATGCAGTTTATGCAGGGCAGATATGGAAATGATGAATTAAACAGATTTATTGCCGTTTTGTGCTTTGTTATATTGATTATATCTCTTTTAGCCAGCGCCTTGCTGCCGGCTATTGTTGGCACCATACTTTATTTTTTGCTTTTGACAGGTTTGGTTATAGTTTATTTCAGAATGTTTTCTAAAAATACCTACAAGCGTGCAAATGAAAACAGAAAATACCTTAAACTGACCAATAAATTCAGAAATAAACACAGACTTAACAAGGAGAAATGGAACCAGAGGGAAGAGTATAAGTTCTTTACCTGCCCTAAGTGTCATACAACTTTGCGGGTACCCAAAGGAAAAGGGAAGATAAATATTGTTTGCAGAAAATGCGGATATTCATTCCAAGGTAAAACCTGATGTTCGGCTATATGATTGCGGACAGAAGCAGATTGTCCGAAGAACAGCAGAAACGATATAAAGAATGCTATTGCGGTTTATGTAGAACGCTGAAATACAAGTATGGGTCCCTGTCGAGAATGATGCTTACCTATGACCTTACTTATTTAGCGCTCTTTTTAAATGCACTCTACGAACCGGAGGAGAAAACAGGCTGTGAGGATTGTTTTGTTCATCCGATAAAAGCAGCAGATTGGTGGTCCAGCAAATATACGGAATACGCAGCGGATATGACTGTTATTCTTGGATATCTCAAAATGCAGGATGACTGGAATGATGACAGAAACAGACTCAGTAAACTTCAAATGTCAATCTTTAGGAAAAAATACAAGGAAGTCTGTGATGTTTATCCTAATAAGACAGATCGTATATCATCATATCTAAATGAACTTTCCCAGGTCGAAAAAAATGAAATAATGATACCGGATATTCCCATAAATCTGTTCGGGAAATTGATGGGAGAAGTATTTGTTTATCAAGATGATCGATGGAGCGAGACCATAATTCAGATGGGTGAAGCGCTGGGAAGATTCGTTTATACAATGGATGCAGTGATGGATCTTGATAAGGATATTCAGACAGGGAATTATAATCCTTTTAAAAACAGCGCGGAATCCAGTGATGACAGATATAAGAATATTATGGAAATGCAGCTGGGAGATGCTGTATTCTATTATGACAAGTTGCCAATCGTCAAAGATGATGGCATAATTAGAAACATATTATTTTCTGGCGCATGGACAGCATATCGTAAACGCTTCGAACAAATTGAGAAAGGAACAGAAGCAGATGGTTCAGGATCCCTATAAAGTTTTGGGAGTCTCACCGAATGCAACGGATGAGGAAATAAAAACTGCATACAGAGAGCTGGCAAAGAAATATCATCCAGACAGAAATCCAGGAGATGCGGCAGCTGCTGAAAAAATGAATGAAATTAATGCTGCATATGATCAGATTAAAAGCGGAAATGTTAATTCTTCCTATGGCAACAGCTCGGCTAACGGATCTTGGTCTAACTGGGGCCCGTTTTACGGATCTAATCAATATTATCAGAAGTCACAGCAGGAACGGACTGAATACCAAGCTGCATTTAATTATATTAGAAACGGACACTATCAGGAAGCTCTTAATGCACTATCATCTGTACCATCGGCTGAAAGAGACGGTCAGTGGTATTATTATTCTGCATTGGCCAATATCAATTTAGGAAACAGAGTGGTTGCTTTGGAACACGCAAAAATAGCGGTTTCAAAGGATCCTTCGAATAGCGACTATCAAAATCTTCTTAGGACACTGGAATACTCCAGCAACTTTTATCAGAGTTATCAGAGAAACTACAATGTTCAGACGGCGTCGTTTGATAAATTGTGTACTACTCTATGCATAGGGAGCCTTTGTTGTTCTATGTGCGGAACAGGCTATCCCGGATTTGGAATTTACTGTTGTTAAAAAAGATCAGAGTCTATTGACTCTGATCTTTTTAGTATGTTGGTGTTGATGTACCGGCTTTTATGATCCTTGTTATTGCGGAAGATAGTATCAGGTTTATAGCAAGCTCAATTATAAAATTGATTCCTGTCAGAGAAACAATAAGATAATACATCATATTTGTACCGCCTGCCCATGCCTGGAGTGTTGACCGGAAAAATAAAAACATTCCGAGTATAAACAGTCCGGTATTTACGACTGGACATACGACTCCCGCGGTGATGACACCGCTAAGCGTGCTTTTTTGAGAAATAGCATCATAAACAAGACCAGCTAATAGACCTGCAATGGTCGTTTTTAAGATACAAAGTAGTACGGTCCATAACGGATGCATTGACAGCAAATACTGTATTACTCCGCCGTCCCAGCCAAAAAGACCGGTAATCAGAACAATAAGTCCAAGTATAAACCCTAAATATGCTCCGGAAAGGGGACCATAAACTGCCGCGCCAATTATGATAGGAGCAAGGGCAAGAGTGATTGAAAATGGGCCAAACCGGATAAAAGTACACAGAATCTGAAGAACGATAATTATTGCTGAGAATACCGCAAGACCTGCCATTTTTTTCGTTTTTCCAGTTCTTTTATATTGATGATCGTTCATTTTGCGCCTCCTGTTAAATCAGGATTATTTACTATTGCTATTTTACAATAAATATCAAACAAAGACAAATAGGAAAAAGAACACTGTTTTTGTGCTGAGTAAGCCTTTACTAAAAACATCCATTGATTGACAATTTTACAAATCCTGTGCTAATATGTTTTAGCTTTGAATAAGCGGGTATGATGGAATTGGCAGACATGCGGGATTTAGGTTCCCGTGGGAAACCGTGCAGGTTCAAATCCTGTTACCCGCACCAAAAGAGACCTTGTGTTCCGCAAGGTCTCTTTTAACATACAAATAACTTGCATATTTGATGATAAGTGATATACTGATAACAGCTTCAGGGCAGGGATCATTACCCGACCGGCGGTTATAGTCCGCGAGCATTATGCAGAATCGGTGAAATTCCGATACCGACAGTTAAGTCTGGATGAGAGAAGCGAGCATGAATAGTATGTTTTTATCTCTCAATAGACTTTGCTATTGAGAGATTTTTGTTTCTGTTCTACTTTCCCTGATGCAATCAGAATATTTGGAGGACAAGAAAATGTCAGAGCAATTAAAACAAAATTTGGGCTTTGTGGGTGTATGTCTCGCAATATTCATCGGACTGTTTCTAATTGCATTTACTTATGAACGTCTGTTTATGAAAGAGAGAAGGAGCCTTTCAAACACTCATTATATTACATACACTGCTATTTTTTCATGTATTGCCGGAGTGCTGATGTTTTTGGAAATTCCGCTTTTCTTTGCACCTTCTTTTTATAAAATCGATTTAAGCGAAATTCCTGTACTCATCTGTACATTTTATTTAGGTCCCGTCGCAGGAGTTTTATGCGAGTTTATCAAAATAGTTCTTAAACTACTGCTGAAAGGAACGACCACGGCTTTCGTAGGGGATTTTGCAAATTTCGCGGTTGGATGTTCATTCGTTCTTCCCGCGTCGTTTATTTATAACACCAAGAAATCCAGAAAGTCAGCTTTAATCGGTATGCTTGTCGGAACGATTGTACTGACTATTTTCGGCAGCTTTTTTAATGCTGTTTATCTTCTGCCTAAATTTGCTGATCTCTACGGTATGCCTCTCGATGCTATTGTTGGAATGGGCACCAGTGTAAATAAGCATATAACAAGTGTAAGCACGCTTGTTTTGTTTGCTGTAGTTCCGTTTAATTTGTTGAAGGGAATTATAGATTCCATTCTTACATTCCTGCTTTATAAGAGAATTTCACCCATCCTGCACAAAGAGGATGCGAAAAAGATGGGAAAAGACAATAGGGCAAAACAAAATGTTTGATCAAAATATTTGATTTAACTTTTTAATCTCTGGTGATAAAATAGATAAAAAGCTTCTGGAGGATAAAACGATGATAATAACAATTGCAAGACAACATGGAAGTTCAGGTAGAGAGATTGCCAGAGAGCTTTCTAAACAAATGAATATCCGATGCTTTGATAAAGAAATTGTAGATGAAGCAGCAGAAAACTCCTCCATCTGTAAGGAATTAATCGATTCTTTTGATGAGAAAAGAGTATCTCCCTTTATGATACAGACGACACAGTATCCTGCCATGAGTTATGGTATTGGGCTCAACATTCAGGTGGCTTCTGCCCAATTTGATATCATCCGCAAGCTTGCTGAGCAGGGCGATTGTATTTTTGTTGGCAGATGTGCAGACTATATTTTACGTGATCGTTCGGATTTGACTAGAGTTTTTATAATGGGTGACTACGATGCCAAAATAAAATGCATCATGGATCGACAGGGAATTACAGAATCTGAAGCAAAGAAGAAAATCAAACAGGTCGATAAAGACAGATCCAGCTATTATAAATATTATTCGGATCAGACTTGGGGAGACTCAAGCAACTATGATCTTTGTATCAATTCATCAAAAATTGGCGTGCTTGGTTCCGTCGACGTAATTAAAGCTTATATTGAAAACAACAAATAATAAATTTCCTTACCTGATAATTATGCAGGCAGAATCTTTGTGATCTGCCTGCATATTATTTTTATTCAGTTTATAGTCCCATCGTAATGTGAGAACATAAGGGCGATTTCTTTATGCAAAGGCTCATGCTCAGGTAAAACAAGATCTGGATCATATGCAAGTAATTCTTTTGAAGCTTCCTGTGCTTGCGTTAAAAGGGACAGGTCATCACATATGTCGGCAATGTGCATTTTAGGAAGTCCATGCTGTTTTGATCCGAAAAAATCTCCAGGGCCTCTCATTGCCAGATCCTGCTCTGAAACCTTGAAACCATCAGAGGTGGTTGTCATGATTTCCATCCTTTTCTTGGCGTCTGATGTTTCTGAGTCGCAGACGAGAACACAATAGCTTTGGTCTGCACCGCGCCCGATACGACCGCGTAACTGATGCAGCTGAGATAACCCGAAGCGATCGGCATTTTCTATGATCATTAGCGTAGCGTTTGGCACGTTTACACCGACTTCAATAACTGTAGTTGAGACAAGAACATCTATGCGTCCTGTATAGAAATCGTTCATGATAGCTTCTTTTTCTTTCGCTTTAATTTTTCCATGCAGGCATTCGATCTTCAAGTCCGGCAGGGCTGACTGCAAACTTTTAAAATGTTCTTCTACAGAAGTATAATTTACCTCATCATTTTCTTCGATCATCGGGCATACGACGTAAACCTGATTGCCGCTTAAGACAGTCTTGCGAATAAATTGATTCAAACGATCCCGATAACTGCTGTTTACACAGTAAGTCTTAATTAGCTTTCTGCCGGGTGGGAGCTCATCAATGACAGAAATATCAAGATCGCCATATACGATCAATGCAAGTGTGCGGGGGATTGGGGTAGCTGACATCACAAGCACATGGGGATTGCCGCCTTTTTTTATCAGGGAGCTTCTCTGATCCACGCCAAAGCGATGCTGTTCATCAGTAATTACGAGTGCCAGATTATTAAGCGAAACATCTTTGCTTAATAGGGCGTGAGTTCCAATGACCAGGTCATAGCTGCCGTTGGAAAGTAATTGCTTTACTTCTTTTTTCTCTGCGGCTGTCATTGAACCTTTCAGAAGAAGTATCCTCATTCCTTGGGCGGAAAAAGTTTTGGATAATGTTTCATAATGTTGTTCGGCAAGTATTTCTGTAGGCGCCATAAATGCACTGGAAAATCCTGATTTCCATGTGCACCAAATCAATCCAGAAGCAACTAGTGTTTTACCGCTTCCAACATCTCCTTGTACCAATCGATTCATGGCCATCCCAGAAGACATGTCGCTGAGACTTTGTGCTATTGCCCGTTTTTGGGCTCCGGTGGGCTCAAAGGGAAGAATTCTGTAAAATTGATCAATATATTCCGAATTTATTGTCTGACCGCGCTTTATTTTATTATTTTTTTTAAATAAACTCATGGCGGTCGCTAAGACAAAGAATTCCTGGAAGATAAGTCTTGAACGAGCTTTTGAAAGCATTTCAAGATCAGAGGGGATATGAACTTCTTTATAAGATTCGTTAATTCCAAGCAGATCTGACTTGAGGAGGACAGAAGCGGGGAGGGGTTCTTCCAAAGCGCCGCAAACTTCCAAGGATTGCTGAACTGCATCCTTTATTGATTTTTGCGTTAAACCTTTGGTGGAACCATAAACCGGAACTATGATGCCCGTAGATTTTGAACCAGAAGAATTTTCTTTGTCAAAAGCTGGATTTGTAAGAGCTTTGCTGTTTCTGGAAACAGAGACCTTTCCGTAAAAGTTAAAAGAATCACCTTTATGAAACTGAGATTTTAGGTAACTCTGATTAAAATATGTAACGTTTATAAAACCGGTTTCATCGGCTATCCTGAATTTCAAAAGATCAAGTCCTCGACGAATACGACTTAGTTTCGGTTCATCTGCAATTACTGCCTGCACACAGATGGTTTCACCGTCTGCTATCTCCGAAATGGATTTAAATTGCGTGCGGTCTTCGTATCTTCTCGGAAAGTAATTTATTAGATCATAAACAGTAGTAAGACCCAGTCTGTTAAAAGCCTGGGCCTTTTTGGGTCCGATCCCGTTAAGATCTATCAATTGTCTGTTAATTTCATTCATAGATAAGGTCCTTCAATGCTGAATTATTCAATGTAAGATATGGTATAGCTGTCATTATCAAGATGAAAATCTTCAGTAATACCGCTGGTACAGTATATTTCATCAGAAGATGTTACCATGAGCATTTCAAAGTCTCCGTAGGTCCTCCAGTAGGTGATGGCTGCATCTTTTCCTAAAATATAAAGGGCGGTGGAAAGACAATCCGCAGAAGTTCCGTCACTTGCAAGTACAACGATTTCCTTCAGATCCGTAACGGCGGGATATCCTGTGTCAGGATCGATTATGTGTCCGTATGAAACTCCGTCTTCATAAGTAAACTCATTCGAAAAACTTCCGGTCGTAGACATCGCAGTTTCTCCACACTGAAGATAGCCAAGATTTTTTGTGCTGTCATCCGGATCTTGAACAGCAAGATTCCATGTGCTTCCGTCAGGTTTGCTTCCTAATGTTTGCACTGTTCCAGGCATGGAGATAATAGCAGAGGTTACTCCGTCAATCTTGAGCTGATCAATAGCGGCATTGAATGCATATCCGGAAGCAGCACAATTTAAGCAGATCTTAGTAAGTGCAGGCATGGTGACTGTATAACTTCCGCTGTCTGAGTAATAATTTGTCTGAACAGAATCAAATGAAAGATTAGCAAGAGCTGAATCGATTTCATCCTGCGAAGGCTTGTTATATGATCCGTTATTAAAACCCCATAGCTCGATAAGAGGGTATACGGTAAGATCAAGAGCGCCATTCGACCTTTCATATATTTCCTTCGCTGTTGTAATAATATCAACAAACTGACCGGGCACTACCGTTTCTTTGCCCATGGCGGTATTCAATTTCCCAAGTTCACTTGCATCTGAATTGACATCCATTTGATTAGAAAGAGCAGTAACAACGGATGTTGCATTTTTAACCCCGGTAGATGTGCCGGAACCGTATGCTGTGATGGTCACTGTTGAGTTTAATGCTGAGAAGCTGGCTTCTTCTTTGCCGGATGTACATCCAGATAAACTGAAAAATAAAAGGCATAGTATTAATGCCATACTTATTCTTATTCTTATGTTAGATCGATGCATGTGAAGTTGACCTTTCATTTTTTTAAAAGTATATCATAGTTTCAAAACAATGCATATAAATTTAAATTAAACTTCTATTTACAATACAAAAAAATTGAGTATAATAAAAGGGCATGAGCGCCCGTAGCTCAGCTGGATAGAGTGTCAGACTCCGACTCTGAAGGCCAGCGGTTCGAATCCGCTCGGGCGTACCAATACTTCCAATTGAGAAGATAAAAAATGATCCGGTCATTTGACCGGATCATTTTTTATATTTTATGTTTAGGCGTTTTTGCTTTTGATATATTCATCTATGCTCTTAGCACCTGTTTTACCAGCGCCCATTGCCATGATAACAGTAGCTGCGCCCGTGACAGCGTCGCCACCTGCGAATACACCTTCACGGCTTGTCTGACCGCCTTCATCGGCTTCAATGCCGCCTTTTTTGGTAGCGTCAAGTCCTTCAGTTGTGCTGAGAATCAGCGGATTCGGTTTAGTTCCTATAGCGATGATAACGGCATCGCAATCCAAAACCCAGTTGGATTCCGGGACAGGGACCGGTCTTCTGCGTCCTTTTTCATCTGGCTCGCCAAGTTCCATCCGCTGTACTTCGATTCCGGTAACGCGATCTTCTTCATCTCCGATGATTCTTACAGGATTGTTAAGAAGCTGGAATTCAATTCCTTCTGGAATCGCATGCTCGACTTCTTCTTTTCTTGCGGGAAGTTCATCCATGCCGCGTCTGTATACGATATAAACATGCTCGGCACCGAGCCTTTTAGCAACACGGGATGCGTCCATTGCAACGTTTCCACCACCGACAACTACAACATTTTTCGGATGTTTGATCGGTGTATCGTAATCATCACGGTAAGCTTTCATCAGGTTAACTCTTGTGAGGAATTCATTGGCAGAGTATACGCCGAGTAGATTCTCACCGGGGCAATTAAGGAACTGCGGAAGTCCAGCACCGGATCCGATAAATACTGCTTCATAGCCGAAATCATCAAACAGTTCATCGATGGTCATTGCTTTGCCGATAACAGCATCCGTAACAATATTAACACCAATTGCTTTCAGGTTGTCGATTTCTTTAGCAACGATCTCCTTGGGAAGACGGAACTGAGGAATACCATATACCAGAACTCCGCCGGGTTTATGGAATGCTTCATAAATTGTAACATCGTATCCCATTTTGCGAAGATCGCCTGCGCAGGTAAGGGAAGAAGGACCAGAACCAACGATGGCGACTTTATGCCCATTGGATTCGGGGACTTCCGGTGTAGGCAGATTTTCTTTGTTCATATGATAATCTGCAACAAAACGTTCCAGACGTCCGATACCGACGCCTTCACCGTTTTTGCCTCTGACGCAGTTGCCTTCGCACTGTTTTTCCTGAGGGCATACACGGCCGCAGACTGCGGGCAAGCTGTTTGTGGATGTTACGATATCGTAAGCGGTATCAAAGTCACCTTCAGCAACTTTCGAAATAAATTCAGGAATACGTACCATAACAGGGCAACCTTCACGGCATAACGGTTTTGCACAGTTAAGGCATCTCTGTGCTTCGTCGATAGCCATTTCAGCCGTATATCCAAGTGCTACTTCATCAAAGTTGCCAGCGCGGACAACAGGATCCTGTTCCGGCATTGGGTTTTTATCTTTTCTCATATTAGCCATTACGTTTACCTCCGGTCATTTTGCAGATATGCTCATTTGCGTCTGCTTCAAAGTCGGTATAAAATGCACCGCGTTTGATAAGCAGATCAAAGTCAACCTGATGAGCATCAAAGTCTGGTCCGTCAACACATGCAAACTTTGTCTCGCCGCCTACCATGACACGGCAACCACCGCACATGCCGGTGCCGTCAACCATAATGGGGTTCAGGGAAACGATGGTCGGAATATTGTAAGGTCTAGTTACTTCGGCAATAAATTTCATCATAAGGCCAGGACCGATAGCAATGACCTTATCATATTTGACGCCAGCTTCAATCTGTTCTTTCAGAAGATCAGTGGTAAATGCTTTGCGGATATAGCTGCCGTCATCGGTACCAATGATAAGGTTAGTGGAGGCAGCTTTCATTTCTTCTTCAAGAATTACAAATTCTTTGCTTCTGAAACCAGCGATCATGTCGACTTCGATGCCTTTTTCATGCATTTCTTTGGCAATAGGATAAGCAATGGCGCAGCCAACACCGCCGCCGACAACTGCAACTTTAGAAAGTCCTTCCATATCGGTCGGATGACCTAAAGGACCAACAAAGTCAGTAATGTAATCTCCCTCTTCTACAGTGTGAAGCATTTTGGTGGAATGACCTGCGGCCTGTACCATAACGGTAACGGTACCGGCTTCTCTGTCATAGCCTGCTACAGAAACTGGAACACGTTCGCCCTGCTCATCAAGTCTAAAAATGACGAACTGACCAGCTGCAGCATGCCGCGCGACCAACGGTGCTTCAATTTCGAATAAGCAAATAGTTTTTGCTTCATTCAGAAATCTTTTTTTCACAACTTTGAACATCTAATTACCTCTTATCTCTTTATATTTGCACCCTATGTGCTTACTAATAAATGTACTATATATTAATTGGCATTGTCAATAAAATACAGGGTTAAAAGAGTGCTAAGATTATAACAATTTGACATATAATGATTTGTGTTGGCTTTGCGGAATATTTAACGAAAGACAGTGTGAAAAGCTAGTCTTTTCACACTGTCTTCTTTGAAAATAATTAGAATTTATGCACTAGGATCAAAGCTAATCCAGAGCAAGTCCCCACCATATATTGTTACTATAATCTTCAGACTGCATGCTGGTAATAAATGGCTTTTCCGTGCCTGGTGTACGGATAATATAATTAGAACAATTAAAATATTTGCAAAGAGCTGATGCAGCGATTGAAAGGGAAGAGTTGTCAACTTCTGATAAAATTTCTTTAATTAAAAGAGTGCCATCCTCTGGATAACATGCAAGTATCATGTTCTTGTATTTGTAAAAACCTCCGTCAGATAAACTGAATATAATATCCGCAAGATTCATGAATCTTAAACCATGACGAATATGAGGAAGTTTATTTAGGTACTTTTCTCTAAGTTCCGAATATTCCTGCGCATTCAGAGATATTATTTCTGAAGCTTGAATCTGTTCAATATAAACCTCGTCCTGCATGAATTTTTTCTCTGTACATGTTAGCGAATAATTAAAATCGCATAAACGGTACCAGTCAAAAAGCGAACTTTCCGCGGGGCAGGTGTAGGTCGGATATAATCCTCTCTTTTGCGCCTCTTCAACACAATTACGAATCAGCTTTTTACCGATGCCTGAATTTCGGTATTCTGAAACAACAGCGACAGCATAAATATAAGCGCATTCCATTTGCCCAAGATAGTTGTCACCCAGTACAAAGGACATGCCGAAAGGAGTATCGTTATTTGATGCGATAACACAAAATCCGCAACTCTCATAATGTTTAAGAAATCCCTCAATCATTTCATCTGAATCGCCGAAGGTTTTTTTCCAAAGATCAAACAAAAACGGATAGTCAGATTTTTCTGCCATTCGAAATTCCACATCAGACATTATAGAAACCTCGCAGTATATTTTTTAAGTAAATAATCGGGCCTGTAGGACTGCTTGGATTTCCGGATGTGCTCAAGACCCATATCATCTTCTCGATTGAGATATCTTACTTCCGGATAATGTTTCTGAACAAGTCGGGCCATTTCCCGGCATACCATAGGGTATGCGCCGTTGATGTCACTGTATGCTTTCTCAAAATGAATATCGCAGGTGTCGGTATTGGATTTTTCACCAATCGAAAATCCGACTACCTGATTATCTGCGTATAGTATTCCTCCAAAAAGATTTAACTGCTCGAAGTAGGAGAAGGCGCGAAGAATCGCATCATATTCATCGATTGTACCCGGAGCAGTGCGATTGGCATGGATTTTCATCCAGTCATCAAGCATGACCTTACAATCATTGAGGTTAGATGAGTCGATAGACTCGAATCTCCAATTCTGCGTTGCCTCGAATCGATTGCAGTGGTTCTTTTTTCCGTGAAGTTTTTTTCCTGAATATGTGGCTAGTTTATTCACATCATAGATATAGTCATAAAAGGGGATATCATCTATAAATTCAAACTTCTCAGGATATTCATTGGAGAGAAGATGTTTGTTCTCCTCGGTAATTCCACTGATTCTCAATTTCCAGCCATGGGATTCCGCATAATTTCGCATTTCATCTATGGCGGGTTTGAGAGGACCGCTTCCAACCGGAAATGCAAAGAAGGGGAGATTTTCGTATCTCAGTTGAATTATTAATCGATTTTCAATTCTTGATAGATGCTGTTTATAGTGCTTATCCCATAAAAATATACTTCCGAAATTAAAGTCTGAACTTTGAGAATTTTCTTCCTTGAATATGGAATTGCACCAGGATTGATCTGCGATACTGATAGAATGGAAATTTAACATATTTTCCTCGTATTAGTTATTTTAACTTTTTTATTTCTTTCTGAAGAGTCTTTAAATCAACAAAAGTTTCTGGGCGTTTGCTAACATCTCGAAGAAGAGCTGCAGGGTGATAAAGTGCCATAAAGCGTCTGCCGGCAATATCGTAGAACTGACCATGCTGCTTTGTGATCTTGAAATCTGGATCAATCAGTGATGTTGAGGAGATCCTTCCCAAGCAAACAACCAGTTTAGGATCTACTAATTCGATCTGTTTATCAAGCCAGTTACGGCATGAGTTTTTTTCTTCAGGAAGAGGATCACGGTTCCGAGGAGGCCTGCATTTTACAATGTTGCAAATATATACACTGTCTCTACTAAGACCTATGATCTCCAACATAATGTCCAGCAGCTGACCCGCACGACCTACAAAAGGTTCTCCCTGAAGATCCTCCTGTTCGCCGGGGCCTTCGCCAATGAACATTAAGTCAGAATTTATATCACCTGTTCCGAAAACAACATTATTTCGGGTTGCTGCTAATTCACACTTGGAGCAGTTTAAACATTCATTTTCAAGTTCTTTTATGTCCATTTATTATTCCTCTGATCCTTTCGCTATGGATAAAAGAATGCTCCTTTGATTGCGGTCAGGATGCTCGATGACATAATCTAAAAGAAAATAAAGCATATCTCCGAGTACCGGGCCAGAAAGACCGACTTCCAGCAGATCGTTTCCGCTGACCGCGAGAGTATCTAAACTATAACACTCTCCGGACGAAAGTACTTCTTTAAGCACTCTTTTGAAATGTTTCTGATGCAGTGAATCGTAAATAGAAACCGCTGAAACTACGGCTTCATGACTATATCTTGAAAGAAATTTTTTGAATGTTTTACTTTCAGAAGTATCTGCAGACTCAAAAGAATGAAGAACAGATTCACAGTCAACGCATATTTTAATTGTCCTATTATCCAGACGCAACAACTGTAGAAAATCATGTACTGATTCAATTAGTCCGCGGTCAACCATGACATGACAAAAGCCTGCCCAACGAATATAGGATTTTTTCGGCAGAACAGTTAGAAATGAGAAATAGGGAGAAGGGCCGGCTTCGCAGTTTGTAATGTGATCTACAAGGCCGAGATCCAATACTTCTCTAATATAGTTTGCATGCTTGCTGAGTAAAATCTTCTCAATTTCGTCACGAATCCTCTCATAAGCAAGAAAGGATGTCAGCGAAGAATTGTCGCCGATAGCCTGATAAGTCAAAGCATCAATGGTGAATCCATATCTGGCTGAAAACCGAATTGCACGGAACATTCGAAGAGCATCCTCTTCGAATCGAATTTTCGGATCTCCGACACAGCGAATTACTTTGTCATTTAAGTCCTTTAATCCATGAAACGGATCAATAAGGTCTCCGTTAGGTGACAAAGCCATAGCATTGACTGTAAAATCCCTTCTGCTGAGATCAGTTTGAAGATCGGTGACAAATTTTACGTATTCAGGTCGGCGGTGGTCATAGTAGTCACCGTCTATTCTGAATGTAGTTATTTCTACAGATCTGCCTTTATGAGATACCGTAACCGTCCCGTGCTTTGAGCCCGTTAATTTTGAATTTGAAAAAAGCGATAAGATCTGATCGGGTAAAGCATCTGTGCATATATCCCAGTCCTGAGGGTGTTTCTCCAGAAGAATATCTCGGACACAACCGCCTACAAGATAAGCGCTGAAACCTCTAGACTGAAGCTTGAATAAAATGTCTTTAACGTATCGCGGGGGATAGATCATTGCTGAGCACACTCCTGACTTCAATTAGTTTAGAGCATGATGAATAACTTGTAATAATAATTTATAGGTATTATAATAGCACTCGAAAAAAATATCATCAATATTCTGTAAATACAAGGTGGAATAAGCATATATGAGCAATTTTAGAAATTTTCTGTCACCGGGCAGGAAGGGCCATTTGATTGGAATAGGCGGCGTTTCCATGGCTCCGCTCGCGGAAGTGCTTCATGAGATGTCTATTAATATTACAGGTTCTGATATCTCCCGAAGCAAGACCGTAATGCATTTGGAGCAGCTTGGTATTCAGATCCGCATCGGACATAAGGCTGAAAATATCGATGAAGACACAGAGTTCGTGGTCAGAACAGCCGCTGTACATGATGACAATCCTGAGATCAAAGAGGCGAGAAGAAGGGGTATTCCTGTTTTTGAACGTGCTGAGGCCTGGGGTGCAATTATGCAGGATTATGAGAATGCGATCTGCATAGCAGGTACCCACGGAAAAACAACGACGACTTCGATGTGCACACATATTCTGATGGCTGCAGATAAAGATCCGACTGTCATGATAGGAGGAACACTGCCACTTTTGGATTCATCGGGATACAGAACCGGAAAAAGAGATTCTATTGTTTTAGAGTCCTGTGAGTACTATAACTCTTTCCTCAAATTTTTCCCTACGATCGCAGTAATCACTAATATTGAAGAGGACCATCTTGATTTCTTCAAGGATCTCGATGATATAGAAAATTCATTTAGACAGTTTGCCGAAAGCGTTCCTAAGGAGACCGGTTATGTCATTATAAATATAGATGATGCCAATACTGTTGATACAATGCAGGATCTTGACAGGCATATTTTTACTTATGGAATGACAGACCAGGCAGATGTTTATCCGGAAAATATAGAACAGATAGGCGCAACATCAAAATTTGATATCATGTTCAGAGGAAATCACTTTACTACAGTTACGCTTCATGTACCGGGAAAACACAATATCTATAATGCATTGGCTGCAACGGCCTCTGCAATCTGCCTTGGAATAAAACCTAACGCAGTAACTTACGGATTGGCCGGTTTTAACGGTGCAGGACGTCGATTTGAATACAAAGGAAAATTCAACGGAGCGGATATCTACGATGATTATGCGCATCATCCGGGAGAGCTGAAAGCTTTGCTTGATGCCGTAGAACCGTTAGGGTATAAAAGGGTGATTGTTGTGTTCCAGCCGCATACCTATACCAGAACAATGGCTCTTTTTGATGATTTTGTAGAGCAACTGAAACGGCCTGATGTTGTATATCTTGCTGAAATTTATGCGGCAAGAGAAAAAAATACGAACGGCATATCTTCATCTCTGTTTGCAGATAAATTGGATAACGCAACTTATTTTAAGAATTTTTCGGAGATTATGAAGAATTTAAAGGCAGTGGCACAGCCAGGGGATTTGATCCTGACTGTCGGAGCCGGAGATGTATATAAAATAGGGGAAGAGCTTTTGGATTCTGAAAATAAAAAATAAAACGGTTGGTAGAAATACCGCCGTTTTATTTATTATAAAGTTATAATCTTGCCTTAATAAGTACTGAATGCTAAAATGAAAACCTAGATAAAAAAGGGAGTACATAGTTATGAGTGCTATCAGAGATATTGAATTGGCTCCGTCCGGAGAAGTAAAAATCAAATGGGTAGAAAAACATATGCCTGTTCTTAACAGCATATCCAAGTATTTCGAAAAAGAAAAGCCGTTTAAAGGACTTAAGATCGCTCTTTCGGTACATCTGGAAGCAAAAACGGCATATCTATGCCGAACCCTGGAAAAGGGCGGAGCTGAAATGTTTGTGACCGGATCCAATCCGCTTTCGACTCAGGATGATGTTGCCGCGGCTCTGGCGGCGGGTGGCATGGAAACATTTGCTGTACATGGATGTTCTGATGAAGAGTATGAAAAAGCTCTTGAAGAAGTTTTGAAACCTGGAGCGAATATCATTATTGATGACGGCGGGGATCTAGTTCATTTGATGCACACAAAGTATGTTGATCTTATAGAAAATGTGATTGGCGGATGTGAAGAGACAACAACAGGAATAAACCGGCTTAAAGTAATGGATAAAAAGGGAGACCTTCGTTTCCCGATGATGCTCGTTAATGATGCAGACTGCAAACATCTGTTTGATAACAGGTACGGTACAGGACAATCTGTGTGGGATGCTATCAATCGCACGACAAACTTGATTGTTGCAGGAAAATATGTTGTAATTTCAGGCTATGGATGGTGCGGCAAGGGTGTTTCAATGAGAGCCAAGGGACTTGGCGCAAAAGTAATTGTGACGGAAACAGATCCGGTTAGGGCTCTGGAAGCTGTTATGGATGGATTTGAAGTAATGACCATGGATAAGGCTTCTGAGCTTGGAGACGTATTTGTTACGGTTACCGGATGTGAAAGCATCATCACAAAAGATCATTTCCATAAAATGAAAGACGGTGCAATACTTACAAATGCAGGCCATTTTGATGTTGAGGTAGATGTATCTGCATTAAAGGAAATTTCAACGAACACCTACGAAGCAAGAAACAATATTATTGCTTACGAACTTGATAACAATAAGACTCTTTACGTCATAGCTGAGGGAAGGCTCGTAAATATTGCAGCCGGAGATGGTCATCCTGCGGAAATTATGGATATGAGTTTTGCAATTCAGGCTTTATCGGCCGAATATCTTGTACAACACAGGAATGAACTAAAAGCAGGAGTGATACCTGTTCCTAAGGAAATAGATGAAAAAGTAGCCTGGACTAAACTGGATTCCCTCGGAATTCAAATAGATCAGTTGAGTGAAGCACAGCACGAGTATCTTGGCAAATGATTTTTTAAAATAAAGTGCTGGAGGTGAGAGCAGTGGAAGAAATGAACAACAGTACTTACAATGAGAGGGATTTTGATGCACAGAGAGAAGAACAGTTTCGTATTTTAAAGAAACTTCTCGATAATCATCAAATGCGCTCTTTGCAGCTTGTGCTGGAAGATATGAATGAATTTGACGTCGCTGAATTTCTTTCCGAATTAGATGAAAAGCAGCAGCCGATGGTATTCCGCATGCTCTCTAAAGAAACGGCAGCAGATGTTTTTTCAAACTGTGATGTTGAAGATCAGGAAAAGATCATTAATTCAATTACGGATTCGGAACTCTCTGTCATCATGGACGAGCTGTTTGTCGATGACGCTGTCGATATGATGGGTGAGCTTCCGGCAAATGTTGTTAAGCGTGTCATGCGAGCGGCAACTCCGGATACCAGAAAACTGATTAATCAGTTTCTTAACTATCCGGAAAATTCAGCGGGCAGTATCATGACTGCAGAATTTGTCGATCTGAAAAAATACATGAACGTTAAAGAATCCATTGCAAGAATCCGTAAGATCGGTGAAGATAAAGAGACAATCTACATTTGTTTTGTTACTTCCGCGGATAGAAAGCTGGAAGGTGTCGTGTCGGTCAAAGATCTTCTTCTTCACGATGATGAAGTCATCATCGAAGAGATCATGGATACTAATGTCGTATATGCCGTCACCACAGATGACCAGGAAGAAGTATCAGAAAAAATTTCAGACTATGACCTTCTTGCCATCCCTGTTGTAGACAAAGAAGGACGTCTTGTTGGCATTATCACTGTTGACGATGTCATTGACGTTATGGAAGAAGAAGCAACAGAGGACTTTGAAAAAATGGCGGCTATGACGCCATCGGATAAACCTTACTCTAGAACAGGCGTTTTCGAAATATGGAAAAATCGAATCCCCTGGCTCCTTTTCCTAATGCTGTCGGCAACATTTACTAGTATGATAATTAATGATTTTGAAGATGCTTTAGCTGCACAAGCTGTTCTTGTCGGATTTATTCCTATGTTAATGGGTACTGGTGGCAACACCGGAGCTCAGGCGTCAACTGCAGTCATTCGAAGTATTTCTCTTGGTGACACGGAAGCGGATGATGCGATCTCTGTTTTATGGAAAGAGTTGCGGGTTGCTTTTTTATGCGGGATTACTTTAGCAACTGTTAATTTTGTTAAAATGCTTTTAATCGATCAGATGCTTTTGGGAAATGATGCGGTTACGCTTTCTGTGGCTGCTGCCGTCAGCATGTCTATCGTATTTATTGTCATATTTGCAAAAGTTGTTGGGTGTCTTCTTCCGATTGGAGCTGAAAAAATTGGAGTCGATCCCGCTGTGATGGCAAATCCTCTGATTTCTACCATAACGGATGCAGTATCACTTATAATTTATTTTGAGATGGCAAAACTGGTTCTCCATTTATAATGTGATCGGATAGGTGGACAAATCTATGAAAAAGACTTTTTTAGTAATATTTTTAATATTAATAATGCTATTTACAACAGCATGCCGGGGGAAATCCGAGGATGAAAGTGTCGAGGACTTTTCGGATGGTGTAGTTAATTATTATATTAAAGATCAATCTAATTTGGATGTTTTAAATGAGCTTGCAGAGCGGTACAGTGAAGAAACGGGAATTCGTGTTAATATTCAATGTTTAACAGATGAAAACTATACGGATGCAATGAAAACCCAGCTGGAGGCTTCACCGGATAATGTTACATTATTCGATGTATCTGATTATGGTGAATTCGCTGAGCTTAAGGATTACTGCTATGATCTGACGTATTCAAAAGTTACTCTTACAATCTTTTCAGATGCTTTCACATTGAAGTCCAGCTTTAACTGGGAAGATAAGGAGAATATTTGCGCTGTATCGTACTCTTTTGATTCGTGCGGCATAATTTATAATAAAAAGTTGCTTGATAAAGCTAATGTCGATGCGGCAATGATTTCAGATTTCAATTCGCTGGCAAATGCTGTAGATGTAGTCCAGAGCAAATCTGAAGCCCTTGGGATCCGAGGCGCGTTTTCCCCGGCAATATTACAAAGCGGTTATACAAATAATACAGTTTCTATTTTAGCTTCTATTCCTGTTTTTAATTATGGAGTTAAAAACGGCTTTGATAATATTGATGCTTCCGCAGTGGACTATGAAAAGTTGAAGAATATTTCTTCCTTGATTTCGAGAGACTCTTCTGCATCAAAATATAATTTTTATAATGTGACCCAAAGCGATGCTTATGCAGATTTCGTAAACGAAAGATCCGCATTTCTTATTGGGGATACTAGTATGTTCACAGAAGAAATGAATCAGAAGATAGGTTATGAAAATCTGGGTATGGTGCCGCTATATTCGGGATACGAAGAGGAAGAAGAGCAAGGGTTGATTCTCAGACCAAACGCTTATTGGTGCGTTAATAAGAATGCATCCAGAAATAATCTTTTGGCAACGCTGGACTTTATTTTCTGGTGCGCTTCTGAAGAATATGCATTAGAACAATTTAAAGACGCCGGAATCAATGTTCCTTTTGTAAACGGTGAAGTATCCACTAATCCGCTGGTTGCGGTTGCCTATGAATCCATTGCGACGAAAAAAGAACCTATACTAGACTGTTCAGGGTTCATTTCATTTAATGAGATAAGTTCTGTAATCGAATCATATTTTCAGTAAAAAAAGTGAGCTGCGTTTGCAGCTCATTTTTTTTAGTGACTTTCGTTAGATTCGTTTTGGAGCTTCGTTAAATCAACGTATTCATCATAAGTACATTTTCTGTCTACAATTTTTCCTGTTTCTGTAATCTCGATAATTCTATTTGCAACTGTCTGTGTAAGCTGATGATCATGACAGGAGAAGATCAAATTATGAGGAAACGCCATAAGCCCGTTATTTAAGGCCGCGATGCTTTCAAGATCGAGGTGGTTTGTAGGCTGATCAAAGAGCATAAAGTTCGCGCCGGAGAGCATCATTTTAGAAAGCATGCAGCGAACCTTTTCTCCGCCGGACAGCACTCCTACCATCTTGTAGACGTCATCTCCTGAAAACAGCATTCTACCAAGAAAGGTTCTCAGATAACTTTCTTTTTTATCCTCTGAATACTGTCGCATCCAGTCTATTAAATTATAATCTGAATTTTTGAAATACTCAGAATTATCAGCAGGGAAATATGCAAATTCGATGGATGCACCCCATTTTACGGAACCACTGTCAGGTTCATCCTCACCGGCCAGAATTTTAAATAATTCCGTTACGGCCAATTCGTTCTTTCCCAATACAGCTACTTTGTCGTCTTTTGAGATGGTAAAGGAAATATCATCAAGGATTTTCACGCCATTCAGTGTTTTGGATATATCCGTTACAAATAATCGGTCTTTGCCCGGCTCTCTGTTGGCTTTGAATCCCACCCAAGGATAGCGACGTGAAGATGCTGGAAGTTCTTCTATGGTGATCTTATCCAGCAGTTTTCTTCTGGAGGTTGCCTGCCGCGATTTAGATTTGTTTGCTGAAAATCGTGAAATGAAAGACTGCAGCTCTTCGATTTTTTGCTCCGCCTTCTTGTTTTGATCTTTTGTTAATTTTTGGATAAGTTGACTTGATTCATACCAGAAATCATAGTTTCCAACGTACATTTTAATTTTACCGTAATCAATATCCACGATGTGAGTACATATGTTATTTAAAAAATATCTGTCGTGGCTTACAACAAGTACTGTTCCTTCATAATCTAAAAGAAAGTCCTCTAGCCAAACAACACTGGGCAAATCCAGATTGTTGGTCGGTTCATCCAGTAAAATAATATCCGGATTACCGAAAAGTGCCTGTGCCAAAAGAACTTTTACTTTAAGGCGAGGATCTATATCTTTCATTTCAGAATAATACAGGGAAGTAGGGACACCAAGCCCCTGCAGAAGCCGGCCAGCATCTGATTCTGCTTCATAGCCACCGAGCTCAGAAAATTCTTCCTCTAATTCAGCAGCACGCATACCGTCTTCATCGGTCATTTCTTCTTTGGCATATATGGCATCTTTTTCTTTACCGCAGTCATATAATCTTTGATTTCCTATAACTACGGTATCGATAACGCTAAAATCATTGTATAGTGACTGATCCTGCTTTAATACAGACAAGCGAGCTTTTGGATCGATAAAAATGTGCCCTGAAGTGGGTTCGATTTCACCGGATAATATTTTTATAAATGTTGATTTTCCTGCTCCGTTTGCGCCAATAATCCCGTAACAGTTTCCGGGATTGAATTGCAGATAGACATGTGAGAACAGTATTGAAGAAGAAAATTGAATTGACAGATCTTCTATGGTGATCATATTTTATTCCATCCTTATAATATTTGAATAACATCATTGAGTAATTTTTGATATTATAATATAGTAAATAACATAGTGCAAATGAAGATAGGGAGGGATCATAGTGAATACTAAAATAAGCGGCAGAATGTGGGTTTCTATAATACTCATAGGACTATTCGGGCAATTTGCGTGGACGATTGAAAATATGTATTTTAATGTCTATTTATATAACACGGTTTCTACGGATCCGCGTTATATTGCGCAAATGGTTGCCTGGTCCGCAGCAACGGCCACCATAACTACTTTGCTGATGGGAGCGCTTTCGGATAAATTAGGAAAAAGAAAAATATTTATTTGTCTTGGATATCTTCTCTGGGGACTTTCTACTGCACTTTTTGGATACATTACAATTGAGAATACGACTAAATTATTTCCTGCGGCAAATGCGGTAGCCCTGACTGCAATCATGATTGTAATTCTGGACTGCATCATGACTTTTTTCGGTTCTACTGCAAATGATGCTGCGTTTAATGCTTACGTTACGGATAATACAAACAATCAAAATCGCGCTCGGGTAGAAAGTGTACTTGCGGTTCTTCCCCTTGTATCGATGCTTGTAATTTTCGGTTTGTTTGATGGGATGACACAAGCCGGTAAATGGAAAGAGTTCTTTAATATTTTCGGTATCGCCGTTACAATTACCGGCTTTATCTCGATCTTCCTGTTGAAAGACAGTACGACCATAACTCCGCAAAGCAGCAACAATATATTATATGGTTTTTCTCCTGCTGTAATGAAAGAACATAAAGAGCTTTACTTATCGCTCCTTTCTTTCTGCATTTTCTCCATTGCTGTACAGGTGTTTTTCCCGTATCTTATCATTTATATGCAGAATTATCTGAACTTTGATAATTATGCAATTGTCTTGGGCATCGTTCTTATTTTTGCTTCTGCTGTGTCTGTCCTCGTGGGGAAATATATTGACTCCATCGGAAAGCTGCGTTTTGTTATCCCGGCTGTATTAATTATGTTTGTCGGTCTTGTGTTGATGTACTTTTCAAGAAAAGCAGTTGTTGTTACTATCTCCGGATGTATCATGATGTCTGGTTACATGCTCGTTACGAGTGTTTTAAGTGCAAATATTCGGGACTGGACGCCTACTGACAAGGTTGGGCATTTTCAGGGAATTCGAATGATATTTGCCGTGTTAATTCCGATGATCATCGGTCCCTTTATCGGAGCAGCGGTTATCAGAAACGGTTCCGGTACTTATGTGGAATTAGGCCAGGTTAAAAGTGTTCCGACTCCGTCTATATTCTTGGCATCAGCTATAGTTCTTTTGTTTATATTTATACCTGTTTTTATCTTAAAAAATAAAAGTTCATCATAAAGAATACGTAAAAGATCCTGCATCAAGATTTTGATGCAGGATCTTTTGTATTACTTCGCAATAAATATTTTGTCAAATGTAATATCCTCAAGTGTTCGAGCTCCGCACATTGTCATGGTATCAGCAAGTTCTGACTGCAGTTTATTCATATAAATCTTTAATCCTTCGATTCCGCCTCCATAGATGACGGGAATGATGGGCCTGCCTATAAGCACAGCGTCAGCACCTAGTGCTAGTGCCTTAAAGATGTCGACGCCCGTGCGAATTCCTCCATCAACAAATACGGGAATTTCGTGATTCACTTCTATCGATATTTGATGCAGGACCTCTGCGGTGGATGGACAGTTCCCCTGTACTCTGCCGCCGTGGTTTGAAACGACAATAGCCGACGCCCCAGCATTGATTGCTTTTCTGGCACCAGAGGGAGTCATAATACCTTTTATAATGAAAGGCATGGCTGCATAATCTATAAATTCACGCAGTTCGTCAACAGATTTACTTCCGGCATTGGGATTATACTGTTTGAGGAAAGGAAGGCCGGCACCATCTATATCCATTGCTACGGCGAATATATTTTTATATTCATGGATATAATCTAATTTTTGAAAAACCATCTCCTTGTTCCATGGCTTGATGGTAGGAATTCCTATACCGGAAGCCTTTGACATATCTGCGACAGCATTTTCCATAATAGTAGGATCCATACCATCGCCTGACATGGCAAGTGTGCCGATTTCCTGAGCAGCAGGAATTATCATACGATTATAGGTTATATCATCATATTTATCACCATAATGAAGTTTTAATGCTCCAATCGGTGCAATGAATGCAGGAATTGAAAATTGCTTTTCAAATAAATTAAATGTGGTATCAACAGGCGTGTTTTCAGCAATGGTATCCATATTCACAAAAACTTCCTGCCATTTAGAGTAATTTCTTGCAGCAGTATTTCCGGGATACTTGGAGCCTGGACCAGGCATTTGATTGCCGCAGGCGATCCCGTTGCATTCGTTACATGCTTTGCAGTATGGGCCGATGCAGTCTCTTGCAGCCTTTAGGATTTCAGGATAAGTCATATTTTTCACCTCATTTATTTTATATCATAAACCTGTTTCGTCGAAAAGCGGAATCATTTCTTCACCCGATGAAGAAATCTCCTGGGAGAATCCATTGATGATTCCGGAATCGGTCAAATATTCCAGTATAATATTATACTCTTTTTTACTTAAATGCCTGTTCAAATTTTTATGGTCTGAATTTTCAACTACCGGCGTATACTGGCTTAGCAGTGAAAACCAGATCTCTTTGTTATCAAAAGAGGAAGCTATCCGGTCGATAACAGCCTTGCTGTTTGCAAGCTCCCCTGGAATGATCAAATGCCGAATCAATACACCCTTCTGCATGATGCCTTCGGCATTAAATGATACGGGGCCGGTTTGCCGATACATTTCAGATATTGCCTGTGCTGCGATTTCCGGATAATCGGGAACAGAAGAATATTTTTTCCCGACACCAGAAAGACCGTATTTCATGTCTGGAAGATAAATCTGAATAAGACCGTCAAGCATTTTAAGTGCATCGACGCTTTCATATCCTGAACTGTTCCAAACAACAGGTATTCCTATATCGAAATCAGAAAGTGCATCGGCGATAAATGTTATGTAAGGAGTTCCGGTTACAAGATTTATATTATTGACGCCCTGTTCTTTTAATGAAAAAAGAATTTCACGAAATTTCGTTTTATCGACCTGTTTGCCTGATAGAGAGAAACTGATTTCATGGTTTTGACAAAATATGCATTTCAGATTACACCCCGAAAAGAAAACGGTTCCAGAACCGGATTTGCCGCTTATACAGGGTTCCTCACCGTAATGAGGTGCAGCCCGGGCGATCAATGGAAGAGATGGGCAGGAACAGTAGCCGCTGCCTTCAACCGGCTTTCTCAGGACACCACATTTTCGCGGACAATCAAAACATATATATTCCATGTATGCTCCTTAGAAATGTAGAAAACAATATGTACAAATTGCATATAAAATATGTGTTTTTTCCACAAGATTATAGTATAGAATTGTGTATAATGCAAGAAATGAAGAAAATACATAAAAAGTACATGAAATTGGGTAAAATTGAGCTATAATTGAACTTGAAAACACAAATAAATACGATTTCTTTGAATTTGAAAGGAATGTTATGGTCAATATCGTTTTGGTTGAACCCGAGATTCCAAATAATACAGGTGCCATAGCAAGAACATGCGCGGCGACAGGTTCCAGGCTTCATCTTATTAAACCCCTTGGGTTTGATATCTCAGACAAAGCAGTGAAACGAGCAGGACTTGATTACTGGTGGCTTGTTGATATCTATGTCTACGAGAATATAGAAGAATATTTTGAAAAAAACGGAGACAGCAATATTTGGTTGACAACTACCAAAGCTCCTCAAAGTTATGAAGAAGCAGACTTTACTAGTGATGGAGTATCAATATTGTTCGGTAAGGAAACGAAAGGTCTGCCTGAGTGGCTTCGTGAGAAATATTATGACCGATGTATCCGGATCCCCATGAGAGAGGAAGCAAGAAGTCTTAATTTATCAAATGCAGCCGCAATATTAACGTATGAAGCGTTGAAACAGCAGGGGTTTCCCGGACTTAAGGATATCGGTTCAATGTTAAATGGTAAATAATATTTATGGAGGTTAAATTCATGAATTACAACAAGAAAAGTGTCAAAGATGCAGATGTGAAAGGGAAGAAGGTCCTCTTAAGATGCGACTTCAATGTCCCGCTTGATAAGAAAACGGGAGAGATCACCAGCGATAAAAGAATGACCGCAGCACTTCCGACAATTAAATATCTTCTTGATAACGGTGCAGCCGTTATTGCCTGCTCTCATCTCGGCAAACCAAAAGGAGAGTGGAAACCGGAACTTTCTATGGCACCTGTTGCAAAGCATTTGAGTGAACTTCTTGACATGGATGTTATTTTCGCTAAAGATATTATCGGTGAAGATGCAAAGAGCAAAGCTGCTGCTCTCCAACCCGGACAAATCATGCTTTTGGAAAATCTCAGATATGATATTCGAGAAGAAAAGAACGGCGCTGATTTTGCAGAAGAGCTTGCTTCCATGGCAGATCTGTATGTTTCCGATGCTTTCGGAACAGTGCATCGCGCACATGCATCGACTGCCGGTGTAGCCGCATTTCTGCCGGCTTATGCAGGATTTCTTGTTGAAAAAGAACTTAGCATCATGGGCGGAGCTCTTAATGATCCCAAGCGTCCGTTCGTTGCTGTTCTCGGAGGAGCCAAGGTCAGCGATAAAATTGGAGTAATTAATAATCTGATCGATAAAGCTGATACTATTATTATCGGAGGCGGTATGGCCTACACATTTATTAAGGCCATGGGCTATGAAGTCGGAACAAGTCTGCTGGAAGCCGACAAAGTTGAGCTTGCTTCTGAAATGATGAAGAAGGCGGAAGAAAAGAACGTAAAATTCCTACTTTCAGAAGATGTCGTTGTTGCTGATAAATTTGACGCGGAAGCAGACAGCAAGGTCGTAGACTATGACAAGATCCCCGAGGGCTGGATGGGTATGGATATAGGACCTAAATCCATCGAGACATTTTCAGCAGCTGTTAAAGATGCAAAGACTGTTGTCTGGAACGGACCAATGGGAGTTTTCGAATTCGAAAAATTTGCTGAAGGAACAAAGGCAATGGCGAAAGCTCTTGCCGAATCCGATGCTGTTACCATCGTAGGCGGAGGAGATTCTGCTGCTGCGGTTGAAAAGCTTGGTTTTGCAGATAAAATGACTCATATCTCGACCGGTGGCGGTGCAAGCTTAGAATTTCTGGAAGGCAAAGAGCTTCCGGGCGTAGCATGCCTTCTTGATGCATAATACAAAGGAGAAAAATTATGAATAAAAAATACAGAAAAGCTGTAATTGCCGGAAACTGGAAAATGAATATGACGGCAAGCGAAGTTAAAGGTTTCGTAGAAGAACTGAAAACAGAAATGCCCAAAGCAAAAACCTGTGAAACGGTTCTCTGTGTTCCCAGTATATTAGTTCCTGCAATGCTGAAAGCTACAAGAGATATAAAAATTTCTGTAGGAACTCAGGATGTTTCAAAACATGAGAAAGGCGCCTATACAGGCGAAATTTCCGCATCTATGCTGGAGGATATCGGGGTGAAATACTGTATAGTCGGCCACTCCGAAAGAAGAGAATATCATCATGAAACAGATCAGCTTGTTAATGAGAAAGCACATGCACTTCTTGATAAAGGAATAAGCCCGATTATTTGTGTAGGCGAAAGTCTGGAACAGCGTGAAATGGATCTGACTATGGAGTTCATTGCCTATCAGGTTAAAGCTGCCTTGTACAATATCACAGAAGCGGAAATGAAGAGATGCATAATTGCTTATGAGCCAATTTGGGCTATCGGAACAGGAAAGACTGCAACTGCAGAGCAGGCTCAGGAAGTGTGCTGTGCCATACGTGCACTTATAAGAGCGAAATACGGCGCAAGACTTGCCAGAGCGGTTACGATCCAGTACGGCGGAAGTATGAATGCCGGAAACTGTGAAGAACTTCTTTCCATGCCGGATATCGACGGAGGATTAATAGGCGGTGCATCGCTCAAACCTCATGATTTCGCGACAATTATTAAAGCAACAGCTATGGAGTAATTATGAAAAAACGAGCGGTATTAGTTATATTAGACGGTTTCGGTATTGCACCGCAAGGCCCAGGAAATGCCATTTCTGTTGCAGAAACGCCAAATCTTGATAATCTGTTCAGTTCTTATCCGAAGAGCAAATTGTCAGCATCCGGTCTTGATGTCGGCTTGCCGGACGGGCAGATGGGCAATTCCGAGGTGGGACATCAGAATATCGGAGCCGGCAGAGTTGTTTTTCAGGATCTGCCTAAAATTTCAAAGGAAATAGAGGACGGATCATTTTTCAATAATAACGTTTATATTGATGCAATCACAAAAGCAAAGAATAGCGGCAAAGCATTGCATATAATGGGCCTTCTTTCAGACGGAGGAGTCCACAGTCATATCGATCATATCTTTGCCATGGTCGATATGGCCGAAAAATATGAACTCGAAAAAGTTTATGTCCATTGTTTCCTTGATGGAAGAGATGTGGCACCAACAAGCGGCATCGAATACGTCAGAAGAATGCAGGAAAAGTGCGAGCAGACCGCGAATGTGAAAATTGCTACTGTATGCGGTAGATTTTATGCCATGGATCGAGACAAGAGATGGGATCGAGTGGAAAGAGCATATAACGCTATCGTATGCGGTGATGCACCGATTGCTGATAATGCGGTTTCCGGTGTACAGAAAAGCTACGATAACGGCGTTACCGATGAATTCGTAGAACCTTTTATTGTAACTGCCGGTGCGGAAATCAACGAAGGTGACAGTGTAATTTTCATGAATTTCCGCCCTGACAGAGCCAGAGAAATCACCTGGGCGCTTAATCTTGAGGAATTTGATGGATTCCAGAGAAAGAAAACAGTATTTCCTTTGAATTATGTATGCACAACACAGTATGATGAGAATCTCGATATTCCTGTCGCTTATCCGAAGGAGTCCATCGAAAATACATTAGGTGTTGTAATCAGTAATAACGGCTTAAAGCAATTCAGGGTTGCCGAGACGGAAAAGTATGCACATGTCACATTTTTCTTTAATGGCGGAGTTGAGGAGCCCGAGGAAGGGGAGGATCGATGCCTTGTCCCATCACCGAAGGAATTTCCTACCTACGACCTAATTCCACAAATGAGTGCTGAAAAAGTCTGTGATAAGCTTTTGGAAGCTATAAGATCAAAAGAATACCCGCTGATCGTTTGCAACTTTGCTAACTGTGACATGGTAGGACATACCGGTGTGTTAGAAGCAGCTGTAAAAGCTGTAGAGACTGTTGACACTTGTGTTGGAAGGATCGTTGAAGAAATTTCAAAAGACGACGAGGCAGTATTGCTGTTAACGGCTGATCACGGCAATGCCGACTGTATGATCAATGAAGACGGAAGCGTAAATACTGCTCATACAACTAATTTAGTTCCGTTCTGTGTCAATATGAAAGAAGTCACACTTAATGATGGAAGACTTTCCGATATTGCCCCTACAATTTTGGACCTATTGGAAATCGAAAAACCAGCAGAAATGACAGGCGTAAGTCTGATTAATCATTAAAAGGAGTAAAATAATGAAAGAATATTTTGAAATCGTTGATGTTACAGGCAGAGAAATACTTGATTCCAGAGGGAATCCTACTGTAGAGGTTGAAGTTACTCTTGATGACGGAACAATCGGAAGAGCTGCTGTCCCTTCCGGTGCGTCCACCGGTATGTATGAAGCCTGCGAGCTCAGAGATGGCGATAAATCCAGATTCGGCGGCAAAGGTGTACTTAAGGCCGTAGAAAATGTCAATGGAGAAATTGCCGAAGCCCTGGTAGGACTTAATGTTCTCGATCAGGTATCCATTGATAAAATGATGATCGAAATCGATGGAACTCCAAATAAAACAAGACTTGGAGCTAACGCGATGCTTGGCGCATCTCTCGCATGCGCAAAAGCTGCAGCTGAAGCCACAGGAATGAGCTTATATAATTATATTGGCGGCGTAAATGCCAAGACTCTTCCGGTTCCGATGATGAACGTTCTCAATGGCGGAGCACATGCATCCGGATCGAACGTTGATATTCAGGAGTTCATGATCATGCCTGTCGGTGCACCTTCCTGGAAAGAGGCTCTTAGAATGTGCGCTGAAGTATTCCATGCTCTGAAATCTACATTGAAAGAAATGGGAAGCCCCGCAAATGGTGTTGGTGATGAAGGCGGATATGCACCGAATCTTGAAAGTGATGAGGATGCACTGAAGGCACTTGTACAGGCCATTACTGAAGCTGGATACAAACCCGGTGAAGATTTTAAGATTGCAATCGACGGTGCTGTATCTGATTGGTACAATGAAGAGGATAAATGTTATCATCTTCCCAAGAGAGGAACCGTAATGACCAGCGAGCAGATGGTAGATATGTGGTCCGATTTTGTTGATAAGTATCCGATTATTTCTATCGAGGATGGCCTTGGAGAAAATGACTGGGAAGGCTGGCAGATGATGACCGAACGCCTCGGCGGCAAGATCCAGATCGTTGGAGATGACCTTTTTGTTACAAATACAGAAAGAATCAAAAAAGGTATTGAATTAAAGGCTGCTAATGCTGTTCTTATCAAACTTAATCAGATCGGTACATTAACAGAAACTCTTGATGCAATTCAGATGGCAAACAGAGCAGGGTGGACGGCAGTTGTCTCTCATCGCTCGGGTGAGACTGAAGATACAACCATCGCAGACCTCGTTGTCGGTATGAATGCCGGTCAGATAAAGACAGGCGCTCCTAGCCGTACTGATCGTGTTGCAAAATATAATCAGCTTCTTAGAATTGAAGATGAATTATTTGATGCTGCACAGTATGCAGGAAAAGACGCATTCTTCAGCATTAAATAAACAGAAATAGTCTTTAATAATTAGACGAGATCAACCGGTCTCGTCTAATTGTTTTTTTATAATTTATTTCAAAAAATATTTACTAAAATTATTGACAATAAGGATATAGTTTGTTAAAATAACACTCGCTCGTTTGGATATGGCGGAATAGCTCAGTTGGCTAGAGCACACGGTTCATACCCGTGGTGTCCCCGGTTCAAATCCAGGTTCCGCTACCAAAAGATATGGGTGTCGAAAGGCACCCATAAATTTGGCCCGGTGGTCAAGCGGTTAAGACACCGCCCTTTCACGGCGGTAACACGAGTTCGATTCTCGTCCGGGTCACCAAAAGCAGACAATGATGTCTGCTTTTATTTTTTTGTAAAAAAACAGGAGCAATTTTTAATTGCTCCTGTTTTTGGTGGAGAATACTGGACTCGAACCAGCGACCTCCCGCGTGTGAGGCGGACGCTCTAACCAGCTGAGCTAATTCTCCGAAAGCTAAATTATAATAACATATAGTGTTGCCAATTTCAAGGCAAATATTTATATATGTATATTCAATTTATAAAATCAGATGTGGTATAATTTAAAAAATCTATTTTGTTATGGTGATTCTCAAATGAAGTCGAAATCCATTTTCATTTTTATAGCTTCTTTTTTGATATTATTGATAGGACTCTGCATGCTTGTTACAGGACTCCTAAACTTAAGCAATGTGCAGGAATTCAAAACAGAGCAGTCGGATGCCCTTAACGATAGTGCTGATTCGATCGAAATGCTGCGTTTGGGAGTAGAGCAACTGAAAGAAAACGAGGAACAATATCTTTCAGGCGTCAGTGCATATCAAAACGGACTTCAACAGCTGGAGGCTGGTAAAATTCAACTTGCAGAAGGAGCTGCACAACTGGCTCAAGGTGAGGAGCAGTATTCACAGGGAGTACAGCAACTTGAAGAAGCAAAAGCACAGGTTGAAGAGGGGAAACAGCAGCTTGAAGACTATAAAGATGAATATGAACAGGGAAAAACTGTTCTGCAGATCATGGAGCCTTTATACCAGGCATCACAGACAATAGGAATCGATCCACTTAATATCGGAGATAAGTATGAAGAGTATTCAGGACTGATTGACCAGTATGAACAGGGAGAAAGTCAAATTGCTGATGCTGAACAACAAATTGCAGAAGGGGAAGCACAACTTGAATCAGGTAGAACTACTTTAGACCAGGGATATATTCAGCTATCCGAAGGCCAAAGTGAGCTTTTGTCAGGACAGGAACAACTTGAGGAAGGAAAAGAACAGCTTGAATTGTTTGAATCAAATCTAGCCATGCTTGGAACTTCATGTGAGTCATTACTTTCGCTCGAGGACATTTATGATTATAACAACCAGTTAGTTATTAAAAGCCCCATTACAAAACTTGGTGCTGATTTTACATTCTATAAAACATCCGAGGATGGCAATATAACAAAAGTTAATGGAAAAGATTATATCGATATGGATAAGGTAATAGCCATTGCAGATGCTTCAGAAGAATATAATAATGAACTGAAGGAAACAATCGATGAAGAAATGAAATGGGATGGATTAGTATCCATACTTGTTCTGATAATCGGCCTTACAGGACTTGTTGCAGGGCTTGTCGGCATTAATGCATCACGTGTACCCAAAAGACTTTATAAAATGCGTAACTGGAGTAAAATAATTATTGTTTTGTCCTTGTTAATATTGATTTATGATTTTATTCAACGTCATTTAAACAATACTAATATTAATTTCAATTTAACATTAAATACTGTTCAGTTTTGCGAGATTTCAGTCATGCTGGTCATAGGCCTTGCAATTGCTGGTTATTTAATCCTTAATAAAATAGATAAAAATTAAAGCCTGGATCTTTCCAGGCTTTAATAGCTTTCCCCAGTGCAGATAATTTCTGCAGGTCCCGTTAGATACACATCGGTTATATTTTGGGCATCAGAAACGACAGTTACTTTTAAATCTCCGCCTGGCATTGAGACTGTCACATCTTCATAGGACACATCGCCCCGTAAAGCTAATGCTGTAACGATTGCACCGCATCCAGTACCGCAGGCTAGGGTATAATCTTCAACGCCACGTTCATAGGTTATAGCTTTAACATGATGAAAATCAAGAATCTTGACCAAATCCACATTGGCACCACTTTTAAATCCTTTGTAATTTCTAAGCTCTTTACATAGTTTGAAATTAGAATCTTTATCAAGTGACATCGCATCAGATACCAAGAGAACACAGTGTGGGACGCCAAGAACCATATAATCTACTGAATAGTGTTTATCAAGTACGGAAACATCTATATTAAGAGAAATGTCCTTAGGATCATTGAGCCTTACTTTATAGGTGTTTGCATTAATCCTTTCACCTGTGACAATTCCTGCGGTAGTTTCTACTACCTGATTGACTCCAGAGCACAGCTGATGGTCATATCCGTATCTGCAAATGCAACGCGCTCCGTTTCCGCACATCTCACCTATAGAACCGTCAGAATTATAAAACAACATCCTATAATCTGCATCAGGATTATTGCTTTTTTCAATAAACATCAAGCCATCCGCGCCAATTCCGAATTTCCGATCGCATAGCTTTTTTGCGATAGAAGAAAACTCCGAACCTAAAATATAATTTTGGAAATTTTCAATGATTATAAAATCATTTCCAGCGCCCTGCATTTTAGTAAATTTCATACTATCACCTTGAATAAATAATAATCCTCGTTGAGCAAGATTTTTAATCATTTACCAACGAGGATTTGGCGGAGAGAAAGGGATTCGAACCCTTGCATGGGAGTGACCCACCTACCGGTTTTCAAGACCGGACCCTTCAACCACTTGGGTATCTCTCCAAAATATAATTACAGTTAAATTTACATCAGCAGACAGACTAACAGCCTGTCTGCTGAATGTGGCGCAGAAGGAGGGATTTGAACCCTCGCGGCGCTCAACACACCCTACTCCCTTAGCAGGGGAGCCCCTTCGGCCTCTTGGGTACTTCTGCATATTTAACTATTGCCCGAATATCTTAGCATAGCAAAATGTGCTTGTCAAGAATTTAAAATAAACCATTTTCTACCACTATATGTTTTGCCTATATTTCACAAAGATACACAATATATCGATAAATACTTGAAATTGAGACAAAATAACTTTATAATTCACACAATGAATATTGTATGATTTTCCATTTCAAATACTGTCGGGCAAAACCGACATATTTTTATGTCAGTCTATGATTTTACCACAAATAAGCATAAGTAATGAGAAACATACAAAATAAGAGATGGAGGAAGAGCAATGAATCTAATTTATGGCATTAAGGACAAGCCGAAATTTGGTCAGGTCGTACTTTTTGCAATTCAGCAGTTGCTTGCAATTATGGCCGCTACAATAGCAGTACCAGCAGTCGTAAACTCCAGTTGTGGAACGTCGATGACAGCATCCGCAGCTATTTTTGGAGCCGGCGCTGGTACTTTTGTTTATTTGCTGTTTACTAAATCTTCAAGCCCTGTGTTTTTAGGATCAAGCTTTGCATTCATTGGGTCCATGATGTCTGCATTTTCCGGTGCAGCATCTATGGCAGTTGGCTATATTGGTCTTATCATTGGTGCGGTAATGGCAGGGCTTGTTTTTGTAATTCTTGCAATTGCTGTAAAATGCAGTGGAGTTAAATGGGTTGACAAATTAATGCCTCCCGTCATTATAGGCCCAACAGTTGCTATCATCGGTTTAAGTTTGTCCTCTAATGCGGTAGGAGATTTGGTGAGATCAAATATTGAAGGCGGAAGTACTTACGTTGCTCTTATCTGCGGCCTTATTACTTTAGGCGTTACAATGCTCGTTTCCACATACGGCAAGAAGATGATGAAATTGATTCCGTTCATTATCGGCATTCTTGCAGGATACCTGTGTGCATCGATTTTTGCTGTTATTGGAAATGCAACTGGAAATTCCGCACTGGTTGTAATTGATTACAGTGCATTTAAGAATATGGGCAGCTTTATTTCTTTACCTGACTTCACCTTCTTAAAAGGCGGTAAGCTTTCTGACATCAATGGCACATATTTACTTACTCTGTTCTCGGCTTACGTACCAGTGGCATTTGTTGTCTTTGCTGAACATATTGCAGATCACAAGAATCTTTCGAGTATCATTGGCGTTAATCTGATTGAGACGCCGGGACTTACACGTACTCTTCTTGGTGACGGCATCGGTTCGATGGTAGGATCCTTCTTCGGCGGCTGTCCGAATACAACTTATGGAGAGTCCATAGCATGCGTCGCCATTACAAAAAATGCTTCAACCGTTAGCATCTGGGGAGCTGCTTGTCTCTGCATCATTGTTTCATTTATTACTCCTTTAATGGCATTCTTGGAAACTATTCCGGCTTGCGTTATGGGCGGTGTTTGTATAGCACTTTATGGCTTTATTGCTGTGTCCGGATTTAAGATGATTCAGGATGTTGATCTCAATAAGAACAGAAACCTGTTTGTTGCCTCAATTATCTTCATTACAGGTGTAGGTGGTCTTTCCGTTAACTTTGGCGCGGTAGAAATCAGAACCGTTGCCTGTGCACTTATACTCGGCATTTTGGCAAATGTGATGTTATCAAAAGGTGATGAAGAAGAGGAAGCATAATAATTGCATTTAAAAATAAGAAAGGAGGTCTATATGACCTCCTTTCTTATTTCAAATATTATTTATTATTACTCATTAGTAAGTTCAGATGTGCAGTGGGGGCAACGAGTTGCTGCAACAGGTACATCTGAGAGGCAGTAAGGGCAAACTTTTGTGGTTGGCTCTTCATCTTTATCTCCAGCCAGTTCTCTTGCTTTGTTTACAGATTTAACAATCATAAACAGTACAAATGCAACAATGATAAAGTTGATAACGGCTGTAATAAAGGCTCCGTAAGTTAGTGTAACATTACCGATTGAAACTGCTAACTCATCAAAGTTGCTCTTAAAAATCAAACCGATAAGAGGGGAGATAATATCTCCAACCAGAGAATCAATGATTGCTTTAAAAGCAGCGCCGATTATAACGCCAACAGCCATGTCTAAAACATTTCCTTGCATTGCGAATTCTTTGAATTCACTTAAAAATTTTTTCATCTTCAATCTCCTCTTTTTTTATTTGATAAAATAATAGCATTTTACGGTTAAAAAGTAAATAGAAAAGCGAATATTATGTTAACTAATTTTAAGATATTTTATAAGGGCAATTTTGATATTATATTTCGAAATAGATAAAATTATTTTTAATTTTATCTTGACAAAAGATAAAAATAAACTATAATTACATATGCGCTTAGCGGATTTGTGTAATGGTAGCACACCGGACTCTGACTCCGTTTGTGAGGGTTCAAATCCTTCATCCGCTGCCAAAGGCTTTGCTTTTTAGCAAAGCCTTTTTCTATTTTTGAG
>Ga0181612_163384_pt1 | contig 40002 bp, 30 predicted proteins | sample HoacroProtozoa21_FD_119630 | JGI IMG/M metagenome (GOLD analysis project Ga0181612, IMG submission 119630) | Hoatzin crop microbial communities from Cojedes, Venezuel. Combined Assembly of Gp0051906, Gp0051904, Gp0051908
TCTGAGGGCTGAAAACGAATAAAGCCGAAATCAATCCAACGGGTTGCACCACCGGAGGAATCTCCGAACAAAAGCACAATGACCAGGAACACCAAAGACGCTCCGTAGAACACCCAGGAAAACTGCAGCAAATACTCATAATCAACGAGCGCCACCACGGACATAACAATAATGCCTAAAACCATTCCCAGGATCTGCTTGTTCTGGTTGGACTCATTTGCGGAACCAATGACTAAAATACCGATGATGGTAAGAGCCAATACCGCGGCAATCAGGCGGATATTTAAATTTTTAAGTTTGTAATTATGAAACATAAGGCTCCTCCAGAGCAGTTACAAGCAATTGATTCTCCAGAACCTGCAAGCGGTATCCGTAAGAATTCTTTTTGGAAAACAACCCCTTCTTAGGAAGGGTTACTTCGTAGGATTTTTCCTGATGGGTGATTTCCTTACAGGAAAAATCACGGCAGACAAGATACTCCCCGTCAAAAGAGGCATGTCCCCTAAGGGTTCCGAAAATAATTAAATTACCTTTGGCAGAGATGGAGGCATTTTTCTCCACATCCCCCAGTACCACCAGAGACTGCTGAGAAAACACCTCATCATGTCCTGTAACACCGCCGGAAATAATCCGGGCGCACTGGGAAATGTTTTCCATGTAGAAGCGGTCCATCTGTCCCTTCATACGAATGTCTTTCAGTTCGTTATCCTCCAAAATCAAAGGAATCTGAAGATCACAGTTTAACTGAATGGCATCCAAAAGCACCTCTGTCTCCTCGTCGGATAAGGTTCTTCCCTTAAAGGAAATTACCTTGGTGCTGTTTAAAAACACCGACTTAGAGGAAGCAAATTTTACACAAACATCATAGACCAACTGATCAAAGGGAACGGAATCGCTAAGGTGCAACTCCAGTCCGTATTTATTGCTTTTTATGACACAGGATTCCTGCATTAAAATCTCCTTAATCCGTAACGGTATTAGACTCGCTGGACACATCTGCCACACCGTCTTCCACCATTTGCTCATACTCTTCCATGCCGAAATATACACCTAAAATATTCCGGGTGACTTCCGCCGCATTATGGGAGGAATAACCGTAGGGGATACGGGTGGCCACTGCAACTTCCGGTGAAGAATAAGGCGCATATCCAATAAATAAAGCGTGGTTGGCACGGGATTTTGACTCCTGAGCTGTACCGGTTTTTCCCGCCACTTCCACAGAGAAATCATCATATGCATCCAAGGATTCCACCACCATGCGCATACCGTAATGGATGGCCGACCATTCATTCGAATCCAATACGTCCACGGTATTTTTTACTTCCGGTGAATAGGTGGCAATGGTCTCTCCTTCGGAGTCTGTTACATGATCCAAAAGAGTCAGATTATATACGGTACCGGAATTTGCCACGGCTGCAGCATACCGGGCCAGCACCACGGTAGTAAAGTTGTTGTCAGACTGACCGATGGCTGCCATTACCGGGTACTCTGTGGCAATATGAGGCGTACTCTCGTCAATCTCAATACCGGTGGTGTCCGCCAGACCATATAAGGTGGCATAGGTGGTAAGTTTCTCAATACCGACCTCATCACTGTAGGAAGAAGAACCTGCCAACCGGTAACCCACTTCGTAGAAGAAATAGTTACACGAATCCCGGATTGCCTCAGACACGTTAATGCTTCCATGGGTACTGGGATATACCCAACATTCCGGTTCATTACTTACCTTGGTAAACACACCCTCGTCCGTAATCTGGGTAGAGGTATCAATCACTCCCTCTGCAAGACCGGCTGTGGCGGAAACAATCTTAAAGGTGGATCCCGGTGCTGTCTCCTGCTGGGTTGCATGATTATACAACGGGTTGGAAAGGGATGTAACCAGGGAACTATAGTAAGAGGAATCCACGGAATTTGCCAACTTATTGGAATCATAGCCGGGATAAGATACACAGGCTAAGACTTCCCCTGTATTGGGATTAATCACTACACAGGATCCGGAGCAGGGATCCAAGGCCAACTGCGCCGGGGTGATTTCCAGGTTCTGAATCTTCTCTTTGATGAAATTATAGGAGCTGGTACCTCCGGATACAAGAGAATTCCGGGTGGTATCATCGGCCTCTAAAACCCCCTGGTCATACAGAGCGGCGCAAAGCTGATTTCCGGTAATTTCATCATTTAAAATAGCGTACTTACAAACGAGGCGTTCAAAAGAAGAATCCCCCGCCAGGTCATCTAAAATATACTCCACCAGAGAATCATATAACTCCTGGCTGTCGACGTATTTAGACTGCTCCGTATAGGTGGAAATATCAATCCAGCCTTCCTCAATGCAGTACAACAAATAATCATTTAAGCTTAAGTTCTCATTACTCCAGGCAACCTGAGTCTCATCCTCCGAATCAATTTCATCCGTAAGAATAATGTCGTCGGATTTTAACATCTTAACAATATAAGTGGCATAAGCCTGGTATTCTTCGCTTAAATCGGAATATATCGTAGGCGTATCAGCATTCAATAAGGTGGTAAGGGTGCTTGTTACCCCTTCCTTGTGGGATGTGAAGGCAGAATAAATAGCCTGCTCCACATCAGAAGCATCCTCGTCTGCCATGGCATCCAGATCCAGTACCTGATTATTAATCAAGGCATAATACACATCATAAACCGGAATCAAAATATCCGATGCGGAAGAATCGGAAGATGCATTATACTCCTTAATGTTATAAATCTTGGAGTATAAAATACCGGCAATCTCCTGCTCCAGCAACTCATAAGTAGCCACCTGTAAATCACTGTCGATGGAAAGATACACATCTCCGCCACTGACTGCTTCCTCGTAACTGGCTGTCTCAATGGGATTACCCACATTATCCACGTACATGGTGGTGGAACCCTTGGTACCGCTTAAGTAGGAATTCATTACCTGTTCGATACCGCTTTTACCCACAATATCCGTCAGGCTGTATAAATCCTCATTGTCCTCATCCTCCTCAATGAGAGCATCATACTCTTCCTGGGAAATCTTACCGGTGTATCCGATAATATGAGAAAAAGCCTCGGCGTAATTGTAAACACGGGTGGAACTTTCCACCACTTCCACTCCGATGAAATCGGATTCGTTCTCCTTAATATATGCAAGGGACTCTTCACTAATGCCTGTGGCAATGGTGGTGGCCAGATATTTCTGGTAGGAATTCTGACTCATGGCATAACGAAGAACGCAGATTTTATAACGCATCTCCTCCGGATAATCCTTAGAAATATCGTAGCGGATATCGCAAAGGGCTGTCATAATTTCCTCTGCAGTAGCCGTCTCTTCGTCTAAATCATAGGTCTTATTGTAGGTCAGATCATTTACAGAACTTCTGCCAAAAACATCCGCTTTAAAGCGAAGCAAAGATGTTCCTGATGAAGAAAATTCATATTCTCCCGCGGAGTTAATATAAATGCCAAAATCATTTTCTATGGTATCTCCCCGCTCTTCCAGATTGGTAATAATCTCATAGAACTGAGAGTTTAAGGTCTCATTTTTTTCGGCGGTGGTATCATAGGAACCACTGTCCGTAATCGTAACTTTATAAGCCAGTTCATTGTACGCAAGGACATTGCCGTTTCGGTCATAAATGGTACCGCGGGTAGCCTCGATAGTCTCTGTCTTCTCAATCAAAAGATTGTAATTGGCCTGGTAATCGGCACCCTTAATAATCTGCAACACAAAAAGACGTGCAATCAATATTGCGGTGAATAAAGAAAACACGCCGATAATCACTTTTACACGGTCCTTAAACAGAAACCCGAAGAAATCTTTCAGTCGCTCAAACAATGGTCCTTGTACTCCTCTTATCCTGCTTATCAATCCACGAAATCATTTGCACAAAGGGAACATATAACACAATGGCCAGCAGAACGGTATACATTACCTCCGGCATCATAACGTTGTTAAAATAGTACCCGATGTCATATTTTTGCCGCGGGAAAAACGAAATCATATAGACGCAAAATCCATACATCAAATCGGAAATCGCCACAAATAACAAAGGCAGTTTAATATCATCGCCGTAAAAGAACTGACGCATGAGCCCGTTGAAATATCCGATATACAAAAGAATCAGGGCATACTCACAGAACAACCCTCCTGTGGTAACATCCAGAAGAACTCCTGTAAGAAACCCCACAAACATTCCGTCCCGTTTTCCATGCATAAACCCGAAAAAAGATACCAGGATAATCATAAAGTTCGGGACGATTCCTGCAATTTCAAAGTTGGAAAACACTGCCGTTTGCAGTAAATAAAAAACAATAAGGAGCACCAGGATAGATATGAACTTTTTAAAAATCAGTTTCTTATCATTCATCCCAGGTCTCCTTGGTTTGTAAAATCACAAGAACTTCTTCCAAATGCCGGAAATCTGCCACCGGTGTAATGGTTCCGGACTTGGTAAGATCATTGGCATCATCGGAAAGTTCGCTAATGTATCCGATTAAAATACCGGGAAGGTACTTGTCGGAAATATTGGAAGTAACCACTGCATCTCCCACGGCTACCGTACCCTCCGAATCCTCCAGGTTGGAAAGTTCAATCATTTCAGAAGAACTCATAAGTTCCAAATCGCCGGATACAATACAGTTATCACTGCTGGATAATACCATGGCGCTGACACTGGAGGTATCATCAATAATAGCCTTTACGGTTGAATAATTGGTACCGGCCTCTGTAACGATGCCCACCAGACCGCTTCCTGCAATGACATTCATATCTTCCGTAACGCCGTCCGCCGTCCCCTTGTCAATGGTAAAGGTATTAAACCAGTTACTGGTACCACGGGCCACCACCCGGGCTCCTGTGGTCTCGTAATTACTGTAAGTCTGAGATAATTCAAACAGTTCCTGAAGTTCTGTAAGTTCCGACTGCTGCAGCTGCAGGTTGGTAAGACTGGTGCGAAGCTCATCTAACTCTTCCGTAAGGGCTGCGTTTTCTTCTTCCAACTCCTGCTTAGTCTTGGCATCGGTACTGCTGACAGAAATTACATCTCCCACATAATTCAGCCCCTGCTGCATAGGAACAAAAATATAGTTGGCAACGTTTTGAATGGGACCGCCGGTAAATCCTGTAGCATAACTGATAAACAGCATCAGGACGCAAAATACCGTAAGGCCGAAAAGTATGTATTTGTTAGGAATGAAATTACGATTATTACGACCCTGGGCCATGAAACTACTCCTCTGTGAATTTAACTAAAAATTCGGGACTTCATACTGTAACCGAATCTCTGGAACTTGGGATCGGAAAGAACTTTGTTCAATCCCATAACAACAGTTTCCTCACCGTTTTCGGCTACATTTACATCAATATTGGTTACGGCCTTAAAATACTCAGCAAGATTATCAATCCGGCTGGATCCGCCCGTAAGATAAATACCGGAATGAACAATATCCTTGGCAAGCTCCGGGGGAACCTTCTCCAGAATCATCTTAATGGAGGTACAGATATTGTTTAAATCATCTGCCATGCCGTCATAAACCACATCACTGCCGATTTTCATCTCAATGGGAAGTCCGCTGACCACATCCCGTCCCACAATTTCCATTTCCAGGCCCTTGCCCTTAGACGCAGAACCAATGTTTTCTTTTAAGGACTTAGCGGTCTTATTACCAATGACCAGGTTGTACTTTCTCTTAAGGCAGGTAACAATAGACTCATCCAGGCGATTGCCACCGAAGGGAAGTAAATCGGAAAGCACCAAACCGCCCAGGGAAATTACGGAAATCTCCGTGGTATCTGCGCCGATATCCACCACCATAACTCCGGTGGGTTCCGTAATATCAAGATCCATTCCCAAAGCATCTGCCAAAGGCTTATCACACAAAGATACGCTGTGAGCCTTGATTTTAGTCTTTGCAAACATATCAAAGAAGGCCTTTTTCTCTACGTCTGTAATATCCGTAGGAACCGCAATGACAATGTCAGATCCCTTTAACTTGGCACCGGTCTTATGCTCCAGCACCTCCAAAAGCATGGTCTGCATATTGTCAAAATCTGCAATCACGCCATTTACAATAGGGAAGGATACATCAATGGACTCCGGGGCTTTTTCATACATGGAATAAGCCTCATCTCCATATGCATACATGCGGTCCTTCTCCACAATGGCAATGGTGTTTTTCTCGTTGGTAATTTCTCCGGTGGCTTTGTTATAGATTTTCAGGTTACCTGTTCCCATATCTATGCCATATCCGTTTGTCATGCCTGTGCTCCTTTCGACTGCACCATCAGTCCGGCTTCCCGGAAACTGAAGTAATTTTTATCTCCGATAATAATATGATCCCGAAGCGGCATACTCATAAAATAAGATGCCTGTAAGAGGCGCTCTGTAAGCATTCTGTCTTCCCTGCTGGGAACGGCAACACCGCTGGGGTGATTATGTATTAAAATAATAGAGGATGCGTTAAAAGAAAATCCGCTGCGAAAGACCAATGGCATAGAAAACGCCGCCTGATCCATGGCCCCAACGGCTAATAACTTCTCCCCGAGAAAATTCCCTCTTACGTTGAAATAGGAAGCATAAATCAGCTCCCTGTCTTCGTGGCGCAAACGTTCGGAATAATACTCCCACACCGAGACCGGATTATTAAGTGCCGGACCTTTGGGGTACTGCGCCATGGTAATTCTTTTGGTAAGTTCAAAAACCGCCTGAATCTTAAAAGCACTTCGTACTCCGATTCCGGCGTGACCGGTAAGTTCTTCAAGAGAAAGATCCGCGGCATACAAAAGACCTCGTTCTCTGATTGCCAAAAGCAATTCATTCTCAGAACCGGCATACTCTGCCGGTAAAAACAGGGACAGAAGCTCCGTATCTGTAAGAGTATGTACTCCGTAAGTGTATGCTCTCTCGTAAAATTCGTTGGACATAGGCCCTCCTTCATTGATTATAAAAGCCTATGCAACCTCTCTTTAAACGCCTAATTATTTTAGCATAAATGCCTCTTTATCCACAAGGTGAGCCTCATATAATTTTTGTAAAGAATAAAGAACTCCCAGCTTACCGTGAGCATAGGTAAGACCCCCCTGGAAAAAGGCAAAATAAGGTTCACGCAGAGGGCCGTCTGCAGACAGTTCGATAGAGGAACCGGAAATAAAATCTCCTGCCGCCATAATCACCTGACTATCATATCCCGGCATATCCCAGGGTTCAGGTGTCACATAAGAGTCCACCGGAGAAGCCGCCTGGATTCCCTGACAAAAAGCAATCAAGCCTTCTGCCGTATTAAGCTGTACCGACTGAATAATATCAGCTCTTTGATCCGCGGAATGAGGATGGGTATGAAATCCTAAATCCTCATAACATTTAGCGGCAAAAATGGCACTCTTTACGGAGTTTAAAACCACATTGGGTGCCAAAAAAAAGCCCTGATAAAATCCCGGAAGGGAAGAAAGGGAAGCGCCTACCTCTTTTCCCAGCCCCGGGGATGTAAGGCGGTATGCCGCCTGTTCCACATACTCTTCTTTCCCAACGATATATCCGCCGATGGAGGCCAATCCGCCGCCGGGATTTTTAATAAGACTTCCTACAATCAAATCCGCGCCAACGGAAATAGGCTCGTCCTTTTCCACGAATTCCCCGTAGCAGTTGTCCACCATAATAATTACGTCTTTTTTTACACTGCGGATAAAAGAAATCAACTCTCCGATACGCTCCACAGAAAGTGAGGGGCGGGAGGCGTATCCACGGGAACGTTGAATGGTAACCATTTTGGTACGGTCATTTATTTTCTTTTGAATATCATCAAAATCAAAACTGCCGTCTTCTTTTAAGTCACTTTGAGCATAGGTAATCCCATACTCCGCCAAGGATCCTTTGGAAGGACGGATGCCGATAACCTCCTCCAAAGTATCGTAAGGACTTCCTACAGGAGAAAAAAGTTCGTCTCCGGGACGAAGGTTGGACATTAACGCAAGAGCCAGGGCATGGGTTCCGCAGGTAATCTGGGGACGAACCAAGGCCGCCTCTGCTCCGAAACAATCCGCATACACTTTCTCTAAAGTATCCCGGCCCATATCGTTATATCCGTAGCCGGTGGTTCCGTTAAAGCATTCCGCTGACACCCGGTTTTTCTGAAATGCAGCAAGCACCTTGTATTGATTGTATTCTGCAATCTCCTCGTGCTCTTTAAAAATTTCTGTAAGTTCTTTTTCTTTTCTTTTTCCGAAGTCGTAAATCTCCGGCGCAATCCCAAAAGGCATCTGTGCCATTTATAAAATCTCCTTCTTTGCCCCGATTCGGGCATTTATTTCGGCTTCCATAAAGGTAAGCACACGTTGTCTATCATAATCAAATTGAGATAAATCCACAATAGTTCCTGTGGTTTTATTTCGAAACCAGGTCAGCTGACGCTTAGCAAAATGTCGGGTACTTTCCTTGATTTCATCCACCGCCTCATTAAGAGAGCACTCTCCATCCAGATAGGCAAACAGTTCCTTGTAACCAAGTCCCTGCATGGACACATAATTCCGGTTCAAGCCGGAAGCCTTCAGGGCCTTTACTTCCTCCAAAAGTCCCTCTTCCATCATGCGGTCCACCCGCCGGTTAATCCGGTCATATAAGGCGCTGCGTTCATCGGTTAAAACAAACAGCACATAGTCATAGGGGGATATTTTTTCTTTTTCTCTTTGGTTGTGAACGGAAATAGGTTCCCCGGTAATGTGGTAAAATTCCAGAGCCCGAATCACCCGCTTTACATTGTGGGGATGAATCTCTTCACAGGAGGCAGGATCGATTTTTTTCAGCATGGAAAAAAGTTCTGCTTCTTTTCCACCCCGGGCCATTTCCTCCAGCATTTCCCGATAAGGAAGATCTTTTCCGTCCTTGGAAAAATCCGCATCAAATAAAAAACTTTGAAGATAAAATCCGGTTCCTCCCACCAAAATCGGAAGGTTTTTGTGGGAATAAATTTCCTTCACTGCCTGTTTTGCCATACTTTGAAACAAGGCTACATGAAACTCTTCCTTGGGATCAATTTCGTCAACCAGATAATGAGGCACTCCCTCCATTTCCGAAGGGTGAATCTTAGCAGATCCAATATCCATTCCCTTATATACCTGCATGGAATCACAGGAAACAATTTCTCCAGAAAGATCCTTTGCCAAGGGAATGGAAAATGAAGTTTTCCCTACCCCTGTGGGACCGCAAAGAACCACCAGGGGACGCTTACAATTACTTTGAAACAATTCTCTGAAACCTCTTGTCGAATTCTGTATGAGACATCTTAATCATGGTAGGTCTACCATGAGGACAATGGAATGGATTATCCAGTTCAAACAATTCCTGAATCAAACTTTCCGCCTCCATAAAAGACAAATGATCGTGCCCCTTTACAGCAGCTTTACAGCTCATGGAAGCCACCCGCTCGGAAATCAAATCTTCCGGCTCTCCGTCATGAAGAGAAAGCTCATTTAAAATGGAAAATAGTAAGGCTTTCTTATCCACGGAAAACAAGTAATCCGGCACTGCCGATACGGCATAATCCCGTCCTTCAAAGGAATGAATTTCATATCCCATTTTTTCGAAGGCATCCATATGATTCCGAAGCAAAAGTTCCTCGGTGGAACTCAAAGAAATCATAACGGGAGGGGAAACCATCTGAGAAGTAATCTGCCGGTCCTTAAGCTGCTTCATAGTCTTTTCATACAGCACCTTTTCATGAGCTGCATGCTGATCCATAAAATATACATCATCCTCATATTCCACAATCCAGTAGGTGTCAAACACCTGACCTACCACCCGCATGGAAGTTCTGGCTTCCTCCGTAAAAAACTTCTCCTGCTCATAGGATAAGCTTTCATTTTGATAAGTGGTTTGGAACTGGCTTTCGTATAATTTCCGGGTGGCCTCAAAAGGCTCCGGGGCAGATTTTGTGGTTAAAACCACATTTTCTGAAGGTGTTGACTCATGAGATATTTCCTGTTGAGATCGGTTCTCTGAATGAATCGCATCCTCTCCATCATGTATAGAAAGATTCACCGCATCATCATAAGCGGATTGCGAGTAAACGGTCCCATAGGGAGAAGGTGTACTTTCCGGCAGAGATACGTTTCGAATATCTTCCAAAGAAGCAAGAAATTCATGAATTCCCTGAGTCAATTTGCTTTTTAATAACTCCTCTTCCGAGAAGCGGACTTCCATTTTCCCGGGATGAACATTCACGTCCACAAGCGCAGAGTCCATATCAATAAACAAGACGCAAACCGGGAACTGATGCTGCATCATATATCCCACATAGCCTTCTTCCATAGCCTTAGATAAAAGAAGAGACCGGATATAGCGTCCGTTTACGAAAAACACCTGGCTGTTCCGGTTGGACTTGGACAAGGAAGAAGATCCGATAAATCCATGAATGTGATAGGCATCAAACTCCAAAGAAAACTCCATCATTTCCTTTGCAAGACTCTTGCCGTACACCCGGTAAATAGCATCGTAAAGGGTACCGTTTCCAACGGTTTGCAGCTTTTCTTTGCCGTTTAAAATCAACGTAAAGGAAATGTTCGGATGAGAAAGAGCCAGTCGTTCCATTAAATCCACCACGTAATTTCCTTCAGTGGTCGGTGACTTTAAAAACTTCCGGCGTGCCGGTGTGTTATAAAAAAGTTGCCGTACAAAAATAGATGTTCCCTGAGGAGTAGCTCCGTCCCGAAGGGCAATTTCCTTACCGCCGGCAATTTCATAAATACTTCCCACGGCATCCTCTTCCGTCTTGGTATATAGTTCGACTTTAGCCACAGCGGAAATAGAGGAAAGTGCCTCTCCCCGAAATCCCAGAGAACTTAAATGACTAAGCTGAGAAGCATCGGTAATCTTGCTGGTGGCATGACGAAGAAAGGCTGTGGAAATCTGCTCTCTGGGAATTCCACCGCCATTATCCGTTACACGGATCATGGTAAGACCGCCGTCTTTTAATTCCACCGTAATAGAATCTGCGCCTGCATCAATAGCATTTTCACAAAGTTCCTTTACCACTGAGGAGGGACGTTCCACCACTTCTCCCGCTGCAATTTTATCAATAGTCTCCCGGGGGAGTACCTGAATTTTATTTGTTACCATCGGTTAATCACCCTGCTTTGCAATTCATTTAACTTATTCAGTGCATCCAAAGGCGTCATGTTTTTCACATCCACATTTCGGAGTTCTTCAATAATATCTTCGTCCGTAATGGTATCAAACATGGAGATTTGATTTAAATCCACCTCATCGGGTTGTTTTGTATTTTTCTTTTCTTTGGTGTCGCCGTTTATGGTTATGGAACGGGCGATTTCATTTAAATCGTTTTGAACCAGTTCATCTAAAATCGCATGACTCCTGGCAATGACGGAATCCGGTAATCCCGCCAGTTTTGCCACAGCAATACCATAGCTTTTATCTGCACCGCCGGGAATAATTTTACGAAGAAATACAATATCATCTCCGTCTTCTTTTACGGCAATGCAGAAATTATTTACCCCGGAAAGCCGGCCTTCCAATTCCGTCAATTCGTGATAATGAGTGGCAAATAAAGTCTTGGCTCCTAAAAGAGATGTATCCGCCACATGCTCAACCACCGCCCAGGCAATAGATAATCCGTCAAAGGTACTGGTGCCCCGGCCGATCTCATCCAAAATCAAGAGGGAATCCCGTGTGGCATTTTTTAAAATATTCGCCACCTCATTCATTTCCACCATAAAAGTACTTTGTCCGGAAGCCAGGTCATCGGAAGCACCCACACGGGTAAATATACGATCTACAATTCCGATATCCGCCTTCTTTGCCGGCACAAAGGATCCCATTTGTGCCATAAGTACAATCAACGCAGTTTGCCGCATATAGGTGGATTTACCTGCCATATTGGGACCGGTAATAATGGACAGACGATGTTTATTTTTGTCCAGGAAAGTATCGTTTTCCACAAAGAGACCGTCGGAAATCACCTTCTCCACTACAGGATGACGGCCACCCTTAATATCAATGACACCCTTTTCGTTAATCTTGGGACGAACGTAGTGATTTTTCTCAGCCACCATGGCCAGGGACTGGAGCATATCCAGTTTTGCCAGAAGGTGAGCCGTCTTTTGAATCCGGTCCACCTGAAGAGCCAACTGTTCCAGAAGATTCCGGAACATATCTGCTTCCAGTCGGGTCAGTTTTTCCTCGGAACCTAAAATGGTATTTTCCAGTTCCTTTAACTCCGGTGTAAAGAAACGCTCTGCGTTGGTTAAAGTTTGTTTCCGGATGAAATGCTCCGGCACCATGGACAAATAGGAATTGGTAACCTCAAAGAAATAACCAAAGACCTTATTGTACTTAATCTTTAAATTCTTAATACCGGAATTTTCCCGTTCTTTAGCCTCTAATTCCAAAAGCCACTGCTTGCCTTCCGTTTTGGCTTTTCTCAGGCGGTCAACTTCCTCAGAATATCCTTCTTTAAAAATACCTCCCTCATGAATGGAAATGGGGGCATCTTCCGAAATGGAGCGCACCACCATATCATACAAGTCCTCTAAAGGATCAAAGTCCTTATATATATCCGAAAGCACCTGAGACTTCATTCCCTTTAATAACATTTGAATACCGTTTAAAGGCGCTAAGGATCCGGAAAAGGCCAGAATATCCCTGGGATTTGCCGTGCGGTAAGTAATTCTGGTCATGATTCGCTCCAGGTCGTATACTCCGGATAAATATTCCCTAAGTTCCTCCCGGTCAATCATGTTTTTTAAGAACTCTTCCACTCCGTCAAGGCGGTACTCAATCTTATCCCTGGAAATCATGGGAGCTTCTATTTGCTGGCGAAGCATACGGGCACCCATGGCTGTTTTGGTTTTATCCAAAACCCATAAAAGAGATCCGCGCTTTTCTTTATCCCGCATGGTCTCACATAACTCCAGATTTCTGCGGGTGGCGGAATCCAGCATTAAATAAGCTCCCCGGGTATACACCTGAAGAACGCGAATCTGGGATAAATCATTTTTCTGAGTATCCGTAAGATAGGATAAGGCAGCTCCGGCGGCAATGGCTCCTACCGGAAAATCCATAAGCCCCAGGGCCGATAAATGAGATACCTTAAAATGAGAAAGCAATGCTTTATAAGCAATGTCATCTCCGAAATAAGAGGATGTAATGGAGGATACAGGAATATGATCCTTTTCCCGAAGTTCCAAAATGGGAAGTTTGCTCATAAACAAAGCTTCGTTACAAATAATCTCCGAGGGAGAATATTTTTTGATTTCCTCTATAAGTTGGGTCTCATCTTCTGTCTCTGTCACCAAAAACTCTCCTGTGCTGATATCACAAAAAGACACGCCGAAACGGTGATCTAAGGCGCAGATACACATCAGGAAGTTATTTCGTTCTTCATCCAAAGAGGCGCTGTCTAAATTGGTACCGGGAGTAACAATCCGAACCACCTCTCGCTTTACCATGCCTTTTGCAGTTTTGGGATCCTCCACCTGCTCACAAATGGCCACCTTATATCCTTTTTTTACAAGGCGGGTAAGGTATGTATCCGCTGCATGAAAAGGCACGCCGCACATGGGCGCCCGTTCCTCGGTGCCGCACTGTTTGCCCGTAAGGGTAAGTTCCAATTCCCGGGACACCGTAATGGCATCCTCAAAAAACATTTCATAAAAATCCCCCAGACGGTAAAACAAAATACAATCCGGATTTTCTTCTTTGGTTTTTAAATAATGCTCCATCATGGGAGAATATGTTGTCATAAAGTTCCTCTTATCTGTAATATATGCTCGGCCACTTTCAGACCGTCCATAGCTGCGGACATAATCCCCCCGGCATAGCCGGCTCCTTCTCCGCAGGGATATAATCCATTGATTTCTTCCGATTCACCGGAGGAATGATTCATATAGGCAAAAAAGCGATCCGTTTCCCGGGGAATCCGTACCGGTGAAGAGGTCCGGCTTTCTACACCGGATAAAATCATATCTTCTCTTACAAATCCGGGAAGGCGCTTTTCAATGCGATCCAACCCTTCCATGAAATCTTTAAATTCCTTGGGTGTAAGTAAGGTATGAAGTTCTCCGAAGGCATGTTCTCCACAGGTGGTACTATAAAAAGCGCCGTATCCGGAAGATGATTTTTGTTCTTTAAAATCCCCGTATAACTGTTGGGGGATTTTTCCGCCGCAAAGATAAAATGCCTTCTTCTCCAAAGCTTCCTGATATTCCATGCCGCTTAAAGCATAGGACTTATCAAACTCTTCCGAGCCCACGGAAAACACAATGGCACTGTTGGAATTTGCACCGTCTCTGGCCGCATAACTCATACCGTTTACGCAAAGCTGATTCTGAAACGAAGATGCATTTACCACATAGCCCCCGGGACACATGCAAAAGGAATAAATTCCTCTGCCGTTCTCCAGGGTGGCGGCTACCTTATAGGATGCCGCCGGTAAAAACCGGGCCTCATCTTTATACATGAGCCGGTCCATATACTCTCTGGAATGCTCCACCCGGAATCCAACGGCAAAATCCTTGGCCTCCATGGAAATTCCCTTTTCATATAACGTACGAAACGTATCCCTGGCGGAATGTCCCGTGGCAAGTATCACCGTGTCTGTGAAAAACTCTTTGGAATCCCCTAAAGCATTTTCGTATATAACACCTCGAATGTTATAATTCTCTGTCAAAAGAAGATCCGTTACTTTGGTATGAAAATAAACTTCTCCTCCCAGAGATATAATTTTCTCCCGGAGATTTTTCATAACTTCCTGCAGCACATCCGTCCCTAAATGTGGTTTTGCATCAGTTAAAATCCGCCCCGGTGCTCCGCATTCACTAAAGGTCTGAAGAACGAAATGGTTTCTGCCTTCCTTGTCATTTACCAGGGTATTTAATTTGCCGTCGGAAAATGTGCCGGCACCTCCTTCTCCGAACTGTAAATTATCCGTAGAAGAAAGGGTTCCACTCTGAAAGAACTCCTGCACCGCCCGGCTCCGTTCCTCCATGGCACCGCCCCGTTCAAACACCACCGGGCAAAGACCGTTTAAAGCCAAAAGATAGGCTGAAAACATACCGGCCGGCCCGCTTCCAATCACCAGGGGACGATTTTTTTCAGAAGAAGAACTGCCGATCCGGGACTTCAGAGGCTCATAGCTTACCTTTTTATATATGGATAGGGTAATTCCCTGATGCCTGGCCTTTAACAAGTGCTCCTCATTCTTTACGGAAAAAGCCGCCGCATACACATAGGAAGTAGGACGATTCTTTCTTGCATCAATACTTACCCGTAAGATTTGAAACTCATGAATCTGTTCCGGAGACATATGAAGTTTTTTGGCTAATTGTTTTTTTACATCTTTGGAAGTGATTTCATGCTCACTTACCGGAAGATGCAGTTGACTTACTTTTAACATACGCTCTCCAATGAATTGTTCTTTCACGAGTCAATTCCTTATATAAAGCCCCTAAAAAAAAGGAAATGACTTACAAGCTTTGATTCATAGCCTCTGCCGCAAGATAGGCTGTGGAAAAAGCCCACTGCAGATTATATCCGCCGCACATGCCGTCCACATCCATTACCTCTCCGGCGAAATAAAGTCCCGGCACAAGTTTTGATTCCATGGTTTCCGGGTCTATATCGGATAGTAAGATTCCTCCGGAAGTTACCTGAGCCTTTTTCGAATCCCCTGCTCCTGTAACCGTAAGGGGAAATTCATCCAGTTTTAAAAGCACTTCTTCTAAAGACTCATTTCCCTCTACCAGGGCAGGGATTAATTTGTAGGGAAGCACACCCGTAAGAAGACTGCGCCAGTTTTCTTCCGGATGATTTTCTTTTAAGGATGAAAGCATGGCCTTTTTTTCTTTTCTGGAAAGATCCGGTAAAAAACTAAGAGTCACAGGAACCTTTTTTGTTTGTTTAAGTTCTTCTAAAATTCCATGGGAAAGATTAAATACACAGATTCCGGAAATTCCGTCTTCCGAAATCTGAAGCTGTCCTGTTTCTAAAATAGCAGCATCTTTATTTTCTTTTTTTTTGTAGGAAATCCGGACATTCACCCGAACTCCCGTTGCCTTCTTAAACGGGGAATCCGAAACCTTCAAAGGCAAAAGAGCCGGGGTCTGTTCCTTTAGATTATGTCCCAGTTCCTTACATAATAAATCCGCATTATACCGTACTTCTTTAGGCAGGAAGGATTTTCCGCCGCAGCAAAAAAGCACCTTCTTACAAAAATAATCCACCCCGGAAGCGGACAAAAGAAATCCATTCTCTTGCTTCATAATATTTGTGACGGCATTATTCCATTTACATAAAACGCCCTGCTGTTCTGCCTGCTTTACCATACGATCCCGAAAGGACTTGGCTTCCAAAGACCGGGGATAATAATATCCTCCTTCGGAAACAGCATAGATTCCCAGTTTTTCAAAATAAGACAGGGTGTCTTTTGTAGAAAAGCGACTTAGCACCTGCTTTACAAAGGACAAATCCCCGGCATAATACTTCTCCGGGGACATGTTTGCATTGGTAAAGTTACATCGGCCGGCTCCTGTCTGGGATAATTTTTTCCCGGGAGTTTCTCCTGCCTCAAAAAGCACCACGGAATGTCCTTCTCCCAAAATCCCGGCAGCCATAAGTCCCGCCGCACCGGCACCTACAATTCCTATGTCAAATGTTCTCATAGCAAATGGAGCCTTTCTAATACAGCAAGAATCTGCTTCCCTTTAGGAAGACGGCGAATATCCCGTTTCTTAATTCCGCCGATCATCAGCATCAGAACAAAGTATAAAACAACACCTGCCATAATCGCCAGAATGGTAGACAGCGAATTCACATGACAAATGGCATACAATGCCTTATAAATCAAAAATACAGCCACACCCATCAGGGCTGAGGAAAACAAGGGTTTAAAATAGGTGCTCATAAAATTCTGCTTTGCTCCGCTGTATTTCCGAAGCGCCAGATTATTTAAAAGGCACATTAAAAATGCATAAAAAGCATTGGCAATAATTACGGCATAAATATGAAGTCTGGGGAATAGCAAGAGCCATACCAGAAGCACTGCCTGGGCCACCAGTGCAATGGCAGCATTTCGCACCGGAATCTTCAACCGGTCAATTCCCTGTAAAAGTCCGTTGGATAAAGTGGACAGGGAATAAAAAATCACAGCCACTCCACCTACCAGCATCATGTATCCGCTGGTGGGATCCGAATCGGAAAACAGCAGCATATTAATGGGAGATGCCAAGGCCATAAGACCCACCGTACAAGGGAAGGCAATAATCATAATAAACCGGGTAGCGGAATGAATCCGCATGCGAACCGTTTTCATATCTCCGCTCTTATAGGCCGTGGTCAAACTCACCACGGAAGAAGCTGCCATGGCAGATGCTATGGAAATAGGCACATTAATTAAGACCTTATACTGGCCGGTGTACACACCCCACCACTGGGAAATCTGACTGCTCTCATACCCCAAAGAAACTGCCATATTTTTGAAAATCATCTGATCAATAATGGAGCTTACATTGTAAATGGTGGTACTTAAAAGCACCGGTATAATAGTAAAAATCAAAATCCCGGCAATGGATCTGTAATCCTCAACGTTCCGGGAGTGATCCCGAATCAGTTTTTTCTTAAACCGGGGATAAAACAACAAAAAGAGAACAACCATAAAGCCCAGAGCAAAAACTGCTCCAACGGCGGTACCTAAAGTACCTCCTGCCGCACCGTAGGCTGCAGCATAATTTTCTTTGTCACCAAGGACTCCGCCGATACGGCTTCCGTATGAAAACAAAAAGTATGCAGCTGCTACGCTGATAATAGCATTAATAATCTGCTCTCCGATTTGAGAAAGAGCTGAAGGCACCATGGTATTTAATCCCTGGAAAAATCCACGGAACACTCCAAGGACTGCCACAATTAAAAGTACCGGTGCTAACACCTTTAAAGCAATGACACTGTAGGGCGTCTTAAGAAGAGTTCCTGTGAGCCACTCGGCACCGAAGTATACCACACACATGGCAATGCCGCCGCTTACAAAAGCGAACAACAAAGAGCCTTTCAAGACACGAAAGGCGTTTTTCGTTTCACCTACGGCCATTCTGGCTGCCACCAGTTTGGAAACAGCCAGGGGAATACTGTAGGAAGAAATAATCAATATGATGTTGTAAATCTCGTAGGCGGTGCCGTAATAATCATTTCCGGTCTTTCCAATAATAGACGTCAAAGGGATTCGATAAATTAATCCCACAATCCGACTGATAATGGAAGCCACTGCAAGGATGGATCCCTGCATTAAAAATCCGGCATCGCTGTTTTTCTTCGTAGCCATAGGTGAAACGGTAACTTACCTTTCTTTACTGATTCAGAAGCTCATCCTGGGTCGCATAAAATGCATTTTTCTCAACGGAACTATTCTCAATTAAAGATACCCAGGTGGTTCCGGGATTAATCTCCAGTTCCTCTCCGTCTGCAGTGTAGTAATGGGTTACCGCTGCATCGGAATCCTTGGACCAGGTAATATCAATCATCTTACCATCGGTAATGTATTTTCCTTCTCCCGTACCATTTAAGGTAATATCCAGATAAGGTCCTTCATCATAAAGGGTGCTGGGAACATATTGTAAAATAACATTCTTTACAGCAACTTGATTTCCGTCAAGGGCATCAATCTGTGCCTGGGAAAACTCATAACGAAGATAAGTCTGAGTCTCTTCATCATATACGAAATAAGGCTTGTTATTGGAGAAATATAAAGAAAATGCTTTACAATCCTCTCCGTCCTCCAAGGTATTTTCCTCAGAAGCAAATACATAATGAGATGTATAATCTTCGGAATAGGTTCTGGAAATTCCTTCACTTTCCAGACCGGCATTTAAGCCGGACTCACTGGTATAAGCGTTATGAGGAGCTTCCTTATCGTCGGAGCGGAAAAATACCACGCTACCGATTCCGTCTAAGCCGTTTAACTCATCCACAAGCCCCTTGTTTAGAGCATCCTCTCCCTGGGTACTCTGTCCATAGTGAACATAAATTGCATCAAACTCAGCGGAAATATATACATAGTAAGGACGGCAGCTTCGAACGTTACCGATTTTCTCCAGTCCGGAATAGTCCTCAAACAATGCCATTAAACGAGTGATACCGCCTTCCACAGGGCACTCATAAATTACACCGGCGGAATTTAATCCGTACTGGGGAAGTGCCATGCTGGTGTTCTCAATCATAATGGCTACCGGTCTGGTGTCCACCATATCCTCATCCACGGAAAGGCCCGTAAGACGACTGTAGAATCCGGTATCTTCCTCTTCCACTTCTTCCACAACCTCTTCCGGCTCCTCTTCAACCACTTCTTCTTCCTTACCGGAATTTACCACAACCAGTACAATGATAAGAACAATCACAATGACTGCTGCAATAAATCCTGCCAGAAACTTTTTGTTTTTGAACAGCTCTTTTAATTTCTCCACAACGTCCTCCTTTATTCTGCTTCTCTTGTAATGTGAAGTTGCTCCATATATATTCTTTGCTTTTCCTCCATCAACTGACGTTCTTCCTCTTCCATGTGGTCGTATCCCAACAAATGAAGAACACTGTGACAAACCAGAAATGCAAACTCCCTCTTTACAGAATGTCCGTACTCCTCAGCCTGAGAGAGCACTTTTTCATAACAAAGTACTATATCTCCCAGCATATATTCATCCAGATCCAGATCCTTGTCCCAATATATCAGATCCTCCTCTCCGCCATAAGGAGCAGGTGGATTTCCCAAAGGAAACGACAGTACATCCGTGGCCCGGTCCGTATCACGAAACTGTGCATTTAGTTCGTGAATGCCTGCCTCGTCTGTAATGGTAAAGGAGACCTGCCAATTTTCCGGAAAATGCTCCCCGGACAGTACGGTATCAATCACCTGATTTAAGACTTCTTTCATGTCGAAGGTAAATTCCGGCTCCACCTCATAATCCATCATTAACGTACTCATGAAAGCATATTCCTTTCTGCTAAATAATCCCGGATTCGAAGGAACTGATTCATGCCCATATCGGATTCATCAAAAATTCCCTGGGCGGACAGTTCATTCATTTTCTGATATACCAGCATACTTTGATTCCAGGAGGATGAAAAGGTTTCTGAATCCAAAGCTTCAATCATGGATAAGATTGCATCGGTCATATAAACAATGGCGGACTCCAAGGTCTGAGGCAGGCGCTTCTGACCATTGTATTCATATAAAATATCCACTACATCCGAAGGAAAACAATGATTCACCGCCACATTCACGGCACCTTCTGCCACATCTCCTCCCTGCATCAGACCTACACGATAATAAAAAGCTCCGCAGCCGCAGGTTAATTCCTTGGCTCCTACCAGACGGGCACATTCCATGGCAATGGTCGATGCCTTCTTTGCATGATCGAATTCCGCCAGAGAATACCGGCGAATGTCCTCTGCCAAAGGATACTCATCCTCCATCAAAAGTTCGTAGGAATCGTGAGCCTCCCGCTGACTGATCCGGACAAACACCGGAAACAGTCCGAATAAAAAGAGACAGTTAATCAGTCCCAGCACCAGGCAATTTAAAACGAAATACCGCTCCATGGTCAGGTAAGAAAAATAGTAAAAAATCACCGGAAGCAATACCTGAATGGAAAGCACTGAAATATAGTATGGCAAAAACTTACTTCTCTCCCGGAAAAAATTGCTGACCATAACGCTTAAAATCCCCAGGAAAATATAGCAAAACATTACATAGATTCCCTGGCCCTGAGTCAGGCAGGATAGGGACACAAAATAAATAGTAAGTGCCATAGATAAGGCGGCATTTAACACTCCGGATAGCAAAAATCCCAGAATCATCACCGGTGCCAAAAAGTCCGGAAAGAACCCGAAGCAAAACAGTAAAATCCAGCAGAATAATAAGTTTAAAAATACTCTTCGATAACTGGTGCCGGAGTATATTAACGATCCGGACAATCTCTGCTGCATTAATGCCATAATAAAGACCATAAAAAACACCAGGTCAATGGCAATGACACAGAAACTCTCATCCAAAAGCAGATTATTCCGAAGAATCAGAAGCACGCTTCCAATAATAAACAGTGCAAAAATCAGACCGCAGTAAATAAATCGCTTATTTGAAATTTTCGATTCTTTAATCTCTGTCATGATTTTCGAGTTCCTTTTTGTTTCTTTTGGGATTTATTTTCATAATCCTCATAGGCTTTCACGATTTTCTGAACCAGAGGATGACGCACCACATCCTGTCCTGTTAAATCTGAAAACGCAATGCCCTCCACGTTGTAAAGGACCTTTCTTGCAACATCCAGTCCGGAGATACTTCCTTCGGGCAAATCCTTCTGGGTTACATCACCGGTAATAACCGCCTTGGAGCCAAAGCCAATACGGGTTAAAAACATTTTCATCTGAGCCGGTGTGGTATTTTGTGCCTCATCCAAAATAATAAAGGCATTATCCAATGTCCGGCCTCGCATATAAGCAAGAGGTGCCACTTCAATGGCGCCTTTTTCCATGTTGCGCATGAAATTCTCGGCTCCCATAATCTGATACAAAGCATCATAGAGAGGCCGAAGGTAAGGATCTACCTTACTCTGTAAATCCCCCGGCAAAAAGCCAAGTTTCTCCCCTGCCTCAATGGCCGGGCGGGTAAGGATGATTCGATTCACCTCCTCTTTTCGGAAGGCAAGAATTGCCATGGCCATGGCTAAATATGTCTTACCGGTTCCGGCAGGACCGGAGCCGAATACAATCATGTTCTTACGGATATTATCCACGTATTCTTTCTGTCCTAATGTCTTAGGGCGAATAGGTTTTCCTGTAATGGTATGGCAAATCACATCATCCTCAATGGTTTTTAAGACCTTTTCATGGGGATGTTCCTTTAAGGACTCCCTCATGGAAAGTGCATACTCCACTTGAGAAGACGTAATCTGCGTGCCGGATAAAGACAGGGCCAGAAGTTCTTCTAAGATGGTTACGGCATAAGAAACCGCCACCGGTTCTCCCATCAGTTTAATCTTGTCACCTCTGGGAACCACGTGAATATTTAAAGATTTTTCCAGAATTTTTAAGTTGTTGTCAAAGTCTCCGAAGATATTCTCCATATGCTCCGGAGCAATTTCCATTTGAAATTCCTGTGACTCCATGTAGTTTCCTTCTTGTAAATTAAATATTTTAGAAATGTCCCAGAATCACTTCCGGTACCGAGACTTTCTCCTTAGAATACTCATAGGCATTTTGCACAAGAGAAAGGGCTGTCTTAAGATTCGTGGAATCATTGACATAAAGTTCCGCCAGAAGGTCCCCCTTCTTCACGGAATCTCCCACCTTCTTATGAAGCATAATACCCACGGAAAGATCAATGGTATCCTCCATGGTGGCTCTGCCTCCACCTAAGAGCATGGATGCATGTCCCACATTCTTTGCAAGAATACGGCTTACATATCCGTCTTCTTCAGAAAGTACGGGGACTTTCTCCCGGATCTTTAACAAACTTTCCGGATCATCTGCATAAGAAGCGTCGGATCCCTGGGCAATCAGTAATTCTTTAAATTTATGAAATGCCTTTCCGGAAGAAAGTGCATCCTGGATCATTTCATAAGACTCTTCCTTAGAGGAAGACTTCCCGCCCAACCGAAGCATGCCGTCTGCCAGGGCGTAAATTAAATCCATATAATCCTTAGGCCCTTCTCCCTTTAAGGCATGAATCGCTTCAATAACCTCCAATGTATTTCCCACGGCATATCCCAAAGGCTGATCCATATTGGTAAGGAAGGCCTCGGTTTTTTTATTGTATTTTTCTCCGATGGACACCATTAAACGGGCCAGTTCTGTGGCAGACGCTAAATCCTGCATAAAAGCACCATTTCCAACTTTTACATCCAGTACAATAGCATCGGAACCGGAAGCCAGTTTTTTACTCATAATACTGCTGGCAATTAAAGCCACCTGATCCACACAGGCCGTGGTATCCCGAAGAGCATAAATCTTCTTATCAGCAGGGGCCAGATTGGCGGTTTGTCCCGCAATGGAAATTCCAATGGATCGAACCTGATTCATAAACTGATCTTCCGGAAGGGATGTGGAAAATCCCGGGAACGCACTGAATTTATCAATGGTTCCTCCCGTATGTCCCAAGCCTTTTCCGGACAATTTACAAACCGGAACGCCCAAGGCCGCCACCAAGGGTCCTAAGGTAATGGTGGTCTTATCTCCCACACCGCCGGTGGAATGCTTATCCACCTTAACGCCCTCAATGGAGGATAAATCCAGACGGTCTCCGGAATTTAACATTTCCACCGTTAGATGAAAGGCTTCCTCCTCCGTCATTCCTCGAAAATACACTGCCATTAAAAAGGCCGCCATTTGGTAATCCGGAATCTCTCCGGAAACGTAGCCCGAAATCAGATCATGGAGTTCTTCCTTGCTAAGCATTTCTCCGTGTTTTTTCTTTTCGATTAAATCATACATTCCCATAGCATATCCCTCACTTATGGTATGGCTCGTTTCGCATTATACGAAATCCCCGGTATAACTGTTCTAAGAAAATCACCCGCATCAGCTGATGAGGAAAAGTCATTTTGGAAAAAGAAACCCGCCGGTTGGCCCTGCTTCGAACCTCCTCCGACACTCCAAAGGATCCGCCGATGACGAAGATTAACACTCCCTGAGATGCCTGCATAATCTCTTCTAAAAAAGAAGAGAATCCCGGAGAATCCATTTCCTTTCCTCCGATATCCAAAAGCACCATAAAATCCCGATCCTTTACCTTGGATAAAATCTGCTGGCCCTCTTTGAAAAGCACCAGTTCTTTTTCTTTAGGCGAAGGATTCTCTTTGGTGGGCATATCGCTTACTTCCATAATTTCCATATCTGCGTATGCAGATAAACGTTTGGTATATTCCTCCACCGCATCCCGGTAGAATTTTTCTTTGATTTTACCAACACAAATCAAACGAATCTTCATAAAAACTCCTAAGGCATATACCGGTAATTTGCCCGCAGAACATCACTGGAAAGACCGTGGGAATCAATAACAATCACAGACAGTACATTATTGCCCTCCGGAATGATAATGGGCTCTGTATACTGGGCGGATGATGCCGTAGGATCCGTATTGTCCCAGGTGTAATAAATCCGGGCATTTTCCACATCGGTGGAAATGGTTACTGTGGTAGGTTCGGAATAAGTACCACCGGAAGGTGATAAGGTGACATATCCCGGTTTCTTGTAGGTGATCTTATAGGTTTCTTCCACAACGGAGCCTTCTTTGCCCTCGGAATTTACGCAAATGGCAGATACTGTGGTAGTGCCGTCCTCCAAAGTAATGCTGTCCGTATATAAGGTACCGTCTTCAGCGGTGGGTGTACTTCCATCCAAAGTATAGTAAATATCGTATCCCTGGGAAGATGTTAAAGTAAGTTCCACATCATCATCGAAGGATCCCCCTTCTTCCGAGAACACCGGAGGCAAAATCAAATACTGTTCCAAAAGACTTGTCTCTTCCTCCGTAAGATCCGTTTCAGATAGAGAAGCCATGGTATCATAATCCTGCTGCTGAGAATAAACCATGAGGACTCCTAAAAAGGCATCTGCATTGGAGGCATCTTCAGCCAACACCTTTTGAAAATAGTTCAGGGCATCGGTATACTCCTCCTGATAAAATCTGCACATGCCGATTTGCACTAATACCCGGGAAGTCTCTTCCTTTGCCTTGGCCTGCTTATAGTAGGAAAGTGCCGTATCATAATCTTCACTTTCATAACTTTCCTGACCCTTGGCAAATAAATAATCATAAGAATGGGTGTGAGCGTAAAAACCAAGCCCCACCGCTGCTCCTAAAATGAGACACAAAAGAACAATCAATAAAATCTTACGGTTGTTCTTTTTTTTGTTTTTTAAATCCTCAGTATAGGAAGCATCATTTCCAGCTTCATTCTTTCCGGAAGTTTGTGATTTTTTCTTTTTATTTTCCTCTAAGAAAGCCGGCAAAATATCATCTTCCAGCACATTGTAGTCCGGAACCATCTGGACTTCCTTCCCACAGGCCGGGCAGAAAAATTCGCCGTCTTTAATCTCGCTGTTACAGTACGCACACTTCATTAATTTTCCCTCTTGGCTGCATACAGACAATTCTTCATTAACATAGCAATGGTCATGGGGCCAACGCCACCGGGAACAGGAGTAATGGGTCCGCTCACCTCGCTGGCAGAAGCAAAATCCACATCCCCGCATAAATGACCTTCTTCATCCCGATCCATTCCCACATCAATAACGCAGGCACCGGGCTTCACATAGGAAGCATCCACCATTTTCGCCTTACCGATGGCAACAATTAAAATATCTGCGTTTTTGCAAATCTCCTTAAGATTCTTGGTATGGGAATGGCAAACCGTAACCGTTGCATTTTCACGAAGCATTAAAGATGCCATGGGCTTTCCCACAATGTTGCTTCGGCCGATAATAACACAATTGGCACCATCCATCTCCACACCGCTTCGCTTAATAAGTTCAATGATTCCCGCAGGTGTACAGGACACAAAACCATCCCGGCCAATCCAAAGATTTCCTACGCTGACAGCATGAAAACCATCCACATCCTTTTGGGGATCAATGGCACTAATCACCTTCTCCTCCTGAATCTGCTTAGGTAAGGGAAGCTGGACTAAAATACCGTTTACCTTGTCGTCTTTATTTAAACGGTCAATGAGAGAAAGAAGTTCTTCTTCGGAGGTATCCGCCGGAAGTTCATAGGACTCGGAGCGAATTCCCACATATTCACAGGCCTTCTTTTTATTGCCCACATAGACCTTGGATGCAGAATCCTCTCCCACTAAAATCACTGCTAGGCATACCTCTTTGCCCTGTTGTTTGAGAGCAGCCACCTCAGCCTTTACTTCGTCCTTAATGTCCTGTGAAATCTGCTTACCGTCAATCTTTGTCATGATGCTTCCTTTCTCTTAAATCCGTAGTTGATTTTCCAATATTTTTAAAATAATCCGGTAATTTTACCGTTTGCATCCACATCAATGTCATATGCAGCCGGATGCTTGGGAAGTCCCGGCATGGTCATCATATTGCCTAAAATACAAACCACGAATCCTGCACCGGCAGATACATACACTTCTCTTACGGAAATAGTATAATCTGTGGGGCAGCCCAGTTTCTTGGGATCGTCCGATAGAGAATACTGAGTTTTTGCCATACATACCGGAAGGTTGGAAAATCCAAGATCATTTAATTTGGAAATTTCCTTCTCTGCTTCAGCGGAATAATTAACATCTTTTGCTCCGTAAATGGAGGTGCAAACCTTTTCGATTTTTTCCTTTAAGGAAAGATTATCCTCATACAAAAGCCGGAAATCGGAAGGCTTGTTTTCCAAAGCAAATAACAATTTTTCAGCCAGAGCCTTTCCGCCTTCACCGCCCTTTTCCCATACTTCGGAAAGAGCAAAATCGCATCCCATTTCCCGGCAAAGATTCTCTACATAATCCGTCTCTGCCTTGGTATCCGTAATAAAGGAATTTAAGGTTACCACAATGGGCACACCGTATTTTTGCAGGTTTTCAATATGCTTCTTTAAGTTAACAGAACCACGCTTTAATGCTTCAAGATCTTCTGTGGATAGCTGATCTTTGGGGACGCCGCCGTTATATTTTAAGGCACGAACCGTAGCCACCAAAACCACTGCATCGGGCTTTAATCCGGACATACGGCACTTAATATCAAAGAATTTCTCGGCTCCTAAGTCTGCTCCGAATCCTGCCTCCGTCACTACAATGTCGGAAATCTTAAGAGCCGTCTTGGTGGCACGGATGGAGTTACATCCATGGGCAATATTTGCAAAGGGACCGCCGTGAACAATAGCGGGATTATGCTCTAATGTCTGAATGAGATTAGGCTTCATGGCATCTTTTAAAAGAGCTGCCATGGCACCGGTGGCCTGTAAATCCTTACAGGTAACAGGATTGCCGTCAAAATCATAGGCCACAATAATCCGGTCTAATCTTTTCTTCAAATCCTCCATATCTTCTGCCAGGCAAAAGATTGCCATAATCTCGGAGGCAACCGTAATAATAAAATGATCCTCCCGAACCATTCCGTCGGTTTTCTTGCCTAAGCCGATGACAATATTCCGAAGTGCACGGTCATTCATGTCCTCGCAGCGCTTCCAAATCACAGCCCGGGGATCAATGCGAAGTTCATTGCCCTGCTGAATATGATTATCTAAAATGGCTGCCAGAAGGTTATTAGCGGAAGTAATGGCATGAAAGTCACCGGTAAAGTGAAGGTTTAAATCCTCCATGGGAACCACCTGAGCATATCCGCCGCCGGCAGCACCGCCCTTAATGCCAAAGCAGGGTCCCAGAGAAGGCTCTCTTAAGGCAAGACAGACTTTTTTATCAAGCTGCCCCAAAGCCTCAGCCAGACCAATACTGGTGGTGGTTTTCCCTTCTCCCGCAGGGGTAGGATTAATGGCGGTAACCAGTACCAGTTTTCCATCGGGACGGTTCTTTACGGAGGATAAAAATTCTTCCGTAAATTTTGCCTTGTACTTTCCGTAAAGTTCCAGATCATCCTCCGTTACATTCAAACGCTCTGCAACTTTACCAATAGGCTCCATTACCGCTTCCTGTGCAATCTCAATATCAGATTTCATTTAAACCTCCTACTCATTTGACAGTTTCTGTGAAAATTCATCCATGGTCATAAGGATCTGTCGGGGCTTGGTGCCCTCCTCCGGTCCTACCACACCATAGGCATGAAGCTGGTCCATTATACGAGCGGCCCGGTTAAAGCCGATTTTGAAATTCCTTTGAAGCATACCTATAGAAGCTTTATCCTTCTCAATAATGAAACGTCCCGCATCTGCAAAGAAGGCATCCCGTTCTTCTTCAAATCCGCCACCTCCGGAAGGAGTTCCTCCACCGCCTCCGGATACAGCCGCCTGTTCCATTTGAGATGTAATATTTTCATCGTAAACAACTTCTTCGTTGTTGTTTTTCAAAAAGTCCACAACCTTTGCCACTTCACCGTCAGATACAAAGGCTCCCTGTACACGAAGAGGCTTGGTAAATCCCTGAGGATAGTAAAGCATATCACCTTTTCCCAGGAGTTTCTCCGCTCCCACCATATCCAAAATAGTTCTGGAATCCACACCACTGGTTACGGAAAAGGCAATTCGGGAAGGCATATTGGCCTTAATCAGTCCTGTAATGACATTTACGGAAGGACGCTGAGTAGCAATGACCAGATGAATTCCTGCAGCTCTTGCCAGCTGTGCCAGACGACAGATGCTTTCCTCCACTTCGGAAGAAGCCACCATCATAAGGTCGGCCAACTCGTCTACAATGACTACAATCTGAGGCATTTTCTCCTTGACCACCTCAATCTCACCGCCGTCCACCTGACGGGTAACAGAGCCGTTTTTCACCTTCTCGTTATAGCCCTTCATGTCCCGGACACCTTCATCGGCAAACTTCTTATAGCGGTCGGTCATTTCCATCACTGCCCAGTTTAACGCACCGGCAGCCTTCTTAGGATCTGTAACCACTGGCTGAAGTAGGTGGGGAATACCGTTATATACACTAAGTTCTACCACCTTGGGATCGATCATAATAAACTTAACATCTTCCGGACGGGCCTTATATAAAATACTCATGATAATGGTATTGATACATACCGACTTACCGGAACCAGTGGCTCCCGCAATTAAAAGGTGGGGCATTTTAGCAATGTCGGAAACAATGACATTACCGCCAATATCCTTACCTGCGGCAAAGGCAATGCCGGATTTGTTGGATTTAAATTCCCGGGACTCCATTAACTCCCTAAAGGAAACCATGGAAGCTTCCCGGTTGGGTACTTCAATACCAACGGCAGCTTTACCGGGAATCGGCGCCTCAATTCGAATGTCTGCCGCAGCCAGATTCAACTTAATATCATCAGCCAGGTTTACAATCTTGCTAACTTTCACACCCATTTCCGGCTGAACCTCATAACGAGTAACCGCCGGTCCCTGACTAATATCCGTAACCGTTACATTGACCCCGAAATTCTTAAGGGTAAGCTGCAGTTTATCTGCAGTCTCCTGAAGAGAGGTGCCACCGCTTCCGCCGCTCTTAGGCGGTACAGGATTTAATAAATCCACCGTAGGGAATTTATACGCCTTCTTGCGGCCTGTGTTCTTTTGACTTTCGGAAGCCGGCAACGTCTTAACGGATGCCATGGAGCCTGCCATGCCGGTAACGTCAGAAGTTCCTTCGGAGAAAGAGGAAGACCCCAATGAAGAACCGGAAACTCCCGAACTTTCCAAATCCGCCCCGGTTAATCCTGTCTCATAAGAATCAAACGCATCTTCCCCTCCATCCTGCGGCGCCAGAGATGAATCCCGGGGCACCACAGATACATCCTGTGATGCCGCAGACGGATCCTCACGCACAGGAAGAGGCGAAAACGGATCCGTCAAATCTTCCGCCGTAAGCTCATGAACATCCTCCGGGTTGGTTATGCCGGAGGACAGACTCTCTGTGGTTGCACCGGAAGACAGACTCTCTGTGGTTGCACCGGAAGATATAAACGAAATGCCATCACTTCCGGTGGAAGATGCACTACCAGCGGATGATGCTCCACCGGCGGAGGTCCCTTCCAAGTCCACACGATTCACGGAAATTTCGGACACGTTTTGATTTAAACTTTCCGGAGTAAGTTCCGTAATCTCATCGGATGGCAGATCTTCTGCTCCTGTTTGAATCTTTGTATCAAACGAAACACCGGAAACGGTACGTTCGCTGCGGGGAGCATTTTTCATAGCTTCCTTATGACGACGCTCCTTTTCCCGCTCCATGCGGTAACGGTTTTCCCGCTCCCTGCGGTTTAATTCCATTTCTTTTTTGCCGGTGCGAAGAGAACGTTTCATTCTGCGAAGGGCAGACTTACGAACGATTAAAAGCACAGAAACCGCCAAGAGGGCAAGATTTAAAAGATATGCTCCAAATAAATCAAAGGCCGTAACAAACAAATATGCAAAGAGTCCGCCGAAAAAACCGCCCCCTACTTTATTCTCATAACTGTACAAATAGGCCCGGGCTGCTCCTACCACATCGGCGCCGTGTAAAAGCAGTTCAAAGAATGTGCAAAGCATAAGCAGCAAAACAATTCCGGAAATCAGTTTGGAGGTAGCCAGATGATTTCCCCGATTTGCCACAGCAAAAAAAGTTCCTCCCACCAGTAAGAAAGGAACAAAATATGCCAGTACGCCAAAAAGACCGAACAGGAATGCAGAGAAAACATTTCCCACACTTCCTCCCAGTCCCAGGGCACTGATAAATAATAAAATTCCCACAACAATTACGGCGATCAACAGGATTTCTGTACGAACCGATTCTTCCTGCAAAAAGTTATCATTGCCGGCTTCCCGCTTTACATTGCTGGTGGATCCGTCCATCAACTGAATGTCCCTTTCGGCATTACGGGCAGATTTACGTCCTCTAGCAGTCGAAGTTTTTGCAGAAGTTTCCTTTGCAGATGTGCTCTTAGAAGAACCCTTCCTGCCGGATTGTTTAGATCCTTTGGAAGATGCAGAAGTACTTCCGGATGATTTGGCTTTTGAAGTTGTAGTTTGCTTGGTATTTCCTGCCATATATGTTAAATGAATACTCCCTCTTTTTTGAAGTTGTTCATTGTCTCAAAACAACGCTTTGATTCTACCATATTTCCCCCGAAAAGTCATTAACCAAAAGAATCGCAGCTCCTTTTTTTAAAGAAGCTGCGACCCTTATTAATATCCCAATAAATAATTGTAAAGGCCCTCGTAATTACCGCGGGATTTCGCCCAGGAATAATCTTTATTCATTCCCCGCTCCACCATTTTATTCCACTGTGCCTTTTTCTCGAAGAAAATGTACTTGGAATAATTGACTGTGTTTAAAAGCTCATCTCCGTTGTAATTCGTAAAGGAGAAACCGTCGCCGGTGTGCTCGTATTCATTATAAGCCTCTACCGTATCCTTTAAGCCGCCGGTTTCCCGGACAATGGGAACCGTACCGTAGCGGAAGGAAATCAGCTGTGTCAAACCACAGGGTTCAAAGCGGGAAGGCATTAAGAAGGCATCCGCAGCACCGTATAACTTCCGGGCCAGATCGTCATTATAACAAATATTTGCCGAAATCCGATCCGGATATTTCCAGGCATAATGACGGAACATATTCTCGTAACGACTCTCACCCGTACCGATGACCACCAGTTGGGTAAACTCATCCACAATGCCATCGATACAGTAATTAATCAAATCCAGACCCTTCTGATCCGTAAGTCTGGATACAAGACCAATCATATACTTCTTAGAATCTACGGTAAGTTCCAGATCCTCCTGCAGCGCCTTTTTATTTTCTTTTTTGAAGCGGCGGAAATTGGAAACGTTGAAATTCTTGTATAACTTCTCATCGGTGGAGGGATCATAGGATACATAATCGATACCGTTTACAATGCCCTGCATGTCAAAGTGACGGGAGGACAAAAGTCCGTCCAGACCCTCGCCATAGTAAGGAGTCTGAATTTCATTGGCGTAGGACTCACTAACGGTGGTAATGTAATCCGCATAAACCAAACCGCCCTTTAACATATTGCCGGCCTTATTGCATTCCAGCTTATCTGGTGTAAATAAATCAAAGGGAAGTCCGGATAACCCCTGTAAGGTTTTAACATCCCAGACACCCTGGAACTTCAGGTTATGAATGGTCATAATGGACTTCATTCCCCAGAAGAAGGGATTGCCCTGGAATTCTGTCTTAAGATACACAGGAATCAATCCCGTCTGCCAGTCGTGACAGTGAATTAAGTCCGGGCGAAAATCAATCAGGGGAAGCATGGAAAGCACAGCCTTATCAAAGTAGGTAAACTTCTCCATGTCATACCGGGCATCTCCATAAGGATAAAAGCACTGGAAATACTCCAGATTATCAATGAAGTAATAGGTAATACCTTCCCACTCATACTTCATAACACCTACATATTTCTCGCCGATATAAGGACCTGCCGTCATTTGAAAGCTGGTCACATACTCGAATTTGTCCCGAAAATACGGAGGAATACAGGTATAATTGGGTAAAACCACCCGGATATCCCACTCTTCGTTATTAAATTCTTTGGGGAGTGCACCTACTACATCTGCAAGACCGCCGGTCTTTACAAAAGGCACACACTCGCTGGCTGCAAAAAGAATCTTCTTCATGAAATCCCCCTCTTCCATTTTGCCGGAATCATTCCGTCTGGAATTATGTGTCGGAAAATTTTAAAACTAAGAAACCTTAGTCCTCTTCCCAGTTATGGTATACTTCCTGAACATCATCATCCTCATCCAAAAGATCCAGGATACGGTTAATATTGGTGATATCCTCTTCGGATGTTAAGTTAACATAAGTCTGGGGAAGCATAGTAACCTCAGCATCTGCCATGGGAATACCAGCCTCTTCCAGGGCCTGACGAACAGCAGAAAAATCAGCAGGAGCTGTTAAAATCTCAAAACTGTCCTCTTCTTCGGAGAAATCTTCTGCACCGGCATCCAATGCCTGCATCATTAAATCATCTCCGTCCAGGTCTGTTTCTTCCTTCGCTACAATAATCTGACCCTTCTCGTCAAACATATAAGATACACAACCCTGGGTACCGATGCTGCCGTGACCCTTGGTAAATGCATTTCGCACATTGGCTGCGGTACGGTTCTTATTGTCCGTAAGAGCCTTTACGATAATGGCTGTACCACTGGGACCATATCCCTCATAGGTAACCTGCTCGTAATTAACGGAACCAACATCTCCGGCTGCTTTTTTAATACCACGCTCAATGGTGTCGTTGGGCATGTTATTGGACTTTGCTTTCGCAATAACATCACGCAAACGACTGTTGTTATCGGGATCCGGACCGCCTTCCTTAACAGCTACGGCAATCTCACGTCCGATAATGGTAAAAATCTTACCCTTGGCTGCGTCGTTCTTCTCCTTCTTATGCTTGATGTTTGCAAATTTTGAATGTCCTGACATGTTAAAAAACCTCTTTCATACTAAAATCATAAGGGCCATGGCCCTCACGACTTAAAATTTTATCATTTTTGCCTATTTTCGTAAAGTACAGCAGACTCCCTGGGGGAAACCAGAACCTTTTGAATCATATTGCCGGAAACCCCGTATACATGGAAATTATAGCCGAAAGCTTCCACGTCAAACTGCTCACCCTCCTTGGGGATACGATCAATCTGAGAAATCAGAAAACCATTCAATGTCTCCACATCCAATCCTTCAAAGGAAACACCTAAGGTCTCTCCCACCTCGGAAAGTTCGGTGCGCCCCTCCATAAGGAAGGTATCATCACTGCGCTTTTCAATGGACTGGTCTTCCACATCATGCTCGTCTTCAATGTTTCCAACAATTTCCTCTAAGATATCCTCCATAGAAATCAAGCCGCTGGTCTGTCCATACTCATCCGTTACAATGACCATATGACTCTTGGAAAACTGCATCTGCGTAAACAGGGTATTAATGCCATGAGTCTCGGGAACAAATTCCACCGGCCCCATAAGCCCGTCTAAATCCCGGATCTTGGTCTGGTATAAATCCACCTTATTGCTGTAGAAGAACAACTCCTTCATGTGAATAATCCCGATAATATTGTCCAAATCCTCAAGATACACAGGAATTCTGGAATAATTATTCTGGTTAAACAAACTAAGAGCCATGGAAAGGGTATCCTCTCCGTCCAAAGCCACAATATCCTTCCGGTGAATCATAATATCCTTGGCATCTTTTTCGTCGAAGGCAATGATATTCTGAATCATTTCCGCCTCGGATGCCAAAAGTACCCCCTGCTCATGGCCTTCGTTTACCATGGAAATAATCTCCGCCTCGGTAACATCGTTTTGATCCTCCTTGGCATTTACACCGAAGATCATACAAATGCCCATGGCTACATGATCACAGAGGAAAATCGAAGGGAGAAAAATACACTCAAGAAAGCGGAATCCCAGATAAGAAGGGAAAATTCCTCGGGCCGGCTTATGAAAAGCCAGATAATAGGGAATATACAGCCCGATTAACACAAAAATCAAAAGAGCTCCGTATACAGATAAAACCATAATACACATGGTTTTTAAATCTCTCATGGAACCATAGAGCGTATAAAAAAACATTCCGGAAAACACACCGGCTCCTGTGGAAAAAAGCACCGTTAAAAACTCCCGGGGAAACGCCAAGGCCGAAGGCTTTTTCTCATATAACTCCCGGGCCTTTACAAGTCCCGGATGGCGCTCTCCTAATTTATCGAATTCTTCCGCGGCAATATTCTCGTAAGATGTAAAAAACACCGTAACGAGAATCTGTAAAATCATAAAAATCACATAACCCGCAATACAAACTGTCAAAATCTGCTCCTCTCCATTCTGTCACCAAAATGTTGATCCGTTCTAGGATTCAATTTCATCAAAATATGCCTTGGTATCCGTCAATTTCCCGTTTCTGTAATACAACCGGGGAATACGATTTCCAAGATCACAAGCAAACTCGTAATTGAAGCGTCCGGAAAGTTCTCCCAACTCTTCCAGAGTAATGGTATTCTCTCCGTCTGTTCCCACCAAAGTCACTTCGTCAAATACCTGCACCGGACGGGAAAAATCCGTAACATCCACCATAAACTGATCCATGCAGACTCTGCCTAAAATCGGTGCCTTTTCTCCGTGAATCAGTACATATCCCTTTCCGGATAGTCCTCTGGAATAACCGTCTCCGTATCCCACCGGTACGGTGGCGATGCGGCTGTTTCGCTTGGTAACAAAGGTTCCGCCGTAACTAATGGGAGTATTTTCCGGAACCTCCTTCACAAAGGAAACATGGCTCTTCAAAGAAAGAGCCGGCCTAAGCGGAAAATCCCGGTTCATTTCTTCGGAGGGCCAGAGGCCGTACAAGGTCACACCGGCACGAACCATATCATACTGCGCCTTGGGATATTCCAAAATTGCTGCAGAGTTTGCTGCATGTACTATGTCGGGCTCAAAACCATTTTCCTTAAGTGCCTGTAATGTATCTTCCAGGCAGGAAATCTGCTTCTCAATCTGAGACTTATCCCGCTCGTCCGCCCTTGCAAAATGGGTGAAAATCCCTTGGATATGAAGGCCGGGAAGCTGCTCGATGGAAAGAATCTGTGAAACCGTCTTCTTCCCGGGAGCAAATCCGATACGTCCCATACCCGTATCCAGCTTAATGTGTACGTTTATCGTCTTTCCTGCTTTCACACAAGCCTTACTGTATGACTCTGCCATATCGTAAGAAACAATTGCGGGACAAATATCTCCGAAAATCATTTGCTCATAAGAAGAGGGAAACGTCACTCCCAATACCAGAATAGGATTTTGAATTCCTGCCTGTCGAAGTTCCATAGCCTCATCCACTGTAGCCACTGCAAATCCGTATACATAAGGGAGTCCTCTTAAAGCCTGGGCAATAGGTACGGCTCCGTGACCATAGCCGTCGGTTTTAATGACAGCCATCATGTTGGTCTCGGGTTTTAAGCGCTCATGCATTTTTTCCATGTTCCATAAAATGGCATCCAGATCAATTCTGGCACAAATACGTTCTGTATCCATAAATTTATATCCTTAATCTATTTCTGAATTGATTCAATCAGATCATTATTCATTTCCAATGGCATCCCGTAAAACATCCGGGATGCTTACCACCAGGTCTCTGGCTATCATACCATATTCCCCGCATTTTAACGACGATTTCTGTCCCGCCAGACCATGAATCATAACCCCAAGATCCATGGCATCCTTAAGAGAGGCTCCCTGGGCCAACAAAGCTCCTAAAATACCGGATAAGACATCTCCGCTTCCTGCAGTGGCCATACCGGAATTTCCTTCCGTATGAAAGCCTACCGGCTCGTAGGGCAAAAAGCAAAGGCTGGTAGCACCTTTTAAAATAAGTCCCACCTGATACTGCTGCACAAATTCCTGCCCCAAATCCATGGGACGATTTTCAATCAGGGATACGCTCTGTCCCGTCAATCGTGAAAACTCTCCCAAATGGGGTGTTAACACAATGTCTCCGTGAGGACGAAGCAGCATGGAAGGATTTTCCGACAAAAGGTTAATCCCGTCTGCGTCACACACCACAGGGGTGGAACCGTTTTCCAAAACCAGCGATAAAATCCGACGGGCTCCCTGGCTTTTTCCAAGGCCCGGACCAATAATCACTGCAGAGGAGTCTTCCACCAGATCAGAAATTTCCTTATCCGTAATCTTATCCGTGTAAAAAGAAAGTACGGCCTCCGGTACCAGATTCTGTAAAATCTCCCGGTTCTCCTCCGGCGTTAAAATCCGAACCAGACCACATCCTGTACGATAGGCTGCCGCAGCAGCAAAGGCAGCAGCACCTGCCATACCAAAACTTCCGGCAATCACCAGAACTTTGCCGTAATTTCCCTTATGGGTGTTTTTGCTTCGTTTTGGAAGAAGCTGTTTTAAATCTTTCGTCTCCAGGCAATATCCCGCCGGCTTTTTCCCTTCCAGACTGTGAGAAGTAATTCCCATTTCTCCAAGAATCAGTTTGCCGCAATATTCACGCCCCGGAAACAACAGCTGTCCGCATTTTATAAAGCCAAAGCTTACGGTATAATCCGCCCGGATTGCATCTCCCATAATCTGTCCGTCTCCCGCATTAATACCGCTGGGCATATCCACGGAAATCATTTTAAAATCACAAGCAGACTCGTTGCTGCGAAGTTCATTAACGGCTTTCATAAAATCCGTATAAAAAGCAGAAAGGGGACGATTTAAACCGGTTCCAAACAGTGCATCTACCAAAACATGTGACGTTTTTAACCCTGCAAAAATTCCCTCTTGTTCCGACGTTTTATATTCTCTTACCAAAATGCCGTAAGACTTAGCAATTTGAAGCTGTTTTCTTAAAGATTCCGAAAGAGAATCTCCCTCCTTTACCAGAAGAATCTGTACATCATATCCCTCCAGAAAAAGAAGCCGTCCCACGCAGACTCCATCTCCGCCGTTATTGCCTTTCCCGGCTAAAATTGTAACCTTACACCCCCGGGGAAACTCCTTTAAAATCACATTCCGAACCACCAAAGATGCCCGCTCCATCAACACCATTTCCGGCACTCCGAAGTGCTCTCTGGTATAAAGGTCCGCCCCTTTCATTTCACGATCATTTACAATAAATTTCATAAATTCCTCCAAAGGAAAAATGCCCTACTAAACCGTAAGACATTTACTCTGATGTCTCCGAAGAACCATTATCTGCCGGGGACATTTTCTCATCAAATTGTACGTCAAATAGATTAATCACATCCTTGCCGAAAATATCATGCATATAGGAATAAATTTCTTTGTTATTTATTTCACGATTTTGCTTTTTAATGATGTTCTTTTTTAATTCCACCCGAACCTTTTTAATCCAGGCGGCAATCTCCGTAATCTCCTGGGAATTCTGACGAAGTTTCCCGTAGGAAAAATACATGGTCATCATCATAAGCTCGTCGTTTTTCTCTTTAATCAGCTTGGGATAATCCAAAAGAGCATCCTCGTCTTCGGCAATCTTGTCGTTGGTCTCGTCAATAAGGCGCTTATTCTGGTTCATCTTGGTGTCTTTGTCTTCCGTGGTCTCCATATTATCCACAATATCCGCCATGAGCTTCTTTTTGAGTTTCTTCAGTTCTTTTAACTCGGTATTTAAGCGGCCCTGCTCAGCCAGAAGAACATTTAATTCTTCTTCCAACTCTTTCACTTCCTCGGGCTTCCCGCTAATGGCAAAGAGACGATGCCATTTCTGGTCCAACACAAGGATGGGGATTTTATTTTGTGACAGTGCTTCTTTGAATTTTTTATCATCCATGAAAACCCCTCGATTCTAGGAACCCAAAAAACTATGAGTATATTCAACTCATTATTTATTTTAACTCATTTGGTAGGAAAGTTGCATTAAAGAATCGGAAAGATGAACATTTTCCACCTTAACATCCTCCGGAACCGGAAGATCTACATGGGCAAAGTTCCAGATGCCTTTGATTCCGAGAGATACCAGTTCATTACATACGCTTACCGCATTTTCCTTTGGGATGGTAAGCACCGCAATATCCACCTCATGGGTCTTTAAAAACTCCGGCAGTTCATTCATATGCATTACGGAAAGAGGCCCCACCTTCTTACCTTTTAAGTCAGGATTGGAGTCAAACAATCCCACCATATCAAAATTCATTTTGGAAAAATGAACGTAATTGGCAATGGCCTGTCCCAGATTACCGGAACCAACCAGAATCAAATTATGCTGACGATTCAATCCCAGAATCTTACCGATTTCGTCGTGAAGATACTGCACATTATAACCATATCCCTGCTGGCCGAAACCACCGAAATTATTTAAATCCTGGCGAATCTGAGAAGCCGTAACATTCATGCGTTTACTAAGGTCACCGGAGGAAATCCGCTCAATATTTTCGTTTAAAAGTTCCTCCAAATAGCGGTAATATCTGGGCATCCGCCGAATGACAGCCTGTGAAATTTCTCGTTCCATACAAAACTCCTTATGGATAAACAACTATCTAAAATTATAGAATTCCCACAAAGAATTGTCAAATAATTAACAAGAAAAATCTTCCACCGCTTCGCTGAAATTTTCCCAATCTTCGTATAATTTTTCCAACCGATCCTTATAGTCCTGCTGCTCCTTGGAAAGTTCATTTAACTTAGCGGAATTTTTCGCCACCTCGTCCTTTAAAAACTCCTCCTCAATGCGGGATACCTCTGCTTCCAGGCGGGCAATTTCCTCCTCACATTTTTTCAAGTCGCTCTTGGCTTTTCGAAGTTTGGCATCCAGTTCCTTTTGCTTTTTCCAGTCCATTTTACCGGTGGTTTCATTTTGAGACTCTGCAGAAGGCATTTCGGAGGATGCTGCCGAAAAAGAAGCATCTAAAAACAGACCACTATTGGATTCTTTTTTCTTCCGGAGATAATCATCATAATTTCCCAGGAAGTTGGTCATGCCACCCCGGGATAATTCCAGGATACGATCCGCCGTCTGATTTACAAAATAGCGATCATGGGAAACGCAAAGCAAAGTTCCCTCGTATTGATTTAAGGCATCCTCCAGGATCTCTTTGGACTGCATATCCAAATGGTTGGTGGGCTCGTCCAAAATCAAAAAATTAGCTCCGGAAAGCATTAAAATACAAAGGGACACCCGTCCTCTTTCCCCACCGCTTAAATCACCGATTTTGGAAAATACCCTCTCTCCCATAAAGGAAAAAGCTGCTAGGGCGTTTCTTACCTTAGTATCCGTCAGGTTGGGATATGCCTCCCGAACCTCTTCAAACACGGTATAGTCGTCATGAAGTTTTTCCTGGGCCTGATCATAATATCCGATTTCAATACCTGCTCCCGGCTTAATCTCACCGGCATCCGGAGTCTCATAACCGCAGATCATTTTTAAAATAGTGGACTTTCCGGTACCGTTTCCCCCCATAATGGCCACATGCTCTCCACGCTGAAGAGAAAAAGATATTCCCTCTTCGGAAAACAGACTTCGGTTTTTAAAACTTTTCCGAAGGTCTGTTACAGAAAGTACATCCTCTCCGCTTACTTTATTTACCGAAAAGGAAAGCTCCATACTTTCTTTTTCGGTCGTTACGTCTGACAAAAGTTCCATTCGGGAAAGCATACGCTTGCGGCTTTCTGCCCGGCGAATAGACTTTTCCCGGTTAAAGGAGGATAATTCCTCAATAACTTTTTTCTGATGGGCAATGTTTTTCTGCTGCTTATCGTAGGCCCTCTTCTGGGTCAGAAGAGCCTCTTCCTTTTGTACAATAAAAGCGGAATAATTGCCTTTGTAAAGTTTGGCATCTTTTTCATTAAGATCCAATACATGGTCTGCCACACGATCCAGAAAATACCGGTCGTGGGCCACCAGTAAAAAGGCTCCCTTATAAGAGGATAAAAATCCTTCCAGCCATTCCA
>Ga0181612_174573_pt1 | contig 39984 bp, 39 predicted proteins | sample HoacroProtozoa21_FD_119630 | JGI IMG/M metagenome (GOLD analysis project Ga0181612, IMG submission 119630) | Hoatzin crop microbial communities from Cojedes, Venezuel. Combined Assembly of Gp0051906, Gp0051904, Gp0051908
TAAATCCAAAGCAGAGAAGCCATCAGGAATAAAATTAACTCTTTCCCAGCTGAAACCAGGACACTCACTCTTTCCCTGCTTGCCAACTTTCTAATGAACTTGCTTACTTTCTCTGCACTTTTCTCCTGCTGTCTTCTCTGTCAATCTGGAGTCGGGCAGCCTCTGGATGCTTGTGTTGGCCAGTCTGGGGACAGTGGCAATGGTTCACAGATGGCTCAGAAACCCTGGACAGCACAGAGAGAAGATGTGGAAGAGAAAGCAAATGTATTTAGGTTCACAGAGGGGCTGTGAATTACGCTCAACATATAATAAATGTAGCAGCTTATCAGAAAGGTCCAACTCATTTTCCTAACAGCCTTTCTCCCTGCCTCGTTGAAATAGGTTCCACGTTTCCATCACTGCTCTGTTTATGCTGGGTTATGTTCCAGGCAATAAATTGAACTCCTCCCTGTTCACCCTGGCCACCTGAGCTGCTGCTCATTTCTGTTCTCTGAGAGATTAGGGTGTGAGAAGAAATATACCGTGTCGTTTTTTCCTTGTGTAAAATTGCTTTTATGCTGAATGCAATATGTTACAGGATGAAAAGGTTCTGCAAGAGCGTGTGTCTCTTGATATGTTACCGCAGAAGGAGGTAAGGTGAGAAAAATGAGCTCTGCAGCCTTTTCTGACCACAAATGGGCAGTGGAGTCAAGGGACAACAAAAGAATGCCCCAGGGTTTCAGGCAGGGGTCTGCAGGCCTGGGAATATCTGTGGGGATGGCACTGTTTTGCTCACCAGCTTTCCTTTGAGTAAAACGGACTTGCTCCTACTCTCTGGATTCGGACACTGCAAACTTCGCCCTTCAGTTTCTCCCCACTCAGGGTTACCTGGACCACATTTTCCCACTTGCCAGGACTCATCGTGCTGCAGTGAAGACAAGGTGATCACTCAAGGGGATCCCCAGTTGTCCTGAGATAGAAGTATAGACCACTTGAGTTATGTGCTAGGGCACAGGACCGGCACAGATCAGTCTTCAGACTGGAAAAAGGTGAATGGACGACTTTCCCTGGCCGTACTTGATGGTGGCGTCACTGTGTCAGTTCACAGCTGACTTCAATGAACACGCGAGTCATGCGTGAACATGCCAGAACATGACATGCAAGAGACAAACAGCTGTAGGGACAGAGTTAGCAGTGTCTGTGTCTTCTTCCATTACTTTTTGGAGTAAACTCATGCAGCGGTCAATGAGGATACTCAGATACACGGTAAGATATTCACTGGGGGATTTAGTCCTAATTTTTAATGCCTCTGTCTGATCACATCGCTGTGGGCTCCCTTTACAGTATCTGTAAAAAAAGTGGCACTTTCAGGTGCTGTTTGCTGACCGATTTTAGACTTTAGCACACGATTAATGGTGGCTTGGTCTCTGCTGCTTGTACTGCCGAGAGCTCCGGTGACTGCAGAGGGACACATGTAGCCAGATGAATTCCACCCTCCAGTAACAGCAGGATGCAGGGGACATTACACACTGACAAATAGCTAGACAGACAGTTAGACTTTCACCATTTTCTCAGAGTTATTACTTCATATTTTCAGCAGCCAGCATAGGTTACACCTGCTTCACATCGGAGTGTGTTGTTTACAGCCGTAATGGATTAAATTTTAGCTCCAAATCTGTTGTATAAGAGCTACATCATGGCAACAGCCAGGAAATATTACAGAGCCATCAGCTGCATTGTGACCATGGCTGAAATTCTGCCACCCTTGGAGTAAAACTATTTGACACTGTACAGAGCTGTGTTGTGGGAAGCAAACTACGAAATGATTATTCCTTAATAATGTCTTCAATTCAGGCTTTAGGTGAGCTCAGTGTAATTACCTTCACTGGAATTTGACCAGAACTTTCTTTCAGGGCAAGAAAACTAATTTGTACAGAAAGCAAGACATTAGCTTTATGTTTCATTCCAAATGAAATAGTTGAGATCACATCTCTGTCATTGCCAGGAGAAACAGGAGACAATTTTGTTCCCAGGACTGAAATCAGTCCAGACTGCGAACACCAAGGGGGGCAGTTCTGCAGAGTCATGGACATGAACATCCAGCAAACATCACAGCTCGGGGAGCTGACAGCCAGACGGCACCCTCTCTGCATGGACTAGTACGGCCAGTGCGAAACATGTGCAGATGGAGGGCATGTGGGACCCTCCAGTGTGCACAACAGGAGCAGGAGGGGCAGCTCCATACTTGGTGGATGGAAGAGCTATATTGAAAATAAATGGTGATGAGGGTCCTCAAACACTAGGATGGGCACACAGAGGGGCTGTGGGATCTCCGTCCTTGAATTCTTCAGACAACAGCAGCTCAAAGCCCTGAACAATCTGATGTTGGCCCTGCTTTGACCAAAGCTGGAACTAGAGACTTGCAGAGGTCTCTTCTGACCTCAGATCTGACCTCCTGCTCTGAGGTAGGGTCTGAGAAGAGCCATGAGCTCTCCCCAGCTGGAGGACCAGACCAAACATTGCTCAATGAAGCAGAGGACCCTGAAGCCGTAAGGGCAGGGGATGCATCACCCAGGGAAATGGCAGAGATTGTTAACCCAGAGGAGCAGCAAAGCTGTGCACGTGGTCGCAGGCATCCACTCGCTCACTGTCAGGGCAGGGAGGAATACGATGAAAAGGTCACAGGCTCAGAGCAGCCAGAATAACAGAGACCGTTCTAAGATAACAATTTCACTTTCTGTTAGGATGGGTAGCTCAGCTGCTGTTTGTCCTTTCCTTGAGGTATGCCTCTGACAGCACAGGCCCCTGACAACGGTTGCAAGAGAAAACAAACATATAAAACTACTTTGGTTGCAATTTAACCATGGTTTCTCTCTGGAAAGCTGCCAGCATGCCTGGATTGTGCGTGGTCTAAAAGTATGGTCCCTTCTTTAGTGCCTGTCATCTTCCAGCAGGCTTTGAACAGGGATAACAGACAATGCCCATCTTTATTAGCATCTCTCAGGGCTTTTTCATCGAGAGCCAGAGTCCAGGGAATTACATCTGTCATTGCTGAAAACCATCAATGTCAAAAAAGAGAACACATCTTGTTTTGATCAAGTCCACATTGCAGTTGTGGCAGGAGCTCCTAACGACCCAACACCAGCTCAGGGCCACCGTATGGCTTGTGTGGCTCGAGATCCTAAGGAGACACAGTCCCCTGCTGTCCCATGGCCCAACTGTCCTAACTCTGTAGACAGGGATTGCAACTGAGAGATCTTCCAGCACAGCTGCACAATACTTTTCATCAGCAAGTAAGCCCAATGCTCAGTGCTATTCCTTGATCTAAAGGCCACTGTGTGATTTTCAGAGCTCAGCTCGTCCAAACATGCCACCCACCCCACTTGTGCCGAGCTACGACTGCATTTGGGTACACAAAGGGGACATTGGCTGACAGCAGGGCTGCATCACTTCAAAACTCTGGCCAGAGGAGCTTGGGATCAGATCTCTGGTCATGCAGCCCTGCCTTTTTAACACAGGCAAAAAGAGCTTGATTTTATACAGTAAAGTGAGTGTACGCATGAATGCTAACTGACTTCTTTAGTGAAGTGCCATCAGCGTTGCCAGGTTTGTGTTTGATGGATGCTTGTGTGCTCACTTCCCCACCGATCGTGGAGAGCCGCATTGCTGCATCCGTAGGAACAGCGAGAAGAGAGTAGCGAGACATGGTCATTTGAAGTCCATCTGCCCTAACGTCCCGCCTCCCAGCAACCACCCAGTCTGGGAGAAGATCCATGTCCTGCTACTGGTCCTGCTCTCTGCAGTCTCCCATGAGCTAGTTTGAGAAAAAACAGCAAATACTATTTTTTTCCCCCCTTCTTGCCTCCCTTATAAAGATAATGGGAGAAGTACCTGACCATGTTTATCTCATTTGTAAGGCAGCTATTTCCTATTTCCTCAAGGTCCAGCCCCTTTTTCCTATCCTACTCCACCCTCCTTCAGTTGTTGTTTCAGGCTTTGTCCCTTCCCCATTTGAGGTCTCACTACATTTTAAGACTGTTTGCATCTAGCTAGATCCTATACGACCAGGAGGAATGAGGAGGGTTGCAGTGACTGTGGGACCTGCTTCCTCTCTCTTCTCTGTGCATGTCCCCTAGCAGTGTGCTCTTGAGCATGTCCAGAAGCTCCCCTGGTGCTTTCCAAGAGAGTTTTCCTACCAAGCTCTCTATCTCTGGTGTTCCCCTTGCCTATCTCTGAGCCTGTCATCTTCACACCCTTCTCCTGTTTTTCATATTTCTTATAGTCACCTCTACTTCTTTCTAAAATCTCCTGAACTATCCATCTGCTTCTCATACAGAAATCCTTCCATGATGTTGTTCACCCTGTTGTGCTTTTCTCTACATTTTTCAGCTGTCCTGTATCTCTGGTTTCAGAAGAGAGGGACCAGAACTGCACACAGTATTTGGGTAGAGGTTTATCATAGATTCACCAGTATCTCATACATATTTTTATTTATCTGTCCTCTATTGTCCTGTTCATTCTATAATTTGATTTGCTTTTCTGTGTACTGAGCCGATGCATTCATGGAACTAGCTGTTGTAATCTCACTTCCTTACTCCTGAATGACAGTAATCAACTCGGAACCCATTGCTGGAGATGCATAATTAGTATTTTCCCCCATGCACTTGACTTTACATTTATTTAGATTAACTTTCACCTTCCATTTTATCACATTGTGCTTCTGTAATTCTTTCTTCTTGGTCCCCTGAGCAACAGTGCCTCAGCAGCAAAACGCTCCCCAAGCACTCGTGCTCTTCTCCAGATTGTTTATGAGAAAGCTGAGCAGCACCGACCCTGGCGCAGAAACTCAGGCAGTTCCCTGCTGGCCTCCTTCCACTGTGATGCTGCTCATTTAATTCTAACCCATTTCCTTTCTTAGAATGACGTATTGCTCTACAGCAGGACCTTCACCTTGCTTCCTATGGCAATGTAATTTCTCTAAAAGCCTCTTGTGAGGGACCTTACTGTGTGCTTTTCAGACTCTGAGTAGACTGTATCAGCTAGGTCTCTTCTGGGATGTGACTGTGTACTCCTCGGGTGGTGTTCAGTAGTGGTTTGACTTCCCCTGAGAAAAGCTGCACTGACTATCCCAGTATTTTGCCTTTAGCCACTTCCCTACAAATGCCTGAAGACGCCAGCCTTTTAGGCTTGTTGTTAGTTAAACCAGAAAACCTGAAAAAAATTCTCTAATCCCATGGTGATTTTACACCAGACATTGCCTATAACAACTATTTTGTCCTTGAGTTCCTTTAGGACTTGTGTGCAAACGCTGTCTGATTCTGGGGAGGGTTCCTGCCATTTTATCATTTTGTTCTGTAGCTTTCCTGCTTGCATTTCAGTTTAAGCTACATCCTCTGATAAATAGATCCAGCTGAGGGGCTTATTTATTCTAAGACAACAGCAGGGTCTCTTCAAATCCTCCTTGCCCTTTGCAGTTCACTAGCAGAGTGCATCCCACTGCCAGTATCAAAATTCAGGGCCAGACCTCCTGTGCCAGGCTCCAGCAGAAGCACTTTCTGTTCCGTGTGACTTCCATGCAGTAAAACCAGAGGTTCAGGGCCTGAAAATTAGACTGACTTGGGGCTCAGGGCTTGCAACACCCTGTGCTAGGAATCTGTCAGAATAGCATGGCCAGGCCGTGAAAGAGCCCATGAAACCTTTATGGGGCTGTAGCTCATGATTCACCGGCACCAGATGCGAATACCTGAGCTGAGGAAAAAACTGAGCATTCATTTTCTTCCCTTTGCCTCTGAGTCCTGTTAGGTTAAGAGATGCCAGGCTGATAAATTACCATCGTATTAATTTAATATTGTGTGGAGATTCATAAATATCTGACTACCACTATGGAGTCCATGTATCTCTCTGATGAATGGAGAGTTTCTGCTCCAAAAAACTTGCCATCAGATCATATGCTTTGAGAATGCAAATAAGCACTAATGTAGCAAGCAGCAGGCTGATTATGGTCAGTGGTTTTGTGACTGTCGCAGCACAGGAGGCTTTGGAGGAGGGATATGAAGTGTTCATAGTATCTTCCAGGAGTGAGGGATGGGAGTTTAACAACTGTTGTGGTTTAATCCGGCAGCTGGCAACCAGGACCACGCAGCTGCTCACTTGCTCCTCACCCCCCCTGCAGTGGAATGGACAGGAGAATGGACAAAAAGTGAAACTTGTGGGGTGGGACAAAGATGGTTTAATAACATAACAAAGAAAGGAATAATAACAACAACAACAACAACAACAACAAATATGCAAAACAAGCCATACAAAATACAGTTTTTGTCACTGCCTGATGACTGATTGTGCAGCCAGTCCCTGAGCAGCCATCGCGGAACTTGTGGATTTCCCAGAGCTCAAGGATTTGGTGGATTTCACCGAACTCATGAATTTCGCAGAACTCGCTGAACTCATGGAAGAAGACTGAACTCACAGAAAAATTCAAAGTCATGGAAGTTATGACCCAGATTTGACCCAGTCTGCCCAAATATTCCAACACAGAGGGAGGTGGTTCTGCTGAAAGAGTAAGATCTCCTTAACCTTTGCCTTCTGGGAACTGAAGAGGTCCCTTCTTGGTGATGTTTCCGGAGTGGGTTAGCCAAGGTGGTGTCAGAGCCAAAAGATTTTGTGCATGTTACAACTAGCCCCTTGAGAGCTGGGGTTTGTTCCCATATCTCTCACTATATCTTCTAGATTTAAACCCTTGGGGATGCCTTGATACAATTCAATTAATCCAGGAGACTTCTACCCCTTCCTCCCAGACTGCAGACAGATCTGTTGTGGTTTCAGTCCTTGAGTTTGGGGGTACGCTCTGAGGCTTGAGGTCCGAATTGCTCCTCCAAACAACAATCAAGGCATTCATGTGTGTGATATGCCACAGGGAATGCTGAATAAAACATACCCTGGAGATTTTCAGACAAGAAGGCACTGTACACTGTACAGAGGATGATCAAAATGGACCACGCAAAGGTTGTATACATGAACATGTATTTTTACTCAGCTCAGATGCAGCATCCAGTTTTTAGAGACTCTGTCTGGAGTCTTCTGTTAGAATAAATAATCCCCAAGTACCTTCAAAGAAAGACTTTGCACAGTTTGCAAAGCAATTCTTGGAGACTATCACCACAGCCCCAAGACAAGTTCTGAAAGAAGAATTGATCAGGTTCAGCAGTCAGCATATGTCCCAAGACTGGTCCATCAGACCTTTGAACCTCAAACTCTTCCTTTTCTGTGTAACTTTTATGCAGGACCCTCTCTCTGCTGCTGCTGTTGTCTGCAGGATCTTATTTGTCTTGGTCACCCACAGACCAGACCAGCTACATGATGATGCACAGCTATAGCTGCAGTAGAGTGCAAAAGCCCAGAAAGGTGGAAACTCTAAAAAGAAAACACCTGAAACACCGGGATGGAAAGAGAAGGGAACAATTGAGTCGACAGCAAAGAAAAATGAGTGAAAGCAGTTAGGAATTATAATAATAAAGCATGCTTTCTGAAAGGTAACATTTGAAGTTGCTGACTCTTCAGTTTGTCCTTGCTGCATTAAGGATATAACATCATAAACCAACCAACGTGCTGCTTTCAAAATGTCAGAACAAGGTCCAACAAATAGGCGAAGACTATATCTGAACTTCACTGGGGAGAACACAGAGAGCAGAAAGCAGCTGAGAAGAGGTGAAGAAACAGCTCTGCACATCTCCTTCTTGCAGGTACTAGCTCTCCTCTTCCCCAAGCCTTTTCCACCCCTGTGACTTCCTAAGCCAGCCTATGTGTGCCATCTTGCTGAGTCCTGTCTGCTGGAGCAGCAGGAGACCTCTTCTTGCTGTTACCTTTCTCCTTGTGTGGGGTTTCATGAATGCAGGAGAAAGACCAGCTCCCAGATCACTCAAAGACAGAGAAAACTCCAAAGCCATGTAGGGTGGAGAGTCAGTTTTTTACCTTGTCCAACAATTTTGCTACTGCCACAGCACCGTCCCTGGTCAGACACTGGATAGAGTTGGCTGTGGTACCTTTCTGAGATGAATAAACCTGCCAGAAGCGGGCAGGCAAATCCAGGGTGACCGCTGGAGCAAAGGAAAACGGAGCAGAGGCTGCCAGCTGCGGTGATCTTGTCGCCTATTGCATCGTATACCCTTCCTCTTGATTCTCTATAGGCACTTCTGAGACTTCAGTGTCCCACATCTGCTCTGCCATTGCCATATTTTTTTTTCTTAATGCTGCTGACTCACATGGGTATTCCTTAGGCCCTATCTCTGTGTTTTATTTTCCCTAATTAGTACAATATAGGGGTATAGCCTGTCTCCAGTCCCTTTCTGCAAATGTGTGAGACAAGTCCAAAGAAGCCAATACTTCCAGTGAATAGAGCAGGCTAAAGAAATGATGTATATGCCTGAAAAAAAAAAAAAAGCCTGATTATTTTAACTGCAGCTGAATTAATGGGGAACTCAGGAATTCAACTGATAAGCACACAGGTAATAATCAGCAGGAGTGATGACGGTAATCCTTCAAAGGACAACAAAGAGATACAAAAGACACCTGAGGCATTGCTTGGTGAGAGATATGCAGGACAGAAAATATCTAAATATAGCTTCTAAAAGTATGTGGGATGAACTGCGCTGACAGTAACTACAATGTTAATGTGTGTTCAGCGTATGGATAAAATCATTAACCAATTAAAAAGAGCACAACAACCCATGATGGACGATAATAGCCATTACAAATGCATAATTCAGTATATAAGGGACCAGTTCAGTATTTCTAATGAGAAACCTTAACTCAGTTTCATTGGATTTAGACTGCTGGGAAGCTGGACCACATTATGTATGCACTGCTTGCTTGCTGATGCACTGGTCCTGCTGGAAAGAACTTGGGGGTTATAGCGCATACCAGAGTCAGCATGAACCAACAGTGTGTCTTTTATTGCAATTAAAGCAAACTGTACCCTGGACTATGTTTTGCCGGAGAGTGGCCAGTATGCTGAAGGAAAGTGTTATGACCCTTTACTCTGTGTGGGGGAAAGTATGCCTCCAACACCGAGTCCAGTTCTGAGCTCCCCCCATTCAAGAGAGATGCTGAGAAACAGTAAGGGATCGACTGGAGACCTAACAAGGTTGCCCAGTGCTGGGAGCACATGTCCTACAAGCAGACACTGAGGGGCTGGTATGGTTTCATCTAATGAAGAGGAGGTACAGGTGTGATCTAACAGCTGTGTACAACTGCTTGGAAGAGAGTCACAGAGATGATGGAGCCAAACTCTTCTCACCACATCCAGAGACCATTCCAACAGAAGTTACTAGAACTCTAGCAGCTAGTGGACCCCAGCCTCCCCCACACAGGATGATTTTTATTACAAACATTTGTACAAAGTTAGAATGTTAGAATACGTGAGAATGATTAGGCAGAAATACATCCTATAATATACTTCAGTCAACTCTGTTAATAGCTATATGTGCAATGGAAGACAAGGAACCTGGGGGTTTTTGGGACCCTAAAGAGTCCTTCACAGCTCCTTCCTTTTCTTTCCCACCTCCTCCTGATTTGAAACTAGAATAAACAGAGGAAGATACTCACCAGAGCCAGATATTTATAATGACGCCAGCTGTCCTAGAGATATTGCTGGGGACAATGGTTGAGAAAGGTTGGTTGGTTGGTGGTCTTGCCCCAAGGCTTGAAGCTTTTGCTATGATCATTGTCACCACACAAAGTCTAACCCCAAGTCTAGGTGGCCCGTGGGCTGTGACCAGTATGGTGACTCACCATCTGAGACCTGGGACAGGTCCTCCCTGTGTGAATGTGTTCGAGAAGCTGCTGGTTAGTCCCATCATCTGAACTTCAACAGGCTGTGCTCTGTGCCTCTGACTGAGACACTTAAATAGCTAGTGGACAAGTATTCATCAGCCTCCCAGCTCCTGCCACCTCCTGGTGCTGATTGTAGGAAAACTCGTGATCAGCAAATCTCTTACCTTCCTTCCTTCCTTCCCTGTCCCAGTGCTGGTACAGTCTGACCAGCAAGAACAGCATCACTGCCGGCTCTGTGAGCAGCTCGAGGATAAGGACTGAGATGTCTAGCTCACAGAAGGACCATAACACAGTAACGAACATGAGGAGTGATGGGAAAAAGAAAAGGAAAAAAAACAAGTGCAAAAGAATGGTAGGAAGAGAGAGAGACACAACAAAAAGGGCCAAGTGCTGATACGGGTGTTGACAGCCTGTGGTCCTCAGGTCTTGCAGCACACAGCTGGGTGAACTGTATGAGGCACGTGGGCTTCCTGAGGCTCCCCTGAGCATCCGCTACTCTACCAAACTATCCTTGTGTGGACCTAGGTGCAGCTGGCTCACCCTCTCTGCTCACGTCCTGGAGAGTGGTGAGTAGTGTGAGCCATCCTGGTCGGATGGGAGCTCATTGGGTTCCAGATGTTGTGCTTCAGAAGCATTACAGCTTCTTTTGGGCCACAGGTTTGAATGTCTGGGGATTAGAGACCCACAGGCAAGCAGTAGCCTGGCAGTATAGACACTGCTATGACTCCTCCTTCTTCTAGAGATGGGTTGCCAATGACCAGTGGTGGGGCTGCAGCTCTGGGCAGCAGGGCACTGCATTACTGTGCAGGTTTCCGTAAGCACGTGAATATATTTCCTTGTACTCTAGGAGCCTGTTCTGCAGTTTGTGAATATGCCTTCCTAGTTGTGAGTAATTTATGTATTTATTATGCCCCCTGGCAGTGCTGTTTTACTAAAGCTGTCCCTTTTTTTATGTTGCTCTTTTATCCCTCTGGGAACAGGGCTTATGTATCTCTAAAGAAAACAGAATTATTTCATATTTCTTAAATGGGATTTTAAGTGGAGTAATGCAGATGAAGGGCAGCACACAAGCACAATAATGCCTTGTATCTTAAATAAAAAATAACTTTCTCAGGAAGGCATGTGGTGGTGATTTTTCTCTTGGGCTTTCCACAGAAAGTGCTAGCTGTTAAAGGACTTTTCTATATGTCTCTAACCAATTCAGAGCACATTTTTCCTACGTAGTTCTGCTCTGTACTAAAGAGGAAGGCTTTTATCAAGTGTCTTTTGTGTATCCAGATGGTTTCTCTGGGTGCTAAGCCGGGCTTAAGAAGATGCTGGAGTCTTTTCAGATGCAGAGAGGGAGAGGGGAGCACGGGTGCTCCCAGACACTGTTCCTGGGAAAGTCAGAGAGTAAATGAGATCCATGTTACCCTTGAGGAGGATCTCGCTGCCCCTGGGTCACTCAGCTGCCTGGCCCCACTCCTTCTCCCCAGGCTTAGCTGCCTCCTGACAAAAGGCTTTAAGACTTTCCCTGGTGATGCCAGGAGCCCATGAGGAACGTTACAGGAATTTTGCTGTCGCTGCTATTTATAATGCCTGTGTAATGAAAGGAGCGCAGGTGGCTTTGCAGAGATCTCTAGAATCCCTGCCATTCTGTGCGGAGCAAGGGGAAACGGTTTTTACAAGACGGCATGACAAGCTGAGGGTGCAGCAGGGATCTGAGCCCACCGCAGCGTCCTGCCCCCAGCCGTACTGTGCCCACGATGCTCTGCGCTTGGAGAGTCGACCGCCTCCCCTGCCAGCTCTGCTCTGTGGTGAGCAGACAAGGCTAGAATACTGGAGAACGACTTTCAAGCGAAGTGCGGGAAGAGGAGCAATTCTGAGTCTAACTTAGCTGTGCTGGTTTTAGAGAAAGAGGCAGCTGATCCCTGTGGAGGAGTGGGTACGGGGAAGGTGCATTTGCAGGGAAGAAGCGAGCACCGGTCACGCCGTCTCCGTGCCCTCCCACCTGGCAGGGCTGGAAGAGGGATTCCCACTCCCTCATGGCTGGGGGGCTGCAAAGCAGGTACCTTCAGGGGACCTACTGACCATGGGATCTGGCATGGTCCTTGGGAAAAGCCCATGTTTCTGGGGACTCTCACCCTGTCACTGGGCTCTAAGCATCCACTACCTCACCTCAGACACGATCCTGTCCGCATCACTGGGGCACAGATGTGAAAATTTGCCCCGAAATATGAGCTTACACCACCTGCATGGTACTGCTCCCTTTCTCTCACCAGCCACACCTCTGCCTTTCTTTGTTTAAATCAAATTAGTTATTTTTAACTGCAACCCTCCACTTTTTCAATTTATTTTGGCTCTAAGCCGATTGGAGCAGACCAGGATCCCTTACTCCTGAGATACAGGAATATCTCTGAATAATCAAGGATAGAAGACCAGGCTTGAGAATTGCCTCAAGCAGACCTGCTGAGTCCCTCCTGCTCCTGGCCTGGCTCTGCATCTCCCCCTCCCTCCTTCATGGACAGGGAAGGACTCGGGGGGTTCCCCTTCATCCTGACGTGGGGAGACAAGGCAGAGCGGGGACAGTGAAGCATCAGGCACCAGTGGCTGGCAGGCACCAACAGAGACAGGGCAGCGGTCATGCAAGGACGCTGGCTGAGCCACGCAGCCCCATGGTCACTGGGTTCACACCAGCCACTGCTGCAGCCATCTCTCTGTCTAACCCACAGCAGGGGCCATAATTGCATTTTGGAGAGGATGGTGTTATCCTCTCTGTGATGAGTAGAGCGCTGAGCTGTACAGGACCAGCACAAAATGAAGATGGAAAACGGGTGTCAGATGGCCCAGCCTGCGCCCAGAGGCTCTGGCTGCAGTCACAGCACCACAGCCTTGTTTCCAGCACACGTGACATGGAACATCAGCAGCGCAATAACACAAACCCATCCTTTTGACCAAACTGCTGCCCTCGATATTCACATTTTTCAGCGCAGGGATCACAACGAGAGAGGGACCATCGGAGTCTGCTGTAACCATGGCAATGGCTCAGCCCAGCCCAGCTCCCTCCTTCCAGCGTATCCCCCAGAGCAATAACCCAGGTGCCAGCAAAAAACCCATCCCACTGTCTAGGAGCTCCAATGCCATGCACAAGACCCCATCACCTTCCTGGTCCCACTGGGACATCCCTGTTCACCCTCATCATGGCTACAGACAGGTTGGCAGTGGAGGTCCGGTGCTGCAGACCCTTGAAAGGAAACTGCACAGGGCTAATCCCGCTGTCTGCTGATTTTTAACACCTCCTCACACCGACTGCTGCCTTCTTCTGTCCCTCTCAATCATGCTAAGCCATCCTGGCCCCTTCTCCTGATCCTCAGGTTATCTGCAGGAATCCCTCCTGTGCTCCAGAGCAGTGTCCCTGAGGAGGGGTGGTTGGACTCAGCTGCAGCCCTCAGTGAGGATGGTACGAAGCTGGTTTTCAGCTCATTCTCATGTCACAGAATTGCTTCAGGGTCTCACAGTCTCAGACAGCTCTTGACACCATCCACTGCACAACAGCCATGAATATCTATGACAAGCCTAAAGGCTGAATGAGAAGGATGGAGAGAGGAGAAAAGGCTTCTGAAAACTGAGGACTCCAGCTGAGGAGGGCTCTTGGTTTGGGGCAAGTCTGCAGTGCCATGATGTCCCCAGGGCGATTCATGCTCATCATCAGCAGTCTGACATTTGCCTCCTGTGTGTTCATTAACAAAACCCTGAGCAACAGGGATCAGTGGTCTCTTGGTCTTCCTTTGGCATGGTATGAAATGAATCTGTAAGCAACCATCAAGTTGAAGTCCATCTTCTGGATGTGCTCCAGTGTCAGGGAGAGTGGTTACATGGACTCTGCTGCTCTTTGCTCTGCTTACTGGGGCAGAATCCCAGCTTTTCAGTTCAGGTAGTCCTTCTGTCTTGAGACTCTTCTGCCCAGGATGAACCAGTACCAGGACAGGGACCTTTATTGACTGAATCCCTTCTGTTGGTGGTGTCCCGAGCCTTGGCTTTGGTCCAGTGGACTGGAAAGTCTGAGCCAATGGTGGTCATGTCGGTCAAGCATCTCTCTCCTCCCTATTACGATCCTCGGCAAATGGCTGTAGCTGGCCTTGCCTGAACAGGGTGGTTCAACAAGATGACCTACAGACGTGCCTGCCAACCTCGACCATCCTCCTTGGCAGATCATGTCCTCCCAGGCAGACAGCTCTGTGGTCAAGGCATTTTATCGCTTATTCATTTCTGAAGTAGCCTGTCCATCACAGAGCTATTTTCATTGACACCCATGAAATCTGGGGATTGCATCTAGAGGAATGAGATGTTCAGTCACAGCACAAAAAAACAGAGGATGACAAGCAGACTCCCAGAGAAACACTGACACAGCGTGGGAGGTGCAGCACCAGGGAAGCACCAAACTTTCTCTGCTGGAGAGCAAGTACAAGTTCACCAGCCTGCAAACTTCAACAGTCTTCTCTCATATCTCCCCATAATTTATCACCTTGGTAAGCAGGACTAAATCAGAGCTACAGCAATACTTAGCTCTCAACAGCACCTTCAATCAGAGAGCTCAAAGCTCTACGTAGCATGCAATTAACCTTCTAGCTACTAAAGTAAATTACAACACAGGGCGAAGCACAAATCAGAACCTTGCCTCAAAAAATGAGGTCTAGATTCTGCCCTCTCGCTGATGCTCAGCCTGACTACATGTTCATTTCATTGGAGTGTAAATAGGGAATAACAGTACAAAGAAGGGCAGGAACAGAAGGCAGAGTGGAGCAGATCAATGTGCAGGGCATTAAAGAGGGAATGAGCAAGGCTGGGGACTGCCTCAGGCACTCCACTGCCTTCCTCTCTCTCTGGGTAGAGAGGCATCAGCCTCCTCTTCCATTTCTGTGGCTTTTTAGGAAGAGAGTTGGGACCATGTTTGGGCCTGCAAGGCACCAGCTATTTGAAATAAAAAGACTGCAGTATTTTCAGTATTTTCATAGTCTGATGAACACACACAGCAAAATAATAATTTCATTTTCACCCCCACCTACCCACTCTGGATTTCTTTTACCAAGCCCCCAAGCAGCGAGTGCCCTCAATACCACCATCTGCAGCTCTGGTGTGACGCACTGGGACCTCACATACCCCCACATCACTTCTCTGACTCACGAAAGACAAAGCCAATTCGACACCAATTTCACTCATAGGAAGTTTCTCCAGTGACACCTGATCTGCACTGTTTGATTTGAGTGCTTGGCAATCACTTTTCTATTTACAATTGTACGAGAGGGCCCTGGACCAAGTGCTGTGTTTATTGCAATTCATGCCACTTGTTCCCTTTCTCTCTTCTATTCCGTGGTAGAGGACATCCGCGTTCAGCGCGGCATTATTCTGACTTCACGCTGCTGACATCTTTGGAGCCGAAACAGCATCACAATGGTGTCACACAGCAGCAAGTCAGACCTTGTGACTCCTCCATTTCCATGCACTGGTAGCACACTCCTGTATCTCCGATCTGTTTCTCCTTGTTATTTTTGCTTTGTGTTTTGGTGTTTTGAGAAACAACTCCTTCTTTCATAGTCACGCTGCAGAAACAACTCCACTAACTTGAAGTAATTTGGACTCTGGTCCATGAGCCAAGTACAAACAAGTGTGCACAAGCAAGGCTGGGCAGCAGGAGAGTCACTGGACAGATTCGAGACAGGCACAGCACATGCCCGTGGCATTCGCATACGCGACTCTGGCTACACCCGACACTATGACTCACGTGTACAGAACTTCATCCTCCAATGAAGTTATACTGAATCCAGCAAAACAGCTAAACAAAGCTGATTTATTTCTTCATGCAAATTTTCAAGTACTGGAGTTTTCAAATAGTTTTTTAAATCTCTCATTCTATAGAACAATTTACTAAAACTCAAGGTTATGTTCGCTGAAACACCGACACCTGGGCACAGACCTGAGGCCAGTTTCAAAGCTGGTATCGGACCGCAGGCAGAGCCCCTGGCCTGCCTGTAACGTGCTGAACCAGGACATCTCTCAGCAAGAGATGGAAAAGGACAAAATCTAGAAGTCAAGGACCCAGCAGGGTCATGCAGGAGAAAATACCATTTGCAGACTTCTGAATGATTCCCAGATCCTCATGAGCAGCCTGTGATGTCTCAGAAGCATGAGCCTACCAGGTTTTATCGTGCTCAGTTGTAACCCATGGCAGAGGCAGATCCTCCTGTGCTGCTTCAGTGGTGTGATGGGAGTCACAGGATCACGGAAAAATCACAAGGGCTGTAAGGAACTGCCTGGTGGCATTTAGCTCATCCCCTGCCACAAGCCAAGATAAGTCCATCATGGTCAGCTGAAACCTTTGCATCAAACACCTGGTGAAAGGGACCTCATAACTTCCCAAAGCAAAATGCTCCCCTCTCATGATAGAAAGTTTTTCCTAATACCTACCCTAAAGACATCCATTGTCACAACTCCACCCCTTTTTTTCTTTTTGTAAACATAAATGACACCTTTCTAAACATAAAAGACACTTTTTCGCCTCTGCAGCTACCTTTAGTACAGCTACAACTGGCATCTTGCCTCTCCTCAGCCATCTCTGCTTTCAGTGATGGCAGTTCTTATTTTCTTCAAAGATCATGCTTTCTAGACTGATGATCCTCCCCCTTCTGTGCCTCCAAACTCATCCACCTCCTTCTTGAACTGAAACCACCACATCAATTCTCAATTTTCCAGGCAAAGCCTCAGATGTGCTGAACGGAGCAGTCACCAGAGTTGGAGACCATGCTCATGTCCCACATCCAGGACAGTGCCTGTCCCCACCACAACGTGACACTGTGGACTCCTCTCTGCTGAGCTCCTGACTGTCTGTGTCTGTGATGGTTTCCCACAGTGCGGGGCATTTCCTACCCCATCTCTGGGCAGCTGACTTTCTTTAATGAAATCACGACACATGACATCCATCACTGCTCACCTGAGCATAAGGCCTGTTTTGCTGCCATGAAAGGAGACTAAAATGATTTTACGTGATTTGTTCTTGACAAATCAAACTCAGCTGTAATTCCCTGGCTCGTTATCTCCCAGGTGCTCACAAGTGGTTTGCCTGATAATATGTTCCTGTTCTTTTCCAGGTATTTCAGGCAGCTGGCTGGTTGATGGATCCCCATTTCACCCTTCCTTTTTTAAAGACAGGCTTTGCACTTATTTTTCCAGACCTCCAAAATTTTCTCCATTCTCCACATACTTTCAAAGATAAAAGCCAACTGCTCTGAGATTGATTCAGCCTTCTTTAAGCACCGTACTCTGAATGCTGGCAGGCTCAGGCAGTTTGAGACCCTCTAATGTACCTAAGTGCTCTCTCACCCATTCTTTCTCTGTTGCAGAGTAAATTCTCGCCCCTTTGTCACTGGAGCTGTTTGCATCAACCTTATCATTGTCATTAACTCTTTTAGCGAAGACTGAAACAACAGGAGGATAAATTCCTTTGCCTGCTGCGTCATCAGTCAAGAATTCTTCATCCCCTTGGAGAAGCAGTGGGCCAGGGCAAAGTGTCTTTTGTCTTTTTCCCATCACTTATTTAATTATAGAAAGTTTCTTTGTTAGTCTTTATGTCCCTCACTAGCTGTATTTCCTTTTGTGCCCTGTTGTTTTCCTTCCTCCCCTACTTCTCCTCTTTTGCATCTGCCCTTAGCAATTCGTCTGAGGTCACTCCTGTGAAAGGGCTTCTGGCAAAGCTCAAGCTTGCAAGAGAGCCTCAGCCATTTTTTCAGCATTGCCTTGGGCAGGTTTCATCCACATCGTGCTTAGGTCTAGTTTTGTGCCCACCCAGAGAATGCAGACGAACAGAAGCCAGCACCTTGGTCTATACGTGCACTTGAAATCTCTACAGCTATGAGCAACCATTTAACCCAGCACAGCTAAAATGATGAGTCCCAAGATAAATGCCCTTATTTTGACAACAAGAAAAGGTAACAGGCATGAGCTAAAGACACAGTAGTTAATTTTGCAATAAGCCAGAAGGATCCTCCACAGGCTTGACTTTAGCCTAAAACCAAGGTTAAACTAATGCTGGTGATGGCAGGCTGGTGATGGCAGGGCACGCATGCGATCTGTGGGGCAGACGAGGCCTCCCCAGCCCCTGCTGACTGTCCCCTGGCTCCAGGATTTTATGAGCTTGCTGGGGATGTGGTGCTTCTTCGTCCCTGCAGAAACCTTGGGATCCAGCTCTGCACACGGTCTCTGTGTTCTGCGCCACTTCTATTAATCACCACCTTGGTCAATTATTTATCGGTCCCTCTAAGCTGTACTCTGTCATAAGCTGGCTGGAGCAGCTTGTGCTTCCAGACAGGCTGTCATGTACGTGGCTATCTTTGGAGCTCATCCCAACCTTCGTGACTCTGATGGAAGAGATTAAGGGTACTTGTCACACCACTGCCGCTGCAGTCCAAAGCCACTCTTGCTGTCCCTGCAGCACTCCCAGGAAACAGGACAAAAAGTGGCATTTGCTATGGCTTTAAAAGTCATTGACTCTTTTTATTCCTGGCTGGGCAGGGGATGGAATAATAGGAAACAGGAGCAATCAATCTCAGACTATTAAGTAATGGGACTTTGATAGAACCATTGCATCAATTAATTCTAAATGATCATTCAGTTTTAAGGCCATGTGTTGGCCTGTCATTTGAGCCGGTATCTCTGCTTTCTCGTCTGTCACCCTACAAGACAAACATGTCCCAAAGGACATCAGCAGCCTGGCTGTGATAGGACATGTCAATACGCAGACAGAGACCCCTTCAGCGCTTTGCAGGTTGAGCGCCCTGGAGACGACCAGGAGGTGGTGAGCAGCACTGGGCTTGGCACCTGTGAATCTCTCTAATGAAAGAACACATATTGTACATCCCTTTGTTATTCATATCCGAGATCCCCCTGTGTCCCATCCCCTCTTAATGACTTCATGATGATGATGTGGTCATTAAAGACGGTTATTCGCTCAGGGCTCCTGTACATAAATTACAAGAGTAAAACATTCAACAGACAGATTCAGAGTCCTTGCGGAGCCAGCAGCTTTTCATGATTCCTAATTAATCCACGATGAGATTAACTAGAGACAGCAACACTGGTGACTGCTCCTTTTAGGGGTGCACTGGGAACCTGGGTGCACGTGGGGTTAATGCACCAGCAAACTAGGAACAGATCATGCTCTGTGGGAGTCCCACCTGCTTTGTGGTCTTTGGGTGTTAACTCATAGTGGTCCTCATGGTCAAATGTACAGTCTACAGCAAGAGCTGTCAGGCTCGATGCCTGGGTGGAGCAGCATCCCTGCCTGCTAACCCTGGGCTGAGGTGTCCCTCACAAAGTGTTTGGTTGCTGTGAAATCCTCGACTCTGGACCACCGGTAGGTCCTCTCTTTACATTCCTAAGTCCTTCTTCTGCCATTACAAGGCATGTCTACACTGTGGCGGGCCTTCCTGATTGTCAGGGTCAACCTGAATTTGTTTGTGTAGAGTAGGACACACGTGCTTGATGTCTCCATGCCCCGTACCCTGCTTTGCAGGGGCTGGGGAGCGGTGAGGGATATTGACACGAATACAGCTTGGAAAACTGTCAGCCCTCCGCTCCCGTAGGGTTCACAGGCAGAAGTGCCGCAGACCCCACTGGGTCTGTCTGCAGCCCCACAGCGCGGGGAGTACCCCCCATCTCCCCAGTGCCCACACTGACGCGGCATCGCACACCTCTGCACAGCGCGGGAGCGGAGAGGCTGCTGCACTGCAGGCATGTTGCAGAAACCTCTTGCAAGCCCTGCATGATTCCCTCAGGAATCCTGCTTCCTAATCTCAGTTATAGACCTTTTTTATTTCCTCATCTGTAATATTTATGCCTGACCTTTGCCACTCAGACATGTGTGCATGAGCTATGGAGGAAAAACTGATGAGAGATTCTGGAGTCCTTCTGGGCCAGGCGGGTGTACAGTGCTGCAGAAAAGTCTACTAAAGTACTATTGATTTCTCAAGGATCCCCTTGGGTCAGCTACGGCCTCATCGGTTTCAGAGAGAACTAATGGGTTCTTTCTTCCGCTCCACTGTTATGAACTCCTCTTGTTCAACAGGGGTTCTGGTGTGTCTCTCCGTGCTGAGCAGCTGCGAGCTGGGGGTCCTCTCAATGTGGTCCCCAAACCCAGCAGGGCTCCAAGGGCAAAATTGGTGGCCTAAAGACATCTATGCCTAATAAGTGTGCAGTGCCTATAGGTAGGAAATGGTTTTTAGGAAAAAGAAAACTCACTCTGCTTTGTGTACCGCTTCTGGAAGGGTGCAGTGTGTTTCTAAAGCTAATCTTTGACATCTGGGTGGTTGTGCACTGGTTAAGTCCAGAGAAATACAGACTTATCCGCTTTGCTGTATAAAAGTAATTTATGAATTTATCCACTTCTTAACTTTCCTTGTGCTGTCACATTTTTATTTTATATACAAATAAAAATATATTGGTGAGGAATGAAGTGCAATAGCTTCAGAATGGATGAAAACAATTTCACCAGCAGAGAATAAGTGCAGGGGCTCAGCTGCATGTGGGAATCCTCAGTCTCCTGTTAGTCAGCGGGGGAATGAATCCTTCACTCCAACTAAATAAATAAAGAGACCAACTGCCTTGGAAAGAATAACACGTTGTATGTCAAAATATATTTGAATGGGCCCATGCCAGCATCAGGCTATAAAACACAGTGCATGGGGGCTTAAGTGCTCCTGTGTTCAGAAGCTTTTGCATTTCTCTCTTCCTCAGAAATGTGTCTTAAATAGGTAGGCAGTGAAAATGAACTTTAAAAAGCTGAGTGTGTGGCTCTGCTCCTCAGAACAGAAGAGCGAAAGCTCAGAAAAGACTGATGGGGACTGATGGAGTCAGCGAAGGCAACGCTGCATGGAGACGAGGTGGTAAAGCGCAGAAGGATAAACCGCATCCACTGTGCTTCAGCTACAGACAGCAGTGGGGCGGCAGCCCCTGTAAACACATGCGACCACATTCCTGGGTCCCTAGAGCAGGTACTGAGGAGCAAACAGGTCGGTGTGGGATGCCAAAGCCCACCGTGGGTCCAGGGGGAACGCTCCAGCTGCTGCTCGGGCTCGGACCACATTGCCCCAAAGCCTCAGTGTTGTCACTGCTGCAAAGATGCAGTTTAATTCTCGTGATGTAGGATCGCATGGAAAATAAAACCTTGCTCAGGCAGGTGGGCTAATACGGGGCTAAGGCGGAGAGCCCCTAAAGGAGTTTGCAGAGTACACACAAGATTCTCCCCACTGGTTAAAGGAATAATTTTGGTCTGGGACGTCCATGCTGGCAGTGCAAAGGGACTGGACAGTTATCTGTGTTCTGGGGCAGTTGCCTAAACTGAACCAGATTGAGCTGGGCCGAAGACGAGAGAAAGAGAGCGTACAGATCACTATCCAAATGGTTACTAAAGGGTTTCAAAGCTCCTACAATTGATAAGGCTGGAGACGTAGCTGACGGAGATCCTGGCTGCTAAATGAAAGGGGGATAGAAATTGGATAATCTGCACCAGATGCTTGTATTTTTTCACAAGCTCATTCACTTCAGACAAAATCCTCACAGGCTGGAGGCTGGCCAGCTCCTGCTAGTAAAGGGAGCATCTGGAGGCAGTCCCAGCAGGACACAGACGGAGGACCTTCCCTGTTTTCTTACCACTGTTGTGAAACAAACTGTCACTAGAAGGGAAGCAAGGCAAACTACTTCTGATGCTTGGGAAAACAAAACACCCGAGATGTGAGTGGTGATTCCTGCAGTAAATTATCACCTCGGAAAGGCTTTCTGATGCTGACTGTCTCCAGGTCTGTCTCCAGCACAACACACTGTGGTCGAGACGGACTTTGTACCTGTTTACAAAGTTTGCAAGACAGAAGAAAAAGAACCCAACTTGTCTGTTCTTTTGGATGGAGAGAAGGCTGCAGTTTTTCTTGCTGTGTTTTAGTCTATTTCTGATAGAAATCTGACAGATGCAGCACTTGGTTTTGCCTTTTAATGTCAAGCAAGTGTCTGCTCCTGATTAGTGCCTGCTCGGCATCATCACAACTGGCCCCCGGGACTTCGACTGCTTTGCTGGAGCAGGTTGCCCAGAGATTGTGCAGGCTCCATCCTTGGATGTTTTCAAGACGAAATGGATAAGGCCCTTAACAAACCACTCCAATATTTTCACTCACCCTGCTTTGAGCAGGAGATAGGACTAGGGATGTCCTGAGGTTCCTGCCAGCCTAAATTATCCCACGACCCTATGGTTATCCTTCCTTCCAAGGCCGTTGCCTTCGTCTTGTCCAGGCCTCCAGAAATCCACTCCTCCAGGTACTCTTCGAGACAGGAACCAGCTGCTCTGAGACCTGCCCAAAACACTCTGGGCTGAATTGTGTCAGGTTCAGATAATGTGAGCATCGCAAAATTTTGTACCTTTTCACTACTTTTCCCTGTTTCAGCCTGATTCCGATGGCTTTGCTGCTCTTGTCAACTGCCTGAGCAGTCCAGCTTTTTGTAAAGACAGAGGAAAGGCATTAAACATTTTACTTTGTGTCCTCTTTTGGGAGCTTTCCCTGCCCACCGAATAGCAGACAAATTTTTCCATTGCCTTTCTCTTACGTGCATACAGAAGGGCTTCCCAGCACTTCTCACGTCCCCTGCTGATTGTTTCTCTTCTTCTGCCCTGCCCTTTCTTTTCACATCTGTAAATGTTCCTGCTATTGTTTCAGTTTTTCTTCCCAGTTTGACCCAGTTTCCATTCTCTCTGCTTGTCACTGGGCAGCTTCTCTGCATTGAGACAGTTTGACCTAATGCACTTAATAAAATTAACTTCTGGTACTACCACAAGTACTCTTGAATGCTTTTCTTCTTAGGTTTTTTTTTCCACGAAAACTTACTTACCAAGTTAACTTTCAGACCACTGTCTTACTTTGTGGTCCTTCCTCCATCTCCTCCCAGCGGTGCTAATCCTCCTATAGCTGTTTCTGAGCCTGCTCTAACAAATTCCCGTTGTTTGCAGCAGTTTGATACGGAGTGCAATACCTGCAGCCCAGGATTATCTTCAATTTCTGAGGATACAGAGTGGAACTTTTAAAAGAGGAGAATAGAGGACAGGAAATTACCAACAGCAACATATGAATTGCAAATAATAAATCATGAAAAGCAAATATTTGGTCATGCACACATGACCCGTTTCATGAATGAATAAAAGCAAACAGCCACTCCCAAAATATCTAAGCAAACAGAAACCTGCTGACATAAATATTTGCAAATAACATACCAGAGTCTGAGCCAGAGGGGTTTGCAAACACTGCCTGAAAATGCTCCAGCAGGCCCAGACAGCCCTGGATACAGCTTTAACCTGGGCACTCCTGTCTTTGGGCTGATACTTTTCTCGCCAGTCACATCCTTCATACTCCTTTCCAAGAAAGCTACTGCCAGTCTCGCTTCTTTGCTTGACTCTCTAAGAAAGAATTCCCCTTCTAGCCACTGAAGGTAAGTTTTGTGGAAAAAGAGGGAGGCAGAAGGATGAGACTATCAAGAGCATCAGTGGGCATGCGTGAAGCTGGGCAAAACCTCATGAGACTGAGCTGGGTGCACAGGAACTGGGAAACAGGATTTTTTTTCCAGTAAAAAGTGCAAGTTTTACTGGAAACAGGAATTTTTCCGGTAAAAAGTACAAATCGGTTTGGTCATAATTGAATTTCAATTGACAAAAATGCCCATTTTTATTTTTCAGCCAAATGGCAAGCAACAAAGATGTCATCCAGATACTGCTTAGTCAGCAACACTGAAGGGCTGTCTTCCCATCAGCCTGTTTATTCTGGCTACCCATGCTTCATGCCCTCCATGTCACAACCCAGCGTGGCTGCCTCACTTAAAAGGAGCCAAGGCATCCTCAATTTTGAATGCATAAAGATCAATTCTTAGGGTTTTCTTTCTTCACTTGATTTACAGCCCAGTAAAGTCACTGGGAAAGTGTTGTTTGAAGTGACATTTCTGGGCCGGTGCCCACATGGATTACTGCAGCAGTCAGAAACTCTTTGGGAGATGAAAAAGTACTTCTTAGCATCCAATACACTGTCAGGGCAGACAGAGATGCCTTCAGTGAGTTCAAAGCTCACTTGCAGGGCAAAGCATCCCAATTCAATGGAGAGGCGTCCTTGCCTTTTGCCGCAGCACACCTCTGTGTGTAGAGCCTGTCACCATGCATCCCACACCAGGTGATCTGCCATGCAGATCACCTGGTGTGGGATGAGCAAGGTGAAACTCTTCAGCAGTGACCATGTCAACAAGCATGTAGTGACCACCAGCAGTGCTGGACACTGCTACTGGGGGTTATGCCCAAAGGTACTAGCAGCTCAAAGGACCTTGTCACTGCCCAGTCCCCAGTGGCTTCAGGGAGCTCTTTAGCTGCCTTCCTCTCGATGTTACATTTTCCCTTTTGCTCTTTATGCTAATCTCAAAGGCTTCAAGCTTGAAGGAATGTTTAAATGAGATGAGATGAGAATGCTGGAAGATTCAGAAATTAGATGAAAAAAAATTAGGATGATACTGTAAACTGGCTCACATCTCATCTGACCCAGACCACATTCAAATACCCCAGACGCCAACCGAATACGCCTCTTGGACTGCAGAATTCATGTATCCATCAAAAAAAGGCCCAACAAACCCCAAAACTACAGAGGAAAGTGAGTTATACAGTGACAAGATGCCAATTAAACAAGTAAAAAGTGTTTCCAGAGGAATTCTCTCATCTCGAGCTAGGAGGAACAGACTATCACACCCAAGGGACCGCACAGAGCCCACACAGCCCTGGGAAAGGACATGTTGGAAAACAAGTCTGTAATGTTTGGAGGTACGGAATTGTAAGTGGTAATGTAAAATGAGAGCTCTTAGCACAGACTCCTCTCCACCCTGCCTGCAATTATATTCCCTAATTGCAGACTATTGGAACAGCTCCTGTGTGCTAATTGAGTTCATTTCAGAGCAACCCGGTGTGTCAATACCAGTCCCACTGTACAAGGGAAGAGAGCCACGGGGAGAGCACGTTGCTTGTCCGAAACTGTGCCCGGCTCTGTGGCTAGGCGAGGCATCACGTGCGGAGCTCCTGGCTCCTGTGCGTGGCCAGGGATGCGTTTCTGCAGGCAGGCTGCCTGCTCCAGCAACAGCACAACGCTCTCCGCTTTAGGTCCAGATTCGGGGATGCACTGCTGTCTGGGCAGAACATCAGCACTTGCTGTCTCCCACTTTGCGGACACTAATTAATAAGACTGTGATTTCTTTTGAAGATGAAAAAACTTGGATAAACAAAGGCCTGGTGCCTCAATTTTCCTGCTACTTTTTCGAATGCGTGTCTCCACTGGCTAACCTGTGCAGGGACTTGAAGCACATGAACGGCACACGTAGCATACAAAGGAAAGAACAAACACAAACCGCAGCAGAGGATGTTGTTCAGGATTTCCTTCTTCTTGCAGAGACCCCATGAGCAGCTTGTGAATGCTCTTCACTAACAAAATCTGCCAGCTTTCTATGGGTGGCAGTGAAGCAACAATTTTCACTTCTCTGCCTCTTCCTTCCCCAGAGAAAATATTTTTTTGGGAACACATTTGATTTTCAGAAGTCTAAAGTTGTCTTGAAATTCCACACTTCACAATGTGAATTGCATCTCACTTTTATCTCACTTTATAGGGTCTTCATTTTAATATTATTAGTTTATATGATTCCTTGACAGAGCAGTAATAGAGTGGGATAATATGTATGGCTGTCAATGTCTTACAGAACAACTGAATAAAGACTTTTAGATTCTGCACAATTTTATCTGGTATTATTTTGTTTTCAAAACCACTGAGAACCACTTGAAATACCTTATGCTTTTTTCCAAGAGCAAGTGTTACCTGGTCATTGGAATGAGTCAGTCTGAAAATCACAAAGTGGTCTTTGGTGTCATCGTTCAGGCTCAGCTCCTCTCCCTCCAGCATGTAATGACACCTCTTTTATCCTTGCCTACAAGCCCTTTCATTTCTCTCATTAACTGAGGAGCTTTCGGCTGTTCCATTCTCATTTTAATGAGTTCTTTCTTCATATTCGGAGACTAAACCGGTGTATATCATCGGGTTCATGAGAGTCTTGTCCAAAGACCCTTGTTGAGGGCTGACTTCTAACTGATGCTTCGTGCTCCAGGAATACAATATCACTCAATGTGAATAACAGTTGTTCTGAAACATCACCAACATCTCTCTGCCCTTCATTTGGAGTCTGCCAAAGAGTTCAGCAGAACATTTTCAGGTCAATTGGTACGGTCAGACCGCTTCCTTTTCAGATTTACGCTACTTCACCTTGACAATGACTTCAATCACGAGACATCGCTGTATGAAACACTGGGTCTATATGAAGTCCTGACGGTGGGCATGGCAGACTTTCCCGTAATGATTTGCTCTCCGCTTGTCATGTCCTCTGAAGGCTGCGAGTCACAGCTCCATCATACCAATGGAGCCATGAGGTGGCAAGTCACCAGTTTAACTCCAGAAGGACTGAATCTCATTAAGTAAAGTCCTCCAGCTGGCTCTCACTCAAAATGAAAACTGTCACAGTGCCCATGATACCTGTCGGTGTGTCAAGAGACACCATCTTGGAGGGCATGCGGTGCTGGCGGGGAGCAGGACCTCAGGAGATGGAGAGGTCAAGCACAGGATGTGCAAAACACGATGTAGGGCTAGCATCTCTTGGGGTACCCTTCCCCTAACTTCCACCCTCACACTAGCTCTGTGAGGCAGCAATGCAGCACTGCAAACCTCAATTACAAGCCAGGATTAAAAGGCTGTATGCGAATTCGTCACAGGAAACTGCACCAAGACAGGCCATATGAAAAAAACAGATTTATGGAATTTATTGGTCCCCCTCTATCCAGACTGATAGTTATTTCATTAGAAAGTAATTGTATATGTCTGACATGATTTACTCCTCACAAGCTCAGCCTGACTCACACCTTTTCAAAACACACTTCCCTAAACATATCCTGAAGCTACCCAAAGACAGCAGTTTCTCAGGTTCCTTTTCACGGTGGTTTGGCACCACGGCTGCAACCTGCACTTTCCAGTAAAACTAATTATCTGTCGGAATAATATGCAATATCACTGGCACCTTTGATATTAAATATTATTAAAACATAATGATCATTTATGACTCTTTGGTTCCTAATCTCATTTAGAGATGCGGTCCCCAAACCTTTGGGGCTTTGCTCTCCTGTACTAGGAATGTCTTAGTGGTTAGTGTTTGCCGTAATGAATACAGATGTGAGGAAGGCTTTGGCACTTCACACACTACTCTTTCAGTAACAAGTAATTTCCTACTTTCCTGCCTCCTAACAACTCTAGTGATTTTCTCATTGTTAGGATCACTAGATTATGACACTGATTTAATACATGTTGCACTGGTGATAATAATAAGCAACACTGTGCATCATTAGGTCTTAAAATATTCCACCAAAAGAGAGTAACACACAGTTCTACAGCAAACCAGAACACAGAGCAATGGCAGACCCGTGATGACGCTACAGAACAGCTGCAAAATGTAGAGCTAAAACCCAAAATTCAGGGTTGGCTGCCAGCCTAATTGCTCTCTCTTTTGCAAGTTTAGACAGGCTAGTGGCCTCATTGCACTGGTCACTGCATAAACCCCTGGTCAGATACAGCCCCTGCCCCACAGTGTTTCTTCGTGCAGTCTGCGATTAGGAGAGAGCTAGGTGGTGATGAAGTGGGAGGGGTAACAACACTGCACAGCTCCTCGGACAGGTATTTGTGACTTACTTGTCATTTATCATGTTTCAACCCATCCCTGCCAGCGATGCCCATCTGAATTATCACAGTGGCTTTTTCTAGAGAGCCTGTGTGACTTCTTGAAGGGCAGCTTTGCAGACCTTGTTTTACAAAAACAGACTGCATTTCCTTCTCACACACACACGCCACACAGCCCAGCCCAGCCCAGGGATATCTGGGTCAGGGCACCCCGGGTTCGTTCCGGTTGAACATCAATGTCTCCCCCTGAGCTGGTCAATCGAGGCTGCCTGTGGAGTCAATACAGGCAGTGCAGACGAGGTGCAATTAATTTCAATTAAAATGATTGCCTACATTTGATCTGATGATTCACAGCCCAAGAGCTCTTATTTTTCTCCACTGGAATGATGGAGAACAGGGCATCCTGAGTGACTCTGCATTAAAGCTCCCCGTTGACTCTTTTCTCTTTGACTAGGGTTTATAGTGGCAGGAAAAAATGACTCTTTCATCTAGCTAAGGATTTAGTTAACACGTGTCTCAATAGGACTCCACTGGAAGGACTGGGGAATGAATTAATTTTAAATTGGAATTTGGAAAGAGTTGAAAATACCCCCAAAGATAAATAAGTTGGAAGAGGGAAGCGCAGAAACAGTGAGAGAAAATGCAAAGACATTCAGCTTGTATCATGTGAATGGGTATGTTTGCAGAACAACCGGCCAAGCACTGCAAAGACACAGCTTGAGTATCTTTAAATCTAAAGGTGAGACTGTATGGCAAGTGAGAGGTGCCAGACGGCAACCGGGAAAGCTGAGATCAGTCTGAGCCTCACGCAAGAGGCACGGCAGAAAGAGTTGGGAGGCAGCAGGGCTCTGGCCAGGCTCCAGCTGGAAAGCCCTGCTCTGAACTGGGCACCTTCTTCGCAGAGAGACACGGGCAAGGAGGAGAGGATTCACGGAAGAGCAGCACCCGTGGCACAGAAAGGAGGGGAAGTGAGAGAAAGCAACAGACGTGCCTGGCTCGGAGTGCAGAGCAGACTGGGATGGGCAGACAGGGAGGAGAAATCAATCCCCAAGAGGGTTTCTATGTGCTGATACGTGGACGCTTACAGGACATGGACAGAAAAGAAGAATGCACTTTTTTACCTAAGAACAAACTAATGAACAGAACCATTTCCCTGTGATGTGCAGCTGTGGCTGGAGGTCTGTTTGTTCGCCATTTCTCTAGGAAGGAGGAAGAAAACGAACGCCGGGGTGAGCTTCCCCGCAGTGTGGTTCCCTGCAGGCTGCGGACTCGTTTCTGAGAGAGGGGCAGGTGATTCCATCACCTGCCACATAGCAGCCAAACCAAACAAAGCCCAAAGATACACCTCATCAGGATCAGCCTGTCCAGGCCCTTCGAGGAGGACCGGATCATTTCACGCAGCTTTTATGGCTTTCTCTTATGGAAATGGCTGATATTTTCCCTTGCAGACATCTCCAGCAGATTTCGTGCTGCACATGAAACAATTTGTGTGAGCAAGCTAGCTGCGTGGGCTGGAAATTTATTTTACACATAAACAAATGATGTTTTATCTGTGCAAATTCTCATGTGGACAGGCGATCAAGCACCTGGGATGACCCCTAAATAATGGCAGGAGTGTTGTTGGGTGTCCAGGGATTTCTCTGAACAGATGTGGCAGGAGAAGAACGATTTGTACACGCACTGATAGTAATTAGTCTCTGGGTTTTCCACATGATGCTGCAGACTGATGGTGAGCAGCTAGTTCAGGTAAGCAGCAAGGAAACAAAAACAACTTCTGTCACTGAGCAAAATGATCCTTCTAGCTACAGGAGCTAAGCTAGCAAAGCTTTCAGGTGAAGTTATAGAAACATCTGTGGTTATGCTCTGATCATTTTTGCAGTTCTTAGGCAGGTGTGATGACCCTGCACCCACTTGGTTTAGGGTCTGCTTTCACTTGCAACTTGGAAATACGTCCCTACAACAGTGGTATCAAACTGAGCAATCAAGTGGGATCCTGCATTCAAGGTGGCACAGCAAAAATTTCTGAACTTTATGGGCTTTTATCTATGTCGCTTGCCCAAAGACCTAGACTGGAAAGCAAAGGGGAAGGACTTGTCACCTGGCTTTGCTGCCATCTTCCTGGATGATTTTGGCTGGGATATGGCTACCAACACTGCTTGGTTGGACTGTGTAGACCCTACCTATAGTAGCAGTCCCATAATTCTTCTCAAGTTGCTGATGTAGTTTTGTACCATGCCTACCCCTTGGTCATCCCACAAGGATTTAATTAAAAGGCTCATCCCCAACACTATTCCTTGGCCTGATTTCATGTGTCAGGGCCATGCATTTTGCTATTTCTTGCGATCCTCGCAAGGTCTGTGACTGATGGAGGTCTCTCTCTAGATGCTGCAAGCTGACGCAGGAGGCATGGTGTTTGCTCATCAACCCAACCTCATCGTGCACACTGGCAGAAGTGGCAATTGTCCCGAGAGGAGCCTGTCCCTTCCCTTCCTCCCACTCCTGACCCTGAGAGTCGACTGGGCCAACTCCCTTGATCTCCACGTGGGTTTTGGAGGAGAGTGACTACTACTGGGGCTATGTAATCCTTAAATCAGGATGGTAAATCCTTAAATCAACAGAGACCAGAGAACACATGCAAAGCCTTGGGAATCCAATTAGGACTGAAAAAGAAGAAGAAAACGTTTTCCTGGGTAATTTCCACAGCTTTTCCTTGCCAGGAAGGTTGTCCAAAGCACTGCGCGCACACAGCCCGGGGGCTGAAGCAGTGCCCAGGCCGCACTGAGCCAGGACAGAGACTTTTCCCCCTCTGCACACCCCAGCTCTCCGTAAGGCAATGTCCCCCACTCTGGATAGCAGTGGGTGTGCGATCACTCACAGCCCAGATCGCACACATGGAGAGGGATGTTGGTGCAGACTCCACAGCCGAAGCTTTCTTCTCCTGGGCAGGGGGTCTCCATGAGTGGGGCAGTGCTGGGACTTAGACCCTGGGAAGGGATTTGGGTGACCACAGCTGTGGGGGACAGCACTGGGGGCTGTGCACGCACAGAGGGGCTGTGGGTACAGCTACAACAGGCACCCAAGATAAAAGCCCTGGAAGGAGTGGGCAGTGCAGAAGGGTTATGGAGTCTGTGGAGGCAGGAACATAAAGACCCAGATCCAGCTGCTCTCCACCTACTTTCACACTGGTGCAGGGAGCGTAGGGAATGAGGAAGAATAATGATTTCCTGGGAAACGGAAAAAAAACTTGCAAGGTAATATAAATCCAGCATGAGTAATTGAGTCATGTTTTGGCAAAGATTGAGTTTGCTGTAAAAATCTGTCACACTATTTTTGTAAATAAGAGCTTCTGCCTGGGAAATATCTGTATCTCCCATCTCACAAACGCAGTCAACAAGCCCGTGCTGGTCTCACTCCCATTCCACCACTGCGATGGGGTCCCGTCAAGGCAAGCTGCACTGTGGACATCTGTCCTCCCTCCTCCCTGAACTCTGCTTTTGTTCAGGGGTGATGTCTTCCACTTCACCAGGGAACTAAAACACTTCTGTTTAAAAGGTGCGGATGGCTGAGAACTCATTTTTCATTTAATTCACACATATATGAGTCCACAAAGTGGAATGGAAATGAATTTTCTTTGAATTCCCCATATTGGAGATAAAAAAAATAAAAAGATCAACCAAACTACTCTGTTTTGATAAACGGAAAAATTTTCATTCCATTTTTAGGGTTTTTTACTTTTTCTAGATAATTTAAAAGGAAATGTCCAAAAACTATTTTGGAATTAGAAAACAAAATATTCCCTTCTGAGGAAACCAAACTATTTTGGTTTTGTTCAGTTTTATTTCAGAGTTAAAAGCTGAGCTCTCTCCCACAAATTATTTGGCTTTCAGTACAGAGTATTTGCAGTTGGGAACAGGGTCATCTTCAGAATTTCTAGTTAGTGCTGTTAGGGAGAGCTCTGTAACATTGCTCATGACTTGACAAAGGCAAGACAGAGGTTGTGACTTGGCAGCTTGAAACTCAGCTAAGGAGCCTCACTTCCAGCTTAAAATTTTCTGAATGATGAATTAGTTTTTTTTCTACTAACTTCTTTTATTCAGCCTCTCTACACTTCCCAGTGAAGGTATAGTAAAAGCAATGGCCTGCACAGCCCAAAGCTGCGGGCAGCCAGGGGTCCAGGCACTACAAATAATCTGATGCTGAGCAGGAGCACATATCCCTCTTTTTATACTCCCAAAGGGAATACCACTGCGGCTGGGGATCACCTGGAGCAGCATGACAGAGGGGGATTATCTGGTCAAAGCTGTGGTTCGTCTGAAGGAGGTCGGTGGCTCATAGCCCAAAGGTCTCGACAGTGGTGTCCCCCCTTGTCTCTGCACTAAAACCCCAGCTTTCAGGCCCTGGGGTGTGATGGAGCACATTTAGATTCCTGGCTCTGCCGTGGTTCTTGTGGTGTCCCTCGCTGTCTCTCGAAGCGCAGAGCCAGCGTCAGGGGAGCCAAATGCACACAGGACCTCTGACTGCCACTGTCCAGCCTGCCGCAGCTCACGTCACAGCCCGGGGTGAAGGGAAGAAACGAATCACCTGCTTACGGGCCGAGTGATGGACAGCTTTGTTAGGGCTTCAGAATATGGCAGTTTTAGTGGTGTAACGACTGAAGCCCTTCCCTATGCCAAGAAGTGTTTCACCTTCCTCCTCACAGCCACCTTCCCACGGGGCAGGAGGGTGCCGTAACTCCTACCCTCTGCCCATCGCACTCTTACAGCCTCCCCCGTTCCACCCTTTGGCACCACAAGCTGTGCTTCTGTGGGCAGGCAACGGAGCAGAGGCCAGCAGCCCTTGGAGTCCTTGGGACCTGGAGGGTCCTCACACTGCAAGGAACACCCGGCGTACGCTGGGCAGTGGGTGATATGCATACACTGTATTTCTCTAGTGCCTACTATTCTCCTCTTTCCAGCTGTTTCCTTTAGATACTGCTATTTCTCTGCCTTCCCACTGCTTCCTCACTCACCCATGGCACCACCAGAGCAGCCGACAGCACCCAGAGCGCGCGCCTGGAGCTGGTCCAGAGGTCTGGGGATGTTGCTTTCAAGTGTAAAGGATGCACACCATGACCAGCGCACAGAGCAACCCACCAGACGTTACCTCTGAGAAACTAAGCAATCCTCAGCAGCAGTACGTGCTGCAGGGATACAAAGATGCTGGTGACTGCATGGATTATTTGAGAGTAGGAGGTGTTCCTTGTCCAGACAATGACCACACCGCCACACATGAAGAATCAGATTATGCAATAAACTGGAACAATAGAAGAGGGATTCGATTTAATAGCTCAAAAGGCAAAGTCCTGCCCTTTGTGATAACAGGAGGAGCTTTTTTCCACAAACCGAGAATTCACCAATTAGAAATAATGGAAGAGGTCAGCACCAGTATGAGTTGGTTAGCACTGGCATCACTATGGATGGATAATGTGACGAAGCTGTGAAAATAGCCCCCATAATTCTGGGGAAGTGTTTTCAGCAGAGCTAAAGAAGTATTAGTACTATATGCAAAGCAAGAGCAAGGATTTGCTCGAATTATTGTGCATGGGTTTGGTGAAAACCATTGGTTTAAAATTGCATCAGGAAAGAGGAAGCCTGTTGAATCAGGTGGTTTGGGGGGGTGGAGAACCTGTCGTAGGAAAGCACACTCTGACAGCTTTGCTTTGTCAATAGAGCAAAATGACTTTGAGGGGCTAGGTGATGATTCTTTATATAAATACATCTGGGGGATAATATCAAATGTGGAAAAGCTATTAAGGGATAACATGGAAATAGATCAAATAGATATAAACCAGTCATGAGTATAGGGAGACTGGAAATTAGAAGATTTCTAACTACCCAAAGAGTGAAATTCTCGAAGGCTTTCCAAAATCCATTTATCTGTATGGAGATGAGGAGAGGGAGACAGGAAGGAGGGAACATAAATTATATGAAGATGAAGCTGTTGATGAAAGGAGTTGTTTGATAGAGTGGAAATAATTCTGGGGCTGGAAGTTAAAGGCCTTGGGCATATGATTTATTGCTATTCCAGCGGATGGAGATTTGATCATTGCGTGCCAAGTGCATTTGCCCGTGCTATATTTATATCACATTAATCCTAAATTTCAGGCGCCTGCTGGTCACTTGCGTGGTCTAGGAGGCCTTGTTCACCCCTTGATTCACAGCTTATTTTCTGGCCCTGTTTTAGCCTTCCTCTGCATCACTGCAAGCGCTGGCCACAAAGGCTGGCTTCAGAGCAGGTCTGTGGTTTGCTGTGGTAGGAAAGCCTTCTGCATGAGAGGTGGCTGTGTCTTGCTTACTCATCTGTGATTGCAGTGATACTCATCTCTGGGATTAGAGTTTCTCTGATAAATGCTAGGATTGTCAACGTTTTTGTTTCAATTCCACAGCATGGAACGGTTCATTTCTTAGTATCACTTCTGAGAAATTAATCTGAATTAATTCCCTGCAATTTCGGGAATCCAAGAGCCTGATAATGGTATGGTCTCTGCTGGGAAGTTTAACAGAGGTGGATTTACTTTCTTATGCTGTATTTGCAATGTGTAGGGCATTGCTGGGAGATGGTTGGTGGGCTCTGGTGAGAGCTGGCTTGTGGCCTGAAACTCTGCTATGGTGTTGTGATAAATGGAGCATAGGTGGTAGGAGAGGGCTGTCCTGCTCGTCTTCCTCACTGATGAATGGCTATTGCAGACAGTCTGGTGGGCCACCCTGGCCAGAATCCATACAAGTTCACCTTGTCTAGCTTGGGATCACAAAACCGACTCCCAGACCCCTGCGGTCCTTCTCTGAAATGACCCGAGAAGCAACTAAATCCAAGACCCAACTGAAACCCCTATGCTTCCATGGTGAATTATGCTTCCATTCTTGCAGTCTGGCTTGATTATCCCAGGAATGATGTGGAGAGGCAAAGAGGAGAAATGGCCCAAGTGAGCTGAGGCAGCATATTCTCCCTCCTTGAACAACTCAGATAGTTCCTCCTCAATTCAGGCAGTCTTGGCTCCATCCTGAAGTCTTCCCATGAAGCTGAGCTGGGTTTCTACAGGTGTGATTGCCTGTTTGCCATACTTCTGTATCCCATACCCTTGCCTAACATGGCCTAAGAGCACCTCACAGGCACCACCTAACTAAGGAGCACCTGATCAAAGGAGGTGGAGTTGTCATCCATGAATTTCACACTCCTCCAGCACTGATACAGCTGCACACTTTTTCAGTCTCTGGGGTGCCCTTAATCAGCCGTGAATGGAGCATCCTCCTCCTGCTGCCTCAGCAAAGGAGTAATCGCTGCTTGTCAGCCAGCAATGATGGCATTTTACAGACACATTCTGGTTGACAAGTGAGTGATAGGGAGACAAAAGCTCCTTTTGTGGCCTGATAGTGGGGGTGGGAAGGCTGGGGAAGGCAAAAGGACTGCAGCACCCTATCCAGCAATGTGCCACTATCTTCACCCTGAGCTGTGGACAGATGATGGCAAAAACTGTTTTAGGACTTCTAAAACTGGCTTTGCCGTCAAAAAGATCGTAAAATCAGTTTGATCAAAGTAATAATGAAATACTTGTGACCCATTATAAACAGAACCATTGCTCTGGATTCTGCACTCTTCATTACAGGAGACTTACTTGTACTGTCCCATTTGCTTGGTGCCTCCAAGAGTAGGATGCTGCTTGAGCTGCTGCCAACTTCTTTATGCTCAGATCCTCTTCCATGCACAGCTCCCTTTCATTTTGACTAGTCCTGGCTTGGACTCAATCATGTTCCTCCTTTTCCTGCATCTGAAGCACTCTGAATCTCATCCAATTTGATTTTACCTTGACTGAGAGCCTCACTCCACCTTTAAACCAGAAACTGGATCTGTCTGAAAGGCTCTAAGTGAGCTCCAGCAGAGTCACACGAGTCTGTGCGAGGAGAGTACAGTCCTAGGGTGGGCTGCACCCTCCTTCCACTTGGGTCTGAGCACAAATCCTGGGTCTTCTTGTGCTCAAGACCAAAGCAGCAGAACACAAGTAGCGATTAGTCTACTGTGTCACATCACTCCAGGTGGGGCACCATGGACATGCCCGGGACTTGGAGGAGATCAGGAATGCTGCAAGGTGCAGCGCTGAGCAAAAGTCACTAATGAATGCTTCAGAGTGCCCTTTTACTGCTATGAGAATTCGAATTTTATTCGGTGTGAGGACGTAAAGGTTACAGCAGCACACAGGGCTGTATGAGAGACAGGATCTGTGCATCTCTTTTCTTTGAGGGCTGGTAGTATTTTCCAAGAAAAACGACACACATGACAGTGACCATGTTACAGACCTTTGTCAGCTCTTCTCCAGCCTTTTGTAGAGTTCCCTGTGTGTTACCTCGTTGCACAGGGGGATGCAGTAGATGACTGAGCTGACAGAGATGAGGCATAACGCCAAACTCCACCAGGCAGTGCATCCTGGACCTAAACTAGTCTCTGAGCCGTGCCTTCCTCTCTCATCAATTCATAAAGGCCATTTCTAGCTCAAAGCTTGTTTGCAGCTTTCTTATCTTGACATCCAAAGTGCTTTGAACAAATGTTTATTCCACTAATCACTAAAATTTACAGCAGCTATTTGTTTATTAACACACTAGGATGCAACAAAGGTTTGGGAGCTCCTTTATTTTCATTATAATAATGAATAATGAAGTGAATGCAGAGAGTGACATATCTGCCTCCTGCTTTTGTAAATTTTTCTGTTTTTCTGAAGTATAGCTGTTGGCCTTGAATTCCCCGTTGCAATTTGCGCTACGGGATCCAAATTCCACCTTTCTGTATTTCCCGAATGGCTTATTTTCCTGTTCACGAGTGAGTCCTAGTCTTCAGTGTGCCTCACCTTTCACTGCTTTCCCTAGTTTTTCCTACCACGTTGAACATGGATCTGTGCTGAACGAAGTTTCTGTGTGCCTCAGTTTCCCACCTGAACATTCCATTTTCTTTTCCCATCCCGGTACTCACATGACGGGTGGTGTGTACTAGGCAAGGTCTAGGAGACACAGGCTTCAGAGGGCTATGACACACAGGGCTACCCTCTCTCCGTGCCATCTGAGATGTCGTAACATATGGCCTGGCTAATGCAGACCCACTCAGTATCTCTTCTGTGTGAGTCAATATGGTTCATCCATTCTCTACTTGAAACAAGCATCTTTTCCGACTGTAGCAGAACAACAAAAATAAACCCGAGGCTCTCAGGTGGATTTCCACTGCTCCCATTCTCCAGTGGGAATCTACTTATTTCGCAGACTGGTATCAGTAATGAGCTGAGCAAATTTATAGCAAAGGAAACTTCTCAGCTCTCTAAATTATTATCGTAATGATATATTGTAAACCTGCACTACCAAACAATTGGCTTAGTTGTTTTACATTTATGGCAAAGATGATTTAGACCTCAAGTGGGAAATAAAATCCAAAGACGTTAAGTTTATTATAGAAAAATGCATTAAGAAGCTGTATTTCAGGCGGAGTAGTGGGGGAGGCGAACGTATACTAGCGATGGCTGTTTCAACTGTCTTGAAATACACGTTATCATTTCACCAGTTTAGCTGAGTATGCCTATCATCAAATATCTGAGAAGCTGGAATGCTGACCTCTAAAGCTGAACTTGCTCTGGAAGTAAGTTAGATGTTTTTCATTCCTGTGAGCTGCCAAGATCTATCTGGGAATTCATTGTACATAGTTGGTGGTGTATGAGGCTTTGCCAGACTCAAAATCAATAACTCATGTGTGGTCAAACTGCACTGACAAGATGTGGTGTGGGAGACATGAAGTTTATTGTGTGAACAGCTAGAAAATTAGTCTCTTCCAGTAGATTATTGTGACAAAAAGAAAAAAAATCCCCAGATAAATTCAATAGCAAATTTCAAATTTTTGATGAAAATCTAACCAATTTTTTTTTGGCCAGTGTATTCCTCCTCTGAAATGTCATTGCTGGAGTGTGCTTCAGGCCGCCGGTCTCATGGTCATGGAGGTATTAGTTTCCCACGTGGCGAGGAGCAGCAGTCCATCAAGGCATTCACGTGGTCACCAGCTACAGCACAGGCAAAGGGTGACAGGAGGAGCTGCGGCCACAGTAGACCACAGGGACATGAAGAAGCTGCTACAGCACCAGAGGCAATGTAACAGCAGTATTTCATCAACAGGGAGCTCAGCAAGAACATAATGCTTCCGTGGAGCATATGCACATTTCACGCACACAAAAAATTTGTTTAGACAAACCCCCAAGTTTCCTTCAAAACACATTTGAGACAGAATTTTTAACAAGCCTTTTCTGTGTCATCACGTCGTCTCTAACTGCAGTGGCTTTCCTTTTTCCAGTGTCTACATTTCCATCTCTTTGTCTGCCTGCTGAGCCTACAGCCATTTTCTTCTTGTAGTGGATTCTACTTTTTGCAGAGGACATAAAACATGGTGCTCTCATTCTCTCTATTCAATACTCAGCCCTCTTAGTCTTCCTTGCCATTGTTTCATTTTTTATAGTAAAGGAAAAATACAAGTGGAGAGTATTGCTTTTGCTTTTTGTATATGGAAAATAAATGAGAAAGCCAGCAGCGCACAGGTACAGATCTTGTATACGTTTAAGAGACACTAAACCTGCCTTTTCAAAGCATATTTCTGCAAGCTCTTCCATTGTCTATTAAAGTCACTTATGAGCATTAGTAACACCACTCCAGGGTAGTTTACTTCATAAATTAGCTGTAGTCCTCTGTGACAGAAGCAGCAAATAGAAAAATGAAAATTGGTTGTGCACTATAAAGCCCAACTTGATGGAGATGTTGTTCTTGGAAGGGTTGACTATGAGATGGGTGCGTCATTGATATTACTGTGCAGTTTAAAAAGAGGGGGGCCATATCTGGCCATGCTCGTACATCTGTGTTAAGCAAGTAAGTTAGCTGTTGCCATGCCAACAGTAGATGTACCTGGGCCAGGAGGGTGATGCAGAGCTGGTGGCTGTGGATGTCTTATGTGGTTATGGCTCAGTCTCTCCTGGCTCTGCAAATGCTTCAGCCCCTTGACCCTGTGCCGAAGGTGCTCAGAAACACCCAAGAGCTCCTGGCCAACTTTCCTGTAAGGCTATGAGGACTTCAGTGCTCCAGAACAGCAGTTCCCTTGCTCATCCCACTGCCTGACTTGGGAGATTTTCAGCATCAGAGCTGTCCCCCTGACCCTCCAGAGCACCTTTCCCGCTGTCCCCTGGTGACGGGACTGCTCTCCTACCTTGCACTCCAAGTGTTCTGTGGGAATTTTGAGCTGCAGCAATGCCTGCAAAGTGCATTATGGTGTATCTAGATCTTTTCTTCCTAACCCATGGCAAGAACTCCAGGAAGAGCTGAACACATTGGTGATTGCCCTTAGCTCTGCCACCTCAGGCTCCCTGCAACAGCTTGCACTTCCAGACTTGGGCTATGGGATCAGAATGCACTTCTCCTCTCAGCTTCTATGGCTTCTCCACAAGCTCCCCATAACCTGTGTGTCCTCAGGCACTTCTGTAGCTCTGCAGATCTCAACCAGCATCCCCATTTTGCACTCCATGCGGGGCAGTTGCTCAGAAGATGTCTCCAAACAGGACAGCAAATGAGCTTCTTGTTTGTGTCCTGCAGCAAAGGTCCGGCGCAGCTCTTCAGGATCTGTACTCTTTGTATGAGATTGTGTGAGGAAGGAGAGCTATAGAAATCAAGTATTAATCAAGTGCAGGCGGCCTGTACTGTGATAGGTGACTTGGCAATGACACCTGCTTGCAGCCAAGTCTGCTGTCGTGGGTTGAGCACCTTTTCTTGCATGAAGTGCTCTGTTTGAAAATGAAGCTGGCATTTGAGACAGGAGATGGTTTAATGGCCACATGATACTGCTCCTTAGGCAGATGAATGTCATGTTGCATCAGCAGTACTATGTTCTTTACTAGGTATCTAGATGAGTCTGAAAATACTTGCATTAGGAGGTTTGCTGTGTCTGCTCCAGAGAGCTCAGATTCGTTGCAGACAAACAGTTCCATCCAAGCCCAAATATTCTGGAAATCCATAAGAGATACCAGTGGGAAGATGCCACCAGCCCATTCCTAGCATGAAGTAGTGTTGCTGTCATGTCCACTGATGCGCACCTTGCATGGACAAACTACTCGTCCTCTGTCTCGTTCATCCCTCTGCCTCATGTGTGCACTGTAGGAGGTCACTAGATGCAGCCCTTCCATCTCAACTGAATTGTCACTTGATGTGGTGGGTTGACCCTGGCGGGATGTCAGGTGCTCACCAAAGCCTCTCTATTGCTCCCCTCCTCAGCTGGACAGGGGAGAGAAAATAAAACAAAAGGCTTGTGGGTCAAGATAAGGACAGGGAGAGATCTCTCA
>Ga0181612_134331_pt1 | contig 39948 bp, 33 predicted proteins | sample HoacroProtozoa21_FD_119630 | JGI IMG/M metagenome (GOLD analysis project Ga0181612, IMG submission 119630) | Hoatzin crop microbial communities from Cojedes, Venezuel. Combined Assembly of Gp0051906, Gp0051904, Gp0051908
ATGCCTTCGTATATCTGGCGCGCCACTTCACGAGGCGGAAACTGCCGGTGCCGCACGTCCTTGCGGTCAGCGACGACGAGCTGCGCTATCTGCAGACCGACCTCGGAACTGTGTCGCTCTTCGATGCTATTGCGGGCGGACGAGACGCGGGCGGACGTTATAACCTTAGGGAGCAAGAACTTTTGAAGCGTACTATCTGCCAACTGCCAAACTTCCAGATACGCGGAGCCAGGGAACTCGACTGGAGCAACTGTTACCCGCAGCCAGAGTTTGACAGGGAGAGCGTTCTGTTTGACCTCAACTATTTTAAATATTGCTTTCTTAAACCCTCTGAGCTGGATTTCCACGAACTAAAACTTGAGGCCGCCTTTCAGTTGTTCGCAAAAGAGTTGACGAGCGAGACGGCTGACAGCTTCCTTTATCGCGACTTCCAGGCTCGCAACGTGATGCTCGACGCGAAGGGCAATCCCTTTTTCATTGATTTCCAGGGCGGGCGTAAGGGTCCTTACTATTACGACCTTGCGTCGTTCCTGTGGCAGGCCTCGGCGATGTATCCGAACAAGCTGCGCAGGCAGTTGGTCTATGAATACTATCATGCGCTGAAGCAGTACACGGAAGTGCCGTCGGAGCGCCATTTCGTGCGTAGGCTGTGCCAGTTTGTGCTGTTTCGCACGCTGCAAGTGCTTGGTGCCTACGGTTTTCGTGGATATTTCGAGCGGAAGAAGCATTTCCTCGACAGCATACCGCCTGCGATGCAAAACCTGCGCGAGCTGCTGAAGCTGAACTGCTTCCCTTACCCTTACATGATGGATATGCTGCAGCGTCTCACCGAGTTGCCGCAGTTTGCACAGATAGAGGAGCCCGCCCTGACGCGCAGCGACGGATTTAAGACTGCCGAGCACGACGTATATAAAGCGCACCCGCAGGACGGCCCGGCCACCTTCTCTAAATACGACGGCATGGGTCCGCTCGTGGTCCGAGTGTACAGTTTCAGTTATCGCAAGGGCATCCCGGAGGACGAGAGTGGCAATGGTGGCGGCTACGTGTTCGACTGTCGTTCCACTCACAACCCTGGTCGCTATGAGCCTTACAAGAAGTTGACTGGTCTCGACGAGCCCGTGATTCGATTTCTTGAGGACGATGGCGAGATACTCACGTTCCTGCAGAGCGTCTATCGCCTCGCCGATGCTCATGTTCGCCGCTATATTCAGCGCGGATTCACCAGCCTGATGTTCTCGTTCGGATGCACGGGCGGTCAGCATCGCAGCGTCTATAGTGCCCAACATTTGGCAGAGCACATTCACGAGAAATTCGGCGTCGAGGTGCGCATCGTTCACCGTGAACAAGGCATCGAACAGACTTTGGAAGCCAAGAATTAGAGGCATGGAAAGTGATGACTACGGTGGTGATTATTTATAAACAGGATGGATTTTAAAGACTTGATAAACTGAGAGAAAGATATGACACCTATGGAACAACGAAACCAACTGATGGGCCAACGGCTCATCAAGAACCTTGAGCGCCGACACTTCGAGGCGTACTATTGCGACACGGCGGAGGAGGCTAAGCAGAAAGTGCTCGAACTGATGCCGGAGGGAAGCAGCGTGACGTGGGGAGGCTCTATGACAATACGCGACATCGGACTGCCACAGCTCTTGAAGCAGAAGCCCTACGAAGTGTACGACCGCGACGATGCTAAGACGGGCGAAGAGGTGGGCGCAATCTATAGGAAGGCGTTCGACTGCGACTTCTATCTCTCCAGCGTCAACGCAATGAGCGAGGACGGCATCATAGTGAACATCGACGGCAATGGCAACCGTGTGGCTGCCATCACGTGGGGACCGCGAAAGGTGATATTTCTCGTGGGGCTGAACAAGGTGGCGCAGAACGTTGAGGCCGCGCTCGCACGGGCACGCAGCATCGCATCGCCCATAAATTGTCTTCGCTTCGACAAGCAGACTCCGTGCCACACAGACGGACTCTGCCACAACTGCATGAGCGAAGACAGCATCTGCAATCAGTTTCATTTCCTGCGACTCTCGCACCCGGCACGGCGCCACGTGGTGATACTCATCGGCGAGGAGCTCGGATATTAAGACAGACCATAAGCGCATGAGGCAAGCAATGATATTCGCCGCTGGGCTCGGCACCCGCCTGCGTCCACTCACCGACGACCGTCCGAAGGCACTTGTAGAGGTGAACGGACGAACTCTCTTGGAGCATACCGTCGAACGACTGCGGGCGGCGGGCGTAGAGCGCATCGTGGTAAACGTGCATCACTTCGCCCAACAGATAGTAGATTTCATAAGGCAGAAAGATGGTTTCGGCCTCGATGTTGCCATCTCCGACGAGTCGGACGAACTGCTCGATACGGGCGGCGGACTGAAGCACGCTCGCGCTCTCTTCGACGAGAATTCGCCGATATTGATTCACAACGTGGACATCTTCAGCAACACCGACCTCGACGCCCTATATAATAAAAGAGGTGTAGCCGATGCTTTGCTCGTGGTGAGCAGCAGGCAGACCAAGCGTTATCTGCTGTTCGACCCGAATATGAACCTGCAAGGATGGACTAACATTGAGACGGGCGAGGTGAAGTCTCCGTTCGCCCTGCCACTGGCGGACAATCTTCGGAAGATGGCGTTCGCCGGCATCCATCTCTTTTCGCCCGCGCTGTTTCCGCTGATGGACCAGTGGCCCAGCCGCTTCAGCATCATCGACTTCTATCTGAAGAACTGCGCCGAACGGCGAATAGCAGGCTTCGCGCCCACCGACCTCCGACTCATCGACGTCGGCAAGTATTCGCAACTGCGCCAACAAGACGGTGAGTGGAAGATAGAGCTTCCGCAGCCCGACCGTCATGACAGCGATAATACATAACCCCAATAATTCCTCAAAACAACAATGCAAAAAATCATCATCCTCGATTTCGGCAGCCAGACAACGCAACTCATAGGAAGGCGCATCCGCGAGATGGACACCTTCTGCGAGATATTGCCTTACAACAAGTTCCCGAAAGACGACCCCGACGTGATAGGAGTGATACTCAGCGGTTCACCCTACTCAGTTCACGACACCGAGGCGTTCAAGATTGACCTCGGCGACATCGTAGGGCGTTATCCGCTACTCGGAATATGCTACGGTGCCCAATTCATTGCCCACAGCAGGGGCGGACGAGTGGAGAAAACCGATAGTCGCGAGTACGGGCGAGCCAACTTGAAGACCGTTGACACCACCGACCCGCTCTTCTCCGGCTTCGAGCAGAACTCGCAAGTGTGGATGAGCCACGGCGACACCATCACCGCCATTCCCTCCGACTGCCACGTCATTGCCTCGACAGCAGACGTGAAGTTCGCAGCCTACGCAAGCAGCGAAGCGCCTGTCTGGGCGGTTCAGTTTCATCCCGAAGTATGGCACACGTCGCAAGGCACGCTGTTGCTAAAGAACTTCGTCGTAGGCATTTGCAAGAGCCGACAGCAGTGGAGTGCTGCTTCGTTCGTAGAGACAACGGTGGAAGAGTTGCGGCAGCAGCTCGGCTCCGACCGCGTGATACTCGGACTGTCGGGTGGTGTTGACTCCAGCGTATGCGCCACGTTGCTCAATCGCGCCATAGGCGACCGCCTCACCTGCATCTTTGTTGACCACGGAATGTTGCGGAAGAACGAGTTTCAAAAGGTGATGGAAGCCTATCAAGGTCTTGGGTTGAACGTCATAGGAGTGGACGCAAGCGAGAAGTTCTTCGCTGATTTGAAGGGTGTATCCGACCCCGAACAAAAGCGTAAGATTATCGGTAGAGACTTCGTGGAAGTATTCAACGCCGAGGCAAAGAAGATAACAGATGCACGTTGGCTCGCCCAAGGCACCATCTATCCAGACCGAATAGAGAGCCTGAACATCACGGGAAAAGTGATTAAGAGCCACCACAACGTGGGCGGACTTCCCAAGGAAATGCATCTTCAACTCTGCGAGCCGTTGAAATGGCTATTCAAGGACGAAGTGCGTCGCGTGGGCTATCAGTTAGGTATGCCTGAGCGTCTTATCAAGCGCCATCCGTTCCCCGGTCCCGGTCTTGCCGTGAGAATATTGGGCGACATCACGCCTGAGAAGGTACACGTGTTGCAGGAAGCCGACGACATCTATATCGAGGCGATGCATCAATGGCGGCTTGACGACGGTTCTTCTCTCTACGACCATGTGTGGCAGGCTGGTGCTGTGCTTCTCTCAACAGTACGGTCGGTAGGTGTTATGGGCGACGAAAGAACATACGAGAATCCCGTTGCCTTGCGTGCCGTTACGAGCCAAGACGCCATGACCGCCGACTGGGCTCATCTGCCTTACGAGTTTCTTTCACGCGTCTCCAACGAGATAATAAACAAAGTGCGCGGCGTTAACAGAGTTTGCTACGACATATCGTCGAAGCCACCCGCTACGATAGAGTGGGAGTAACAGCGAAGAAAAAGAGAAGACCCTCGCCGTCGGAGAGTCTTCTCTTTTATTATTCCTCTTTATAATAGTCGCCGCGTTTAGAGATATTCAACGAGGATGTCCCACACGGCTACGATGTGGCAAATGCTGCCGAGCAGTACGAAGAAGTGGAACACTGAGTGCATGTATTTCCGCTTCTTCTGCGAATAGAAGAGGGCGCCAGTGATGTAGCAGACTCCTTCGGCGATTATCCAAGCCACTGCCGTCGGCGACACGCAGTCGAGCAGAGGCTTGAAGGCCACCAGAACGCTGAGCCCCATGCCGCAGAAGCACAGCGTTTCGACGTTTGAATGTTCCTTGAGCTTGACGAAGCTGACGATGGTGCCTGCGATGGCGCACGCCCACACGAAGACGAACAATCCCCATCCCCACCATCCTTCGTGGCGCATGGCTATGAGTGTTATCGGTGAATATGAGCCGGCTATATGCCAATAGATTGCGGCATGGTCCCACCTTCGCAGTCTTTCCTTAGTATGGTGGAAACGTGCTGGCGTGGCGTGATAAGCAGTAGAGGCAATATAGCTGCCAAGCATTCCCACGAGGTAGAGTATCACGCCGGCTCGCGCCCATCCGTTGTTCCCACGGAAGCACATCACGAGAAACACCGTGCCCACCACTGCACCCAACAGTATTCCTGCCGCGTGCGACCAAGTGTTCCAGTGTTCTTCCGAGCGTGTGTAGCGTATCATTTATGGCGGATGCTTTTATCAGTTAAAGAAGTTCCAAGAGACTCCGAAGCGTATCACGCTGCCGTCCTGCGGGTAGTGGGGCGCAAGGAAATAGTTGCTGCCCCAGCTTGATGCGAGCGCGTTGCTCATCATCAAGAAGAATCGCGTCCGCTTCAGATGCATGTTGGCATAGACGTTTATTATGGGATAGTTGCCTATCTCCACGCGACTTTCTTCGTTCTCTTGCACGGCGAACTGATTGACTAAGGGCGAGAAGTCGGGGGCGTAGTACTTTGTGAAGTATGTCGCTTCGGCGCCGAGCTCCACAGCCAGTTCGTTCACTATCTTGAACTTCAGGAAGAGATTGGTGAACAGATTTATGGTAGGAACAGGCAAAACTGCCTCGTTGCTCGACTTTTGCCAGGTGACGACGTTCTCCCAGCATAGCGGTCCGAGGGTGAGCATCTGGCTGAGTTGAGCCGTCAGCAGGCTGATGTTGCCGCTCTCTTGCCGTGCTGCCACGCTGACGTTAGTGCGGTCGCTCGTGGTAGCGTCGTACGACATTCCGAAGTAAGTATAGTTCTTCAAGTCGTCAACTGCCACCCTCAGTTTGGTGTTAGTCTTGCGATAGGTGAACACTCCTTCGATACGCGAACGTATCTCTTTGCTAAGGTCGTTGTCCCACCAAGCGTGCTTCGAGTGGAAGTGGCGGAAGTAGAATGTCGGATTCAGATGGTGGAGGAATGCCTTGGCTGCCAGCTGAACGGTGTCGCCCAACAGTGGGAAGTTCAGGTCGGTGGCGAAGTCTATCTTCAGTTGTCCCGCGTCTTCTCTGGCGAGCCACGTCTCTGCCGTGAGGTTATAGTGCAGGGTCTTTCCCATAGTCTTCGATAGCTGTCCGCCGATGCTGACGGAGTGCTCTTTCCACGTTGTCATCGAGGCCGTGTCGGTGGTCAGCGTGTCGGCCATCTTAAACTTTCGGAACTCGTGGGCGGCGAACAGCTTGATTCCGGCCTTCGCCCACTTGTTGAATCCCTCAAGCATAGCGAGGGCAACGGTGTTTCGTATGGAAAGGTTGCGTGTCAAGTCGTTTATGGAGTCGCCGCTGCAGTGGTCGCCATAGTTGAAATAGGTGTTGGCGTAGTAGTCGGTCGGCGAGTCGTAGGCCGTATATTTGCGCTGATAGTTGCCCAGTTCGAGCGTGTGGATGAAGCTCGTTACGGGGACGAACTCTCTTTTCATGGTCTTGGCTATGGAGTCGGCTATGGCTTGCTCCCTCAGCAGAGAGTCGCTCTTGGCCTTGTCCACGGTGATTCTTGTGGTGTCGGCTTGCTGCTCGCGTGCTGGCTCGTCGCCCATAATCTTGGCGTCGTCGGGTCGTCCGCTTGGGGCAACACCCTGGTCGCTGGGTCGTCCGTCGCGCGTCTTGTCTTTCTTCTTTGCGTCTTCTTTCTGCTTTTGCGACTTCTCGGCAAACTCTCTCGCCTTTATTTCCTCGTCGGTCATCTTTACGTTTCTATAGAATCCCACGTTGTAGCGATGACTTAGGAACAGGTGTTGGTTGTCGTTACGATTCCAGTTGGAACTCATAACTGTGGGTATTTCACTCGTAGAGTAGCTGTCTGAGAAACTTTCTGGATGGGTGATGTAGTTGTCGTCTGTTATGCCGCCGTTCTCTGCCGCCTTCTGGTGGAAGTTCTGAAGCAGCACGTGCATCTGGTATTTGTCGCCTATGTAGCTTCCGAAGATGTTCGCTCCGAAGTGCGAAGTGCTTTGGGAGTCATAGTATCCACGGGCGTAGGCGTAGTTCAGGTTGAAGCCAAATCCGGCACGCTTGCCCGCGTTGGTGGCAAACGTTACGTCGAGGTGGTCTTCGCCGTTCGTCTTGTTTCCGCAGTTGTCATAGGTGAGATTGGTGATAGGCGAGAGCGTGTTTGTGAAGTGCCACTGCCATGGCGTCTTCATGATATAGTCGTAGGGTTGTGTGAAGATGAACTGTTCCCACTCGGTCCTGTCGGCGAAGATGCGGTTTTGTCGGGCGGTGTAGTTGTTGCCCGTAGAGTTGTATTCGCCATACATTCCCGTGTTGAACTGTCGGTTCTGGTATAGATGGGGCATGGTGTCCACCTCGGCCTTCGTGCGGTCTCCAAACCGTCGGTCGATGGTCCACACGTGGATGCCCCGTGGTATCACGCGCGCCGTCTTCGTGGTGTCTCCGTGTTTTGCGAAGGCGTCGGAGCCGCGCGATGTCACTTGTCCCGTCTCGTCGATGCTGTTGTAGTCTTGTGCAGCCACTATCAGAGGCAGGCAGGCAAGCAGCGTCAGCACTATTCGCATCATAGTCTAAGCATTCTCAGTATCACCTCCACCATCTTGAACACCATCGACACGAGTATTACGATGGTGCCCGTCTGACGGTCGCTGAAGAAGTAGATGCAGAGTCCTACGATGGCGCCCAATACGAATATCAGATTGAGCACGTTCTTCACAGTCCGCATTGCGCTCTTGCCCTCCTCGCCGCGTTTCCTTACTTCCATATATCTTCCTTGAAATTAGTGGATGGCCGTCGCCCGATTGTCATTTGTTGATGGCCTCGCCCATCTTCTTGAACAGGTATTCCACGCGGTCTATAGTCTTCTTGCGAAACTTTCCGCTCACCCTCGACAGCTTTGTCTGCTTCTTGTTTAAGCCATACTTATCGGTAATCCATTCCTCGGCGCGGTAGGTGCTTCCGCCGCCATCACGGTCTTCCTCGTAGATATAGCTGATGCGGTTTATCGTTACGTCTGCCTTTCCGTCGGCACAGCGAGCTATGATTTGATAGAGAAACTTCGTCTGGTCGAGCACGAGCGGCTTGCGCTTGAAGACGAGCCACTCCTGGTATTTGCCCACGGCCACGTGCTCGTTCTCGTCGCCCATTGCCATTCGGCTCTGCTCCGTCTGCTCCTCGCTCTTCGTAAGCGCGGTCATAAAGTCGTTCAGCCTACCATAAATCTCTGATGCACTCTTGCCTGGAGCCTCTATCGTGGTGTTGAACTGCACTTCGCCGTTCACCTCCTTCACTGCTCCTGCCAAGTATTTCGCGTCGGGGTTAGCAGCCTTTTGCTCGGTCTGTTCCCAGCTGTTCTGTGCCATTGCTGCCAGTGGTAGGAAGAGCAGCAGGGCTAAGATTGCTTTCTTTGTCATAGTCGTATCCTTTTTTCGTTAATCTCGGCAAAGGTACTCTTTTTCCTCGAAACCGCAAAATCCTATAACATTCTTTTAATCTTTTCTCCGAGGCGCGACGGCGTTATTACGGTGGAAATGATGCGACGCCAAGGTGATGATGTCCAGACATCGTTACCGTGTTAAGTTGTGGTATAGCCTAAATCAAGCCGTGATTTAGCTTAAATCAGACTGTGGTTTAGCTTAAATCACGATGTTCGCACCGCCTGCCGAACGTTCGCCTGCCACCGTTTTTGTCGTTGGCTCTCATGGCTCGTTTTGCTTGCGAGGGCTATCGCCAAGTTCGGGAAGTGAAAGTTTAAAACAGCCCGCAAACTGTGTGAGGCTGACAAACTTACGGGCGCTCTCTGCGGCTCGGTCTGTGGCTCGGTCTTTTCAAAGTTGACAAACTAAAAGAAACGTTTGTTAAAAACTCAAAAACTTAGTGGTGAGATTATTGTTGTTTCACGAAAAATGGCTACCTTTGCCGAGATAATAGAAAGGTATTTCGGCTATGAATTTAAAAGTACGCTTGGCTCTGATGAACTTCCTGGAGTTTGCCGTGTGGGGAGCTTACCTCACTTCTATGGGCAGCTATCTGGTAAGTCTGGGGCTGGGTCCACAGATAGGTTGGTTCTACAGTATGCAGGGTATCGTGAGCATCTTTATGCCGGCTCTGATGGGAATAGTGGCAGACAAGTGGGTGCCCGCGCAGAGGCTGCTCGGACTGTGCCATCTCTTTGCCGGACTCTTTATGATAGGCGCTGCGCTCTACGGTGCTTCCGCCGGGGCCGATGCATCGTTCGGTGTCATTTTCCTGCTCTACAGCTGTTCTGTCGCCTTCTTTATGCCTACGCTGTCGCTATCCTATTCCGTGGCCTACACGGGCTTGCGCGAGGCGGGGCTCGACACCGTTAAGGATTTCCCGCCGATACGCGTCTTCGGCACCATCGGCTTCATCGTTACTATGTGGCTCGTTGACTTGGCTGGATATCAGACGTCGGAGAAGCAGTGGATAGTGTCGGGAGTGATTAGCATAGCGCTGTTCCTCTATTCGTTCACGCTACCGAAGTGTGCCACGTCTGCCGACGACGACCGCAAGAAGTCGCTGTTCGAGCGCCTTGGTCTCGACGCGTTCCGACTGTTCAAGCAGCGCCGCATGGCCATATTCTTTATATTCTCTATGTTGCTTGGCGTCTGTCTTCAGATTACCAACAGCTTTGCCAACCCGTTCATCAGCAGCTTCGCAGCCTATCCTGAGTACGCGGGAACGTTTGGCGTCAACCATGCTAACATTCTTATCTCGCTCTCGCAGATATCAGAGACGTGCTGCATTCTGCTCATTCCCTTCTTTATGAAGCGTTACGGAATAAAGAACGTGATGCTGATTGCCATGCTTGCGTGGGTACTCCGATTTGGGCTCTTTGGTACAGGCAACCCTGGTGGAGGCGTCTGGATGTTTGTGTTGTCAATGATAGTTTACGGCGTGGCTTTCGACTTCTTCAATATAAGTGGCTCGCTCTATGTTGACCAGCAGACCGACCCTTCCATACGTTCCAGCGCTCAGGGCCTCTTTCAGTTGATGACAAACGGACTGGGGGCAACCATTGGCACGCTCTCGGCTCAGGCCGTCATCAATGCTCACACCCACGAGGAAGAGGTGGGCACACAGTCTTTCATCGTGGGCGACTGGCAGCAGTGCTGGTTTATCTTTGCCCTCTATGCACTGGTGGTGGCTGTGGCTTTCATGATTGTTTTTAAGGAAAACAAAGAACTGAAGACTGAAAAATGAAAGAGCAACGATTCTTTTATGCACCCAACGCAGCCACGGCTACCGAGCTACCTCAGGACGAGGCCATGCACGCCATGCGCGTGCTACGGCTGCGAAGCGGCGACGAGATGACGCTCATGGACGGAAAGGGTAACTACTATCGTGCCGAAATCACGGTGGCGGCTACGCATCACTGCATGTATCGCATCGTGGAGACACTGCCGCAGCCACGACAGTGGAAGGGGCATTTCCATCTTGTCATCGCGCCTACGAAGATGATGGACCGCATGGAGTGGATGCTCGAAAAGGCCACGGAACTGGGCATCGACGAGGTGTCGTTCATCAACTGCCAATACTCGGAGCGCAAGGTGATGAAGACAGTCAGGGCCGACAAGATAGTTATCTCTGCCGTGAAACAGAGCCACAAGCCCTGGAAACCCACCCTTAACGAGATGCGCCCCTTCTCGAAGTTCATCGAGACTCCCATAGCAGGAAGGAAATACATTGCCCATTGCTACGAAGAACTGGAGCGCGCCGACCTGTTCGACGAGCTGAGAAAACCAGCCGACAACCTCGACACCACGGTGCTGATAGGGCCAGAAGGCGACTTCTCGCCCGAAGAAGTGAGCACGGCGATGGCGGCTGGCTTCGTGGGAGTGTCGCTCGGAGAGGCTCGACTGCGCACCGAGACTGCCGGCTTGGCCTCGGTCATGATGATGCAGCTGTCGCAGAGATGACACGGCGCTTTCGCTGTTTTAAGAAATTATTGTCAACGTGTTCGCGGGCATCCATCCACGGTTTGCCAGCGAGCCACCTAAGAGAAAAGATATAGTCAGGAATGAAAAAAGCAATCATAATAGCATTGATAGTGCTGGCAGTTGCGGCTGTCGGCATATTCTTTTTATGGGGACGAACGAAAGATTGCCTCGCAGTGATACCCAAAGGCAGCCTCGTGGTAGGGCGAATAGAGGCGAAGGCAATACATCCCGACCTCGCTCCCGTGGGCAGCGCATGGCTGTTTGAAGACAAAGACGGTCAGCTCGGCATAGTGCTCCCATTGCCGCGCGAAAAAGTATCTCACCGACTGGATAACGAAGACCGACCCGCAGGCACAGACCGACGAAAGGCGCGGAGTGAAGTTTGCCACACTGCGTGGGCAGTTCGTAGTAGGGTGGACCGACGGCAGAGTGTTAGCCATGGGACCAGTAGTAGAGGCAGGACAGAGTGCCCTGAAACAGAAGATGGCCGGCTATCTGAAGAGCGACGACGAGTGGACATCGCCACTGATGGAACGCCTGAAGACGATGGAACAGCCAACGGCTTTCGTGGCTCAGACCGACGCACTGCCCGACGCGCTGACCGCTTTCCTGCAGGTGGGAGCGCCAAAGGGTCATAGTGCATCCGACATTCTCGTGGCGGCAACCATAGAGAGCAACGACCAGAAAGAGAGCGGTGAACGAGTGATGAAGATAAAGACCGAGACCTTCTCGCCGAAGAAGAAGGTGGACGAGGCGCTGAAGGCATCGTTGGAGAAATATGGCAACATCGAGGGAACGTTCCTCAGCAACATCGACGACGCCAACCCTTACTCCGTGGCGGCAAACTTCAGTGGCGACGGCATGGTGGAGATGCTTCGCGGAAACGATGCCCTGCGAGTGCTGATAGCCGGACTGAACACCGCTATCGACATCGACAAGATGCTGCGCTCGGTGGACGGCGACATCGTGATGACCATGCCGAGAGAGAAGCAGTTCCAACTGGTGGCCACCTCGCCAGAAGCCTCTTGGATTAAGGACGTGGGCTACTGGAAACAGTCGGCGCCCGACGGAGTTACCATCAGCGACTGGCAGCCGCTCGGTTTTCATCTGCGCGGACAAGAGCAGAGCGCCTACTTCGGAATGACGATGAAGGGCGAGCTCTACATGGCAAGCAGCGACTCGCTGGCACGACAGGCCACGCAGTCCGCCGCCCATCCGATGGACTCCCGCCTGCAACAGATGATAAAGGGAGAGCGAATGGTGGCCATAATCAACGTGAAGAGCCTCACGAAGGACAAGCCGGAGATGAAGCCTATCTTCGAGCTGTTGCCGGTGAAATGCGATAAACTGCTTATAGTGAAATGAACGAAATAAGACTGAACCACGTGGTGCCGAAAGTGTTTGCAGAGCGCACCGAGTGGCATTCCGATATCTGGGACAAAGACATCCGCTTCGAGCGTGGGCATCTCTATCTACTGGAGGCCGAGAGCGGCACGGGCAAGAGCACCTTTTGCAGCTATTGCATTGGATACAGAAACGACTACGCGGGAGAGATTTCTTTCGACGGTGAAGACACGAGACGACTGCGGGTGGCAGGGTGGACCGACGTGCGCCAACGCCACATCAGCCACCTCTTTCAAGAGCTGCGACTGTTTCCGGAGCTGACGGCAATGGAGAATGTGATGATAAAGAATCGGCTGACGGGACACAAGACCGAGGCGGAAATAGGACAGTGGTTCGACCGTCTGGGCATAGCCGACAAACGGGACCAAAAGATAGGACGTATGTCGTTTGGCCAACAACAGCGCGTTGCGTTTATGCGTGCACTGGTGCAGCCGTTCGACTTTCTGCTCGCCGACGAACCGATAAGCCACCTTGACGACGCCAACAGCGCCACGATGGGAGAGCTGATGATGGAGGAGGCTCGCAAACAGGGAGCGGGAGTGATTGTTACAAGCATAGGCAAGCACATAAATCTCGACTACGAAAGGAGGCTGCAACTATGATTTGGAAACTGCTCAGACAGCACCTCAGCCTGCCTCAACTGTTAGGATTCGCTGTGGCAAACCTCGCTGGTATGCTCATCGTGCTTATGGCGTATCAGTTCTATCGCGACGTGATGCCCGTCTTCACCCAGCCCGACAACTTTATGCGAGGAAACTACTTGATTCTCGCGAAAAAGACCGCAGCCCCATTCTCCGACGACGAGATAGACGAACTACGGCAGCAACCGTTTACCACGCGCGTCGCCCCATTCGAGAGTGCGAACTATAAGGCCGACGCACGAATGGGGGTGAACGGACAACAACTCATCAACTCGGAACTTTTCTTCGAGTGCGTGCCAGACAGCTTCATTGACCTACCGCTAAGCAACTGGACCTACGAAGACGGTGCACACGAACTGCCGATAATACTTCCTCGCTCCTACCTAAGCGTTTACAATTTCGGCATTGCGCAGAGCCGAAAACTGCCGAAGATAAACGAAGGTCTCGTGGGAATGATAGATTTCCGCATCAATATAAAGGGCGACGAATTCAAGGGAAAAGTGGTTGGCTTCAGTAATAGGCTGAACACAATACTTGTGCCGGAAGCCTTTATGACGTGGAGCAACAAGCACTACGGCGACGGTGAGAGTGCATCGACACGACTGATTTTCGAGGTAGCCAACCCTGCCGACGACCGCATAGCATCGTGGATAGACGAGCAGGGATACGAACTGGAGACGGGCGACCTCAATGCTGAGAAGACGACATACTTCCTGCGGCTCGTGGCAGTTCTCGTGATGGGAGTGGGCTTAGTCATTAGCATCCTCAGTTTCTACATACTGATGCTTAGCATCTTCCTCCTCGTTCAGAAGAACGCAGACAAACTGCAGAACCTGCTACTCATCGGCTATTCTCCGGCACGCGTGGCGCGACCCTATCAGTGGCTTACCATCTGTTTGAATGCTGCCGTCCTCGTTGTTGCGCTCGCAATACTATGGTTGGTTCGTGGCTATTGGCTCGACGTGCTCTACACGCTCTTCCCTGATATGCGTGAACCGTCGGTGATGCCTGCCGTATTGCTCGGCGTTGGGCTATTCTTGCTCGTATCGTTGCTCAACGTGGTTGCCATACGCAGAAAAATTGTCTCTATATGGAAGAACAAAGAGTAACGCTCGTTGCCGACAGTGGCAGCACTAAGACCGACTGGGCGCTGTGCTGCGACGGAGAGATTGACACCATCGTCGAGACAGAGGGCATCAATCCTGTGCACCAGTCGCAGTCGGAGATTTCTGCCATACTCAGTAGTGCTCGCTCGATGATGCCATCGCCGCCGCAAAAGGTTTGGTTCTACGGAGCTGGCTGCCGCGACGACCTGTTGCCAACGATGCGACAACTAATCGGTGAGACTTTCGAGAGCGAGGCCGAAGTTGGCAGCGACCTGCTTGGTGCGGCTCGTTCGCTGTGCGGCCACCGTGAAGGCATTGCCTGCATACTTGGCACTGGCTCTAACAGTTGTCTATATGACGGGGAGAAAATCGTCGCCAACGTGTCGCCTCTTGGCTATATCCTTGGCGACGAGGGAAGCGGAGCCGCGCTCGGACGGCTTTTTCTGCGCGCGCTTCTTCGTGGCGAGTTGCCAGAAGAGATGGTCGAAGGGTTTGGGCTGAATGCTTCGCAGGTGATAGAGCGCGTCTATCGTCAGCCTCAGGCCAATCGTTTTCTTGCCTCCACCTCTTTATATATACGTGCGCACGCGCGCGAGCCACGGTTACGCGAAATCATAAAACAGAACTTCCGCGATTTCTTCCGCCACTGCATCGCCCGCTACTCTCGCGCCGACCTCCCCGTGAATGCCGTGGGCAGCATAGCCTCGGCCTACGAAGACGAACTGCGCGAAACTGCAGAGGAAGAGGGCTTCACCATAGGAACCATAGTGAAGAAGCCGCTTGAGGGGATGGTTCGTTTCCTGCGGAATTAGGCTGTCATCACGCTATCGTCCGCCGTTCAACGTGCGCGAAATCCACGGAAACCACCGCCTCAGAACGTAGTAAACCGCCAAGCAAAGTGTGATTGCGATTATCGGCGTGAGGAAATATCGCACTGTTAGCAGCAGTGCACCGTCGTCGCCCACAAGTTTATAGACCAATCGTCTGCTTTCGTCTAATATAAACACGTGAAAGGCAAAGACGAAGAAGCAACTGTCCGTCAGGAATCTGTTGACTTTGCATCGCCCACTCTCTATCAGCCAACGCGAGATGTTGATTGCGGAAATCACGCCAAAGATGACATAAACAGGATGCAAAATGTTGCCTATTCGGGTGTTCACTCCGTCGTAGCATACGGTCGCAAACAGAAAGATAAGGGCAATGATGTATGCAGGAATGCGGATTCTTGCAAATTCGGTTAGTAGATTCTTTTGATAGATACTAAGGCAGGCACCAAAAGAGAAGAAGAAAATGGTGGTTATCGTCAGTCCGTGGATGTCAACCCAAACCTTGGAGAGATAAAGTAGCGCCATAACAGCTACGAACCCTCCCCGCGTTTTCTTGATTATCCAATAGATGGCGGGAGTGAGAGCTACCACGACAATTAAGTCGCGCAAGAACCACATTGGCACCAGTTCTGGGGAAGTCATGTGTGGTATCAACCCGCCAAACCAATTCGTTCGGTCGTCGCCCCATTGTTGTGAGTCCCATAGTAGGTGCAGCCAACCTTTCTTGTCGAACCACTCAATTATCGGGATATTGTGATGCCACTTCAATAGAACTTGTTTGCAGACAAAGAGGATGCACCATATAATATAAGGTATTACGAGCGTGTGGAAACGGCTTTTCATCTTTCTTCGCCAAACGCTCCAATCCCAAGTGGATAAGCGAACGAAAAAGAGATAACCAGAGATAAGAAAGAATAACGGCACGGCAATGTGGGTCAGCACGTGCGAAAATGTGATGCGCACAAGGTTGTAAACGTCAATTGAAGTGAGGTTGGCGAAATCGATTTCCGTAATGTCGATTTTCCCGAAACAACTGTGGATAAACACAACCATCACGGCGAGAGGGAATCTCACAAAGTCGATTGTCTTTGAGCAAAGCTCTTTCTGATAATCTTTTTCCATGGAAATGAGCTGAAGCGAGACACAAGAAAAGGCGTTAACCGTTCGATTGCTCGTTCCAATCTTAGGTTACCGCCAAGTGACCTGCTGTAAAAACAAGCACGAACAGCCCACGCCCATTCAGCGTGAACTACCCTTGCGCTTGTCTCCTTACAGCGAATATTGGCGGTATTCAAGATTGGGAGAACAAGAGCCAGAAGCTCTATATCAAAAAGTCTGTGCGGACGCGTCGTTCTTGCGCCCGTATGCTCTAAGTCTTACGTCTTTCTCTTCTTTTTTCTTTTTTAGTTATACACTTGTGCCGTCAGTGGGCACGTTATCGTTTGCAAAGATAGTAATTTTCTGCGCAAACGGCAAGGATGCAGTCGATTTTCCTCGATTTTTCTGCCGCGCCTTCCTCGTTGCGCCGAAAAGCAAAAGTCCCACCGGTCCTCTCCCTCGCCCTGTTGCAATCAATTGGATGGTAGTGAAGCGTGATATGTGCGCTGTGCATTCGTGTGCAATTGTGAGGAACGTCTTACGTGAGGTCCATAGACCGTTGGCTTTGGTTCCGCTCAGCCACATACGAACGATGATGATGGTCCCAACTCGCCTTGCAGACAGTAGCTACGCTCTTTTGCCTATTTCAATTCTGTGGAGAAGTTTGTGGCCTGAATCTTATTATCGAGCTCACGAAACTCCTTCGAGAATTTGTCTATTTTCTTCCCTAAGTCGCTGACGCTGATAGTGCAGACTTGCTTTATTTCGCTGCGCGAATAGCGTTCGCCGAGCGACGATGCTTCGTCGAAGACTTCGCGGAGAATGCCTATTCGCTTGGTGAGCACTTCCTTTTGCGCCATTAGTCGTGTGAGGGGAGCGCCGTCAACCAAAGTCTCCATGTTAGTCTGGTTTATGCGATAGATTAGCGTTTCGAGCTGGGCAAGACAGTCGTCGAGTTCTGCTGCGAGCGCCTTGGGGTCTTCGAGCGGTTGCTCTCCTTCTTGCACTTTCACGTTGCTGCGCAGTCGGTTCTTCAGTTGTTCGATGCGCTTTTGCAGGTCTTTTCTTAGGCTTAGTGCTTCTGCTAATTTCATTGTTTCTTATGGTTTTTACGATTGGTTATCGGTTTCGATGAATGCTCTGATGGCGTAGCGCACGCAGTCGGAGCACTCGCACAGCGGGCGACCATCGGGCTGAATGGCCTTTAGTTCCTTGCAGATGGTAGCGCCTGCCAATTGTTGGAATCTCTTGTGCATCTGGCGCGAACGTATTCCCGTCCTGGGAGAGCCGTCGGAGAGTCCTGCTGCGATGACAGCTCCACAGAGGGCACCGCACGTGGCTTCCATGCCGCCCATGCCAGTGCGAAAGCCTGATGCTGCGCGGCGAAGCAGGTTGCGCTCGGCGTCGGTGGTCGTGGGACTGTCTATTGTCAGTGATTCCACCACCGCCTGACAGCAGTTGGCACGTCCTTCCTCTCGCAGTAGTGCGCCGTAGTCTTCGCGTTCTTTCTGTGTCATTGTCGTGCTAAATCTCTCTTTGAAAGAGCCTTTTCTCGGCCAACTCTGCGTATTTCGTGCCAGGCTCACCGTAGTTGGCGTATGGATGAATGGCTATGCCTCCGCGTGGCGTAAACCGTCCGAGCACCTCTATATACTTGGGCTTCATCAGTCGCACCAGGTCTTTCATGATGATGTTCACGCAATCCTCGTGGAAATCACCGTGGTTGCGAAAGCTGAACAAGTATAGTTTTAGACTCTTACTTTCCACCATTCTCTCTGCTGGGATGTATGCTATTCTGATTTCGGCAAAGTCGGGTTGTCCCGTGATTGGGCAGAGCGAAGTGAACTCCGGGCAAAGAAACTCCACCCAGTAATCGTTGTCCTTATGTTTGTTTTCAAAGGTTTCGAGCACTTCGGGAGCGTAGTCGTCGGCATAGCGCGTGGCGGTGCCGAGTGCTTTCAGTCCTTCGTTTTCTCTTTGATTCATATCGTCTTGTTGGCGAAATAATGTGATAGCCACGGGAGGCTCGCGCCGTGCTTATTTCTTATATTTGTCGATGATGTCTTGCAGGTCCTTCATTCTGCTGCTCATCGACCCGTGCGACCACTCGAAGCAATAGAGGCGGTCTTTGTTGCCTTCGCTGACAATGAGATTGAAGTGTACGTAGCTTGTGTAGTCGTCAGCATCGGTGCCAAACTCTTCTATCACGGCACCCTTTGCCAATGCCTCCATTACGGTGTTGGCAGTCTCGTCGTCGCTCGTCTGTCGTTTCTCTTGCGTTAGCGACAGCTTGTTGCCATTCACCGAGAACTCACCACTCATGAGCGAGGTGGCATCGTCTATGCTAAACACTTCGTACATGCCATCTCGGAAATTCATAGAGAGGCCGTGGCTGCTAACGTCGGTGAGTGGTCCTATCTCGTCGTTCGATGGGTCGTAGTCGGCAACATAGTTGAGCTTCCAGTATCCGATGAAGTTTCCCTGAGGGGAGCTCTCTTCGTCGTCGTAGAAATCGAACTCGTTGAATTGAGGAGTTATGGAACTTGGCGGTGTGTCGAGCTTTACGAAGACCACATTGCTCGTGTAGTCTGGTCCAGATATCGAGTATGTGAGATATTCCCCAATGAAGTTGAGCAGTTTCAGCGTGTCGGTCTTGTCGTCGCTTTCCTTCAGAAATACGTCGTCGTTGTCGGTGTTGAAGCTGAAGCTGCCCAGCTGTTTCCATTCGCCGCGTAGCGGTTCGTATTCGTAGAGTTCGCAAGTGCCGTCGGTCTGCGAGCCTGTGTTGTAGTGGAATTTCATCATTGTGCTTGCGATGGTGTGGTGATAGGCCGATGTGTCTCCCTTCTCAAGAAACCACCACGTCTGCGACTCGTCGCCAATCCAGTAGCCTTCGAGACTGTCGGACGCGGCGATGGCCTTACGGTTGTAGTAGCTGTCGTCCGACGAGCAACCCACGGTCAGTGGCAGTGCGACGACCGTCAGAAATGCCACCAGTGCCACTAATGTGCTGTTTGATGTATGCTGTTTCATATTTATCAATACTATAATATGCCAATAAACTAACTATGGTTGCGCGGTATTACGGTTTAGAAAGAAACCACGAATGCTCCTCCTATCACGAAGGAGTGCATGTCCTTCTTTATTTCCGAGTGCCTCTTGCTGATTGCCGAGCCTAAGAATCGATGGGCCACATCGTCGCCCAATGCATCGTATGCCCAACGATTTGGGTCGTAGTTCAGCTCGAAAGTCTTGCGTGAATAGTCGTAGTCAACAAACGCTTTCCACGAGAAAGTGCTCTTGTAGGCGTAGGTCAGCGAGAGGCCAGTGCCGTAGCTCATAGAGTTGTTGGGCTTTATCTCCAGATAGTCCCACTCGCTGTAGTAACTGTATTTATCGGAGTAGGAGAGAGAGCCTTCGGCTTCTGCCTTCACGTCGAGGCTGTTGTTCATGTTGTATCCCACGAGCAGCTTTGAGCCGAGAGCGAATCGGTCGCTCAAAGGAAGACTGAAATAGAGTCCTCCCGCGCCGTTGAACTCTGCGAGGTGGTCGCTTTCGATGGTGAGTTCAACGTAGTTGATAGGGTCGGTATTGGTGGTGGAATAGATTTCTTCCGATATGTTTTCGAGCGAGGCTTGCTCGTCGCTGACGAATTCCGTCAGGTTTCCTATTGGCGAAGTCTTTACGCGGAGTCGTCCTCCGATGCCTATGTAGGGATTCAGGAAGTATGCTCCTTCAACGCCCATTGCAGTGGAAGAGCGGAACTTGAACTGGTATCCGTCGCCGAAACTGAGGTCGCGGTTGCCCAGGCCGATGCCCATGTTGATGCTGAAGAACGACGGATTGTCTATCAGGCTTGGGTGGTCGTTCAGGTCGTTCATGTTCAGTCCTTTCCCTTTGAACAGCAAGTCGGCGAAAGCATATCCTAACTCGGTGGACATGATTCCGATGCCAGCTCCCGACAGCACGTCGCTTACCCAGTGGCGATTGTTGAGAACGCGCATGGCTCCCGTCGCTGTGGCCACGGCGTATGCTCCTACCGAGAACCACGGGCTACGCGTCATGCCATACTCTTTGTGCAGTATGGTTGCGGCGGTGAATGCCGTTGCCGTGTGTCCCGAAGGCCAAGAGTTAGCCGTACTTCCGTCGGGGCGCATCTCCTTTGCAGTGTATTTGATGGAGTTGACGAATAGGGCCATCACGCCGAACGACAGTGCACTGCTGGCGGCATAACGCCCGAACTTGCTGCGACCCTTCACGCCGGCGACGTTCAGCACCGTGCTTAGAGCGAACGGGGCAAACTGGGTGTAGTTGTCTATTTCCGAATGGAAATTGGTTACGAGTCGCGTTTTCGAGTTCTTCTGATTATAGTCTTGTCGGAAACTCTTCTTCTCGCTTTTTGCAATGATGCCCGCTACGAAGACCGGCACTCCAGCGAACGAGAGGTCGTCGATGAAGCGATAAGGATGCACGCCATCGGGGGTGTCCATGCTGAAGAGCGTCTTGAAATAAGACTCCTCAAGCGCTAACGTTTCCAAGTCGGGCGCACTCTCGGTGTCGAGCAGTGCCGACCCGTCGGGCGACAATGCCGATGAGCAAAGGGTAGCCTTGGGGTAGGCATCGTCTAAAGACACCTTCTCAATGGTAACGGGTGGTGCTTGGCGATAGTCGAAAGCACTGGCGCCTGCCGCCACGAGCAGCATGGCCAAGGTTAAGAACAGTTGTTTCGTAGAACTTCTCATATAGTTTTTGTTGTTAAACTTTCAGGTTGAACACGCTGTAACTGATGTTTTCGTCGTAAACGTCTTCCCCTTCGTGTCGCTTAGTGGCACGAACCACACGTATGGTGATGGGCAGCGCCACGATTTCGTAGAGCGTTTTCAGCACCACCTGACCTGCCATCAGCGGCAGCAGCGCGTCGGTGGGAACCACGCCCCCTAATGCCAGTGGGAAGAAGATGGCAGAGTCGGCACACTCTCCGAACACCGTGCTTAGGATGGCGCGTCGGCTGAAGTGCTGGCCGCGACTGCTGATTTTCATGCGACTCATCACGTAGGCGTTGACGAACGACCCTACGAGGAATGCCACAAACGAGGCGGCGGCAATGCGCGGCGCCAGTCCGAAGACGGCGTGAAATCCCTCTTGGTTCTGCCAATACGGTGCGCCGGGAATGATGTCGGCCAGTGCTCCGAAGCATACGAAGAGGAAGTTGGCAGCGAAGCCCGTCCAGATGAGCAGTCGGGCTTTCTGGTATCCCCACACCTCGCAAACGCAGTCGTTTATGATGTATGAGATGGGAAAGACAATCAGCCCTGCCGTCATTGAGATGGGGCCAAAGGCAATCTGCTTCGTTTCGAGCAGGTTGGCCGCGATGAGGCACACGCAAAACAGTATGCCAAAGAGCATGAAGAGCACGCTCACTTTTTCCTTTCCTTCTTTCATTTCTTGTTTTTAAAGAGGTTAGACAAGCACTCTGTTCTTAATTACGAGTTACGAATTACGAATTACGAATGACGGGGTTTCAAAATTACGAGTTACGAATTACGAATTACGAATGACGGGTTTTCAAAATTACGAGTTACGAATTACGAGTTGCGAATGACGTTTTTTTTTAATTACGAGTTACGAATTGCGAACGACGAGTTATCGAATGGATAATTCAAAATTAGGGAATTCAACATCGGCGAAGCCGACAAATTCGTAATTCGTAACTCGTAATTCGTAATTGACGTCAGTCATTATATCCCGCCGTCAGCTCGCAAATCTTGATGACCACCTGCATGGCCTTCTCCATCGACTGCACGCTGACAAACTCGAACGGACCGTGGAAGTTCACTCCGCCGGCGAAGATGTTGGGGCAGGGCAGTCCGCGGAACGAGAGCTGAGCACCGTCGGTGCCGCCACGGATGGGCTGTACGCGCGGGGCCACACCCACCTCCTGCATCGCTTTCAGCACGAGGTCTATCACGTGCATCTGCGGGTCTATCTTCTCCTTCATGTTGAAGTATTGGTCTCTCAGGGTGATGCTCACCGTGCCCTCGCCGTATTTCTCGTTCATCTGTTCGGCCATGCGCTGCATGAATCGCTTGCGGTCGTCGAAGTGGTCGCGGTCATGGTCGCGTATGATGTAGGTGAGGTCGGCCTCCTCGCATCGGCTGTTTATCGAGAGCAGATGATAGAAGCCCTGATAGCCCTCGGTGGTCTCTGGCAGGTCGGTCTCTGGTATCATGCCCTGAAACTCGCAGGCCAGTCGGCTTGCGTTCACCATTTTTCCCTTGGCATATCCCGTGTGGACACTCACTCCCTTTATGTGAACCTTGGCTCCCGCTGCGTTGAAGTTCTCGTACTCAAGCTCGCCGACGTCGCCGCCGTCCATGGTGTAGGCCCATTGGCATCCGAACTTCTCCACGTCGAAGTGGTGGGCGCCCATGCCTATCTCCTCGTCGGGATTGAATGCCACTCGTATGTCGCCGTGCTTCACCTCGCGATGGTTGCGCAGCCACACCATGGCTTGCACTATCTCGGCTATGCCTGCCTTGTCGTCGGCACCGAGGAGCGTTGTGCCGTCGGTTACTATCAGGTCTTCGCCGACGTGGTTCTTCAGTTCGGGAAACTTCGTGGGGCTGCTGACGATGCCTGGCGAGAGCTCTATGTCGCCGCCGTCGTAGTGCTCCACTATTCTCGCCTTGATGTTGGCGCCGCTCGCGTCGGGCGACGTGTCGTAGTGGCTGATGAAGCCGATGGTTGGCACCTCTTTCTTGCCGCAGTTAGAGGGCAGCGTGGCGTAGATGTAGCCTTTCTCGTCCATCTCCACGTCCTCAAGGCCTTCGTTTTCCAGTTCTTTCTTCAGATATTCAGCGAAGACGAGCTGTTTGGCCGTGCTGGGAACGGTGGAGCTCTCCTCGCTCGACTGTGTGTCGAACTTGGTATAGTTAATAAATCGTTCTACTAAATTCATCTTTTATTTTCTTTATTGATTGGAGGGGCAAAGGTAGTAATTATTTCCGAGAATAGCTAATCTTTGGCCACATTTTTCGCTTCGTGAGCCGTTTCTGCCGCTTTCGGATGACCAAAGAATCGGTCCATGGCCAGCGCAATGGCACCGTCGCCTGTTACGTTGCACGCCGTGCCGAAGCTGTCCATCGCAATGTAGAGCGCAATCATGAGCGCCTGTTCCTCTGCTCCGAAGCCGAGAATGCTGGCCAGCGGACCAAGCGAGGCCATGATGACACCACCGGGGACGCCTGGGGCTGCCACGGCGCAGATGGCGAGCATCAGCGTGAAGTGCAGGAAGAGACCGGCAGAGTGGGGTGTGCCCGTGATGAGGCAAATGGCGAGCGCGCACGAACATATCTTGAGCGACGAACCGGCCATGTGAATTGTTGCGCAGAGGGGAACGATGAAGCCCGCTATTCCCTCCGACACGCCCATCTTGCGCGTCTGTTCGAGCGTTACGGGAATAGTGGCTGCCGACGATGATGTTCCGAGTGCCGTTAGGTAGGCGGGAAGCATTGTCCACAGGCATTTCAGCGGATTCTTCTTAGCGATGGTACCAGCTATCAAGTACTCGTAAAGCAGCACAAAAAGGTGGAGCACGAAGATGACCACTATGATTTGAGCGAACACGGCAAGCATACGGTAAGCCTGTCCCGACACGGTCATTTCGAGGAAGATTCCAAAGATGTAGAGCGGAAGCAGGGGGATGAGCGCCACGCGGATGGTGGCAGAGACGAGCTGCTTAAACTCTTCGGCCACGTGGCGAAGCGTGCCGAGACCAAGCGTCGCTATGCCAAGACCGACGACGAACGACAGCACGAGCGCCGACATAACGTCGAGCAGTGGGGGAATCTTCACCGTGAAAAAAGCAGTCAGTGCCACTGGCTGCTCCACGGCAGCGAGGCTGGCAGTGTCGGCTATCATAGCGGGAAAGAGCAGCGACCCCGTTCCGTAGGCCAGCATGCCAGCGAAAACAGTGTCGGCGTAGGCTACGACGACCGTAGCAAGCAGCAGTCGGCCCGCACCGCGACCCACGTCGGCAATGGCTGGCGTTACCAGTCCAACGATTATCAGCGGTATAAGGAAACCGAGAAACTGCGAGAAGACCCCATTAAAAGTAATGAACGCGCGCGTGAGCCACGACGGTGCAAACTGGCCAATCACGATGCCGAGCACGATGGCTATCACCACGCGCGGCAGCAGTCCTAACTTTCGTTTCTCTTTCATAGGCTCTTCGTTGGAGATGGTTTCCGATATTTTCTGTTTGTTGGTTAGTGGCATCGCAACGTTCCCGTTATCATCGTCTTGCTCTTCTTCGCAATTCGTTGGAAATCATTACGATAATGGTCTGAAACTTCTACGGTGGTGGGAGTTTCTTTCTACGGTGGTAGGAGTCGGGAACTACGGTGGTGGCTCTTGATTCCCACGGTGGTGGAAGTTTCTTCTTACGGTGGTGGAAGTTTTTAGGTCTTTCCGACGGTCTTTGGAAGGCTTGCGACAGCTCGATTTCATGGTGGTTGTCGGTGGCTTTTTCGCTCGCCTTTTCGAGAAGAAAAAGAGTTCCTAAGTTTTCAAGTCTCCCACGAAAGGGCGGCTTGAAAACCCAGAAACTCTGTCGGTGTGCCGATTAGTCGCTCACGGTGTAGTCGGGAACGCTCGACACGCGCGTGTACTCAGTCAGCTGATAGCTGTTCTCTCCAGTACTCTTGCGAAGCACGAGGTTCGACTCAGACACCTTCACTACTCGCTGCGTCGAGAATGCTGTGCTGCCGTAGCTGATAGTCCAGTCGGAGTTAAGATTCCACGTCGTAGAGAGTCCCACGTATGAACCGTCGTCGGTGCGCTGGTTGTAGATGTTGATGAACTGGCTTGTGTCGTAAACTCTCCACTCCGTCTCGTAGGTGGTCGAAACGAGCTTGCCGTCGGCGTAGTTCTTCGTGTTCGAGAGCTGCCAGCTGCCGTAGATGTTCTTTTTGTTTACGGGGATGGTAGGCTTCTTCGACTGCTTTTCGAGCGTATATTTGTCGCCGTCTTCGTCGATTACCGTCATCTCGTCGTCGTCTGCCGACTCTACGGTGTACTTCTCTCCGTTGCTCGTCGTGATAACGTTGTCCTCGATAGTCCATGTGAACTCGTCGTAAACATATTCGCCATCGTTGGTGCAACCCTCATTCGAGCCCGTGCCGTCGGAGTCGAACTCTATGCATGCCACGTCTCCATCCTCGTTCGTAATGTACCAGATGCCCGAAACCTCGTCGGTGGTGTAGTAGTGGGTCTCCTCTGCCGGTGTCCAATCGGGCAGCTTGCTCGACTGCGAGAAATAGTAAACGTCGCGCTCGTTGTCTTTGTCAACGGCCATGGTCAGCAGGCCCTTCTTCTTGTTTACGTAGAGAATAGTAGTGGTGTAGTCTTCGTCGTGTATCACTTTAGTGCCGTTCATCTGCCATGTGCCATCATAGCCAACGTACTCTCCGTTGCGATGGAATATGGAGTAGCACTTGCCATCTTCGTCGTATTCAGCATAGGCGAGCATATCAGTGATGTTCTCCGAGAACTGATGGTTGACGTAGGCTTTGGCGGAATCAGTATGCCAAATCCCTGCTACCCACGATGAGGAAACGCTCCTGTTCACTTCTTCCTTCCAGCGTACCCATTCCGTCTTATACCAGTTATTGTCGCTTATCACGTTGTCGAAAGTGATTATGTTTTTGGTAGCGCTCTTGATGTGATAGTGGTGGCTGGCATTGTCGTTCGCCATTCCGTAGCTGTTACTGTCGAAGTAGTTGCCATCGGCTATCGCCCAAGTTCCCTCGTCGTATAGGTAATATTTGTTGTCATAGTCGAGGGAAGAGAAGGTGTACTTCCCGTCTGATTGAAGGTCGTAAACCTCGGCGAAGTTGAAGTCCACCGCGCTGGGAGACTCTGTGTACATGTTGACCCATTGGCCAACAATGTCGCTCATTGCCACAGTCTGCTCTGTTGTTTCTGTGCTGCTACCACCTTCGCCATTATCGACGATGCTGTCGTCGTCGCGGCACGACGTGGACGTGATAGAAGCCGCGAGGATGAGCGCAAGACTCATCAGTGAGTAAAGGTTCTTTTTCATTCTATTGTGTTTTGTGAATATTTCTATTGTAGGAAGAAATGCATTCCGAGGGCAAAGTTAATCATTTTAATGCTATCTGCCAAACGTTTTCACGCTTTTTTTCGTGTGGAACGTCGATTCTCGCTTATTTCTTCCTTATTTCCCCGTCGTCGTAGTCGATGTACTCCTCGTCAATGAGGTGCTTCAGTGCGGCGTCGAGTAGTTCTGTTGGCATATCAATGCCGTTAATCTCTGTCACGTCGTGCGGCATCCCGTCGTCTAACAGCAGCAGTATCTTGTCGATGGCAGGGGCGAGCATCGACTCGGAAAGGTAGTCGGAGTCGTGGCTTTTGCAGACGTCGCAATGTCCGCATTCGCTCGATTTTGTCTCGCCGAAGTATGCTAACAGTTGTCGGCTACGGCACTCGTGGTCGTTAGTCAAGTAGCGTATCACGGCGCCGATGCGCTCCTCGTATTGCTCTTTCAGCAGCTCGTAGGCATCGCGCGGTATCGATAGATATTCGGTGTCAACGCGGTCGATGCGATAGGTGATGGTGGGAATGTTTCGGCGCGGTATGTATTGTATGATGTGCTTACGGGAGAGCGACTTCAGTGTCTCGTGCAGCACGTCGGGCTGCAGTCCGCTTTGCTTGGCAAGGAAAGTCTCCTCCACGTAGGCAAAGCTGGTGAACAGTCCGCTGTAGTTGCGCAGCAGTGCAACGATGGTCTGCTCCTCGTTGGGCGACTGCCGCCCTATTCGGTAGAGGTCGTCACGGTCGATGAGAAACGTCACTCTCGACTTGCTGTCGGTGTCCACGTTGTACTCTATGTAGCCGGCACGGTCGAGAATCCGCAAGGCTGCGTCGGCGCGAACGGGGTAGTGGTGGAAGTTTACGCAGAAGCGCTCGATGTCGAACGTGTGAGTCTTGCCCCCGCCAAATCCTGTCGCCACCTGAAAGAAGTAGGCAAGATGCTCGTACACCTCTTTTATATAGGTGCGCTCAGGGAACGTGTCGCCTATTCGTCGGCGCAGCTTAGAGAGGTCGTTCCCGTTGTAGAGCATGATGGCTCGCGACGGCTTCCCGTCTCGGCCTGCGCGACCAGCCTCTTGGAAATATGCTTCGAGCGAATCGGGACAGTCTTCGTGTATAACCATTCTCACGTCAGGCTTATCGATTCCCATGCCAAAGGCGTTGGTGGCCACCATCACGCGCACGCGGTCATCGGTCCACTCAGCCTGACGCTGGTCGCGAGTCGTGCCGTCGAGTCCGGCGTGATAGGATAGTGCGCTGATGCCTGCGTCGCACAGTATGTTGGCTATCTCGCTGGTGCGGCGGCGGCTGCGCACGTAGATTATCGAGCAGCCAGGGTTGTCGTTCAGCAGCTTCACCATCTCGCCGTCCTTGTCTTGCGACTTTTTCACTTCGTAGCTAAGGTTCTTGCGCTCGAAGCTCATGCGGATGCAGTTTTTCTCCTCGAACAGCAGCTTCTCCTGAATGTCGTCAACCACGCGCGGCGTGGCCGTGGCGGTCAGCGCGAGTATAGGCACTCGCTTGGCGGTCATCTCGCGAATGTCGGCAATCTTTAGGTAGGAAGGACGGAAGTCGTAGCCCCACTGACTGATGCAGTGAGCCTCGTCAACAGTGATGAAACAGATGCGCATGTGGCGCAGCTTCGCCTGAAACAGCTCCGAAGCGAGGCGCTCAGGTGATATATAAAGGAACTTTACGGCGCCGAAGATAGCGTTCTCCAAGATGCGAAGCACCTCGTCGTGATTCTGTTCCGAGTTAATGTAGGCGGCGCGAAGATGGCGGCGGCGAAGGGCTGCCACCTGGTCTTTCATGAGCGAGATGAGCGGTGTTATCACTATGCAGACGCCCTCCATCGAGAGAGCCGGCACCTGAAACGTGATAGACTTGCCGCCACCGGTGGGCATCAGTCCGAGGGTGTCGCGCCCGCTTCCGATGCTTTCTATTATCTCGCGCTGTATTCCTCGGAAACTGCCGTAACCCCAGTTCTGCCTTAATATCTCCTCGTAAGTCATTCTTCGGAGGGGGCGATGTCTTCTATCTGTAGCTGAATCTCGCCGCGCTTGTAGCTGTTCTCCTCTATGGTGTAGGCGATGTCGAACGAACGCTTGCTCTTTATGTAGCGGGCCGCAGCACTCTGGCCAAACGCTATTCCGTTCATCACGTTGCTCGACTTCGAGTCAACCAGTTCCAACTTAATATGCTCCTGTTGGCGTCCCACCACCTTGCTCGTGCCGTAGTCATACACATTGTGTGTGCAGAAGATGGGCTTCGGATTGCCTGGGCCGTAGGGTGAGAAGCGCTTCAAGTCGTTGTGAAGCCGTTTTGTTATGTCGCGGAAGTCCAGCTCCGCCTCTATGTCGAGCGTGGCCTGAGTCTGGTCGGGCTGTATGTGGCTCACCACGTACTCTTGGAATCTCCGTTTGAATTCGGGTATCGACTCCACCCTCATAGAGAGTCCGCACGCGTATGTGTGTCCGCCGAAGTTGATGAGCAAATCGCGACAACTCTTGATGGCCTCATAGATGTCGAACCCTGCTATGCTGCGGGCAGAACCAGTGGCAATGCCGTCTTCGCAAGACATGACGACTGTCGGCCTAAAGTATATCTCGGCAACACGCGAGGCCACAATGCCTATCACGCCCTTCTTCCAACCTTCGTCGTATAGCACTATCGACGACTGATGGCTCTGGCTCTCCAGTCGCTCCACTATTTGGTTGGCCTCCTCGGTCATCTGCTTGTCGATGTCCTTGCGCTGTTCGTTGTATTCGTTCACGTGATTGGCCATCTTCAGAGCGTGCTCGTAGTCGCGCTCCACCAGCAGGTCAACGGCTTCCATCCCGTTTTGCATTCTGCCGGAAGCATTGATGCGCGGCCCAATCTTGAAGATGATGTCGCTCATCGTTATGTCTCGTCCGCTAAGACCACAGATGTTGATGATGGCCTTCAAGCCCGTGGAAGGATTTTGGTTCAACTGTTTCAGCCCGTGGAAAGCCAAGATGCGGTTCTCTCCCGTTACGGGCACGATGTCTGCCGATATGCTTACGGCGCAGAAGTCGAGCAGGGGGATAAGCCGAGAGAAGGGGATGCCATTGTTCTTCGCAAACGCTTGCATCAGCTTGAATCCCACGCCGCAGCCCGACAGATGACCGAAGGGATAGGTAGAGTCCTTCCGTTTCGGGTTCAGAATAGCCACAGCCGGCGGAAGTGTTTCGTCGGGTTCGTGGTGGTCGCATATAATGAAGTCGATGCCTAAACCCTTGGCGTAGGCTATTTCTTCGATTGCCTTAATGCCGCAATCAAGCACGATGATGAGTTTCACACCTGTCTCGTAAGCAAAGTCTATGCCCTTCTTGCTGATGCCGTACCCCTCGTCGTAACGGTCGGGAATATAGTAGTCAACATTGGAATAGAACTGTTGCAGAAACTTATAGACCAGTGCCACCGCGGTACAGCCATCGACGTCGTAGTCGCCATAGACCATAATGCGCTCCTTGCGCCCCATCGCGTCGTTGAGCCTATCGACAGCCACATCCATATCGTTCATAAGGAAAGGGTCGAGCAACTCGTTAAGTTGCGGATGGAAAAAACGCTTGGCCATCGACACGGTCTTGATGCCGCGCCGCATGAGCAACCGGGCAAGCACAGGACTGATGCTGAGCTTTTCGCCCAGTTCCTCAGCTGCTTTCTGGTTCTCTTGAGAAGGTGGTTCGTAATTCCATTTGAAATTCATTTATGTTGTTTTTATTTTCTTTCCTTAGAATCGTGGACATGAAGGGATGCCCCTATGAAAGGACGTCTTCGACCCAACAGTTTATACCACGATACAAAATTACGAAAAAAATTCCACTCCATAATAAAACAACCCATTCTTTTTAGAGAATTTAATATTTCGACCCTCGTGCCCGCACTCTCCCAAAACCATCGCTTAATCGTTCTTCGGCGCCCGTAACGGCTTATCACGGTACTCTTATCCCGTTATCGTTACCGAAATAATCCATTAAATCAATAACGATGACAAGACATTTCCACCCTTTTAATCGGGCAATTTAGGCTAAGTCAAAGTGTGATTTAGCCTAAACCACACTCTGATTCAGCCTAAACCACACTCTCGCATCGCGTCGCGATTGTGATGTTACGGCGGTAGCCACGTTGCCCCACGCTCTCGGAAGCATCAAAAAAAGAGTTGAGGACGTTGTGTCCTCAACTCTTTTCAAATGTTATGTTGGTCGTGTTATTTCTTATACCAGTCGGTGTCGCTTGCGCCGTTGCTCGTTACCCAGTTAGCATATCTTGGGTAGAGCGAACTGATTGGCGTTGACTCGTTGTTCGGGTCGAGCAGTGGTGCCACGTCGGTCTCGTCGGCTCCAGCGAGGAAGAATGCGAATGGATAGATGCCCGAACGCACGTAGAAGATGCCCGATGCGGGTATGCTCTGGTCGTCCTCTGTGCCGAAGAAGCTGGTGTCAACATAGCTGGACGGTTTTTCGTGGGCGATGTGCATCTCCCAACGCAGGTTGTCGGTGGTGGCGCGCCAGAGGAACGGACGGGCTTCGTTCACCTCGCTCTCTTCTATCGGTGTGGCGTGGCTGATGGCGATGGTGTACTCGGCGCCCATGTACGTCTTCACGTTGTTGGTGAGCAAGAATACGTTGTCGCTGGCCTCATAGGTGAAGTTCACCTCGACGGAGTCGGTCTCTCCCTCCTTCTTCAGGAAGCATCTTACGGTGTCAGTAGCGGCGATAGCCTTGTCGAAGCGCACGGCCAAACCGTTGTCCAGCTTTGCGTAGTTCTCGAAAGTCTTGAAGGTGAAGGCTTCGGCCACCACTTTCTCGTTTTGGATGTACTTGGTGAAGCTGTACTTTGTCATGACGTCGTTCATGTCGTAGTCGCCTACGCTTGGCCACATATCCTCGAAGGCATAGATGCCCTTGAGCGTGGTAGCCTTTGTAATCGGGTATGCAGGCGGCACCTCAACGAAGGCGTCAACCGGGTTCGTCTTGGTGGTTATAACAACGTCGCTGAAGTTCTGGTCGCTGACGTAGTCCTCGAAGGAAATCATTACGAACTTGCCGTCGGATGTGCGGTATGCAGCGGTGCGCGGGCTACCGTAAGCCACACCTTTGTCGTTGACGCTCAGTCTTGCCGACGTTGCTGCACGATAAGACTAGTTTGTCTCGGTTTGCCAACCGGTAACGTCGTTACTCAGACGGTTTCCCCAAGCATTTGTGGCGAGCACGAAGCCGATGCGTGTGCCTTCGGGGAAGATGGTCGTTGCGTCGTCCTTGCTTCCGCTTGCGATGTTAGGATAGTATTTCAACTGAACCGTGGTACCGCGGTCGATGCCTGCACAGCGGTAGCTCTCGCTTGGGAACACGGTGTAGTTGCCGTCCTGTGTGTTGGGGAAGAGCATAATGACGTTGACGTCGCCGAGAGACTTCGGCTCTTGTCCGTCTGCATAATAGTAGTAGCCAACGGAACTGTTCCAACAAGTGTTCTGTCCCACGAACGATACGGCCACTTCAGCATCCTTGCATACTTTCAGGTCGCTGTAGCTGCGATAACTCTCCGGGCATGGTTGGTCGATGTTGATTACCTTCTGATGCTCGGTGTAGAGTGCCTCGATTTCGCTTGTCGTGGGGCGAAGTTCGCCGTAGTACTGATAGTCGATCTTACCATTACTGTAGGGGTCGTATTTGCCCAACCACTTGTGCCAATTGAAGTCGTAGGTGTAGAAATATTCAGCCCAAGTCTTATATCTCCAACCCGCCAGTATCGTATAGTCAGCCACATCCTCGTCCATATAGCTGTAATATGCGAGACGTGTGCTCGTAACCTTGCGGCGTGCAGAAGTCTGCTCGTCGTTGCTCTTGGTCTCTGCCTTGGCAGTAATGGTGTTTCCGCTAACTTTGGCTTCGATTACACTCTGGGCGAAGAATGCTGGAGTGTAGATGTAAACTTTGCTGAGATAGCTTGGCAGTGACACTTTTCCAGAGAAAGTGCCGCCCTCTTCGGTGAATCCTGCGTAGAGAGGCGTAATGCCGCCTTTCTTCACATAGCCCACTTCTTCTACGAGAGTGGCGGGTTCTTCGTCGTAAACCTCGAAATAGACGCTTGCGTTTACGTCGAGATTGAAGTCAATGTTCAGCTGCGTTTTGGCCACAGTAGAATAGTCGAAGTCATTGAATGCTTCTCTTTCAGTCTGCTCCTCGTTCGGTTGATACATCGCAGTGTCGTGCTGACAAGCAGTTAACGAGGCAAATACCAACAATGCAGCGCCGTACTTAAATTTCGTTTTCATAAGGCAATTTCTGTGGTTTAAGTTCTAATCTTTATTTGTTTATACATTATTTTTGGGAGCAAAGATAGTGATTTTTCAATGAACCTCCAACTTTTTCTGTACGAACCCACCGAAATTACAGTTTTTTAACTATATCGTAACAAAAAAGCCCCTCGCGGGGGCTCTTTTTTAGTGTTAGTGGTCGTTTTTCGTTGTTATCGTGATAGTTGGAACGAACTACGACTACCGCAAGAGATTTCTCAGCTCTTGGTGCGGATTTTGTAGCCGTAGAATCCGTAGAAGAAGATGAGGAGGAAGCATGGCACTGCCAGCCAATAGGCGTTTTGCGCTCCTACTGCATCCTTGAGGAATCCGAAGGCCGTTGGGATGACTGCGCCGCCGGCGATGGCCATTGTCAGTAGTCCGCCTCCTTGCTTAGTGAACTTGCCAAGGTCGGCCATGGCGAGAGGCCAGAGGGCGGGCCACATCAGCGAGCAACCGAGAGCCATGAGGAAAATCATCCAGATGGAGATGCTTTCGGGCAGCAATACTATCAAGAGCGAACCGACAACGCCGATGACGGCGCAGATTCGCATGGCAGCGTCTTGGCTCAACACCTTTGGAATGAAGATGATACCGCAGATGTAGCCCACCACCATGCCGATGCTCGGAATCCATGAGTATAGGTCGGCGTTGGGAAGTCCGAGGGAGGTGGCATAGTCGGTGGCGGTGCTGAGCGAGAGGGTCTCTACTCCTACGTAGATAAACAAGGTGAGGGCGCCGAGAATCAGGTGGGGGAACTGCCAGATGCTCGTCTTTCCTTCTGCGTAGGCGCAATAGGTGTCGTCGCTTCCCTCTTCGCCGGCGGCCTTTACTTCAGGCAGTGGAGCCATGAGCGAAAGGATGCCGAGCACGACGAACACGAGGATGATGATGTAGAACGGTGTGTAGAGGTCGTCGAGCTGAACGTTGTTCTTGTCGGGAACTACCATTGCGAAGAAGAGTGGCGCCACTGGCCAGGCCAGTTTATTACAGATACCCATTATGCTCATTCTCTTGGCTGCGCTCTCAAGCGGACCGAGGATGGTGATGTAGGGATTGACGGCAGCTTGCAGTATGCAGTTGGCTGCTCCGCTGACAAACGAGGCGATGAGGAAGAGTGTTAGGCTCTTGGTGCTCACTGAGCATACGAATAGCACGAACGCGAGAGCGAAGACTGCGAAGGCGAGTGCCATGGTGCGCTTATATCCAATCTTGGCAATGGTCCACGATGCAGGCATACCGAAGATGATGAACGGCACGAAGGTTGCGGCTAACAACAGGTAACTGGCTCCGCTGGAAATGTTGAGAGCTCCTTTAAGAGTCGGGATGAGAAAAGAGTTGATTCCCAACGCGAATCCGATGGAAAAGAAGAGTAGCCCTACAAACGCCAAGGGCACGGCATAGTTTTTCTCTTTCATTTGTTCTGTCTTTTTTAGGTTAATATTTCTTTTTTCGATTTCTTGAGCATTTGAGTTTCTTGGTTCTTGAGTTTGATAGTCGAAGTTTGAAAACTTATGGACTAAGAAACTCAAGAACTTTTATGACCTTATTTCTTGTAGTTCTCCAAGCCTGTTTCGAGGAATTTCAGGAATTCTGCTATGTCCTCGTCGTAGGAGCGCGAGGTGTTGAGCGGCATTCCGTCGTTGTCTATCAGTACGTAGAAGGGCTGGGTGTTAGCGCCGAACTTCATACGTTGCAGGTAACTCCACTTGTCGCCTACTGTTTTCAGTGTGCGCTGCTGACCGTTCTCGGTTATTTCGATGGGCGAGGGCAGTGGTGTCTTGTCGTCCACGTAGAGCGAGACGAGCACGTATTTGTCTCTTAGCATCGCCGCCACTCGCGGGTCGGTCCATACTGCGGCTTCCATCTTTCGGCAGTTGACGCATCCGAAACCGGTGAAGTCTATCATCACGGGCTTATGCTGCGCTTGTGCCACTGCCATGGCGCTTTCGTAATCGGTGAACTGTGCCTCCACCACGTTGCCGCGGTCGAGATTGAAGTCTTGGGTTGACATCGGGGGAGTGAATGCCGATATTGCCTTCAGTGGAGCGCCCCAGAGTCCCGGTATCATATATATGGTGAAGGCGATGGACAGCAGTGCGAGGAAGAACTGTGGTACGTTGGTGCGTCGGTCTTCGTCGTCGTGAGGAAACTTAATCCACCCAAGCAGATATGCTCCGAGCAGGCCGAAGATGGCTATCCACAGTGCTATGAATGTCTCGCGGTCGAGGATGTGCCAACCGTATGCGAGGTCGGCAACGGAGAGGAACTTCAGTGCGAAGGCAAGCTCAATGAAGCCGAGCGTTACCTTTATCACGTTCATCCACCCGCCCGACTTCGGTGCCGACTTCAGAAGTGTTGGGAAGAGGGCGAACAGTGCGAAGGGAATGGCGAGTGCGATGGCAAATCCGAGCATGCCGACAGTAGGAGCGAGAATGCTGCCCTGCGTGGAAACGGCTACGAGGAGAAAGCCTATGATGGGGCCGGTGCAACTGAACGAGACCAGCACGAGGGTGAAGGCCATGAGGAAGATGCTCAGCAGTCCCGTGGTGGATTCTGACTTTTGGTCTATTTTGTTGCTCCAACTTGATGGCAGCGTCAACTCGAATGCGCCGAAGAAAGAGGCGGCGAAGACCACAAGCAGTAGGAAAAAGAAGATGTTGAACACGGCATTCGTCGAGAGCGCATTGAGGGCGCTGGCTCCGAACAGCATCGTAACGGCAAGTCCCAACGCTACGTAGATGACGACGATAGAGAGGCCGTAGGTGATGGCGTCGCGTATTCCTTTCCGTCTGTCCTTGTTTCGCTTTAGGAAGAAACTTACGGTCATTGGGATTATCGGCCATACGCAAGGGGTGAAGAGAGCGAGCAAGCCTCCGAGCAGTCCGCTGAGAAAGATGTAGAGCAACGACGAGTTTTTGCTGCTTTTGTCGTAGGCCTTCATCTCGTCGATGACGGGTGTCCACAGCTTCGACAGTTGTGCCGAGTCAACGGGTTGCGCCACCACGACGGTTGTATCCACTGCGGGCACGGTGTCTGCGGGCGCTGGCTCCTCAGCCTTTTCCTCCTCTTTCTCTTCCTCTTTCACCTCTTTCACGGGCGATTTCCCCGATTGCTTGAAGACGGCTTCACCGGGCGGCATGCAGGCTTCGTCGTTGCAGGCTCCGTATTGCAGCGAGCAGTCGATGTTGTAGTCGGGCTTGGTGAATTTTATCTTTTGGACGAAAGTTACGTTGTTCTCAAAGTATCTCACGTCCATGTCGAAGATGTTGTCGTGCTTGGCTATCTCTTTTCCTCGGTGGGTCAGCTTTCCGTCGAGTTTGGCGCCGTCCATCTTGTTGACGGTCAGTTCGGCAGCTATCGGGCCGCCCTCTGTCAGGTTGGTGGAATAGACGTGCCAGCCTGGGTCTATCTTAGCGGTAAAAAGTATTTCGCCCGCGTCTTCTCCCGTTACTTTAAGGCTTTGGGAGAAGTGGACGGGTTCTACCATTTGTGCCTCCGCCGCTACTGCAACGATGCAGAGCAGCAGGGCATAGATTGCTCTTTTCATCATACTTTGCATTGAAAATCGTTGCAAAGATACGAAATTATTATCAAATGTGCATAATCAAATGCGCATTTTTTATTTTTCCTACCGTTATTTGCCCAAGAACTTAGAGTTGATGTAAGCGTTGAACTGTTCCTTGTACATGTCGCCGATTGGTAGATAGATGTCCTCTCCCATTATCACTCTATTCTTGTTCACCTCCTTTATCTTTCCCAAGTTAATGATGTAGCTTCGGTGAATTCTCATGAATTTGTTCTTTGGCAACCGTTCCTCTATCTTTTTCATGGAGAGGAGCACGATGATGGGCTTGGGCTGTCCGTCGAGGTGTATCCGCAGATATTCGCTCATTCCCTCGATGTAGCGTATGTCGCCCGTGTTGATGCGAACCACCTTGTAGTCGGTCTTTAGGAACATGGCGTCGTCCTCGTCGAGTCCCGACACGGTGGCTTGGTTTTTCAGGTCGTATTGTTCCTTCACCTTTTGTGCGGCGCGCTTGAAGTCTTCCATTCCGAATGGCTTCAGCAGATAGTCTATCGCGTTCACGCGAAAGCCCTCTACGGCATAGTCGGCGTAGGCGGTGGTGAAGACGATGAGTGGTGGCGATGGCAGCGACTTCACGAAGTCGAGTCCTCCCATGTCGGGCATGTTGATGTCGGTGAATATGGCATCTATCTGGTCGCTCTCGACGATTTCTTTTGCTTCGAGGGCGCTTTGACACTTTGCCACCAGTTCAAAGTATGGAGTCTTTTCGATGTAGGAGCCCAATTGTTGTAGGGCAAAAGGCTCATCGTCTATTGCTATGCATCTTATCATACGATGTTTATTTTCAGTTCCACGTAGTATTCCTTGTCGCTTTCTTTAGTGTTGAGAGAGTATCGCCCGCCGTAGATGAGGTCGAGTCGTTGCCGTGCGTTTCTCAGTCCCACGCCTCCGCTCTTTGTTGCCGTCTCCTCGTTGTGGCGGCTGTTTCGGCATTCAAAGAGCAGGCAGTCGTCCTTGGTCCCGATGTGGATGCTGATGAACGAGTCGCGCTTGTAGCTTATTCCGTGCTTGAAAGCGTTCTCCACGTAGGTGATGAAGAGCAGCGGAGGAATCTCTATCTCTGGCAGTGGCTCGTCAACGGCGATGTCGATTTTCACTTTGTCGCTATATCTCAGCCGCATCAGTCGAAGATAGTTGTTTAGGAAATCAATCTCGCTACGCAGCGCCACGGTGGGTTTCGACCCTTCGTACAGCCCGAACCGCATCAGGCGCGAGAGCTCCAGTATCGATGTCTTCGCCTTTTCTGGTTCTATGTCCACTAATGCGTGAATGTTGTTGAGCGTGTTCATGAAGAAGTGTGGGCTGATTTGCTGCTTCAGATACTCTAATTGCTGTTCCAGCTCACGCTTCTCCAGTTGCTCTAATCTGAGCGTGTCCTTTCGCGACTTGAAGTAGAACTTTATGGCGAGATTAGTGCCCAAGACAAGAAACAGCAGTATGAGGCTCACCATGTCGTTCTGTCCGAACAGCAGGGGAGGCTCGCCGTCGGGCTTCATGTCGGGGCGAATGTCGGACGAAAATCCTGGTCGTCCCATCTTCTCGCGCAGTTCGGGAGGCATTGGCGTCCGCTCTTTCACCGATGCTGGCGGCGGCGTGTTGGGAATGCCACTGGGCGGTTGCGACGGTCGGAAGGTGCATTGCAGCAGCGAGAATGCCACTATCACTGCAATGAGACAACCGAAATATTGCCAATATTTGTGCTTGTAAACGAAGATGTAGGCAAGCCAAAAGTTATGGACAAGCCAGATGAGAAACGCTCCGAAGATGGGAATCCACACTCGGAACACCTCTGTCCAGTTGAAGCTAACGCTGCTGGAGCTCGTAGAGCGTATGAACTCTATGACTACGGGGAATATAAACAAGAGGCTCCACAGCACGGCGTGAACTATTCCCTCCTGCCACGAAGTCGTTCCCAATCGCGATTTCCAACTGCTTGATTCCTTCATCTTCATTTAAACGAGAATGGTCTTCTCTGCAAAGTTACGCAGAAAAGACCATTCTCTGTAATTGTTTCAACGAATCCGTTGTTTTCTTCATTTAATTGATTAGAGGCCGAGAGCCTTCTTTGCAGAGTTGGCGGCATCGTTGGCTGCCTTGTCAACAGCGGCACCGGCCTTCTCTTTTGCGTCGTTAACAGCGTTGCTGGCTGCCTCTTTTGCGGCGTCAACCTGTGCCTCGGCTGCGTCTTTCACTGCGTCGGTAGCGTTGCTGACAGCCTCTTTTGCGGCGTCAGTTGCCAGCTCGGTAGCGCTCTTGGTCAGAGTCTCAGGCAGAGCCTCAACGTTGCTGATCAGGCTGCTAACGCTCTCTTGTCCTGCTGCTACGGTGTTCAGTGCTTCCTTGTTGTCGTTGATAAACTTGGTGATGGCGCTTGTGTAAGCTGCTGCTACGGTGCTGTCACCAGCCTCAATCAGTTTGTTGATGTAGGTCTGAGCCTGGCCTGCCAGTTCTGATACTCCAGCGGCATCCTGGGCGTCCAGTTTTTCCTTCATGCTTGCGATGAGTGCCTCAGCCTGCTCTCCTGCCTCGTCAGCGGTGGTTGCTACTACTTCCTCTACTGCCTGCTCGGCCTCCTGCTGCGGAGCCTTGTTGTTCTGGCACGAAGTGAAACCAATGGCTGCTACGGCAGCAACTGCTAAGATCAACTTTTTCATAACTTTTTAATCCTTTCTCTTTTTAATTGTTAAACAAGTTCTTTAATCTCTCTTTGGTTGAATTATACTAACAGTGCAGTGGGCGCTATGCCCGATTGCGGTGCAAATATACTGTGATTTTCCATACGTTGTTCTTTTCTTTACGATTTTTTAACTGAAAAACGTCGGCGAAACTCAGAGCACGTTATAGCGGTGGCTATGGCCACGTTCAGGCTCTCTGCTTTGTCGGCCTCGGCGTTGAAGCGCGGAATCAGCAACCTGCGACTGACCATCGACCCAACTTCCGTCGAGATGCCGTTGCCCTCGTTGCCCATAACTATCAGTCCACCAGCGCCAAGCTCCGTCTGATAGATGTCGTCGCCATCGAGGAAAGTGCCATAGACGTCGCCCTTGTATTCAGACAGCAATGCTGGCAGCCCTATATAATAAATATGTACGCGCGCGAGACTTCCCATGGTGGCCTGCACCACTTTCGGGTTGTAGGCGTCGGCGGTGTCGGGGCTGCAATATATTCGTCTTATGCCAAACCAGTCGGCCAGTCGTATTATCGTGCCCACGTTTCCTGGGTCTTGCACTCCGTCGAGCGCTATCGACAGTTCGTCCGTCGGTGGCAGCGTCGCGGGCTGGTCGTCGGGCAAGGGGAACAGCCCTATCACTTGTTGCGGATGCTGCAGCAGGCTGGCGCGTCGCAGTTCGTCGTCGCTAATCTCTTTTGCTGCTGTGCCGTGCTGCGCCGTCCACTCTTTCGTGGCGAAGAGAGCCTTGGGCTGGAGGCGTTCCATCAGGTCGCCAACCACTTTCGGTCCCTCTGCCACGAACAGCCCCTCGCGGCGTCGATTCTTCTTTTCCGCAAGACTTCTTATCAGTTTTATCTCGTTCTTAGTCATAATCTATATCGTGTTTAAAATGAGCCACTTCCGTAGGGCGAAACTTCCACCACCGTAGGAGCCGACTCCCACCACCGTGGAAAGAAACTCCCACCACCGTGGAAAGAAACTCCCATCACCGTGGAAACCGGACACTATCACCGTGATGATTTTCGGCCATCGTCGTCGTTTCGTTTCGCGCTCGAAATGACAGACTTTGAAATCGGTGGAGAGGCCTTCGTCCGCTCGTCGCTCGGCTGCAAAAGTAGCAAATATTTCCCGATTTCCGTCCCTTACTACTCATTTTTATCACAAGTAATTCGTAATTCGTAATCCGTAATTCGTAATTTTTATCACAAGTAATTCGTAATTCGTAATCCGTAATTCGTAATTTTTATCACAAGTAATTCGTAATTCGTAATCCGTAATTCGTAATTTTTATCAC
>Ga0181612_113469_pt1 | contig 39946 bp, 16 predicted proteins | sample HoacroProtozoa21_FD_119630 | JGI IMG/M metagenome (GOLD analysis project Ga0181612, IMG submission 119630) | Hoatzin crop microbial communities from Cojedes, Venezuel. Combined Assembly of Gp0051906, Gp0051904, Gp0051908
ACATCCGCCAGCTCCCTCAGACGACAGTTCATGAGATTTTCCAGAATGAATACCAGTGACTTCCCTAGCATTTTGTTGTATAAATGTACTATCTACCTTGGAAAAAGACTTTGAGCTAAGAGAGATACAATCATTTCAATAACTGTGTGATACACTGCTAAGAATTCAAGTGCTGTTAACAACAACTATGGCCTCTGTGAAAATTGTTCTGAGCAGAGCCTACTGCTTTAGACTGCGAGCCAGGAAAGCAAAAAACCAGACAAGCTCAAAACAGAGTCTTCCTTTAAACTCTCTGTTGAGAGAAAAAGTTCCTGACCTGGGCAATGCAAGGTACACTTCTGGGCACTCTATCACTGCGTGGATTCATTATTTCTAGACTCACACTGGGGCCTCTGGGGGTCTGTTCATGGGAGATCGCCAGCGGAGAGGTATGTAGCTGAGGGCTGCCCAACAAGACTACAGTGAAATTCAGTACCTCCATCAAATGCAGCAGCACAAAGTTCCTCTGTAAGCCTTGTACATAGGCTTCAAGGACTACAACCCAGCCCTGAGCTATGCTTTGTGGACTTCTCTTATGACCACAGAAAAATAACAGAGATTAGGCTGATATTGGGATGGCACAAGCTTTGTGCTACTGAAGCAGAAGCAGCAGGTGAGAGGGACATTTGCCCTGCCTGTGTCCCCAGCTGGTCAACTGTGGCCTTTTGTGTCCAGTTGTCTCCTCCCTGATTTCCCAACGGGTGGGATATGATAACTCTATGGCTCCTCCTTCTTGTCTGGAACGGTGGCCTGGATATGCAAGATGATAACCGAGGTGGTCTTGGCAACCCTTTTGCTCTTTTTTCTGGATATGTTAGGGCAACCCAAAGACTACTTTTCAATATAAGCCAAATGTAATTTTAGTCACTTGTATAAATATCTGTGGTCACAGTTCATGCAATTCAAAAGTACTATTAGAGCCTTAAGTAGGCAAAGTACTACTTTTTATGGGAAGGATTCTGTACCAAAACATACAAAACATTCACTGAACTTCTTTTTCTTGGCATATTACAGTAAATTAGTTTTTACAGTGCAGTACTACATTTTATTTAATTAAATGTCATTTATTGGCACTACTCAATGCTTTGCAAATTAACTAATATAGTACAAACTTCAGTCTGCTTTCAGCTTCTTTCAGTTCTCCATGAAAGCACAAAATGTGCAGCAGAAATGAAACCCCTTAATCATGACACATCAGCATTAATAATCTATTCTGAAATTTTGTGACAATAATGTGCAAATATATAATAGCTCCCATGATGTATAACAGAAGGCACTTCAGTGATTTACCAGATACTGCATTTTAACTAAAAGTCTTGAGAATGCTGCCGCTTCATACATGTGCAACAAGATGATCTCAAGAGTCCTGTGACACGTCCTATCCCAGCTTGACTGAACTAGACACCTGTGGCTATAATGAAAAGCTCATCCTTTCTAAAGAGCCTGTATCAAAAAACACATAGAAAGGCATCACAAAGGCAACGTAACCATATTTAAATTTGTGTTATTAGTTAGCTATAATAATCAGTGGTAAATAAATTTTATAGTGGTAAAAAGGTTACGCATTGCTAGATGTTTGGAAAGCATCCTATTAGAGGAAAATTTTAGAACATGTTTATGCAATTTTTATTCTTCATATTTTAGATGGTAGGTTTAGCATAACTGGTTGAACAATAATTTATTCCTCTGATATCCAATGGTTTTCCACAGAAGTTAATTTGTGGCCCATTAAACATATTACCTTGCATTAAACATATTACCTTGCATATGCCCATCAGCCAGCACAATTGATATATATTGTTATTGTGCAGATAGCAATGGCTCGAGGGCCATCATATGTAAATACTTACAAGGGTTAAAACCCAGAACAGATGCCATGCCATGCAAGGGTGATGCTACATAAAAGTCTATGCAATTTAAATACATTAATGGAAACTATTAAGCAAGCTTATTTGATGGGTTTCCTCTGGTGTTGATTAAAGAGAGTGTCAAGCAATTGTACATGGAAGAGTGAAAAATCAGTGTTTTCTACCAACATTTAGGTATCACAAAGTCTTGGCTATATCTCTTGTACACAGTTATCCTCTACATGGCAAATGACAAACTTCTTTTTTGCACGGTGTCAATAAAAAGAAATAATTACCTGGAAAGTTACAATTTTTCAAAGACCACTTTAAAATATGATTCCTGCCTAAGAGTTCTCATGAAGCAAGCTTGAACAATGTCACATGACAAGGGTTGGCCACAATGAAATATAAAATAGAAATGTGTTATTAGTACAAATTTCAGAGCACAATTTTCTGCCTTGGTGCTGCTTTTCCATGTTCAGCTGAGTTAGAAAGACGAACTCAGTGAATTCACATCTGGCTATACTTGAAATACCATTAAGCAACTCTAATTAAAGAAGGAAGAAGACTTTTTGAAGCATAGCATTGAACACATTAGCTTGTATTTTGAATTATTTAGGATAACTTTCATAAAACCAAATAGAATATTGCTAAATCATATAGCTGTTTTTGGAATACCATTAAGCTCACATTTCACAAACAATATGAAACTAATATTTATACAATTAGAAATGACCAAAAAAAATTTAAAGGATTGCATAATACTTTAAAGAAAAATTTCCTATGACTATTTGATTCACTGGTCAAGTTATTTGATCATTTGATCAACCAGTAATGAAAAAAAAAAGAAAAAAATCTCTTCAAAATCATTATTTTTTTGAGGAACAACTGATCCTCCAAAATGCTCCCTCACTGTTGTGACTGAGAAGTAACTAAGTACACCCAAAACACCTGAGTACTGCATACTTAACATAGGAAGAGACCAGGGTCAGTGGGTTACCCAGGACTGCATCCAGGTAAGTCTTGCAATGGTATCAGCCAACTCCCTCAGCACTTGTGGGTGCATCCGAGCAGGGCCCATGGACTTGTGTGTGTCCAATCTGTTTAAATGCTCCATAACCTGATCCTTCTCCACTAAAGTAAGTCTTCCTTTCTCTGGACTTTCCCACTGGTCTCTGTGGCCTTGGATTTCTGAGAGCAAGTCTTACCCGTAAAAACTGAAGCAAAAAAAGCACTAAGTACATTGTTTTTCCCATCTCTTGTGTCAGCAGGTTCCCTGCTGCATTTAGCAATGGGCCCATACTTTTCCTATTCTTTTTTTTTTTTTTAGCTGATATACCGATAAAAGGCTTTCTTGTTACCTTTCAATTTCTTCACCAGATTCAACTCCAAACGGACTTCAGTTTTCCTAACCCCATCAGAAGCAACTTGTTTATCCATGTAGGCCTCCTGCTTGATTTCCAGCTTGTCTGGAGCAGAACATTCTTGATCTTGGGGGTGGATTGCCTTGAAAATCCACCTGCTCTCCCAGACCCTTGTTCTCTCCGAGACAATTTCCCATAGGATACTTCCAAGCAGGTCCCTGAACAAGCCAAACTCTGTGCTCCTGAAGTCCAGGTTTGTGATCCTGCTTTCTTCTTTTTTCCCTCCTCTCAGGATTCTCAGCTCCATCATCTCATGGACACTGCAGCCATGGTTGACCCTGACCTTCACAGCCTTGACTAGTCCTTCCTTGTTTGTAAGTATGAGGTTTAGCAGAATTGAGGTCTTTGCAAAGAAGGAGCGCTTTGGCTGTTTGATTAATTCTTGTCATCAAGATGTCATCAAAGAACCCCAGAAACCTCCTGGACTACTCATGCTTGCTGTGCTGCGCCTCCAGAAGGTATCAGTGTGATACAAGTTTCTCATGAGGGCTAATGCCTGTGAACATGAGGCTTCTGCCCATTTTTGAAGGAGGCCCCAACTACTTCTTCCTGATCAGGAAGAGATACATGCTCCAGTCTTGAAGAACAAATCTGTTCCTATTTATGAGGCTGACAGTTTTTATGGAGAGAAGGTGACATTTCAATGAAAGGGGACATGATATGATTAAATAGGGCTTTTCACATCTTCAGAATGTGTGGATGAACATTTGGAGACAAACAAACACTCCTTGGCTCACAGCAATGATAACTGAGTGCTGGAGTAGTTTGCCTCTTGGCATTCAGGACCGTAAATTCTAAGCTGAGATAGTGAGGTACATTCACACCAGCGAAGCCCTGGTAGTTCTTGTTTTATACACTAAACCCATGTTTTGTAACTGGTAGACTTTACGCAAACTGCATTTCAACTCATGAAGTGTCTTACAGAAGAATATTTTTGGGTTGACTTTGGTTTGGCAACTCTAGGTACTTTAAACAGCCTCCTTAGAAAAACAAGAATGGTCGAATTTTTAATTGACAGTGGCACTTACTGACTGTAACTTTATGTTTATACAATGTTTTTCATCCTGAAAAATTACAAAATTTAGCAATTTCAATTTAAAATTTTTTAAAAGCCCTGTTTAATCATCTCACATCTCCTTTCACTGAAATGTAGACTTATCCATAGGATATGAATGACTAGCTAACTTTCCACAGCAACTGTATGCAACAGATAAGGAAAGGAAATGAATCCAGTAAATAAATCCTTTTCCACAGTGCATTATAACTAGGAGGTAAACAGCACGCAAATACTTATCCAAGACAGGAACAGTGAAGGTAGCAACACTCTTGAAAGATTGCTGTGAAATGTATAAATAACCACACAGCAGAACTTCTTCTTATGCCTTACACAGTAGGTCTACAAACCACCCTCCTGGCAGACCTGGATTAAAAAAGGATCAATGCAAGCACGCTAAAAGCTTTCAGAGGTTTCAATATCAGAGATTGCTGTGATTTATTAAATAGCAATCAGGTAATAAAGACCATGAGGATTATATATGTTTCAACTTTTTTGAGGAGAGGAATTAGGATAAATAAGTCTAAGTGGAAGCTTATAAATTTATCATTACAATTAAGGATTAGTTTATTAAAAATTTATATAGCAAAAAATAATATTCATGATTTTATTCATGTCTGAGCCCTAACTCACTGATTATCATTGTGGAGCTTCTCCTGTTTGCTGTTCTCAAATAGTCACTGAGGATGTTTTGTAAAAAGTAGGGGTTTGCCATATATGTGTTGTTTCATGTTTTTGAAGAAGGAAAAACTGTTCATACTGAAATAGTTACCCAAGAACTGACCAGTTTTGGAATGATTATCATACGACTCTGCAGCTTCTTAGGAGTTACAGATTGCTCCCGGTACATAAGCTGTACCTCTTGTCAGCAAAACTCATTTCCACACACTACTCACTGTATTAGTATAACCCATGTCTGGCATAGCTACCAGAGCATGTGCTCTCAAGTGACTTTGCCTCCATAATCCAGCTATCTGCGCTAGCAGTATGTGCCTGCTGACAAGATGCCTTCACCCACTACAATCCTGCAAGCTAGATTCACATCTCCACTTTATTTCTCAGTTGTATTCTACAAGTAAGGACTTAACAGCTCAGCAAATCATGGGCTTAATGAGAAGTATGATTCTTACATTAACCAGAAGTGATCACCAGCAGCAGCACACAAGAAACTTATGTGGTAAATCAGTGGCAATGGTTGAGGTAGTTTTGCTGTATTGCTGTGCACAAAGATGGGAACACGTGGAGCAAAGCCAGACTCCAGCATGAACGTGCTTTTCAGGAAGGAAAGCACAGAAGTAGCAGAATGAATGCTGTGGTCTGTCACCATTTCAGTACAGTTAACTCTACAAGCATTTATTTGTGTTGTTTATCCATAGACAAATAACCGGCAGGTACATATGTTTCAGCATTTGAGCCATTAACCAGTAATAAAATATTACTGAAGACACATTTCAGTAGTAATGTGTATTTAATGTTTCATAAAAAGGAATACAGGAAATGTGCTAAAATGAGTATTTTGAGTCTACTTAAATTTCCCCATTTTACTGCCCATTTTATCTTAGTGGGTCACTGATATCCAGACAGATGAAACCAATTATGTCCTGAAATTTTTTTTTAGATTTAGATTTTAAATTATTCGTAGTGAGATTAATTCTGACTGTAACATTAATTCTATCTCTGTAAAATTCAGATAAGCAAAGTAATATTTTGCATATAAAATTTTATTATTTTCTTACCGAGACAGAAACAGTGACTGTGGCTTGTGTAGGGAGATCAGTGTGTCTGTATGGGCAAGAACATGATAACAACAGAAGACTGTTGCTACCTCCAAATAGATTCAGTCTGTGCAAAACCGAATCTTAATACTGAGGCAGAATTATACAGGGAACCTAGGAGAGAAAAAGCTATCCTGAGCAGCACACAGGACATCATTCAAAATGTTTCTAGTTAAAAGTTTTCCAGAGGTGTCAAAAACATGCTTTTTAATGAGCTTCCTTGCATGAGACAAAAAAAAGCCAACACCTTCATTATGGTAGTTCTTTAGAGAGGAAACTCTCTAAAAAGCAGCAATGACGAACAACTAAAAGAGAAAAATGTTTGAAAACAGCACAGAAAGTATTTATTAGCAACTTGTGTCAAATGCATAGCACCTGTCCAAGAAGATTTTAGGAAGACCAAAATAATGTCTGCATGGCACTACAGTATAAAAGAGGATGTTAGAAATAAGAAGGCGTCTTTAGAAAGTCATAGTCACATTTAAAGAAGGGTAGTAAAAAGGATTATAAACTCTGGCAGGTTAAAAAAACCAACTCAGTAAAAAGAGAATTTGAGAAGAACTTGCAAAGAGTATAAACGTAACTATCTGTAAATACATATATTTTCATACTTAAGCACATTAAGGAGGAAGAAGTCTGCCAGAGAATTTCTAAAGCCAGCAGATGACAGACAGAACATAAAAGATCTCCCAGAGAAGATAAGGTTATAACAGAAAGCAAACAAATTTTTCATAGCTGTGTTCACCGTGGACAGCAGAAGGGGGCTTCTCATGTTGGAATCCTTTCTGAGGAATTCCCTCTGTCTTAAAGTGAAGTAAAATGAAACAGAAGATGCATTGACAAAATGAGCAACAATATAACACTAGTGACAGATTACATTCAACTCAAGCTCATCTGGCTTGAAACTGCATGACATCAGAAAAACTGGAAGGCATCAAATCTGATGGCAAAATTTTTACAGTGTTCAGGAAAAGATTGGAGGAAGAAAAGGCCAGAAAGCCTCACATATCTGTGACATGAGCTACTCTGGAACAAAATCAGTAGAAAAGCAGATACAGTAAAACCATCAACAGAATTTTCTCAAGGAAAGGCATTCCTTGCAAACATGAGTTCTTTGGGATATTTGATATGCACATGGACAAAAAAGGTGGGGTTGATACAGCTTGTGTGAATTTTTCAGATGGTTCTTGAGAGAGATTTCATATTACAAATCCTTAAAGAAACTAAACTGGGAAAGTTTAAATGGAAAACCAGCAGCTAAACACTATTCAAAATAAAGAACTGAGTTGAAGGACAAGTTTTCACATGAGAGAAAGGTCAGCAGTGTTCCACAGTGCATTTTTGTCTCATGCTATTCATCAGATTTATGAATGCCCTAGAAAAGTAAAAAATAGTGACTGACAAAGTTTGCTGATATTTTCCATTAGGCAACAAAATTGAAGACGATGCCCTAACATGAAGTAAGGCAGAAAGACCTGTCAAGACTGAATTACTGATAAAATTAAGAACTTCCATGCAGACAAAGTAATGCATATAAATAAACCCCAGTCCTAATTTTATATACCTAATGATAGACTCCAAGGTGGCTTTTACTACTTAAAAATGAAATTTCGGGACTATAATAGATAGTTCCATGAAAATGTCATCTCAGAGCTCAGCAGAGATAAAAAAAGCAAATTAGATGCTAGGTTTTATTAGGAAAGGAAGAAGCGCAACAGCATAATGATATTTTCTACTATATAAATCCATAGTACATTTCAGCTTTAAAGTTACATAGGGTTTGATTCTTCATCTTAAAACAGTATATAGGCTGCAAAAGTTCTGAGGAAGGTGACACTGATAATTGCAAGTATAAATAGGAATGATTAAGGACAAGAAGTCATTGCCCTGGGAAAGAGATAAGCAGAACAGGTATGACAGAAAGATATAAAGTTGCAAATCGAATAGCAATAGTGAATAGGAAACAATAGTTCAGGTTTTTTTTCTTTACAGGAACTAAGAGACATTAAAGGAAACTAAGTGGTACAAAATAAGCAAAAAACCTGCTCTTCTGCACAGCCTATACTTAGTGTGGAATACTTTGTCCCAGGACTTCACAGATACATCGATATCAGAAGAAATTTAACAAATTCGTGGGGGAAAGAAAAAAATCCATCTACATCTGTTAAATAGAGAGAGACCACATCTAGGTTTCAATGGCTTTGTGCCAAAATGCTGGAGGCTGGAGGGTGTCCTTACTAAGTCCTTACTAAGTCTCACTGTATGGTTGTCCTGTTCTCAGTCCAATGTCAAAGATAGATAAACGGTGTGGGTGGACCTTGGGACTGACATAGAAGAGGCTGTTCTTACCCACGATACGACAACCTTTATATACAAATTCAGGATACACAAGCTTTACTGCTGCACAAACTTGCCTTTAAAACGTCTAGAAATTTCCAGGCATATCAATATTTAAGAAAAAAAAAGCACCAAGTGGTATGCTGATTTAAAAGAACAAAAATAAAGGAAGCTTGAAAGCTTTCTGCCTACACAGGGAATTCAAGATTTTCCAACTCCTTCTTTCGCACTATTTGAAGGAGCTGTAGGTTACAATCACTTTACAGACCACAAACAACGGAACACTTCGCACCCAAACCAGCAGACTGAACAACACTGTGTAGTAATAAAAACATCTCAAATGTTATAGCTCTAAGATCTGCAGTGGCCAGCGGCATTAAATTTTATTTGCAAGTTGCATAACAGCAGGCTTAGGAAACTTCTGCCGTGAGTGTGACAGCTACCACAGTCAGGCAACCTTAGGAAGATGGATACTTCTTAAAAAGTAGGTTTCTCCTCAGTGAATCAGAACTCACCTTTGTTACATCATTTATGTTCTGTAGCTTTTCCTTTAACTGCCTTCTTATGGTTAGCAGCTTATTAAAACATATGTAAAAACAATTTTTCACCAAGAAATTATTCCAGCTAACAGACAACAGGTGGAGGTTTTTGCCTGAAGTGTTGTTCAATAGCCAAGTCTGAGAAGAACTTCTCTCAGTTTGAGAAAAAGTTCTGACGATCACCTTGATAGCCAAGTAAGGTTTAAATCTATCAGACAGAAAATGAGGTTGTACCATTTTAGGACTAAACTTTTGTCAGAGAAAACACTTTAAAACAAAGGGGAGGCAGTATTTGCTGAGAAACTTTCTCAGCTTTCTTTTTGTACTATTGCTGCTTGGTTTTCTCCCTTTTATTCTCTTCTTATCACAAGAGTATTTGTGAATAACACAATGCAACAGATTTGAAAGACAAGAATGTGCAACATGTATTGGATTGCTATGGAAGGAAATAAGTGGTGTCTGATTATCAAAGCACTAAGAAAATTGAACTATAATACATGACTGTACTGGAATAACTCTTCCTAGCTTTTATGAAAATTGTATGATATCTGTAAAAATCTTTCCTCACATTCCTTCCATTTGTACTCAGTACAATTTCTATGTCAACACATCCCTGAGTTATAACTTTCAGACAACCCGGTATAATTCAGAGAAATGTCACTCTTAGGTGCAATTTTTTTTCTCTTACTGATTTTTCTGACTTCTTTTTCCCGTAACTCCACTCTGCTGTCACATATCAAAGACTAATTGTCCAACTAGTTAATGTTGCAATATGTTAATTGACAGCAGCTATTTAAAGTATCAAAATAATATGAGTGTGCTAAATAACCAGCCTGATTATGCACTCTCTTCATACTCCATATCTTGAGCAGGCATCTTTAAGTAACAACGCGAGTGTGAACATGCACTCTACAAATTCTACAACACTCTTAGATTACTGTGACACAGAGTATGTCAAATTTAAAGGATGACAACTGAAAAGTAGGATTTTTCTAGAAAATCATAGGTTGGCATCACAGATTGCATGGAGATCACACTGATGTACATACAGATATGAAGACTACAACGGAACAGAAAGACAGTCAGACCAAAGTATCGCTTCTCCAACATTTGCTAAAGGCAGTGCCTATGGAATAGTGTAAGAATAGGGCAAATGTACACACAAAAGGATGAGGGGTGATGGTGTCCTGGCACCCACACACTTACAGCTTCCTCTGATTGAGGTGGTTTATAAGTCCTTATCAATCCTGAAGGTGGCTTCTGTTCTGTGACCATCGTCCAGTCTCCCATCAAATGCATTTAACCTTTCTGTATCAGTGACACCCTCCAGAACAGAGTCCTGAAAATACACGTGCAGTCCCAGTGATTTGGCCAAAGGGCCAGTTGTTGTGGAGATACCTACAAAAACCCTACTGTGAAGCTTAATAACTCTGAATTAATAACATAGAAAACCCTGAACTTTGTAAAAAAGTTGGAAAAAATATAAAGAAAAGGAAAATTACTAATACACTGATAGGTCTTTATATTAAATATGGTGCAGCATATGTATATTATCTTAACTTTCAGCATCAAAAACATTTGAAAAGGTTAATTTCAACTAATAATGGAATCTAAATAAACCACTGCAGAAACAGAGATAATTTGTTGCTAATTATGACGTTATCTAGTGAAAATCAAGTTCTGCAGAAGAAACAATTTTCTTTTTCTAAGGAAGTTAAGAAGAATTTACAGCAGATTATCCTACATCCCACAGCTGATTACATGTTTTCAGAACAAAACCAAAAAGCAGATAACCAAAGACCAAAGCTAAAGCTTATTGAAGCTGGAGGAGTACCCCCTTTGATTTCAAAGGCATTAGAAAAGACTTAGAAGGAGCAACACAGTTCAGCGCACCTATAATTATATATCCCTCTATATTTGCACTTTGGAAGGAAGGCACATTTTCAGTTTGCCCAGGTCCCCTTCAGCAGCTTGTGAAAACTGTGTTAATTTGATGAGTCAACATGGTAATAATCAAGGTTCTCATGTTTGTGCACTATACTCTATTTCTTTTGGGAGTTACCTTTTACATACATCATGTTGCACAACATAACACCATTTCTATGTGCAAGACCTCACTCTCCTTGGCCAAACACCTAGACAATTATCATAGCACTGACTTGTTAAATATCACCATACTGTAAATTCTGTCACTATTAAAAGAACACAAATTAGAACTAAAATGATTTGATATGAGTCTGAAAGAATCATGCTAACGTGGATATTCACATCCAGACTTGATAGTAAAATCATGGCTTCTAAAAGCCTCTTCATATCAGAGGAGGCAGGACAGACTGCATCTACTGAGGAGCTCAAAACAGTGCAGAATACGGGAATATTTCTTGCTGGCAGTATGTCTCTGAGAGACAGCATATACCATCTTTGTTCTGTGATCTCCAGGAGCTGCCTGCTGCTACCTCGGTGGACTTTAAGACTGTGACCCATAAAAGCTAAAACAGCTTTATACTTCACCACTTGAGAGAATGCTTCCTTCTCCATGCTGTATTACCATTTGCAGAAACCTTTATATTTCTTTTTCACTTCATAAAGAAAACTGCTGGCAGGATGTGCTACAGAAAAGGATCTTTGTCTTGACTATAGCAGCACATCACACCAGACCAGAAGGCACCTTTTGGGTCACTGAGTTTGTTTCTCTGCTATCAGAGGTCTGTAACCACTTTATTTAATGATGTATTTTGCCTTCCTCAGTATCTGAACCATTGGCCATCCAAAAGTACTGTGGTTGCACTGGCACTGTCAAATGGGTAAGGCAGCTGAAGATCCCCTGTAAGCCTGGGTTACAGGACTTGAAAGCTTTTTAAATCTTGAGACTAATGATTACCTAACCTGCAGTGAGACGGAAGCATTGCTACTTTAGCAAGGCAAACCTTGTTAAGACTTCATTGTATCTCATACATGTTAAAGGTATTTACATGCATGCATATGTATGTGGGCACAAACTGCACAGCTACACGACAATAAGTATATCACACAGCACTGAGTGAATGGGATGCCACCAGACAACCCCAGACTGCTGCATTATCCCACAGCTTCTCCTCAGCTCCCTCCTCCTACCTCATTGTTTACACGGTGAAGAGAAACAGAGACACAGAAGTTACTTGTGGGAACAAGCATGCCTGAACCAAGAAAAATACCCCTTGCTCCCACATAATTCTGTATCTCACATTGGTGTATTCACAGAATTATAGAATCACAGAATATCTCCAGTTGGAATGGACCCGTAAGGATCATTAGGTCCAACTCTCTGCAACTTGCCATAGAACTAAACTGTATGCTGAAAGCATCATTCAGACACTCCTTATTCACTGTTTCTGTTAGATTGCTAGTTATTACAGCAACACTGGAGTTGCACTAGCACAAAAATAGATTTATTCATGCAAATATAACCCTGTAAGTCTTCACAATGGAAGAAAGGAATTTATTGTGCAGGTGCTTTACAAGTTCCACAGAAGCAACAGCTAGAAAGTTTCAGAGACAGTTTTACACGTGTACTTCAAGATATATGGCCTATTGATATATATATGCACTTTATATCCATTCAAACAAACTGGAAATGCCCCTAGGATGTCTGATTTTTTGATACATGCATTGACGCTAATCATGTTTCACTGATTCATGCCAGTTAGTATCACGTACAAGTGCAAGGACTGCAGAACAGCTTAACTGTTTTAAACATTTCAGTATCCAATTAATAGTATTTTCTATATTCTGTATACTCACATAAAAGACTGAATTTTCTATCTAGCAAATGCTGTAAAGAGGTATGCAGATAGAATCAATGAAAGATGATAGAACATGCACTAACAGTTCTTTGAAAAGCAAGCATAGTACTAGTTGTGTAGGCTGAGTTTTTCAGAGAGTGAAAAACTGGTGTACGGATTCTCTGGCATTTAACGTCTCGTTAAGAAACCTACAGGCACTTTGTTCCCTTTGACTCTTGAAGGCACAGTTACACATTGAATGTGTAAGCTTGCTAAATTGGATTTTCTTCATTAGAATTCTCCCCTTTCAAACTCACAAAGTGAGTGGCAGGATTTTCCAACCCACTGGAGATGTCAGCATTCACTGGATATGACTTATAAAGTATTAATTGGCATTTGCATATGCAAGAATGATAAAAGCTTCATTGGATTCATCTATTCAATTGCTTTTTTCTAGAAAAATATTCTTGTTCTACAAACCAATGCCCAGGAAAGTGACTAATATAAATACAGTACAGTAAGAGGGAAACTAAGCACGTAACAGATTGACATCTGAAAGGTATTGGACATTGTGCAATGAAAACGTGTACAACAGAATTTGGATTTGAGAAAATTGGATCACTGGGTATCTACCACTTAGAATCTACACTATCTCAAATCCACACCATATCATTTCATATTTCATCTCCAAATATGTAATTAGCAAGTCATTTTCTCTTTTGTGTATTTATATCCTCGCTTTCAAGCAAGAGTTGTCAAAATAAGTGCATCAAAATAAATTTTTAAAAGGGAAAACAGCAAGTTGTATGTAAACCTCACCACTCCATCATTTCCTTTGTGCTAGCCATGTAAAAGATATAATAGAAATGTTTTTTCTTATTCTTTGTTAAAAACCTAGCCTATTTATGGCACATTGCAGATGAATGAAGAATAAAGAAATGGTAGTGGGCTCAGCCCTTTTTCTGTTTTCATTTGTGCTTAGTAACAGAAAATGAATTTGTAATTTAACAGAATTCTGTTTGGAGTCTACTTTTTTTCTTTTTCTTTCTCTTTTTTTTTTTTGGATGCCTAAATAGAAGGGAATAAAATAATTTAGGAACAGTAACTTGAAACTCAAATCTCAGAGTTGAGTCTGTTGTCTTTCTCTCCTGATCTCTGGGGTTTAGGCAGCCTGCAGAATGTCTAATAACACTGTGAGAGAAATGTCACACAAACACAAAATTAGAAGGGAAAAACACTGCATTGATTGATTTTATAACCTCAATATTTACTTTGATAAAGGAGGCTGAGAGGACTTCAGAAGATAGCTTTAAACACAGTTTTATTCCGCAAGAATGTCTTTGATAGATATCTATATAGATGTCACCCATATAGATTATCTGCAGCTATATAGAAATGCAATTTGTTCTAGCAAGGTGTGAAGAAATCAACACTCTCCTTTGAACTTCTTTCATATAACAAAAATTTTCTCTATTTTTAGTCTGTTTCTAGTTCGCTAGCTTTTTGTTTGAAGGCCATTTCTTATTTTGCTGGGTCTAGACTGCCCATATTTTCTTTAAATTTTTTAAGACGAATCTATCTGAAAGCTTTTAATAATTGATATGTTTAACTTTCTTTCCTTCGGAGATAGACTGCCATGGCTAAAAGGCTGACTTGAGCAGTGTCACCCTTGCGGCTCTTGAAACACCTGAGTTACTCTGAAAAACAGAAGATAAGTAAAAACTCATTGCAAATACCCATAAACAAGAACATTCAGATTTCAGGATATAGGCAGGTATTTATTAAAGGTCCTTTAGATGCTGAGCCGTGTGAACTGTGAATTTTATTTCCCTGATTACAAAAAATGCTCATACGTTTGATAGAATGCATGGATGATTAAAAGGACGGATAGAAAACAGTATTTTGGCACAAAATCTATTTCATAAAGGATTATTTCATTATCTTAAGAAAAAAATCCTCAAGACAAACACTAATCATTGGTTAGTTCCTAGTGAAATGGAGAAGCTGGCACAAAAACAGATTTCTGCTGGTGCCATTCAGAGCAGATGCCAATTTACGAAGCCAAAAGACTCAGAGAGAATTCTGGACGGTCCCTAAGCCTGGATGACTGACCCCAAGGTAGGCCTGGGAGAAATGTCTTTCAGCCATCCTGGACTGCAGTCATACAGACTATTTATGACAAAACCCTACCTAGAGAACAAGGCTCTGTGTTCCCTTCTGCCAGGGAAGCATGCTGTGGTAAATTTGCCTCTGCTTCTTGAAAGAGTAGGGAGTGGCTACGTAATTTACTAGTACAGAAGTGAGAATGACCCCAGAGTCCCACTGTAATGTGTTCTGGCATTTGCACTCACAGAAGGACAGGACCACATTAGGTCTATTGTTTAAAAGCAAAATCCGTGCAAGGTAACTTACCGCTACTTTTGTTCCCACATAACATGTGGGAAGGAATATTTCTGAAAGGAGTAAGAACTTTCATTAGACATGAACAGGGTATATAGAAGAAATACAGCTGAATAATGTCATGATTTTTCTCGGCAGCCTTTGTGAAGCTTAACTTTTCACTTTAATTAGTGACATCTTACTGATACCACCTCAAACTAGAACCCAAATACTAGCTACTGAAGTCAGGGAACATTGCACTGCCCACACGTTCTGTTGCTGGGTCTACATGAAAGGTAAAGAGGTCTCTTTGTGCAATGAAAGCTTTGCAAGTTGACACCAATGAACAGACGGCAGTCACTGGATGATTTTATCAGCTCTCCTGGCACAACTCTCGGTGTTCCACTGAGACTCTGTGCTTACAAAGAAAAGTACAAGTCACTGCTTCAGATTTTAACAGTACAGTGGGGAAACACGAGGGCTACCGTAATCATTTAGGTGCATGTGTCACACGAGCACCACACATACGTAAACCCCATTGCAGTTCCTGTACGTTGGACACTGCATGGGAGTGGTGGGATAGAAATATGACAGGAGTCTGTTCAAAAAGAAAGGCTGTGGGTGAGTGCTTTTCCTCAGGGCACCTTGCAGCATTTTGCCGTCTTCCAACTCCACAGCTCTCTGCCAGCCTCAGCAAGGCAACTCCAATGCATCTCAAGCATCACATGCATTCTCCAATGGTGAGGGAAGAGTTCTGCAGAGTGAGTAAGAAAACCACACTGATGTCTGGAAGACAAAGCAGCCTGGGAGAATGGTAACAGCATACTAAAGAAATCCATGCTTCTGTTTTCAAGGCTGAGTATCTTTAGCTGTTCATGGTTTTCCATTATGTGTTGTGAGCTTTTTTGTGATAAGCTGCTTGAACATTATACATGGATTTCTTTTTAATAACATGACACTCTTTTCATTTCTACAATAGATGTCATACTGATAATTAGATTTTTAAAGATATCTTCTTCTTTCTCTGGTGTTACTGTCACAACTTGACCCTGAATTTGCAAGACAAAAAAAGTAAAAGCTGAATATTGATCCAATAGTGCAAAACATGCTTACTTCTGCAACTGTAAACATTTCTGTTTTACTCCAGCTAGAAATAACATTTTACTGTGTGTTCTGAAAATCTTTATATTGTCTCTTTCTGTGGTTTCCAAGCTTTGTTCAGTGAAAAATTTAGATACTCCTTATAACTATCTACAATATGACAAACTAGTAAGTCAAAGACACATACAGCTCTCTGATATCCATCTCAAGAGTTCTCTGTTGTTATATTTTCTGTTCTCTCTGGACACTTATTTTGCTCTGTTTTCCTTTTATGAAGCTATAGGACAATGCACTAATTACAGTGGAATATCTTCTCATGTGAAGATGGCTGTAAAGAAGGCTCTACTTTCTACTTCCCTCACTAAAAACAAAACTCAAAGCTTAACCTTTTGTCACCAGCATCAGCTAAACAACAAAAAAGATTAAAGAGTTCAGTGATATAAAGGTAACATAAATAAGAGAGGAAGCGACATAAGTAGGCTCCAGAGAATTAGAGCACAATTCCAAAACAAAAAGCTGTACTGTACAGCAATCCCAGGTACAGGGCTTCCTCCCAGACAAAACTGGACATGTTACACTGGAGGTAGGCAGTGAAGAATACACTTGCGCAATATACTTCTTCATATGGCTGTACAATAATCTCTTCTAACTGATTCAGATAACTGATTCAGTTAAGCGGGATCCTATAGGAGTATCCTCAGGGTTTTTTGTTCGGGGGGGGGGGAGGCTTCATGAAAACTCTTGTTGGCATGTGTTGTTTCAGCTATGTGGGAGTAGATCTTTGTGTGCAGGAAAAAGATTTTTGAGTGGTTTATGTTTCATATTTAACATTATTCTTCTCAAAATGACATTATTTGTACAAACATTTTGAAAAAAATTATGTTTATGTTGTAACAAGTGGTTTACAATTTTAATAGATTTAGATGTAAAAGGACAACAACAAACACTAACTCTTTTGGACAGTATATTTTCTACAGCCTTTTATAAGTCATCTCACTATTCCATTAAGGAGAACTATTTTTTTGCCTCTGATCTTTGTATGAAGTCATGGGATTACTATGGTGTACCATGGGCCACATTTGCTTGAAACACAGATTTACATACTTTCATGCTCACAGCATATCCTGAAGAAATTCTAATAATATTAAAAGTCCCCTGCAATCTTCTGCTATAAATAAAACCTGAAGCATTTATTTTTAAAGCATGAAGCCTAATAATACAGGAGTTCTTTTCTGTGGGGGAAAACGTAGTCTTTAAAGCTAAATAAACATACTAGATTAGAAAGAAAAAAATCATTGTGGGTAATGCAGTATCAGCCTATCTGCAGTGATTTCATCTGCTGGAGCTAGAAGTAAATGCACTTCCACATTTTTTATTTAGAGGAAGAACTATTACCGTCGGTCTCAGATGGCAAGGAAATCTGTTCACAGCTGAAATTATTTAGAACATTCATCCATCCATAATGAATCCTTCTCCATACCATCTGATTTGCTTGCCTTCTTTAAGCCTCTTTTTGCCTCCCTGTTTTGTTCAGTTCCTAACTTTAATGCCTGAGGTTGTCCTACTCTTCTTTCTGTGGATATGTAGATTGGAACCAGATATCAGGAAACGTTCAACCCCATTTCCATGGTTTGCAACATGCACAATACCTTAGGGATTATGAAAGATTTACCTGGGATAAACAATGGCTTCTGTTATTATTTTCTAATGAAGATTATCTGTGATATTTTGAAGAGCTAAAAATATCTTTTGACATTGTGTTCCTGTAAGAACACCATTATCTCAGTGAATTATTTTAGTTTGCTTCTCCACAGTGGTACTGCAGATATCTGCAAGAAAACCTTCCTAATTTGGAGGGAGCAAGACGGAATTGCTGCAGAGGGAAACACTTTAAATTCTGAGGCAACACATAAGCAGCTTTGCATATTATTTTTCAGACTATAACCCACAGGCTTTCTATCATTCCCCAATTGTGTTAGAGTTCAATATTCATTGAAATTATTGTTCTGACATCTTTTATTTATGAACAGAAGAGGATATTGGATTTTGTGATTTAAACATTATCTTTTACCTTTATTTTGGAGATTATAGTATGCTTGTGATGCTAAATATAGTTTATCAGGCGTTTTCAGTTTTAACTGCATAATTAGATATCTATTATTATCCACAGCTACTAACAGGTCTAATGTAGTGGTATATTCTCACTGAATGCTGAAATTAAGGAGGATTACTGTCAATGCAACAACGGTGTTATCCACTCTCAGTGAATTCCCATGACTAATACTGTGTCAGACAAGCTGACTGCCTAGCTGAGAAATGGCCACTGAGAAGTGAAAGTGAATATTCACCAGGGACACTACTGTTCATCAAAGGACAAGCACCAAATAGATCAACTGTATCTCAAATATTAAATCACTACATTTTGCTTCTCAAATGTTTCTGCACAAGGCTACGCCTATGAACCAACTGAAAATATTTTGGTACTAAACTAGGCTCAAAATTGTGATATTCCTCAGCCATGTCCTCCGTAACATGTTGCAATCACCCTTCAGACATAGACTTTTAATCAAAATGACTGTAAATCAAACAAATATATTCCAACATTGGTTCCTGTGCCCAAACTTCTGTTCAATTGTTTGTCGAAATCAGATGTGTATAAGTAGGTATGCTTTAACATTAATTTTTAGAGTAGACATTCAGCATGAGGTATTGTTTCCTTGATTGACAATCAATTCAGATTGACAATCTGCACTGCCTGCCTCCAACCTGCCCTCAGAATATTACTATTTTGTCTTTTGCTAAAAAGATCAGTTGTTCATGCTTGAATGCAGGAATTCTGAAAGTTATGTACAATTATCCTTAAATGAACTTGGTGTGTATTAGCTGTAGATCAAAGCACACTGACAAATCTAAAAAACACAGACTAATGAAAAAATAAGGATATAGGGAAAGGTGCTATCTTTTTCACTTGAAAGAACACCATTTCAGAAAAATTAGATTATACGTCTTAAAACTTAGAATCCTTTCATCTCATCAGGGAACTTTGCTCTTCCAAAGAAAAAAAAAATCAGTCATCTAATGAAATCCATTGCTTTTTCCCTACAGAGCTTCATTTCTTAGATCATCATGACTACAGCATCTCTAGCACATGGAAAACTGAACCAAAATAATTTCCTTAGCATTTCTAATAACAAGTAATTGCAAACACTTTGTGTTCTTTTTTCCTTCCACATATATTTCATTTTAAGCAATAATGCATATAAGATGAATGACTTTGAATCGCCTGGGTTTCTGAAATCTTTCCAGAGATTTATTGTGGCTGAGAGCTGAACAAAGTCAAGGAATGTTACCTATTTCAACCTGTGACAACACTAGACTCATTATAGGTACTGTTAAATTGGATTACGCACAAAGCTGAATTTAGTGTCCTACATGACAAAACAAATAGCTACAAGTACACCATCAAGATATCTGTTTCAAAGGAGGTGCTAGTAAGAATGAATGCCTTGCTGATGCTAAATGTTTCAAGAGGGTGTTACTGGGCAAGAGCATCCAACAACAAATATGTCAGGGAGTCCCATTTTGAATGATTAATATTACAGAAAGGGTCACCCAAGAGATTTAGAAAACAAATGATAAAACTAAATGTTACCTAGAACAGAGTGAAAAGATGCAGAAAAACACAGAGAGAGATTACAGAGACATTTGGAAATACGAAAATATTTTCTTGATATTTTTAGGCAATCACATTGTTCTCCAAAACATTTTTCTCATCTCATGACTTCATTGGGTCAATTTGGCTTATTTTTATCTTAGTATGATTTAGACTACTGACACAACACAAATAAGCACCAAGAAACCTCTGCAAATGAATTTTTTTCTCCTCTGTTAAAATCTCTTTAGTTTCCTCAGGGTAAGTCTTCACCAAACGTCCCATCATGGCACAACTTTCATAGAGGAATTTCTCTACTATCATTATTCTTTGTGTTTGAAAATAATTACTTCCCTCTGGCCCTGTTTCTCAAATTCCTGGTGACCAGAATCTTATGACCAACTACAACCAACAGAGATTTATCCAATTTTCCCAGCATTCTTCCTCACGTTCAAGGAGTTCTCTGTCTTTCACATTGCCCCACCATCAGTTCTTTCACATATGACTTCAGAGTTATGTGTTTATGAGAAAGACAAGAGCTAGGAAAAAAAGCAGACAGACCATGCAAATGCTTAAATTCTTTATTGCTTATTTTTTTCAGGAAGGAAGTGCATGGAGTTCATTAGCAGCTCTAGAAAGCGGCAGAAGCTGAAGCAGTAGACAAGAGGTGTAAGGAGGCAGACAAAAACAACAAGCTGGATGGGGGCATTGAAACACAAGCAGGTTTACAGGGCAGGGCACAGACTCAGGGAGGTCACAGCTTGACATCCAGTCATGCTGCTGATGTCTGTGGTTCCGTACTGCAAGCCTCATCACACTCATTTTCTGAAATTTCTCCTTGTAGGAGCATGGAACTACATCCCTGCTAGCTCCCCTCACCTCCTACATTTCTTTCTCTTCTTCATTGAAGGAAGGAAGATGAAGATAAATTTAAAAAACAGCTGTTCATCTCTAACCACTATGCCTGAACAGCCACTCAGTTTTGCCAGGTACCTCACAGCACACTTACAGCATTCAAAAGCAGAATATCCTGCATTAAGCACCAGTAGTGAAGACAGCTTCTGGAACTGGCTGTGTGACACTCAACGGGTTTATCATCTCCATGACTCTTTGATCCTTCCCAGGATCGAACTTCCCAATGTGATGCCCTTCCGTACAAAAAGCTTAATTAGTCAATACTTACAGGATACTTTGAGAGGTCATACTGGAGAAAGGCTGCACAAACACCAGTATTATTCCGTGCTGAAGCAGACATTTTAAGAATGCACATATGAGACAGCATCAGGTAGTGGTGTTACACAGCTTAGCTTCATTGAAAAAATTCCAAGAAATGATAAAATACACCTGGGCATAGCAAGAAGTATATAACTAAGCATGCTAAAGTGCATGCAATACTAGTAATCTATAGTGTTTCTAAACAGACAAAAAATGGCAGAAAGGGAACCCTACACATCAAGTTAGTTACTAATTCTTTTGTGAAGTATGAGATCCTTATACAAACCCCAGATTCTCGTTATACTGCTTAGAAAAACTATTCCCTTTTTGCAGCACGTAATATAAATCAATCGCCTGATTTGAATAAAAAATCAGCCTCAGAACTTTGTCTCCTACTAAGCTGCTTTTTTTATATTGCATTATTTAATTTTCTTTTCCTGCAAAAATTTTAAAAAGCGGAAACATTGTTATTTAAAATTCAACATCAGCAAAATTTTAAGGTATTATTTCACACTAAATACTGTCATTAAATAGCTTTAATTTTTGAATAAATCATTGTACATGAGTAGTAAGGTCATGAATAAAGCAGTATCTCTGAGTTTTAACATCCCTTATGTAAAGTCAGAATGTAATACTTGTCATAAAATGTGCTACTTTCACTGGTGTATTGTAAAATAAAACCAAAATAACCATAAATTAGAACAATTAAAAGAAAATATAAACCCAATCATTAAAATAAAAAAAAAAATTAATTACAAATATTTCTACAAGATTTAAAGTTTTACTATTCCTTTTTCTAGAAGATTCAAAGTTTTGCTACTTCTTTTTCAAGGAAAACTCAAGCAACCATTTCTCATTCTAATTTTGAGCAATATATGACTGTCTCAGACTTTCTTGTGGTTTAAGAACACTGATTTTCTGCTACAGTCAAACCATCCTGTCACTCCATGCAGAATCTCACACCACAAGAAAGATTTAGGACTAAGACTATGATTTTAACAAACAGGACTTACTGATCCCTTTAATGAAATTCTTGTTTGACAGTTTCTTGCATATTGTAGGAGGATTATATTAGCTTAGCATGCCACACGGAAAGGAGATGCACAAATGTCCATGAATATTGAACTTTGGAGTATTGTTGAATTTTATACAGTTCAAAGATCATTTTTGTTTAATCTCTGGATGAGCGACTGGTAAACAAACACTGAAGAAGGCACAAGAGGACTGCAAAAATAAAATTATAATAATACTTAGAATAATAAAAAAAATCTTCATTTATTTTTAAAGCAAACAAAAAAGAAACACAGAAACCCTCAACATTTCATCTATGAGGAACAGTGAGCTGTCTATGCTATTCATGTCTAGGCAGTAGAAATTAATTTTTACCTGTAACCATTTCTCTTCAGCATTTATAGGGAAGTGGAAGCATCCATTAAATTGGAATCATCATAGTGGTCTGAATGCCTAAGTATGCTGAGGAGCAGTTAAAAACCACCATTCTGCAAATAGCTGTCCATGAGTACTGCAAGGCATATGCGTAGTTCTACTAGGCTATGCAGTGGGAGCGTCTGCACTTCAGGTCACTGAAGCCTGTGTTGGCCTGGCTTGAATGTCAATGGCCCAAGTCCTTGACCATGTTGAATTAGCTTTCCATATGAAATGATTCAGAGAGCTATGAATAGGATTAACAAATTACACTACGTCTACATAATATCATGACATAAGCTATTCATGTTGATGGGTTTTCCCCTCTTTTAATAAGAAATATTTTAGCAGGCAGTTAAAATACTCTTGCAACAACACTCTCACAAAACATCCAGCCTGTTCTGCCAACACTGTATCTGTTACTTCAGCTGTATTCATTTTTACTCTAAAACAAACTGCGGTAGCAAAATTTAAGTCATGTCTGAAGTAGACTATTGTCTCACCCTGTCTGTGTCGAAACAACAATGACAAATGATGCATTTTCAGCCCATGTTTCATATAATATTGCTTAAAGCATCAGCAAATCCCCAAAAGCATTCTTAATTACAAAGCTTCTTGGTCTATTCAATAAACCCACTTTATTCCATGCACATGACTCTACAATCAACAATGATAGTGTTCAGGTTTCCTCTAACTTTCCAGGCAACAAAATTCCTACAATTTTTCGAATATCTCCATTGCCTGAGACAAGACTTTTAAATATAGCAAGCGTCCAAGGCTACAGTAACAGCTTTATCTCATGAAGTTATACTGCAACTGCCTGAGATATAAAGCTCATTTCTCCCATTTCTTGCAAGGGCTCTTTCGAAAATTTGTGACAGGCAGCTAAAATGACAAGCAAATGTGAAAACACCGCAACCCTGTTCCTTCTAGAGTCGCTATAGAAGCATTCACCACCAGGAGCACATATCAGAGGTGCTGTCAGCAGCTGGGGATAGTGTATAACATAATTTGATATACAATGCAAGTATTAATATATGATCTGTTACTTTAGGAACAAACAAGTCTCTACACATACCTTGCTGCAAGACGCTGAAAGTGTAAAAACAAAGGAGTAAGTCACCAGCGATACACCCTTATTATCATCCTGCACATCAGGAGGCATGTTACCGCATATGTCTTGTGCCAAAAAATTTTCCTCGGGAACTGCCAGTTCAAATTTTCCTCCTTTCTTCATGCATTCCCATTCTCTGTACTCATTTTGGCTTAATAACTTGTGCTGTGAAAGCAAAAGCATGCACCCAAAAATGCAAGGACTCAAGAGCAACCACCCTATGAAGAGGGGAATGAAGTTAGGTTTCTGGTGCACATTCTGTGTGCACCCCTGTAGAGAGAGGAGTAGCAAGGCTACACTATCATTGGCTTAGAGATTTATTTTTGTGGGTTTGTAGGTTAGATTAAAAGTTATCGGTAGGTGCCTCGACTGCTTGGCAATGCCTTTTTGTGTACCAATTTGTTAGGCTCTTTAATGCCTCACCAGTAGGTGTGGAGACTTGGGCAACATAGGGAAGGATCAGTACCGGGAAAATAGCTTCTAATGGAAAAAAGTTTATCAGCAAGCAGCTGTGCAAGAATTCTTCTCCAGGGCAGAATAAAAGTCTGGCAGAAAAGCATAGTTCCTGATGGAGGAAAATAAATCTAGTGGAAAATCTATCACGTATAGCGAAGCCCACTATGAACACCATATACTGAAGTCTTAGGAAGAGTAACACTTCCTTATGCTTTATACACTTTGTGTATTTATTTGCTGCTTTTTCTGAGAGCAAGAGATAGTTGGCAATGAAGGCTAGAATATGCAATTTCATTAAAATATCTCTGGTCTTGTAATTTAGAGTGATTTAAGCTATGGTGGTTCTTATACTCCATGAAATGCAATTACTTTCTACCAGAATCTAGTATTGCTGTATTGTAATATAGCTTCAGTCAAGAACACAGTTACAGGAAATATTTAGAATTACACATAAAATTTCCATCCTTCCTTAGAAATGATGCAATTTTAATTCATTCTCAGCTCCCAGCATCATTTGTTTTTTTTAGTAAAAAACTAAACCTGACACCTTCTTCCACTTACATTTTACGACTGAGTCTGACTTTTCATGCAAAATGCCAGAAAACTAAAGAGTGAGAAAAATGTGTGATTGAGTACTGAATTCCTTAAGTAAACTCACTTTATATCTGAAAGTAATAAGCTACAATTAACTGAGGATATTAGTACTGAGATAAGAAGACAGAAGAGAATGCATTTTTCCTAACACATCCACTGTACTCATAGATAAATCAGAAGGTTGGCCTGCTTCTAACAGTGCCTTAAAGATCATTAACTCAACAGCTGCACACTTCCTTCTATGTAACAGGAAAGTATCACAACCCCTGGCTCATTAGTGGGATAAATTACACTGCAAACTTAGGCTTACTGCAAGCTGGTATGTATCACTTAATATATGGGGTTTTTTTATAAAGACTTAGGTACTTATCGCCAGCCTTCAGAACGGAGACTAGCAATACTACAGCCCTAGCAGAACTGTCGGCGCTAAGCTCCACTACCGCCCTTGTCTTCAGTTTGCCAGACTCTGGTGGCCCGAAGCAAGATGGAGTGAAGTGACAGTATGGTAAACATAACACATAGTCCTCTGAGTACAGTATATCCATCTACCCTAAACCAATATCCTTTAGGAGATTTCTGAGACAAATGGCATGTCAAAAAGAATACAGGTGAGGTCATCAGTGTACAAAATGTGCCTAAAGGACTGACCATGTTTCCTCAACAATGTTGCTGTTCTCATAAGAGGTAGTTACCTCTCACAAGAGATATTGCTTTGAAAACTGCAGACAGACAGACAGACTTCTGGGGACAGGTACTTTGTCCTGAACTGGCTTTTCACCAGAGCATGCATCTGCAGGGCTGCTCTTTAACTCTGCTGTTCAGTGTTTGTGTTGTGTTTCCTGGTGTGCTGGAGTGCTTTTCAGAAGATGAACGGTGAGAGCTAAGCTGACAAACCTTAGAGGAGATCAAAAGGCCAATCACATAGCCAAGATGAGATGCAGTCACAATTCACAGCAAAACGATTCAGATCATATATGCAGGTGGCAAGGACAAGGAAATTATTTTTAGAGAACGTCACAGAAAGGGCATTAACAGCACCATTTTGCCAGGACACTAAAGCCTACTCAGGGTTGCCTGGATAAAAAAAAAAATACACTTATCACAAATCAAAACACAGATTTGGGAAATGTACCAAGTCCCTTTTCTTGTAAACAAATTACAACCAATATGGCTCACTTCGGAGAGGAAAGTTTATGTCCGATTAGGAAATTGAACTGTGATGTGGAATGAGTAGGAGGCTCAGTCCTGGATCATGAAAAGCAGTGAATCAGCGCTGGCTCTCTACATCTTACATGTTTTTCTCCTCTTCTTGACTCAACCTAGTCTAGCTGGCCACTGAAAAATCTGTAATAAGAGTTTCAGGGAAGCATTCATTTCAGCAACAAGTCGCAGGTCTTGTTAAAGCTGGTTATTAAAAATCCTAAATTCCTCTGCTACATATCATTTCAGATACTGCAGACGGCTGTGAGCCTCTGGTTTTTCTAGATTTAGCTACACTTCACACAATCACAGAATCACAGAATCACAGAATGGTAGGGTTTGGAAGGGACCTCTGTGGGTGACGGAGCACTGGCATAGGCTGCCCAGGGAGGCTGTGGAGTCTCCTTCTCTGGAGATATTCAAGACCCGCCTGGACACAGTCCTGTGCAGCCTGTTCTAGGTGACTCTGCTTCGGCAGGAGGGTTGGACTAGATGACCCACAGAGGTCCCTTCCAACCCCTACCATTCTGTGATTCTGTGATTCAGGTTCTCTTAGCTGTGCTCCTGTATTTACTATTTGCATTATGTGTTAAATCATTGGCATGTATTCATCCATGACCTCTGCTAGACTGACTGAGGTATTTTTCTCTCCTCAGTTTCTCTGGAACTCTATATTATAACAGGTTTTGAGCAGGAATGAATTAAACAAGAAGTGTATTTATCACTGGACCTCTCTTGATACCTGTGGGTGAAAAAATTTACAAAGGAGTGATTATGTCTGCTCTCTTAATTTTATGTTATTTCTTGATACTCATCAGCTAAAGAGAAGATTCACACTACCAATTGTAAAAACTGTCTGGGGGCTTACGAGATGGACTATTTTTAGTGGGTTTTTTTTGAAACTCCATCGTCTGTCCCTTCCGTTGGAAGGTCCTCCCTGGTCAGTTTTTTTGAAACAAAAGCAAAACCCAACAACGAAAAAATTATTTTTTTTTTTAAAAAAGATGAGTTGTTAGGAAAAAAAAGACTGTCAACTGAAATTAAAAATGCATTATCAATCCTTTCAGCAAAGCAAAGGAGTTATGGATTCAACATGAATCAGTCGTCTGAGTAGAAACTGATAGCATGCTGAGGATAAATAACATGGTTATGTGATTTATTGCTGTGTGGTTTATTTTCTCTGCAAAGCTTCTGCTGGAGCTCTCCTTACAGAAACACCATCTGTGGTTTAACTGGGATTCTTTTCAGCCATAAAGTAGAGCTGGGTGAGGTGAGATTCTGTAGAGTCACAGTGTTTTGGCTAGGAAACTCTAAACAGTGGAGGAAGGAAGAATGAACCACTCCTTTAGGGCCCATTAGCAATGTAAAACAATATTCTCACACCATAGCAGATTAGAGCTAATACTTTGTAATTAACGGAAAGTAATGTAGTTCACTGGGGGCATCATGTCAGTAATTGATATATAGTGTCTGGACTGAGCTGCTTCCCAGTATTCTGTATTCATGTTTCAGAAGCACATTTAGTGTTGTGATATGATCTCCTGTGTAATTCCCTCATAGTCAACAGTCAAACATGTACGGAATAAAGTGTCCTGCTCCTAACAGACCTATTTTCATGAGATTTGAAATGGCTCCCCTTTTGACTGAACCAGGGGATAGTCTAAACTTATGAAGAAGTGATAGTTGGCAGCTTTTGGAATAATTATTAGGATGACTACAATATTTTCAAGGCTAAAATACAATACCTTATTTGTTCAACATCAAAGCAGAACTTGAGTGTAAGGAAATCGCTGGTGGCAATATCTAACAATCTGTTATGATGATGAAGAAAAGGAAAATAATAATCTTGCGTCATTCTAGCTGTCTACATTTCAGATCCAGTGGATACCTACCATTTCCTGGATGTAAATAGAGGCTGGTTTTTAGGCTGGTTTTTTTGGTTACTCATATTAACAAAAAGTGAATCCACCACTATCGAATATTGCCATGAGACTGCAAATTACTGGAAGAATTCTTCTAGGGAACACTTTATCAATTATGTGGTAGAGAATCAAGTACTTTTAACATTTCTTGCTGTTGTAACACTGTGGAAAAACTTGTGACAATGTAGCTCAAATCCAGAAATAGTTTTGCATTTCTTGCTGTAGATGAAGCGTCACCATATGTACAGAACCTGTACAGATGACCATGCTCAACCACAAAACAACAAAAATGTAAGAAGCATTTTGGAAGTATTTTGAAACCAATGTGTAGGTGGTTGAGGAGACTAGATGACTACTAATCATTAAATATAATTGTAAAGTTCCTAGGGTGCCACTATATAAAAGATGATCTTTGAATTTAAAAGATTGCTTTTTTGGGAATGTCATGAGGGCCATAATCTAGACTGAACATATGCTTAGCTTTAGGAGCACCAGTTAATTAATGTGAAAGGAGAGGGTTAGATGTCTAAAATTAAAGAGATGCTTTCATACAGAGGTGAATCCAGACTTATTTTCTAATTTCATGTAATATGAAAGAAAGCACAAGAATGAAAATATTCAGAAGAGCATAATGAATTTCTAGTTTGCATGCTTAGAACCTTAGTCTCACTTCCTTTCACTGGAATCGCAGCTCCAAAGTCACTTGGAGATGCATTTCTAAAATCGTAAAGTAGCCCAATAATTAGCAAATAGTGTATCAAATTCCCTGTATATTAGCATCAGACTACTATTAAAATCTTTAGCAGACATATAGTTCACTTCAAAATATTAAAATCTGTCTCTGAGATATGTTTTTAGAATCTCGTCTATGTCCTTTAAAGACTGTGCTCGTTCATTTAAATCTTGTTTTTATTTGGGTCTCTGTAGGTCCTTGTCATGTAATCCATGTCATTTCAGTGATCTGTGCAATGTACTCTGTAAGCTCGCAAAAAGAGTATATTGAAAATAAAATAAAATTCAGTACTGTACAAAGATATGTAACAAAAATCTTCTATAGTCAAAATATTCTGACTCAAGTATCTGTTGTTCTAAACTGTTACAGAGCCAGAAGGCAACAGGTATTAGCCAGGGTTTACTAGTTTTCATCCATGTGTAGGTAATCTTTTTCTCCTAAGTCTTATGCAAATTCATGGTACTAGTCATCCTAAATTTTGGAAAAATATTTTTCTTGATATTAGAGCACTTAGAACACAGTCTTAAAAGATGCTGAAAACTCCAGTCCTCATGAAACAAATTAGAACCCAAGTAAATTTCATTTTAAATTTACATTGTTCACAAAGCAGGCAGTTTGACATGTTCAGAAGTTTTACACTTAAAAAAAAAATTGCTAGTTTGCTAAGTGTCAAAACCAGGATTATGAAATGTATTTCAGAACTGAGTTCTAGAACTTGGCATAACTCAAGCAATTTGACATTTTAGCATAAATGTAGTGTGAAAAAGATCAATATGGAAAATATATGGCAAAATTTTGCATTGCAATATATTTTTTACAGATAAATAGTCAGTCACCTTTAAAACTTAATTTCTTTGTCTAGTGTGACACTAATGTAGACTACCTGTACATCTGTCCTGTGGCTAATTAGGTGACTTAAAGGTGAAATAGCTTGTGTTTTGTTATTCTCTGAAGCATAGTTATTTATCTCCTTTCTGACCTAAAACTTCTTTCCAAATAGAAGTTAGATTATTAAATCGAAAATGGATGTTTTCACAATAACTTACTTCAATGTACTCAACAGGAACATTCTTTTCATAAGGAGATGTAATAGAGGGTAATTTTGCAGGAATCATCCAAACTGTTATTTAATTGCCATCTATGTCTGACAGCATGAATATGAGAGCTGAAAACCTGCACATCTTTAAGCCTCGTTTATGTTCTGTAGCAGGATTTTATATAAGTATACCCTTTTTTAAAATTTAGAAGTTCATGATTTCTTGAGCTTGCATTTGGAGTATTTGCTTTAGTTGCCACAATTTTGATCTCGTATTTACAATATTGCAGAACTGGGTTATCTACTTTTTAATGAAAACACAAAGTGGGACAGACAGAATGACTTCTATAACATTTTATGTCTACACACAATGGGTTTTGTAATGATGTCAGGGTGGTGCCACCTCATTTAGAACAGAGGAAAATCTTGTCCAAATAAATTTCTGTCTGAAGTGATGCACGCTTAATATAGCTGAGCTAGCCAATTTTTAAGGACTGGATGCAGCCTTTGTCAATGAACTAAGTGCAGATACACAATACAATACACAATAGATATACACACTGAAAAGTGGTTCACTTTATTTTTTACTGGTTTCATGACGTTTATATTTTTTTCCATTCTCATCTTTTTTCTCCTGTCTGCTTTTCAGTTTTTATTCTTCTGATCTTCAACTAATTTCCAGCCCCTTTCTGTCCAAATCAGCATCTTCTAACTTCTTGTCTCATCAGGTGAACTAAGATTGTGTAGAACTATTTGATTTTCTCTATGCTGCTTGTCTTGAGACCAACCCACTCCTCTGGCTGCTTCTTCAGTCAATTGATTCCTTCTTTCCCTCCTTTTACATCACAGCTTTTAAAATTCTGTTTCAAAGGATACAGCAGCATTAGAACTCATATTATCCCTTCCTCTTAAAATAAGCCATTGAGAAAATCAAAGGAGGACATTGATAATCCAGTTAAAAGATCAGAAGGAGGAAAAATATTCTAACCATCTAATTGACTACTTTCTGCAGAGAGGGAGACAGATAAAAGATCAGTGGTATTTCTGGGCTAAGTCTATCTCTTTGCTTGATTCTTTCACGCTTTGGGTCACGCCATTGATTAGCATGCAGTAGATGTGAGGGTAAAAAAAACCAAAGAAAATATTCATATGAGCTTTTGGATCCTTTCTTTCAGTCTGGCCTACTAGGTCATAGGAAAAGATGTGTAGAATCGTGTCCAATTAATAGTGAAATGAATGAAACCTGGAACAAATCCCATTAGGAACAGGACTGAAGTACATCATTCTGCCCCTATGGACAGCTGAGATAATGAGAGATGCTGACAATACAGAGGCTCTGACAGTTAAAACACAAATTTAGATAAGAAGATAAATGATTGAAAGTGAGCTAGGATGATTCATTCCTTATTACACATCTATCAGTGTTAATGTTTTGCTGTCTATCTGTAGGCAGTGAAAAGGGAAGATAACATCTATTGTCTAATGAATGCTATGTTTTTGCTCTCTTTCTTAAAAATGTAAACTTTAAAAATAGTTATATCTATTAATATTTAGAAAAGGAATAAATAAAATATCGATTGATCAAAACAAATTACAACTTTGTCTCTTCTCAGCTGAGACATTGAGAAGGAAGTGAGGGATGAAACACAGGGATTGTCAGCTTTAGAGTTGCATGTGAAGGGGTAGGATGAATATATTCAGATTTGCATCTAGAGTTAAAATACAAATATAGAACTTCAGGAAATGCATGATGGGCATCTATATCTATCTGTGGCAAAAGGCCATGGAAAGAGGCCAAGGGAGCTGTTTTCACTGGTCCTATTCTTGCCTTGAATATCTGGTACAATATTCCATCTATCAAAGCTTTGATTTTCTCTCTGGAAGTGAACTTCCGTGATGTTATCATAGTAAGTTACAGATAAGCTTTACATACTTAACGGAAAGCACCATTATTCAGATAATGGTACGGGCCCAAAGAACAACCCAGTAATACATTTTAGCAGCTGAGAAACTGAGAAAAAAATGGGTACTGTAACAAAGATCAAATGCGGTTGATGCTTTCTAGCTCAGTGTCAGTTCAGCATAAACTACACGGAGGCAATTTGAAGACCACAGCAAGTAGGATGGAAGGTGGTATGAAGGTTGTCTGTCTGAGGCAAAGGCAGTGAAACCTGTAACTGGACAAAAGGAATGAATTATGCTAAAGACCTAGGAATTTACAGAAGGTGAAAAATTATGTATTCAGCTAGCATGAACAAAACAAAGAAGTTTCTGACCTAACATCACCAGGGAACAACACTAGGAAACAAATGACTACAGAAGAACATAGTGTCCTCAATAACAAAATGTAAGACCTCATCAAATCTCATGTAGCTGTATCTGTGCTTATTCGTATTGTCTCTGGAGTTAATTTGGCGTGTGTGGTAGCCATTGATAATAGTCACCACGGGACTGGTGATATAATATGTCACTCTATTTCTATTTTGAACTGCTGCAATAAGTCAGAGTAGCTATTTTCTCACATAGAAGGGATTTCCATGCCCACCTATTAAGAATCAACTAGTGAGAGACCAAAAGTTTGCCTTAAGTGGCTAGCTGGTTGGTGACACCCAGCAACTCTCTGTTGGGGTAAAACACAGAAAAAGCAAAGAATTGTTTATAAAAGCATTCCCAAATATGAAAGAAATAACATTCAGAACACACACACCCCAATACAATGCAGTTGCCCCAGTGTGAATGTACTAAAGATCGATTTATACTCTGAGCAGTTATTTGGATAGTTTCTGAAGATGCAGTTATGAAAACAATATCATACGATGTAGACTGCAAAGAAGTATACAAATAATCTAGCTACGTGATCTTGCTTCAGAATAAACACCTAAATGAACTTCTTTCAAAAGCTTGAATCACATGGTGCAATTTACTTGAGTTGCAAAAATTGCATAGAATACTGCGTGCATGAGGGAGTCTGAGAAAAGCTCGCAGAAATACACAAAACTATATATAATATCCTGTACAATACTATCTGTTTAAGCTTTGTTTTGAAATATAGCACTCCCAAGAAAAATCTGATCAACGCCTGTTGCATTTTTTAGAGTAAGCTATCTAGCAGCTTTACCATGAGAAACACACAGATCCATTTTGCTCCTTTTATTAGTACTCTATTTTCGAATATTTGTTATTATCCTTAGAGTCTGATTTCTTGTGCATATTAGACACTAAACCAGACACCACCTGAGGCCTCTTAGGGACTTGGGATGGGGAGGCTGAGCCTACAAGAGACTGCTGGGAGTGATGTTCAGCCCATTGTGTGCTTCCTGTGAGTCACCTCACCAAAGAGTGCCTGCTACCTAAAAATTTCCGAAAGTTGTAGGATAAAATTCATCCACTATCTCCAGAGTCTCTCAGCGGAATGTAGTGTAGTGTAGTGAAGTGTAGCGTTGGAAAAGAGGGATGAGGGGACACAGCGGCAGAGAAGATATTTTGTCCTCCCTTGCTGCTCTTCCAGCTGCTGCACCTTGGTATCGTCATAGGTTTTGGCTTCATTGAAATCATGCTTTTAGGGTGACACAGTAGGTATATAAATTTTTCCATATGCTTTCAGTGTTCATGGATATTTGTGTTAATATGTCATTTTCAGAAATAACAACAAACAAAAGCATATTCAAATTCAGTACTCAGATAGCAGAATCTCACTTTCTAAAGAATTCCTCTGGCACTAATTTAGGAATTTTCAGGAACTGTTTACTTTTAGCATGTTACTAGCTCTTCCTTTTTTTTGAAATGAACTCTCCCTACTTCATCTCCAAACCTTTTGTATCACACTTGAAGAGGAAGCTGAATGTTAGTACTAATAGATGCGTTTGAATTCCACCTCTGTAAATATTTTGACATCCATTGGAATAACGTGCAAAGAATTATATGAAGAAGATATTATCTCTGTATTGGGGTAGTACTTGGCTTGCCAATATGGTATTCCATTTCTGTATGGTATTTGGTGGCTTCTCTGCTGTTTAAACAGGAAACATATGACTGTGCAGAAGCAGTGTCCATACAAATGCATTTTTTAACAGTAACTGTGAGAACGTTTCTGTTCAAGAATACCTTAGACACTGCAAGTCCTTACAGATATGCTGGAATAAAATTATCTTTTAATGTAGTTGAAAGTCTTAAGAGATCTAGTGGTAGAGTAATACAAATTTTAGCAAGATTAATTACAGAAAAACAATTTGGAAACTTTGACTATTTTTCCTTGTGTTTTCAAGTTTGCATACCTTATCTCAGGGGCCTTGTTTGCAACAGGCAAACAAGTACAATGTTCCACTGCTATTTCCAAATTTCTCTGTATATTTTCTCCCTGCTTTTGGGGCAAAGCAATAAGAACAAAGGTTATTTTTAAAAGAACAGGAACTGATTGGTGTAGTTACTTGCTTAAGGAACAGTACAAGTAAGGGATAGTAATTCTTAAAAAGCTTTGTACATTTTCTAAACTTTTAGCAATTACCTGGTGGCATCCATTGTGAAGATGTCTCCTTAGATCACACCATTTTATAATCTAACGAGCTACAAGAGATGTAACCTGCTAAGATACTTAAAGGAACTGTTAAAAAAATGCACCTGTACCGGGGTTGGACATTTGTAGTTTCTAGAGAAAAACAGAGCAGCTTTGAAGAATTTAAGACTTTTGAAAATTAAATAGAAGTTATGACTAAAGGAATGAAGGAAAAAAAAAACCTCAAGGTACTACTGATTACAATATACATACTGTGCATATTACAAGAAAATAAATATTGATAAGATTAGGCAGTAAGATGCAAAGCACGTTCAGGAACTGTGTACGGATGGCTATAATGGATTATCTCCCTGTAACAGAGAATTATGTAATAGCAGATCTGATGTACAAATCATGCTATAGACACAATTATATTAGAGCAACTGTCAGTGGAGTCCAGTGTTCTGATGTCCAGCAGTGGTAAATGCCTCAGAAAAAACGTAAAGCCTTTATAAAGTCTTGAACTGTACAGGGTTATTATTTGAGACAAATAACACTTCCTGACCTGAGGCAAAAATTCACTTTATGACCTAACCCCAAAAGTAAAGCATTTAATAGTTCTGTGTTTTACTAGGAAATGCTAGCTGCAAAGTGTCTCATCTTTTCTTTGACCTGTGCTAAACCACTTGTCTCAATGATGTACTGTTATAGCAAGTTTCACACAGAGTTACATATCACTGTTTTATTGTGCCTGCCTTAAGTTTGCTTCCTGATATGTCTACAGCTAATCACATTTGATTGGCGTTATTCTATAATTGCATTTATCATGTCATAATCAGATTTTGCCTTGCACATCTTCTCTTCAAACTAGTGAATCCTGATCAGTGTAGTCATCGCCACTAATACTCTCTTTTTGTGAAACATTTTTAATGCGCAGTACCTCTCAAAGGGCAACAATGTTTTAGGGACAGGAAAAAAGAGGAAACTGTAATAAAATTAAAAAGAATACAGAATTATTAATAACGCAGAGTATGAATCTGCTTTAGTCCCACCCTGCACTTTCTTCTTTTGTGTGTTATGTATCATCCTGAATCTGTGATCAGATACGAATAAAAGATACAAGTCAAAAGATTAACAAATTAACAGAAGTAAAGGAAGACAGAAAAAAGAAAGGAAGTTGGAAAAAATTAGAACTGTACAGATTAGAGATGTATAAGAAGGCAGTCTGAAGAGATGTAAGATACTTACTAGTACAGATAAGCTAGTCTAGGAACTTATGTTCACTTTTCTATGTAGTGCATCAAAAAAGAAATACTGAAAATGGAAAGAAAACAAGTTGAAGCCAATACACTGAGTTTTCTATAACAATGAACATTCTTTGTCACACGAAATACCAAGAGCAAGATTTAGACAGTTTTAAGAGAGGAGTCAATGTGTATACAGAGGAGAAAATCAGTAGTTAAGTGTTTAGAAAGTGAAAAGAGCTTATGATAGATAGACAGAACTCATGAGTCAAATTAGTGATGAGACTGGCCCAGAAATTACTCTGGTGTTCTACAGAATTTTCTGAATCATGTAGTGACTCTTCTGTTAGAGAAAGCATAATGGGCTGCACAGATTGCTGGCCAGCATGCAATATGACAATTCCCATATTTCTCAGCACTGAAGTTGTGTCATAAATTTCTTTGTAAGCTTATATGCATATTTTTTTAATATTGTCTTAGTGGCAGTATAGATTTTTTTTTTTTATTTTTTTAAATGCGCAGTTTCAATTACCAATCTCTGTAACTCTCAGATTTTCTGGAGCAAGGTTCTGTATGACATCTGGCTTTTTTTAATGGAATGCAGACTTTCTATGAGCAATTTTTAATGACGTGCATACCAGCTGCTGCTTTGTTTTCATCTCAGTTTATTAGGTGTTTTATTTATGATTTAGTCTCTTCTTGAGCTGTGCAGAAAATTGCTCTTTAAATAATATTGTGGATTGGTTCAGTCCATTGCAGACTGAAGTTTAGGGCAAAGGCATCAGAGAAAGAGCCATCACAGTAGTTGCAGGATTCCATGAAATATTTTCTTTCTCTTTTTTGTAGATACTATATCAGAATACTCTAAAGTTTTCACAGACAGGACTGAAAACACTCAAATATTTGCCAAGTTAGGCAACAGAAATTACACTGTGCCTTTCGCATAACTAAACTAAAATGGATTCAAAGCTGACTTCTTTGATTGTCAAATTGTCTATGTACACTATTGGCATATATAAAACTCATTTTTTTGTAAGGTTATGCGGTGGTTTTAATTTAGTCCTATTGACAAAGTAGATGAGAATCTTTTTGCCTACTTTAATGATTTAAAAGTGTAGTGCCTACTCTAGTAATTAGGACTTTTTCTAGATGGTGGAGGGAGATGTTGCTCTTTGTGGACTATTACTTCCAACTATTTTAAACGTCTTCTGTAACACGGGAGGAATCACATTCTGGGAGTACTTATTTTCTTTCCACAGAAGTAAAAAGCATTGACTAGTTTTGCCAGATGCCTGAATTTTAGAAGCCAGAGTGAGGAGAGGTGAAACCCGTTCTTAAGCAACATACGTTTTTTTACGGACATGATTGCACAACTGTGTTTTACTTTTGGCTAACCTTCCAAAAAGACTTTTCTAACAGGTAAAAAGAGCTAATGTTCTAATGAAATCTTAAATTCATTCTGTTGTGAAATGTTATTTGTCTTATGAGAAATTAGTTTATGGCCCAGAAGACACTCATAGTCAGCTTAATTTCCCCCATTAGCCGCAAAGTAGGCATTTCAAGAATAAAAAGTGGAAAGAAGAATCATCCAGGCTACATTAACGTAAAATAATTGTGATAATAAATTCCAACTAACTAATACATTCTGGCCATTTGAAGAGCCGTTCTTTAAGGATAATAAGGACAAAAATATCTAAGTAAGGCTAATGAAAGGTTATGTATCATAGAACATGTTATTACTGCAAGAACGCCTGTACTGTGCAGCTTCGAAGGGAAGACCTAGCAGACTCTAAAGTGGTGGTGCTATTCACTGGGGAGATAGCCAAGAAAACATAAGGAGAACTCTTTTTACCTTCAATCCATTCTCTCTCCCACACTTCCATGACTCTTTTGCCGATAGCCTCATAGTAGTGCAGTCAGTGAGGCTGATTTGTTTCCCTACACGCAGAACGATTAGGTTGTTGCTGTCAGTAGAGAAGACACAAGCAGTAGGTCCAGATTGTTGATTATAGTTTTTTTCATATCTACTGAGGAAAGGAATGAATTCTTATTTTTATATATATGAAAAATGTATATTTTAATATATTTTTTGTATATAAACAAATAAAAGAAATAAGCAATTATTGTTCTTTCCAGTTACAAAAATTATTTTCTACATGGTCATTTAATGATTCAGGATCCACATACAGCCTTGCTGAATACCGTAGCATGTGGTACTAGATGTGAGTACTTTTTACAGTTTTAGCCTAGTGGCTAAACCCTTTTCTACAATTGCTCAATGTATTCCACCTCCAAGTGAATGTTAGTTTAATGGAATTATTAAAAAAAAAATCTGCCCTTTAAACGAAATTGTGTAAATACTAGGTTAGCTCTAAGCACTTGTCATTGCTTTTTCTTTGACAAGAATTAAGCAATCACTGTGTTTACATTTTCTATGTTAGGAAAGAACAACCTTATTATCAGAACATTTATGATGTTCTGGCTTTTGCAGGAAGAAAAGGCTTCTTTCTTTGCTCATCTTCTGATGCTGTAATAAGGATATGATTGTAAAGTTAGAAGAAAGCTGTGTGTCCATAGTAATTAGTGTCAGCTTGAAATTCCCATGTGCCATTTTGAAGTCAGAATAATTTAACTGGATAGGGATTTTGGATTACTTCAAAATTTAGTTCTTAGTTATTCTACTCTCCTTTTGAATTACTAAAAAAATTAAAATATAAGAAACCTAAACATATAAAGGAAAAATATAGCAAAGAGTGTGTGTGTCTTTACATATATTCTGACTCCCCCTCCCCCCCGCTATTGTGGATGTAATGAGATAATTTTTAAATAAGTTAATTCAGTTTCAACCAGTACTGAACTGCAAGTATGCATAAGAAAAGCTATTACATAAAAGCGGTACCTATTATACCAACTGAGGCTGACACACATAGTACTACGATACCAGCCTTCATTTTGCCCACCTCTTTAGCTGTCTCTCTATTTAGGAAGCGTACTTTTAGTAACCCTAGATAAGAAATATTAAAAAGTTGATAATAAATTACAGCTGGATTTTAAGGCAGCAATATCAGGTAACAAACAATTCTATGAGCTGTACAGAAAACAGTGCATAACCTTTGAAATACTGTGAGCAATACTCAAATGAGAGCTCTTAGTAATAATAAAATCACTGGTATTGCTGTGAAGACTCCCTACTTCGTTGAATCATGTATATAAACAGAGAAAATGGGAAATTTACATTTTGTTGTACACAGAAACTGACATTAACATCTTATCTTCCTGAAGAAAAGACTTGTATCTCTTTGCAGCGTAACCAGACTACAATGAATGTGGTTTACCTATGATTAAAGCCTGAAATTGGTAAAGTAATAAGCAACAATCTCTGGAAATGCCAAATGCTAGAATTTAAGGAACTAGGTTTAGACTAGAAACAGTATTTTGGCTACAAAGCCTTCAAAAAACTATAAAGAGGTTCAAAGTACACTTTGGAGATGAGGAGATGGTGGTGCTGTTGCATTTTCCATTAGAAGTTGTGAGGATCCCTTAGCACAAGCTAATATAATCCCAAAGCAATGAGTTTCCATCAGTTCAAATCTCGGTTAACAGCCAGTAATGACCTGCATGCATTAATCCATTGAATGAGTCTATTTGAGGTATTTTTTAATCAATTTACGAGCAGATGTAAAATACAAGGTTCAGTGACTAGAGGTGCTTCACACTGCAATGCACGAACTGAGTCACCATGTGGGGGAAGTTGAACGACATTGAGTCAAGTTAGTGGGCTAGTAGTCAGCTACTGGAGATGGCACCTGATCTGCTAAAATGGCATTTGTCTCTTCAAAGCTGTGCAGCAGTCTATGATTTAGTGGGAGAAATGTCAAAACTAACTCCTGAATATCTTAGAGTTAGATAAACTTCAGAAGAAGGAAACTGAGTCTGAATGGATGCCGTGAATCACTCTAAAAAATGAAACAGTATAAATACTCCAGCTGGAAAGACTTCCCTCGGATAAGGCGGCTACCTCTGATATGTGTATGTGTGGAAATTTAGAAAGCAAGAGAGGATTTTCCCCCAAAACAGTAATACATCAATTAATCTAGTAAAAGCAGCTAGCTAATGAAACAAGCATCTTCAAACACTCCACAAATCTGAAGAATTTGAAGGGTTCAGTACCTTGCCAGATCAGGTTCCAGGTTTTTAAAGGAAATCAGCACTTTATTTATAGCAGCTAGAATTATTTATAACAGCTAGACCTGTTTTGGGTAGCAGCCATATTTTCTGTGCACAGATATGACTACAGAGCAGGCAAATTGCCGATATTCTGCACAGCTTTGGCAATATCACCTGCAGTGACAAGTGCTATAAATTCTCAGAATAAATCTCTTTAAGATTTGACACAGTTTAACACAGCCATCATGTTCTAGGAGAAGGGTTTGTGTGCAATTCGTCACAAGTTCAGAAGGCCTGTACTGCTGCTTCTGGATTTGTGAGCAAGTAGTTGGCTACCCAGGAGCTTGACAGTATTTTTTCAATTTCAGTGAATACAAGTTGGCTGGGAATAACTTGCAGCTGGTACAGCTCTATTTTTAAATAGATTTATTAAAAGAAAT